>SWCD01024208.1_pt1 | contig 41299 bp, 42 predicted proteins | sample 4693011 | NCBI WGS metagenome assembly SWCD01 (sample SAMN10267278, study PRJNA491770) | bioreactor metagenome | isolation source: DHS bioreactor inoculated with marine | place: Japan: Omine Ridge, Nankai Trough
CCTTTGCCACGGATTTTCAGCACTTCAGGTAATGGTGCTTGTTTGTATTTTAAATCAAGCGCTTCGGAAATGCGCAAACCGCAGCCATAGAGCAATGTCAGAACGGCCGTATCACGCGCACCGACCCAGCCTTCCAACGATTGAAATTCGGCGTTTTTAATCATCATTTTCGCATCTGTTTTCGCAACAGGATGCGGCAATCCGGGTTTGAATTTCGGTGCGCGTGCTGCCAAAACCGATGAAACCTCCATGCCATGAATTTCAGACAGCCAACGGTAGAAACTTTTAACCGCAGACAAGGATCGTGCCAAAGACCGTGCTGTGATCCCACGTCTGCGTTCATATGCCATCCAGGCACGCATGTCAGTGATGGTTATTGACGATAGTGCTGACTTGCCAACTTGCCCGCCAAGGTGGTGGCTCAGAAATCCGAGATAGCCTGAAACATCATGCTGGTACGCACTTACCGTTTTTGCAGATTGTCCGCGAATGGCCGTTACATGGGTCAGCCAGTGTTCCATCAGGTCATATGCGCCTGAACGGTCCACAGCTTAAGCCAGCCAGCGACACATAATGCGAGAGAAGATGCCGCCCAGAAATAACAGTAAATCGCTACCCTGCCCGGGTGCAAATTGATCAGGGTTTTTTGACCCCAGAACCAGCATGCCCGGCAAGTTACCGTCACCCAAATCAAGCTTAAGCAGGGCCTCGGATTTTATGAGGTCCTTGCTGTTATCAAAAAGGGACGTGTCGCTGCCTGATTTTACGGATCGCATTGTTACGGGGCGGCTGTTTATATCGCGACCGGATGTGATGTAATCATTAACTTCACCAATGGCCATGAAGGTGACGCCCGTGCCGAACTCTTTGGACAATGATGGTCCCTGTCCTGTGGAAACTGCTTGTGTTTCAAGGCAAAGGCTGGCTGTTTCGATGCCAAGAGTGGGGGCAAGCTCATGCTCGACATAATGCAAAAAACCGTTGAAATCCTTGGGCTCAAGAACCGACAAAATAACACGATGAATTTGGTTCATGCTTGATACATTATCGTAAGCCGCCGCAACAACAGTGCGATGTGTGTCTTCCAGTTTGTTCAGCCGATCTTCCATCCGGTCCATTGCAATGGATCGCAGGTCTATCACATTACTGGCCTGTTGTTGGCGGTCAGCAGTGATCAATGCGCGCATGACATCATGATCTTCCAGAAATACTTTTGGATTCGAGATTATTTCATCGCGAACCTGATCAAAGTTCTTGGTTGTGTCGATGGCTTCAGTCATTTGTTTGCCCTTATAGTATCTTTTGACCTGTTTTTGCCCAATCTTTCATAAAGGCGTCCAAGCCTTTATCGGTCAGTACATGATTTGCCATCTTTTTGATGATTTCAGGTGGCGCGGTCATGACATCTGCGCCGATTATAGCACATTCTTTTGCATGATTCACTGATCGAATGGATGCCGCCAGAATTTGTGTGTCGAACCCGTAGTTGTCATAGATTGTGCGAATTTCATCGATCACATCAAGCCCGTCCAGATTTATATCGTCAAGGCGACCAATGAAAGGTGATATAAATGTGGCTCCGGCTTTAGCAGCCAATAATGCTTGGTTGGCAGAGAAGCACAAGGTGACGTTAACCATTGTACCTTCGGCAGACAAAACATTGCAGGTTTTCAAACCATCCCAGGTTAGCGGTACTTTAACGGCAATGTTATCAGCGATTTTCGCCAGTTTGCGACCTTCGGCAATCATATCTTCGGCCTTCAAGGCAACAACTTCCGCACTGACCGGCCCTGACACCATTGCTGCAATTTCTTTTGTCACTTCAAGAATGTCGCGGCCTGATTTCATGATCAGGGATGGGTTGGTAGTGACACCGTCACACATGCCCAGATCATTAAGCTCTGCGATTGCATCGACTTCTGCTGTATCTACGAAAAATTTCATGGAGGGTTCCTTGTGTGTTCAAGTTTGTTACTGTGCTTGGTAGTGTATTACAGTATGCTTGGCCTGCGCGAAACAAAAGAATGCAAAGAAGTTTGAACAAAGTGACACAAACAGGTGATCCATTGTATTTTGAAGCCGGTCGTTTGGTTGCTGTTCTGACGGATCAGCCATTGGATCGGTTTTTAGATTATAAGGCCCCCGTCGGCGGCGTGTTCCAAGGCGCGTTTGTTGAAGTGCCTTTAGGCCCGCGCAAAGTTATCGGTGTTGTTTGGGATAAAGGGCAGGGTGGTTATGACCCTGCCAAAATTCGTGCAATTTCAAATGTTTTGGATCTGCCGCCTATGCGTGCGGAAATGCGCCAGTTTTTAACCCGTGTGGCTGATTATACGCTGACACCACTTAACGCGATGCTGCGATTGGCAACGCGGGCACCCGGTCTGGCTGATCCACCTTCTATGCGTAAGGTCTATGCGTTGGGGGATAAGGTACTTGAGCGGGAAACGGCTGCACGCAGCCGCGTGATGGGTATTCTACGCGATCATCACGGTTTACGTTTTACCAAAAAGGAACTTGCGGATTTTGCAGGCGTTACAGGCTCTGTTGTAGACGGTTTGGTGAAATTGGGTGCAGTGTTGGAAGTCAAAACACCGCGCGACATACCTTATCCCAAGCTTGATCCTACAATGACGGGCCTTGCGCTAAGTGACAGCCAATTGGCAGGCGGCAAAGCATTACGGGCGTCGGTAGCGGCGCAAGAATATTCCACAACATTGCTGAAAGGTGTCACAGGATCAGGCAAGACGGAAGTGTATCTGGAAGCGGTGGCGGAATGTCTGGCACAGGGTCGCCAAGCTTTGGTCTTGTTGCCTGAAATTGCCCTGACCGTGGCGTTTCTGGATCGAGTGGAAAAACGCTTTGGTGCACGCCCTGCCGAATGGCATTCAGGTGTGACAATGACCGAACGCCGCCGCTGTTGGCGTATGGTGGGGCAAGGGAATGCGCAACTGGTGGTTGGCGCGCGTTCGGCATTGTTTTTGCCGTTTCAAAATCTTGGAATGATTGTCGTCGATGAAGAGCATGACACGTCCTATAAACAGGAAGAGGGTGTGTTTTATTCTGCCCGCGATATGGCGGTGCTACGCGCATCATTGAACGGTGCATCTGTGGTATTGGCATCTGCCACACCATCACTGGAAACATGGGTGAATGCCGACACGGGAAAGTATCGGCGCGTTGATCTTGATGGTCGGTTCGGAGCTGCGGAATTGCCCGATATGGATGCAATTGATTTGCGCACGGAAGATATGGAACCGCAAAGCTGGATTTCGCCGACATTGGTACATGAAGTTCAGAGGCGCCTTGAAAAAAATGAACAATCCCTGCTGTTCCTGAACCGCCGTGGTTATGCGCCTGTCACGGTGTGCCGTGCATGTGGCTATCAGGTTGCCTGTGACGATTGTGATGCACGCATGGTGGAACATCGTTTCCACGGGCAATTGATTTGCCATCAATGCGGTGAGACTAAACCCATCCCCCAAACCTGTTCCAATTGCGATGTAGAGGGGCGAATGGCCGCGGTCGGCCCCGGTGTGGAACGACTGGAAGAAGAGGCAAAACGGCGTTTCCCTGATGCGCGTGTTGAAGTGTTATCGTCGGATATGGCAATGACGGCACGGGCCTTAAAAGAACGTATCCATTCAATTGCAAGCGGTGAAGCGGACATTATTATCGGCACGCAAATGGTGGCAAAGGGGCATAACTTTCCCTTGCTGACCTGTGTGGGTGTGATCGACGCCGATCTTGGGCTTCAGGGTGGTGATTTGCGGGCGGCGGAGCGTACGTTTCAATTGATCCGTCAGGTGGCAGGGCGTGCGGGGCGGGCTGAAAAACGCGGTGTTGCCTATATTCAGACCCACCAACCTGACCATCCTGTTATGCAGGCAATCTTACGGGGTGAAGAAGAAGCATTCTGGCAAGCCGAGGCTGATCAACGCCGTATGGCTGGTGTGCCACCTTATGGGCGACTGGCCGGGATTGTTCTGTCGGGGCCTGATCTGAAAGTGGTGTTTGATGTGGCGTCATACTTATCGCGCAATGCGCAAGGCTTGCACAAATTAGGCGCCGAAGTGTTCGGACCAGCGCCGGCACCGATTGCGCGCGTGCGCGGCCGCCACCGTGTGCGCTTGCTGGTCAAGGCCGAAAAGGGTGTTCATATTCAGCCCGCACTGGCTGCATGGCGCATGTCGGTTAAACTGCCGCGTGATGTGCGCATGCAAATTGATATTGATCCACAGAGTTTTTACTAACCACTAGCCATTCCGAAACACCCCCGATAGAAGGTTTCGGGAAAGGATACGTGATATGGGACTGAAATTGAATATTCAGCCGGGCATCATGGGTGTGAAACCCTATGTTGGCGGCGTGAGTAAAATCGCAGGCAACGCCAATGCGATCAAGCTTAGCTCGAATGAAAATCCGCTGGGGCCAAGCCCGAAAGCTCTTGCGGCTTATCAGGCGGAAGCCGCCCATATGCATCGTTATCCATCCGAAAATCATGCTGCATTGCGTGAATTGATTGCGCACAGCTACGGGCTGGATGTGACCCGTATTTTGATGGGCTGTGGCTCGGATGAAATTATCAGTTTTTTATGTCGCGCTTTTGCAGGCGTTGGCGACGAGGTTCTTTATACCGAACATGGCTTTGGTATGTATCAGATTTCGGCGCGTCTGTCAGGGGCAACACCGGTATCCGTACCTGAAAAAAACCGTGTAACGGATGTGGACGCGTTGCTGACGGCAGTGAACGTAAACACCCGCCTGATATTCATCGCGAACCCCAATAACCCAACTGGCACGATGACCCCTGACGCGGAAATCGCCCGTTTGGCGGACGGATTGCCGGATGGTTGCCTATTGGTGCTGGATGGCGCCTATGCAGAGTTCGTCTACGGTTTTGATGGCGGTGCTGCGTTTGTTGAAGCCCGCGATAACGTGGTAATGACACGGACATTTTCCAAGATTTTCGGCTTGGGTGGATTGCGTGTCGGTTGGGGATATGGTTCAGCCGAAGTTATGGCGGTTCTGAACCGCCTGAAAGGGCCATTCAACGTCAGTTCACCTGCGCTTGCTGCGGCAAAAGCGGCTTTGGAAGATGTGGAATACACCGAATATTGCCGTGCCGAGAATGAAAAATGGCGCGGTTGGTTGGCTGCGGAATTGGGGAAAATCGGCATTCCGTCTGATCCGTCTTTTGCAAATTTCATCCTGGCGCGGTTTTCATCGGCGGATGAAGCACAAGCCGCGAATGCGCATTTGCAAGACAACGGGCTGATCGTGCGACTGGTGGCGAGTTATAATCTGCCACAAGCTTTGCGGATTACAATTGGTGATGAAGTGGCATGTCGGCAGGTTGTGGCGGCGCTTACAGAATTTAAGGCAAGGATATGACAGTCATTTACAAAAAAGTTGCCCTGATCGGTCTGGGGCTTATTGCAGGGTCAATAGCACATGCCATACGTCGTGCAGGGCTGGCAGAGACTATTAGCGGGTATGCGCGATCGGCCGAAACCCTTGATATAGCACGCGAAATTGGCTTGTGTGATGTTGTTTGTGATACGGCTTCAGAGGCGGTTAAGGATGCCGATCTGGTTATTCTGGCGGTTCCTGTGGGCGCAATGGCCACTGTGGCGCAGGAGATAGGGCCACATCTGAAAGCGGGAGCGACGTTGAGTGATGTGGGATCCGTGAAAGCCTCTGTCATCAAGAATGTAGCGCCCTTTGTGCCTGAAGGGGTACATTTTATACCTGCACACCCACTGGCGGGGACAGAGCATTCCGGCCCGCGTTCGGGCTTTGCAGAGCTTTTCGACAATCGCTGGTGTATACTTGTGCCGGTTGAAGATAGCGACAACAACGCCCTTGTCGATTTGCGTAAATTTTGGGAAGCGATGGGCGCAAACGTTGAAATAATGGATGCGCAGCACCACGATTTGGTTCTGGCGGTTACGTCACACGCACCGCATCTGATTGCATATACGATGGTAGGCGTGGCCGATGATCTGCGCCGTGTCACGGATAAAGAGGTGATCAATTTTTCCGCCGCCGGCTTTCGGGACTTTACCCGAATAGCAGCCTCTGACCCGACCATGTGGCGGGATGTGTTTTTGAACAACAAAGAAGCCACATTGGAAATTCTGGGTCGCTTTACCGAAGAACTGTTTGATTTGCAGCGCGCAATTCGGGGTGGTGACGGTGATTATCTTCATAATTATTTTACACGGACACGGGCGATAAGACGTGGTATTATTGATGCAGGGCAAGATACGGATGCGCCGAATTTCGGGCGTGATCTAACCAAGGAGAGCTGATCATAATGATCAAAGCTTGTGCAGGTTTGGTAGTGTTTCTGGTGCTGGCAACGACAGCACAGGCCAGTTTTGCGCCGTCCACATCTCCCATACCCAAACTGCGTAATGGCTACTCTGTAATTGCATATGTACCCGTGAATGGGCTGAAAACTTCGCCGCTTCCACGACTGCGCAACAGCCAATCACGCGCAGTTGTCAGATCAAAAAATCAGGAAATAGCAACACTCGTTCAGATTGCGGAGCATGAGCGCCAAAAAGAGACATTTCATCAAGTGGCGTTAAAATCAGAACGCACGACAGCCAGACTGATATCTCTTGAGCGGTCACCGGTGCCGCGTGTTCGGCCAAGTCATGTCTCATCAACAGATATTGGTAGAAGAACTGTTGCACGGGCGGAAACACCAAAAATGCAAAGACTTCTTAAGTCTCGCAAAGGTTCGGTCTGCGGCGTGAAATCTATCAAAGGCACAAATGTTCCACGCATCAGCGGACGTGGTGCCTGTGGTATTGCAAATCCGGTTAAACTAACCGAGGTGGCCGGTATTCCATTGACGCGTGAATTGACCGTGAATTGCAAGACGGCAAAGAAATTTGACAAATGGGTATCCAAATCGGTGAAACCCACGATTGGCCGCAAAGGCGGTGGTTTGGCTTCGGTCCAGATTATCGGTGGTTATTCATGCCGCACGCGCAACTCTAAACGCGGCGCAAAATTGTCAGAGCACGCGAAAGGCAATGCAATTGATATCGCAGGCTTCAAGCTGCGCGATGGTACGATTTACAGTGTGAAGCGTGATTGGCGTAGGGGGTCCGGACGCAGAACATTGCGTAAGTTGCATAAATCAGCCTGCGGGCCGTTTGGCACAGTGCTTGGCCCGAATGCAGATCGACATCACCAAGATCATTTCCATGTGGATACCGCAAGACACCGCGGCGGATCTTATTGCCGTTAATATCGTTTTAGACGCGGGGCCGCGCCTATCGGTATCGGCCCAAGGCTCATGATGCGGTGAGAGAAACTTAACGGTACATCAATGGTATTACTATTGCCCGACAACATTGCAATCAGGCCAAGACCGGTTTCAAGCGATTGACCCATGTCTGTGTCTATTGCCCCCGAAGCGATTGCAAGTTGGATCATTTCACGCCAGTTTTTTGCTCTTATTGAAAGTTTGCCTGTGGGGTATCCGTCTAAATCAACGCTTACATCACCTGCGGCCTGTATCTGTACCTCACCCCATTTTGCGTCAAAACTTGCAATGCTTAAGTTTGTCAGATTGGGTTTTACATCTTCAACTGCGATGCGATCCCAAGGTGCATCGAATGTGGCGGTAGTCTGCAGTGTTACGGTTTCAAATGACGCAGGCAATATTGATTGTGGGTCGATTATAGACTTCAGTGATTTTGACGGGACAAAACCTTTTGCATTTAAAGCAATGTCATGGGCGAATGCAATGCTCTCGGATTGTCGTGTGCTTAGATCAGCCGATGCAAAAGAGCTTTGCTCATCTGCGCTTGTTGCAATATTTAAGTCTTTTATAAAAACTCGAAACCGGTCTAACGCCAATGTTGTATTTGGTACAAAAACAATGCTGGCCCGCATGTCTTCGCTGCTGACGTTATATTTTTTATAAGGTGTGGATATGATTTGCGTATCGGGCCAGACAGCAGTGAATTGGTTTGGAGTATAACTAAGTGTTGAAACCTGAAATTCAGGAACTGCCCATGCCCAGCCATATTTAGGGTCAGCCAAATTGAAATCAACGACCGTGGTATCGAACCTATTGGGAAAGCCGTTCACGCCAAGTTGTGAATAATCAGCTACCCAACCCTGTTCCTGACGGTCTTGCAACCAGGTTTTGGTGGCGGTTTCAAGGGCGCTGGAGCCGATGAACCAGTAACCGAACCATGCCAATGTTGCTACTAATAGGATACCGATAATCGTACGCATGAATTTGCCCTGTTTTCATCTAAATCAACCCGCGTTATAGCATCATTATAAACAGGGGCCAGAGCAATGGTAGAAAACGGATTTTGGGTATTTGGATATGGGTCGCTGATTTGGCAACCTGATATTACCTATACAAAGAAACATCTGGCGCGGCTGGACGGGTATGCGCGCAGTTTTTGCATGTGGTCGATCCATCATCGCGGGACAGTTGATGATCCCGGTCTGGTTTTGGCTTTGGACGAACACGCAGGGGTGCATTGTGATGGTGTGGCATTTTATGTCGGCCCCGATCATGCGCCCAAGGCGATTGCGGACTTGCGCGAGCGCGAGCTGATTTCGTCGGCTTATTTAGAGGTGATCAGGCCTGTCGTTTTGGACACAGATGAACAGGTCGATGCGGTTTGCTATGTTATCGATACGGATCATGACCAATATTGCGGCGGGATGGATTTGGAAAAGCAAGCGCGGATCATTGCAACCGCCGTGGGTGGGCGCGGGCCCAATACCGAGTATTTGTACAATACCTGCAAAGGCATTGATGCGCTGGGATTGGCGGATGATGATCTGGCGTTTTTACACCGAAGGGTGGCAGAGCTAACCGCGTAAAACCTGTAAGACCTGTGCTTTAACGGGTTCGAAATCACCCGGCTCACTGGCGCCGCGTGACAGGACTTGTAGGCCCACAATGAGTGACCGTAACACTTGTGCTGCGGATTTAGGCTCGATGTCTGTGGAAAACACCCCATCAGACTGGCCGCGCATAACATTATGCTCGAAAAAATCCTTTAAATTGTCCAGCGATGCAGTCACCAAATCCCGGATGTCCGTGTCGTGATGTGGTAATTCAAGTGCTGTGTTGACCAGCAAACATCCCTTTTTATCCGGATTGGCGCAATTATGTTCAATTGCATGATCAAACATACCGATGATAGCTGCCATAGGATCATGATTGGCATTCATTTTGACTAAAGCGGCCTGACTGCGATCACGGTCATATTGCTTTAATGCGTGGATAAACAGTTTTTTCTTGGAGCCAAAGGCATTGTAAAGACTGCCTTTATTGATCCCCATAGCTTTTGTCAGATCGGAAATTGATGTGGCTTCATAGCCTTTTTTCCAGAATACGGCTATTGCCTGTGCTGTCACATCTTCCAGATCAAAAGTTTTTTCCCAGGGCATCTGCGGCTCTTATTTTGTTAACATTTTAACGCGTATAACGGTTTTATACCGATCGTTCAAGAAAATGTGGCAATTGTATTGACCGATCGGTATAAATAAATTATCCAAAATCTATACAAGTCGGTTTCAACGCACCGATCCGTGACATCATAGAGGAAAGTCTGATGACAAAATTCGACACACACACAATTGAAACAGCACCGGAAGCCAGTAAAAAATTTCTGGAAGGCGCAAAAGCCAAAAATAAATTCGTGCCAAATATATTGGCCAAAATGGCAGAAGCCCCGGCAACTTTGGAAGCATATACGACACTGGCAGGTATTTTTGAAAAAACCGATCTGTCTGCAACGGAACGCCAGGTTATCATGATGACTGTGAACCGTCTGAATGGCTGTACATATTGCATGGCGGCGCATTCAACGATCTCTCGTATGACGGGCGTTGCCGAGGATGTGATTGCGACACTGCGCGCGGGCACGGCTCTTGCCGATCCGAAACTGGAAGCATTGCGGCAGTTTACGGTTGTTATGACACATGACCGCGGCTTTCCATCCGAGGCTGATAAAGAGGCGTTCTTGGCGGCAGGTTATACCAAGCAAACCATGTTGGAAGTGGTTTTGGGGATCAGCTATAAGGTATTGTCCAACTATACCAATCATTTGGCGCATACAGAACTTGATGACAAGTTCAGTGCGGATACATGGGAAGCTGCATAAAGCCGGCTAGTTTTATGAATTTGAAATGATAAGGGCGCGGTTCTGTTTGATAAGAACCGCGCCCTTTTTCGTATTCAGTGTTAGACCGTGGCGTTTTTATGTGTGGTTCTCGACGAATAGCATCATTGCATCGGCTTTTTTGACCCGGACAGTTTCACCCGGCGCCGATACGTGATGCGCCTTCCATTTTGCGCGCCAGCGCATACCGCCAGCCTCGACGATACCGGTGCCGTTATCGAATTCCAGCACTTTTGCCGATTGTCCGATCAATTGGGCCGCGCGATTGTTAAGGGTTTTATCCCCTTCTTCACCGCCATCACCATATTTGTTCAGTAAATAGCGCCCTGTGAAGGTGAGTATAATTGACAAAATAGCGAACAGGGCAATTTGCAATTCACCGGACATATTAGGTGCAAGCACTAAAATACCGGCCATACAAAGCGCAGCCAATCCGGGCCAGATCAGGAAAAACGACATGGTCGCCATTTCAATCGACCCTAAAGCAAAGGCCAGAATGACCCACCACCACGGAGACATGCCGGTTAACATATCGATATATGCCATGCTGAAATCCTTTCTAACAGACTATTTCGCGTCCTTACCCACAACCGCTTTGGCAATATCGGCAATACCGCCGATTGAGCCGATCAAACTGCTTGCTTCCAGCGGTATCATCACGGTTTTGGCAGAAGGCGATGATGCAATATCCCGCAACGCTTCTGTATACTTTTGTGCCACAAAATAGTTAACAGCTTGAATATCACCTTTTGCAATTGCTTCAGACACCATTTGGGTGGCTTTAGCTTCAGCCTCGGCTGACCGTTCGCGGGCTTCCGCATCCAAAAATGCCGCTTCTTTACGACCTTCCGCTTCATGGATTTGGGCTTGGCGTTCACCTTCCGCTTTCAGGATAGCTGCCTGCTTCATGCCTTCGGCCTGTAGGATTTCCGCACGTTTGGTGCGCTCCGCTTTCATTTGGCGCGCCATCGCTTCGTTAATATCCGGTGGCGGGGCCAGATCTTTTATTTCTACCCGTGTTACTTTCAAACCCCAAGGATGTGCTGCTTCGTCAATCACGCTTAGCAGTTTGGCATTGATCATCTCGCGGTTTGACAGGGATTGGTCCAGATCCATCGACCCCAGTACAGAGCGAATATTTGTCTGGCTAAGGTTGGATAGTGCACGTCTTAGATCAAGTACTTCGTAAGCAGCCTTGGACGCGTCTACGACCTGATAAAACGTCACCGCATCCGCCATAATCATGGCATTGTCTTTGGTAATCACCTCTTGGGTTTCAATATCCAATACGGTTTCCATCATATTAATCTTGGCACCGACTTTATCCATGATCGGGATCAGAAAATTTAGACCCGGTTTCAGGGTGCGGGTATAACGCCCGAAGCGTTCAACCGTCCATTCCTCACCTTGTGGAATGGATTTGACCATCATTATAATCAGAATAATGGCAAAGAATAATAAGAATAATGCAGAACCCGAGCTTGCACCGAAGTCTATAACTTGATCCAACGAATATCTCCCTGTTGTAAAATTATTAGATTATATATGTATGTTTTACTAAGTTATTCAATCTTTTTGCTTAAAATATGACGGGGAAACTTAGCAATTGGAATATATGCATACCCAAGCTATCTTAAGTTGTATATCCATAAGCCACAAGAACAGGCGAGTTTAATGTTACAGGCAGAAACGCATATACCACCGCAGTTTACGCAACCGGTAAACCAAATATTTCTGATGCTAATTGTTGTGGGTTTAACCGCATTCGGCGGTTATTTTGCATACCCGGCAATTGCACCTATATTTCTGGCATCACCATATCTGAACGGATTTATTCTGTTTGTGTTCTTCTTGGGCATGGTGTCATGTTTTTGGCAAATGGTTGCACTTGTGAAATCGGTCAGTTGGATTGAGGGTTTTGCACTGGATCGCCCGGACAATGAGTTTAAAAAAGCCCCGGGATTATTGGCATCATTAGCAGCACTTTTAAAGAAGCGCACCGCACGCCTGATGCTGACATCCACATCATCGCGAACAATTCTTGATTCAGTGGCTACAAGGCTGGATGAAGGGCGTGAGATAACCCGCTACATCATCAATCTGCTAATATTTTTAGGACTTTTGGGTACGTTTTATGGTCTGGCGACGACTGTACCGGCAGTGGTTGATACAATCCGGCACTTGGCCCCGAAAGAAGGTCAGGATGCAATGAGTGTGTTTGACAATCTGATGACCGGTCTGGAAACCCAATTGGGTGGTATGGGTACGGCGTTTGGGTCTTCGCTGATCGGTCTTTCGGGATCATTGGTGGTAGGCTTGCTGGATTTGTTTTCGGGCCATGGTCAAAACAGGTTCTTTCGCGAATTGGAAGAATGGCTTTCTTCAATAACCCGCCTTGGTATCGCAACCGATAGTGACGGTGAAGACGGATCGCCAAATGCATTGATTACCGAGTTATTGGAACAAACCACGTTGCAAATTGAAAACCAGCAAGCGATTTTAGGCCAACTCTTTGAAAGACGCACAGTGACAGATCAGAGAATTGAATCTTTGAGCGGGGCAGTGACACAGATGGTAGAGGTTCAGGGCGCTTCGCAAGAAAGAACACGGCAGATATTAGAACAGATATCCAGCAGCCATGAAAGTATATCGGAAGCACTCTCGTCCCAAACCCAAAAAGAAGAAATAGCGGTTTCTGTCCGCATGTCGGCGCATTTGCAAAACATCAATAAGCAGCTGACGCGGTTGATAGATGAAACCGAAGCAGGGCGAAGAGACGCAATTGCAGAACTTCGCGGCGATCTTGCCGTCCTGGCGAAAGCCATGCGCGGAAAGGGCTGATCAGTGGCCATATTACGGCGTAACGGCGGGCAAGTATCGGGCAGTATCTGGCCCGGTTTCGTTGATGCCATGACTGCGCTTTTAATGATCCTAATGTTTGTTTTAACCATTTTTATGGTGGTGCAGTTCGTATTGCGTGAAACAATTACCGGGCAGGATGAAGAACTGAATAGCATGTCCGATCTAATCGCCGTGCAAGATACTGAATTGGATAATCTGTCAATTCAACTTGCAGGATTGGCCGAGGCCTTGGGTCTTGAACAAACGCGTACGAAGGGATTGCAAGGTGAACTGAGTAATGCCCAAGGTGAATTACAAACCGCACAGAACCTGATTGCACAACAGACCACTATGATCGGAAGCCTTACAGCAACCGCAGAAGATCAAAAAAACCGTATTGCGTCTTTTGAAGAACAAGTGGCCGGGCTTTTGGGGCAGCGGGATGATTTGACCGGTAAATTGGCAAATACACAAGCTGCACTGTCAGAGGCGGAAGCGGCACAGGCCCAAACTTTGTCAGAAAAAGAAGCGGTGCAATTGGCATTGGTACAAGCGCGCGAAGAAATTGACCTGCAAACTGAACAAGCAAGATTGGCAGCGGCAAAACGCGAAGCTATGCAGGCTTTGATCACAAATTTGAACAAAGATATAACCTCTAAAAATACACAGATTACAACGATTGCAAATGATCTTGCGGAAATAGAGAAACAACGTTTGGCTGAAGTTGCAGCCGTGGTTGCATTGCAAGAGCGGTTGAAGTCAGCACAAGATGAGTTGACCACGCTGCAAACAGATGTTGCAGATAAGCAAAACGAACTGGCACAAGCGAAAACCGCATTAAGCGAAGAGGAAAAACTGCGTTTGATCGAGCTGGCGGCAACGAAAGAATTAAGAGAGCGTTTGAAAAATTCCCAAGATGAGCTGACGGCTATGACATTGGCATTGGAAGCAAAACGAAAAGATGCGGAAAATACTTTGACATTGTTGGCCGCGGCACAAGCCGCAAAAATAGCGGCTGTCGATCTTGCCGACCAACGCCTAAGTGATCGCGAAAAAGAAGCCGCATTGCTGGCGCAGGCCAATAACTTGCTTAAAGATGAACAGGCATTATCGGCGGAAAGCCAACGCAAAGTGGCCTTGCTTAATCAGCAAACCAATGTATTGCGCGGTCAATTGGATACGTTGCAAGGATTGCTTGATGACGCCAATGCAAAAGATCTCAAATCTAAAATCCAAATCGAAAGCTTAGGTACCAACCTGAATACTGCATTGGCGCGTGTTGCCGCAGAACAAAAAAGCCGCGCTGCTTTGGAAGAGGCCGAGCGTAAGCGCCTAGAGGCCGAAGCCGTAGACTTAAAGAAATTCCGCTCGGAATTTTTTGGCCGCCTCAGAGAGGTGCTTGGAACACAAGAAGGTGTCCGTATTGTTGGTGACCGTTTCGTCTTTTCATCCGAAATCTTATATAGAACAGGTTCGGCAGAGCTTGGCGCGCGGGGAAAAGAGGAAATCCGTAAAGTCGCAGAAATCATCAAGGATATAGCCGGTCAAATTCCCGGTGAAATCGAATGGATATTACGTGTGGACGGACATACCGACAATACACCTATCAGAGGCTTTGGCGGTTACAAAGATAACTGGGAACTAAGTCAGGCGCGCGCTTTGGCGGTCGTTAAATATCTAATCAATGATCTGGGAATACCTGCAAGTAAATTGTCAGCCAACGGGTTTGGTGAATTCCAGCCCATCGCAGAGGGTGACAGCCCAGAGGCATTGGCGGCAAACAGGCGGATTGAATTGAAACTTACCGAGAAATAAAACTATTAAAGGGCTTTAATTAAATACCAAATGTTTAATTCGCCTTTACCTTTGATCTTGATCTTGCCACGGTTTTTGAACTTAAAAGTCTTGTCCAACAGTTTTTTGGTGCAGTTGGTAACCTGAATTCCACCAACGGTCCCGGTGCTTTCCAATCTTGAGGCAATGTTCACGGTGTCACCCCAAACATCATAAAGCGGCTTTTGGGTGCCGATCACACCCGCCACTACGGGGCCGGTGTGTATGCCGATGCGCAGTTCAAGGTTATCACCATTCTCTTTAGAGAGACGATGAATTTCTTCCATCATATCCAAAGCCATATTTGCAACGCGTTCAGCATGATCCGGCTGTGGTTCCGGTAATCCACCTGCTACCATAAATGCATCACCAATGGTTTTGATTTTCTCTAGTCCATGTTTATCAGCTAGCAAATCAAAGCTCGTGAACAGATTGTTCAATAGATTAACAAGTTCAGTAGCATTTTGCGTTTCTGCGCGTGGCGAAAAATCGACAATATCGGCAAACATGATCGTGACATCGTCATGGCTGTCGGCAATGGTTTCCCCCGGATTGCGTTTCAACGCGGAAGCAATCGATTTGGGCAACATATTGGCAAGCAGTTTTTCGGAATAATCGTATTCGCGCTCTAAAGCATCTTCCGCAAGATGCGCTTGGTAGAATGCATAATAAATCATGCAAAAAATAAACACCATCGAAAGTAGAATTGTCGCGATATGAAGTGTATCTATAAAACCTTGATTTACGTCTACGAACGATGCTGTTGGGAATGCGTTGTGATCGAAAAAAATGAACAATCCAATTTGCAGTGAGAACGATAGAATGGATAAAACGTTTTGATAGACACCCATGATTAAAAAGGCACTGGCAGCACCGGCTAGGAAATAGAAATAAACGCCGCTTTCAGTCCCAAATATAACAGTAATAGCACACCCATATACGAGCCATAGTGATAGGTTGTAGATTGATCCCAAATATGGATTTTTTTTGTTCAAAAACGGCGTTACTAACAATGCGGTTCCGATGGTAAGTAAAATCGCGATAGGCCATTTGAGTTGATCAAAATCATAGAATGCAAAAATAATAGCATGCATGTATGACAAGATCGCAGTCACGGAAATCATGACATTTGTTAGAACGATGCGTTGTGTTTGTCTTTTTGAATAGCCGTCGGAACCGATGTGAATCCATGTATAAATCATGGACTTAACATCTGTTATCTGTGCAGTCTTAGGCGCATCAGAAATATTCATATACTAATGCTTTAGTGCTTTACCTTGATGATGCAAGCGAAATCGCCCAAAAGTTGTGTTATCAGGGCGATTCACATTGTTTATTTTGCTGTTAGCAATGGTGTTTTACTCTTTGATATTTTCCGTTTTTCCGGCTCGATTATTTCCAAAATCAACTCACTGTCTTCGGTGTCGACCTTCACTATGCCGCCTTTGGACAGTTTTCCAAACAGCAATTCTTCGGCCAGCGGTTTCTTGATATGTTCTTGAATGACACGTGCCAAAGGCCGTGCACCCATTTTATCGTCATAACCTTTATCCGCCAACCATTGCGCGGCCCGGCGCGTTAATTCAATCGAGACATTGCGATCCATTAACTGGGCTTCCAGTTGTACCACAAACTTATCAACCACTTTGATAATTGTTTCCGGGCCGAGAGGCGCAAAGCTGATGGTTGCGTCCAACCGATTGCGAAATTCCGGGCTGAACATGCGCTCTATAGCAGCGGTATCTTCGCCCGTGCGGTTGTTGCGGCCAAACCCTATGGCTTCTTTCGCCATCTCAGCGGCACCCGCATTTGTCGTCATGATCAGAACGACATTGCGAAAATCGGTGGTGCGGCCGTTATGATCGGTCAGCTTGCCGTGATCCATGACCTGAAGCAGGATATTGAATACATCGGGATGGGCTTTTTCAATCTCATCCAGCAGTAGCACACAATGCGGGTTTTGATCGACCTGATCGGTCAATTGTCCGCCTTGGTCGAACCCGACATAACCGGGAGGTGCCCCGATTAATCGGCTGATTGCATGTTTCTCCATGTATTCGGACATATCAAAGCGTAAAAGCTCCACACCCAGCGTGTACGCCAGTTGTTTGGCAACTTCGGTTTTGCCCACCCCTGTAGGTCCGGCAAACAGGTAGTTGCCAATCGGCTTTTCAGGTTCACGCAGGCCGGCGCGCGACAGCTTGATAGCTGAGGCCAAAGCCTCGATTGCCGTATCCTGACCAAACACCACGCGTTTCAGCGACCTATCCAGATCTTTCAACAATTCGGTATCGTCTTTGGATACGTTTTTCGGTGGAATCCGCGCGATTTTGGCTACCACAGTTTCGATTTCTTTTACGCCAATGGATTTGCGTCGTTTGCTTTCGGGGATGATATGCTGATAGGCACCGGCCTCATCGATCACATCAATAGCTTTATCGGGTAATTTGCGGCCGTGAATGTAACGGGCAGATAATTCTACCGCTGTTTTGATGGCATCCATCGAGTATTTTACATCGTGATGCTCTTCAAAATAAGGTTTCAATCCCTTCAGGATTTTAATCGCATCCTCGACCGATGGTTCTTTCACATCAATTTTCTGGAACCGGCGTGACAAAGCATGGTCTTTTTCAAAATGTTGGCGGTATTCTTTATAGGTGGTTGACCCCATGCAGCGCAGTTTGCCGCCCTGCAAGGCGGGTTTCAACAGGTTTGATGCATCCATTGCACCGCCTGATGTGGCACCTGCACCAATCACCGTGTGAATTTCGTCGATGAACAAAATCGCATCGGGGTGATCTTCCAATTCGCTCATGACCGCTTTCAGGCGCTCTTCGAAATCGCCGCGGTAACGCGTGCCTGCCAGAAGTGCGCCCATATCCAGTGAATAAATCGTGGTGTTAGCCAAAACGGTCGGTATATCACCCATTACAATCTTATGGGCCAATCCTTCGGCAATGGCGGTTTTCCCGACGCCGGGATCACCAACCAAAATCGGATTGTTTTTCCTGCGGCGGCACAGCACTTGTATGCAGCGCTCGACTTCATGTTCACGTCCTATCAGAGGGTCTATCTCGCCTGTTGAGGATTTTGCGTTCAGATCAACACAATATTTGCCAAGCGCAGTTTCATCTTCGGGGGCTTTATTTTCAGTTGCGTCATGTTCAATCTGAGCATCAGCACCTGTAATTTCACGGGGCTCACCGAATGCGGCATCCTTTGCAATTCCATGCGAGATAAAGTTGACCGCGTCATAACGGGTCATATCCTGTTCCTGCAGGAAATATGCAGCATGACTTTCACGTTCGGCAAAAATAGCTACCAGAACATTGGCACCGGTGACCTCATTGCGGCCGGAACTTTGGACATGAATGGCGGCGCGTTGAATAACGCGTTGAAAGGCAGTGGTTGGTGACGCATCAACGTCTTCCACATCCGTGACCAAGCTATCCAATTGCGTGTCCAGAAAATCAATCAGGTTTTTGCGCAAAGCGTTTATATCGACTTCACATGCACGCATGACACGTGCGGCATCATCTTCTTCCACTAAGGCAAGTAACAGATGTTCTAATGTAGCCAATTCATGCTTGCGCGCTGTGGCAAGGGCCAAAGCAGTATGAATGGCGGTTTCTAGGCTGCTCGAGAATGAGGGCATTGATTGCTCCTTTTTGATCTTGCAGAGTTCCATTTTTGTTACTCTGCCACTTATACCTTTTAACTTCGTCTATATTTGGGAAGCTTCAAGGCTTTTTTACTCACTTTTTGTCACATAGTTGAAATTTACATGAAAATTGTGCTTTTTTATCTACTTTCGTGCCACGGGCGTCAGTAAAACCGTTGGCCTGACACGTTCCGCATCTTTAAAAAGCGAAAATGTCTGGTTCACATAATTTACCGATGCTGCAATATGTTCAAGGTATTTTGCAAGTTCCGGTGTGTTTTCTGCTTCAATCATAGAAACCGTCCGATCTTGCGGCATGGTTTCAAATTGGACGTAAAACCACGGCTCGCCGCGTTTTAAGATCAAGTCCTGGGAAGTGTCATGCCATTCAAAGGCCCACATAAGCGGGCGGGGCCAATTATGGATGGCAAAGCGTCCGCCAAAGATCGTGCCGGGCAAAGGTGTTTTGTTATAATGCATAAACGCGGATAATTGCGTCATATATGTCGGTTCGTCGGTAATGAATAAATAGGGCAAAGAAACCTGAATTGTAGGTCGGTCTTTATATCGCCACTCGCTTTCTGATGTGACATGCAGTTTTTTGTTCAAAACGCTTGCGCGAACCGGACTTGCATCGCCCAACATATTGCGCAAGGCTGGTTTGCCGTTTTTATCGCGCACGAAACGCAAGTGCATATCGAACGGCACGCGGATCATGAAATAACGGCTTTCCATATTAATAATCGCAGGGCATCGCGAAGCTGATTTGGCATGTGTGCGATTAAGCTCGACCGAGCGCACACGTTCCGGAGGGTAGTAGACAATGCCGGATTTTTGCTCGTTTAACAGCCAGCCAATTTGAACAGGGCCGGTGTTTTGCGGTGATGTGTGCTGATCTTGATCTTTGAACCAGTCGGATAATGCCATTTCACACCCCTAGAAATTGTCTTTGCGTTTACGGATTGCGCCAAAGACATCTGCGTCGCTTGCGCCTTGCATAGACATCAATGCTTTAACTTCAGGCAAATCTGCCCGCATGAACGGGTTTGTCGCCTTTTCCAAGCCGATGCTGGCAGGCACTGTTGGTGTATCATTGGCGCGTTTGCTTTCGATATCTTTAATGCGGATTTGTAAATCCGTATTGTCGGGTTCAATTGTCAGGGCAAACTTTGCGTTAGTCATCGTGTATTCATGGCCGGAATAAACAAGTGTGTCATCGTGAAGTGCTTTGAATTTCAACATCGTTTCCCACATCATTGGAAAATCGCCCTCAAAGACACGCCCGCATCCCAAAGCCATTAAGCTATCTGCGGAAAATACAGCACCTGCATCATTGAACAAATATGCGATATGACCAATAGTGTGGCCTGATACGTCCATGACCTGGCATGTTTCATTGCCCAGTTTAAAACTGTCGCCTTCGGACAGTTCAAAATCCAAGACAGGTAATCGGTGTTTGTCAGCGGCTGCCCCGTAAACCTTGGCACCTGTTGCCGTGCGCAATTCTTCCAGACCTCCTATATGATCGTGGTGGTGATGTGTGATCAGGATTTGGTCCAGCGGCCATTCCAGATCTTTTAGAGCACCTATAATAGGGCGTGCTTCCGGTACATCGACAACAGCTACTTTGCCTGAATTGGTTTCGCGCAAGATATATGCGTAGTTATCGGAAAGGCATGGTACGGTTATAATCTGCAGAGGCATAGAATTCTCGTTCGGTTATTGTTAGCTTAACCTGATTCTGACTGATCTGTTCATGGGATGCAATGCATTTAGATGTTATAAAATTACGGGCGTTTTATTACCGAACAAAGTTGGGGCGGATCGTTCAGCGTGCTTTGCGAGAAGAAATCGTGCGGCTTTGGCCGCATGCCAAAGGCCAAACTGTGGCCGGGTTTGGTTTTGCCGCGCCGATGTTACGGCCATTTTTGAAAACAGCACGCCGCGTGACATGTTTTATGCCCGGGCCTCAGGGTGTGATGGCGTGGCCGGAAGGTAACGATAACCATTCAGTTTTAATGCAAGAAACCATGTGGCCTGTTGCAACGGGTTCTATTGATCGGTTGATTATATTGCACGGATTGGAAACCAGTGAAGATTCTGCAACGCTTTTGGATGAAATATGGCGCGTGCTCGGACCTGGTGGGCGTGTCTTGTTTATCGTGCCAAACAGATCTGGCCTTTGGGCGCGTAGCGATGCAACACCGTTTGGGTATGGTCGCCCTTACAGTTTGAAACAGCTTGAGACACAATTGCAAAAGCACCGGTTTTTACCTGAACGCCATATATCGGCTCTTTATGCAATACCGTCACATCGTCCAATAGGTTTGAGGATTGCCCAAATTCTGGAAGGTTTCAGTTTGAAGCTTGCAATGCCCTTTGCCGCAGGGGTGGTGATGGTCGAAGCAACCAAGCAGGTCTATGCCCCGACACAATCAGGTCTGGGAGAAGCTGTACGTCGCCCGCTGGAAGCATTGGAAGGGATTGCAAAGCCTGCAAATAAACCCGTGTCCGGTCGTAATGCCCGAAAATCTGAAATTTAGAACAAAAACCGACCAATTTCGGTGTGAATCGTCATCCATTTTGGCAGTTCTTCAATAATAAACTAAGAATATTTAGCGCAGATTGACGCGGGAATATCATAAGTGTTTGTTTTTTAACGAAAACAGCTTTTGCGATAACGTAACCATAACTGTTGCAGAGTCATACCTGCTTTGGTATCAACTCCAAGATTTCGGGGGATTTTGCTTTCTCCAACTATGCGCTGCCCACAGTTCCTCTTTGGGCTAATAACATCGAAAGGTTTTAAGTGTCTGACACTGGTTCGATATCATCAGGAATTGCCGCGCGTTATGCGACAGCGATTTTTGAATTGGCAAAAGATGCCAAAAAATTGCCTGCTGTTGAAAAGGATTTCGACGCATTGGCAGTAGCACTGGATGAAAGTGACGCATTACGCGAATTAGTCTCCTCTCCGGTATATTCGCGCGAAGACATGGTTTCAGCCATTTCTGCCATCGCGAAGAAAATGAAATTATCAAAGGATGTTACAAGCACGCTGGGCCTGATGGCCGCAAAACGCCGTTTGTTTGTTCTACCTTCACTGATTGAAACAGTGAAACAGATGATCGCTACGGAAAAAGGCGAAGTAACTGCGGAAGTGATCGCAGCCAAAGCTTTGACCAAGGCGCAACAAGACAATCTTGCCAAGACGCTGAAAGCGACTGTGGGCAAGGATGTGAAAGTCACGGTCAATGTCGATGAAACACTCATCGGCGGTTTGATCGTTAAAGTGGGCTCGAAAATGATTGATAGTTCAATCCGCTCGAAGCTCTCCAATCTTCAAAATGCAATGAAAGAGGTCGGATAATGGGTATCCAAGCTGCAGAAATCTCTGCGATCCTCAAGGACCAGATCAAGAACTTCGGCAAAGAAGCTGAAGTGGCCGAAGTCGGCCGTGTTCTGTCCGTGGGTGATGGTATCGCGCGTGTACACGGGCTGGACAATGTTCAGGCTGGTGAAATGGTTGAATTCCCCGGTGGTATCCGTGGAATGGCGCTGAACCTTGAAGCCGACAACGTAGGTGTTGTTATCTTCGGTTCCGACCGCGACATTAAAGAAGGCGACACAGTCAAGCGTACAAACGCGATTGTGGAAGTGCCTGTTGGCCCTGAATTGCTGGGACGTGTTGTTGATGGTTTGGGTAACCCGATTGATGGCAAAGGCCCGATCAAAGCCAAGAAACGCTCTACTGCGGATGTGAAAGCGCCGGGCATTATCCCGCGTCAATCCGTTCACGAGCCTATGGCAACAGGTCTGAAATCTGTTGATGCATTGATCCCGATTGGCCGTGGCCAACGCGAGTTGATCATTGGTGACCGCCAAACAGGTAAAACAGCGATTGCGCTGGATACTATCCTGAACCAAAAAGCATATAACGATGCTGCCGGCAAAGATGACAGCAAGAAATTGTTCTGTATCTATGTGGCCATCGGTCAAAAACGCTCAACAGTTGCACAGTTGGTGAAAAAACTGGAAGAAACAGGCGCGATTGAATATTCCATCGTTGTTGCCGCAACTGCGTCAGACCCTGCACCGATGCAGTTCCTGGCACCATATGCCGCGACTTCCATGGGTGAATATTTCCGTGACAACGGAATGCACGGTTTGATGATCTATGATGATTTGACAAAACAAGCGGTTGCTTATCGTCAAATGTCATTGCTACTGCGTCGCCCACCTGGACGTGAAGCTTATCCTGGTGACGTTTTCTATCTTCACTCCCGTCTATTGGAACGTTCCGCGAAACTGAATAGCGACAACGGTTCCGGTTCTTTGACAGCTTTGCCTGTGATCGAAACCCAAGGTGGTGATGTGTCCGCGTTTATTCCGACAAACGTGATTTCGATCACGGATGGTCAGATATTCCTTGAAACTGAATTGTTCTATCAAGGTATCCGTCCTGCGTTGAATACAGGTCTGTCTGTGTCGCGTGTGGGTTCATCAGCACAAACAAATGCGATGAAATCTGTGGCCGGCTCTATCAAACTGGAATTGGCTCAGTACCGCGAAATGGCGGCATTTGCGCAGTTCGGTTCCGATCTGGATGCATCAACTCAGGCCCTTTTGGCACGTGGTGCGCGTTTGACTGAGTTGCTGAAGCAACCACAGTACAGCCCGTTAACAACGGCTGAACAAGTGATCGTGCTTTATGCAGGTACCAAAGGTTATCTGGACAAGGTTGACGTGAAAGACGTTGGTCGTTTTGAAGCTGATTTGCTGGCCTTTATGCGTAACAAGCATTCCGACATTTTGGATTGGATCACCAATGAAGATCCAAAGATCAAAGGCGATGCCGAAGACAAGATCAAAGCCGCTGTAGAGTCTTTCTCAAAAGATTTTGCGTAAACCCGAGGCCTTTAAGGAATAGGAGTTTGGATAGATGCCAAACCTCAAGGACCTAAAAACACGGATCGAAAGCGTTAAGAATACGCGTAAGATCACAAAGGCCATGCAGATGGTGTCAGCGGCAAAATTGCGCCGTGCACAAGAGGCGGCCGAAGCCGGTCGCCCCTATGCTGATCGTATGAATGCGGTTATGGCCAATTTAGCGGCGGCTGCAGTGGGGGCGGGTGATGCTCCTGAACTGCTGGCAGGTAACGGCAGTGACAAAGTTCATTTGCTGGTTGTTGCAACGGCTGAACGCGGACTTTGCGGTGGTTTCAACTCTTCCATCGTGAAATTGGCGCGCGCTAAAGCACATGATTTGCTGGCAGAAGGTAAAACCGTGAAAATGGTTACCGTCGGCAAAAAAGGCCGCGAGCAACTGAAACGCGAGTTTGAAGACATTATCGTTGAACACGTTGATCTGTCAGAAGTGAAACGCGTTGGTTATGTCAATGCGCAAACCATTGCGACAAACGTATTGGCCCGCTTTAAAGCCGGTGAATTTGACGTGGCGACGATCTTCTACAATAAATTCGAAAGCGTGATGAGCCAAGTGCCAACAGCACTGCAACTGATCCCTGCGTCTTTTGAAGCGAATGAAGATGAAGTCGCCGCGTTTTACGATTATGAGCCGGGTGAAGAAGAATTGCTGGCGGAATTATTGCCACGTGCCATGACAACCCAAGTGTTTACCGCTTTGCTGGAAAACGGCGCGTCAGAACAAGGGGCCCGGATGTCTGCAATGGACAACGCGACCCGCAACGCTGGCGAAATGATCGACAAGCTGACCATCGTGTACAACCGTTCACGTCAAGCAGCGATTACAAACGAATTGATCGAGATTATCTCGGGCGCGGAAGCGCTTTAAGGAACTGGAGAAACCAAAATGGCAAAAGCTAAAGCAAAAGGCGCAACTGGCAAGATCACGCAGGTGATCGGTGCGGTTGTAGACGTGCATTTCGAAGGCGATCTGCCGGCGATTTTGAACGCGATTACAACAGATAACAATGGCAACAAGCTGGTGTTGGAAGTGGCTCAGCATTTGGGCGAAAATACCGTTCGCGCAGTTGCGATGGACGCGACCGAAGGTTTGGTCCGTGGCCAAGCAGTAACTGACACAGACGAGCCTATTATGGTTCCGGTGGGCAATGCCACACTGGGGCGTATTATGAATGTTATCGGCGAGCCGGTTGATGAAAAAGGCCCGGTTAAAGCATCCGAGCGCCGTTCGATCCACCAAGATGCACCGGAATTTGCTGAACAAGCGACAGAAAGTCTGATCTTGGAAACAGGCATCAAAGTTGTTGACCTTCTGGCACCTTATTCAAAAGGTGGTAAAATTGGTCTGTTCGGTGGTGCGGGCGTTGGTAAAACGGTTTTGATCATGGAATTGATCAACAACATCGCAAAAGTGCACTCCGGCTTCTCTGTTTTCGCTGGCGTAGGCGAGCGGACACGTGAAGGCAATGACCTTTACCACGAAATGATCGAAAGTGGCGTTATCGTTCCTGACGATCTGGAAAAATCGAAAGTGGCCCTTGTTTACGGCCAAATGAACGAGCCTCCGGGTGCGCGTATGCGTGTGGCTTTGACAGGTTTGACTGTGGCCGAACAATTCCGCGACCAATCAGGAACAGACGTTTTGTTCTTCGTCGACAACATCTTCCGCTTTACCCAAGCGGGTGCCGAGGTGTCTGCGCTGTTGGGTCGTATCCCGTCCGCTGTGGGCTATCAGCCAACATTGGCAACTGACATGGGTACGATGCAAGAACGCATTACATCAACAAAAGCCGGTTCGATTACATCTGTGCAAGCCGTGTATGTGCCTGCCGATGACTTGACCGACCCGGCACCTGCAACATCATTTGCCCACTTGGACGCGACAACCGTTCTATCACGTGCGATCTCAGAGCTTGGTATTTACCCGGCTGTGGATCCTCTTGACAGTAACTCTCGCATCATGGACCCGTTGGTTGTTGGTGAAGAGCACTACAATGTTGCCCGTGATGTGCAAGGTATTTTGCAACGCTACAAATCATTGCAAGACATCATTGCAATTTTGGGCATGGATGAATTGTCAGAAGAAGACAAACTGACAGTGACCCGTGCACGTAAAATCCAGCGTTTCTTGTCACAACCGTTCGACGTGGCAAAAGTGTTCACAGGTTCCGACGGCATTCAGGTGCCATTGGCCGAAACAATCGCGTCATTCAAAGCAGTTGTTGCAGGCGAATACGACCATTTGCCGGAAGCGGCATTCTACATGGTTGGCGGCATTGACGATGTGATCGCAAAAGCTGAAAAAATGGCGGCAGCTGCCGCTTAATTGAAAGAAGGGGCCAAACATGGCTACTATTCAATTCGATCTGGTGTCACCAGAGCGCAAATTGGCGTCCTTGGAAGCAACCGAGGTTAACATCCCGGGCTCCGAGGGTGATTTTACAGCGATGGCCGATCACGCGCCATTGCTAACAACTTTGCGTCCCGGTGTGGTGAAAGTAAAAGCCGGTAATGATGTTACAGAATACGTTGTTACTGGTGGTTTCGTCGAGATTTCGGGTACGGCTGCTGCGGTTCTTGCAGAACATGCACTGCCAAAATCAGAAGTTACTGCAGAAATTGTAAATGAACTGGTTGCTGCGGCCGAAGCAGCTGCGACTGATACAACCGGCTCTGAAAAAGACGTGGCTGAAAAAAATATTGCAGATACGAAAGCTTTGCTGGAACAAATCTAAGATTATAAGCTCACCGTATTAACGAATTAAGCCCTGCTTTCCCGCAGGGCTTTTTTATTGTATTTTTTTTGAAATTTACTTTAAGTAAGCCTTTTGAAGGTAGTGAGTATGAAACGCATTTACGCAAGCACAATTGGCATTGATCAAGGGTCTGAGTTGCTATTCTCGGATTTTGATACTGATGGCGAAATGTGGGCCGGCAAAGATGCCCGTGAACGTCGTGTGCCCGTTGTCTTTTCCGAACCTTTCAAAAATATCCCGAATGTTTTAGTCACGCTCGAGATGTTCGACATGGATCATCGAACCAATCAACGTGCGGAAACTGTGGTTGAGAATATCACAGAAAATGGTTTCGACATTGTCTTTCGCACTTGGGGAGACACAAAAGTTGCGCGCGCCCGTGCATCATGGATGGCTATCGGCGGGGTCGAGGCCGAAGATAATTGGGATGAAATGTATTAGCCACGGATGTTGCTCCCGTCACCGTATCTGGTTGGCGGGGTTTTACATATTGTTAGGGTATGTAAGTTATAAGAGAGGCAGGCCTGCCGTTGTAGCTATATGGCCGAACAAGGGGTGGATGACCCTTGCACCTGTTCTTAACTGTTAAGTTTCGGTGGCTTTCGCATTTGACGTTGCTATACGCCCTTTGAAAACCCGTTAACTACTTTTTGCTAGTAGAGATGTTATATACTTGGAGAGTTGAGGATATGTTAGGGGTGCGAACGGTGGACCCTAATGCCCTTCGTAATAGCCTTCATAAATCGGCTCTAACGTACCTTCATCGAACAATGATGACACAGAGGTTCCGTTGGCAATGTTCAATGTTGCCTGTGCCAGCAATGGGGCGGTTGGTACGATGCGGATTTTGTCGCAAGCAGCCACTTCCGGCGTGGCTTCTATCGAGTCCGTGATGACCAGTTGTTTCATGCTTGATTTGGTAATACGCTCAACCGCCGGGCCCGACAGCACACCGTGGGTGATGTAGCTGTGCACTTCGGTGGCGCCTTTCTCGATCAGAGTGTCGGCGGCCTTGCAAAGCGTGCCTGCGGTGTCACAAATATCGTCAACGATGATACATTTGCGCCCTGACACATCACCGATAACGGTCATTTCGGCTACTTCACCGGGAGTATTGCGGCGTTTGTCAACGATCGCCATATCCGCGCCGATGCGTTTGGCCAGTTCACGTGCCCGTGCTGTGCCGCCAACGTCTGGAGAGATCACCATAACGTCTTTGATGTCTTTGAAATTATTTATCACATCCAAGGCAAAAATAGGCGCGGCATATAAGTTGTCCACTGGAATATCGAAAAAGCCCTGAATTTGTGTTGCGTGCAAATCCATAGTTAAAACACGTTCAATACCGGCTTCGGCAATCAGGTTTGCAACCAGTTTGGCGGAAATAGGTGTGCGGGCTTTGGTGCGGCGGTCTTGACGGGCATAACCGAAATACGGGATCACGGCCGTGATGCGTTGCGCCGATGAGCGGCGAAGTGCGTCGGCCATGATCAGCAACTCCATCAGATTATCATTTGCAGGGTTCGATGTTGACTGGATGATGAACATATCCTCACCACGTACATTATCATACACTTCGATGAAGATTTCCTGATCGTTGAACCGCTCGATGCGGGCATCAATCAGCTTTACAGGGCTTCCGCGCAGTAGCGACATGCGCTTGGCGATGGCTTTACTTAATGTTTGGTTGGAGTTTCCGGAGATGAGCTTTGGTTCGACCATCGTGTTCATCGGTAAATATCCCAATTTCAGGGCTGTTGGCAGCAGCAAGTTAGCATTGCCTTCACTTATCACTGCAAATTGCTTTTGCCTAGCCGTTACCTACCTGTTACCAAGCATTAAATGTTATTTACGGAGATAAAAATGACACAAATTGATTATTACATGTTCCCACTGTCGCCCTTTGGTTATTTGGCTGGGATGCAGCTGGAAAAAATTGCCACAAAACACGGAGTTCAAATCAATTATAAACCTTTTGGCTTGATGAAAATATTTGAAGAAGTCGGCACACCGCCACCAGCAGAACGTCATCCCAGTAAAGCCCAATACCGTGCTCAGGATATTGTGCGTGTGGCGAAATTCAATGACATGCCTGTCAATTTAAAGCCGGCCCATTGGCCCACCAATCCGGCGCCAGCGTGCTATGCGATTATCGCGGCACAAAATGCAGGTGGTGGCGATCTGGCCGGCCTGGTCCATGCGCTTTTCCGGGCCTGTTGGGCAGAAGAGAAAGACATCGCGCAAGATGATGTTATCAAAGCGTGTCTCACATCAAACGGGTTTGATGCAGGTCTTGCAGACAGTGGTATGTTGTCGGGGGCCGAAACATTTAGCCGCAACACCGAAGATGCGATTATAGCAGGTGTGTTTGGCACGCCGACTTATGTCGTGGGAGATCAGGTGTTTTGGGGCCAAGACCGCTTGCCGCATCTGGATGCTTATTTGTCCGAGGTAGCTTAGCCCGCAATCAGATCCAAGAAGTGCGCGACATCCTGCGGTGTGGTTGACCAACTGGTCACCAGTCGCGCGCTTAACAGCTCATCATCCGGCCCTGTTTCAGGATGTTCTGCCTCGGGCCAAGCGTAATACATCGCGCCTGCGGCTTGCGCCAGCGCATGGCCCGAACGCGGCCAGCCGCAAAACAGCATGTTGGCCTGTTGCGGATGGTGGAGTTTCGCACCTTTGATGTCTTTGATGCCTGCTGCCAACAAATCGCCCATTGCGTTTGCGTGTTTGGCCAGTTTGATCCACAGATCATCTGTCAGATAGGCTTCCATTTGTGCCGACAGATAGCGGTATTTCGACATCAAATGCCCGCCGCGTTTGCGGCGCAGCTCGAACTCCCATGCTTTATCGGGATCAAACAGTACAACCGCTTCCACACCAATACAGCCGTTTTTCGTACCGCCGAAACTGACTGCATCAATGCCGGATTTCCAGGTCATTTCCGCAGGTGTGCACCCCAAGGCCACCATCGCATTGGCAAAGCGTGCGCCGTCCAGATGTGTGGCAATACCAAGGTCTTTGGCAATGCTAGTCAGTGTGCGAATTTCATCCAACGTGTATATCGTACCGACTTCTGTGATATTGGTTAAAGACAGGGCGCCGCGCTGGATATTATGCACTCCCAATTGTCCTGTGATTTTAGCATGCGAGCGAAATGCATCCGCATCAATCTTGCCGTTCGCCCCTTCGATCAGGGTTAATTTGGCACCGTTGGTAAAAAACTCAGGCGCGCCGCATTCGTCTTCTTCTATGTGTGATGTGGGATGACAAAATACCGTCTGCCACGGTTCAACCAATGTGGCCAGGGCCAGGGCATTGGCCGCAGTTCCAGTTGTGACCAGATACACGGCCGCATCGGGAGCTTCAAAAACCTCGCGGATCATATCTCTGACATGTGTGGTGCCACCATCGCCGCCATAACCACCGGTATAACCTTCATTGACGCGTTGAAGGTTTTCCATGATTTTCGGATGGGCGGGGGCGCTGTTGTCGGACGCGAAATACATTATTGTAAACCTTCTATTATGTAATCTTCCAGATCATCTTCGTTAACTTCATATTCTGCAAGGGTTTTTCCATGCATACTGATATCAGCATCCTGAACAGAGTGCGGATCGCCCGATACAAGTGGATGCCAGTTAGGCAAGGTGTTACCTTCCTCGATCAACCGATACGCGCAGGTGGATGGCATCCAATGGGCATTGCGCTCGATATTTTCAGGGGTCAACACGACACAGCCTGCCACTAGTTGTTTGCGCAAGGGATAGTTGCCACAGCGGCAGGTTTTGTCGTCAAATAATCGGCAAGCAATATTGGTGTAATGCACTGCTTCTGTTTCATCATCTTCCAGTTTCAACAGGCAGCATTTGCCACAGCCATCACACAACGCTTCCCATTCCTCGCGGGTCATATCCATGAGGTCAACGGTTTCCCAATATTTGGGGCGTAGCATTTTTTTCTGTGTCATACGGCTCTGTCTGCCGTGAATTAACGCAAAAGGAAAGCAAGAAAGCTTGTGAGCGTGGTAGCTATGTTTTAGCGTTGCCGGTAATGAAGGAAACCGATTTATACGCGCCGATCAAAACCTACCTTGAGGGGCAGGGATATGAGGTAAAGGCAGAGGTCAAGGATTGTGATCTTGTGGCGATGCGTGGTGTCGAAGACCCTGTGATTGTAGAACTGAAACTATCATTGTCCCTGGCTCTTTTGATGCAGGGCATTGATCGTCAATCAATGACCGATGCTGTCTATGTGGCGGTTCCGGCGGGCAAAGGAAAACGTTGGGTTTCACAAGTAAAAGACGCTGCAAAATTGTGCCGCCGTTTGGGGTTGGGCTTGATTTCGGTGCGCTTGGATGCGGTAACGCCGTCTGTTTTGGTGCATTGTGATGCAGGATCTTATCGCCCGCGCAAGGTGAAGCTGCGCAAGAACGCATTGCTAAAGGAGTTTGAGCGCCGCGTGGGCGATCCCAACACAGGCGGCCAAACACGGCGCAAGATTATTACCGCATATAGGCAAGATGCCCTGCGCATAGCGGTAGCACTAACAGATGGGCCTAATAAACCAAGGATTTTGGCGGAAATTCTAGGTGTTGAACGTGCCGCCGGAATTTTACAGGCGGACCACTACGGCTGGTTTCAACGCGTGGAACGCGGAGTGTATGAATTGCGTCCATCAGGCCACGCGGCATTGAAAACCTATGCGGATGTTGTCAAAGCTTTGCAAGGATAGCGCGGCTTTCCACACAATCGGCTTCAATTTGAATGATAAGCTCTTCAAGGCTATCGAATTTCAGTTCCGGCCGCTGGAAATGTACCAAAGCCACGGAAATTTCAGTATCGTATATATCGCCGGAAAAATCGAAAATGAACACTTCCAGATTAGGCACATTCATCCCGAATGTGGGCCTGTCGCCGATTGAAGCCGCACCTTGATAGCTACCATCATGTGGCCCTTCCAGCACATCTACCCAAACCGCATAAACCCCGAATTTTGGTAAGTGCAAGCCGCTTAATGACAAGTTCGCAGTGGGGTAGCCTAAATCGCGACCCCTTGCATCGCCATGTTCCACGCGCGCGTCAATACGGTGCCAGTGTCCCAGCATATGGGCGGCATCCTCTGGGTGACCTGCGCTAAGGGCAGTGCGAATGGCTGTGGAGGAAAATACACCCTTTTTGTCGGATACAAGTGGCAGGATGGTGACGCCGAACCCAAGTTCAGCCCCCATATCGCGCAATGTTTCCGCTGTTCCCGCGCGGCCTTTGCCAAAGCAAAAATCAGCGCCAACCACGACATGTTTCAATTTTAAACTTTCATGGATGACGTCATGGCAGAATTCCCGAGCGCTTAAAGACGACAGGGCGGCATTGAAATTCAACTGATACAGATGCGTGACCCCAAGTTTTGCCAAACGGTGTGCTTTAGCCTCGGCACTCATTAGGCGGAACGCAGGCGCATCCGGGGCGAAATATTCACGCGGGTGAGGTTCGAACGTCATCACACCCATGGGACAACCAAGTTCAATTGCTTTTTGGCGCACCACATCCAACACGGCCTGATGACCCAGATGCACGCCGTCAAAGTTGCCAATAGCTACGGCGGCACCGATGTCGGCTTCGTTGGCAAATTGATAGTCGCGAACAATATGCATGCAATATCTCGTTAATTTTTTGGTTAACGCAGATGACCCATAGAATAGGTCGGCGTCAACTGGGCTTTTTCCAGAAATTGTTTCAATGCACCCGCATCGGGTTGACCATCCGTTGCGGTCGCCTCTGCTGCTAACCCGCCTGTGATGAACAGACTGTCTATATTCTCGCCAATGGCACCTTGAATATCGGTATAAATCCCGTCACCGATACCGATGATTTTTTTCGGTGCTATTTCACGGCCTGAAATATCAATCAGATGTTGATAAGCAAGGTCGTAAATCGGTGGGTGCGGTTTGCCGAAATAATGCACTTCACCACCCATTTCCGTATAGGCTTGGCCCAAGGCCCCTGCGCAATAAATCCGTTTATCGCCGCGATCCACCATCACATCGGGGTTGGCGCAAAGCATTTTCAAGCCATTGTTTTTTGCTTCCAGAAAAATCGCGCGATAGTCGTCCGGGGTTTCTGTCGTGTCGTCAAACAGCCCTGTGCAAACAATGCCCTCGGCCTGATTCAATGGGACGCGATTTACATCAATGCCTTCATAGAATGTCAGGTCGCGTTCCGGCCCAAGGGCAAATACATTTTGCCCGTATGCACCAGAGGCCAAAGCCGTACGGGCTGCATCACCACTGGATGCGCAACCCTTATAGAGATCGCGTGCAACACCTATCTGGTCAAGCTGTAGATACACCGATGTGGACGGGCGCGGGCTGTTGGTTAAAAGGAAAACCACGCCGCCTTTGTCGCGGAATGTCTCCAACGCAGAAACAGCGGCTGCGAACGGCTTTACGCCATTGTGCAAACAGCCCCAAAGGTCAACCAAAGCGGCATCGTATTTGGCGGATATTTCGGCGAAGTTTTCAATAATCTGTGTCATGTGTGATGCGTATCAGGGAGTGGCGTGGCTGACCAGAGTGAATACGCTTATGAATGCACGGCTTTGCTATCATCAGGGGCTTGATTGCGGTCGAACATGCCGTAATCGCGAATGACACCGGCAATGCGCAAATGATAATCCGCAAAAATACCACCCCGCCCTTGTGCTTGTGCACCGCGATGTTGGGTAAGTGTCCGCCAGCGTTCAACAGCGGCCTCATCTTCAAAGAACGACAGGGATAAAAGTTTCGCGGGGTTTGTCAGGCTTTGGAAACGTTCAACCGAAATAAATCCTTCGATCTGTTCCAGCATAGGGCGCATTTGCGCGGCTATATCAATATAATCGTCTTTACGCCCTTCGGTGATTTCAACCTCAAAGATAACGGCAATCATATGGTTATTCCTATGTTCCACGCGGTGTTGAGTAGCATTTTGAAGCTTTGCTCGGGGCATAAAGCTACCAATCTTAGAGCCAATAAAACAAGCACTATTTTTTTATCTATTCATAACTTGACTCTACCCCTTCCATTCCCTAGAAATTCGTCGTTAGCACTCTTGAGAGGTGAGTGCTAATACTCTGCAACCCCTCTCAACTGAAATTTTTAACCAACAACGGAGCAATCCAAATGGCATTTACACCTCTGCACGACCGTGTACTGGTTCGTCGTCTTGAAGGCGAAGAAAAAACCGCAGGCGGTCTGATCATCCCTGACTCAGCAAAAGAAAAGCCGGCCGAAGGCGAAATCATTTCCGCAGGCGAAGGCGCACGCAAAGACAGCGGCGAGCTGATCCCAATGGCTGTTAAAGCCGGTGACAAAGTTTTGTTCGGCAAATGGTCCGGCACAGAAGTTACAATCGACGGCGAAGAGCTGTTGATCATGAAAGAGTCCGACATCCTCGGTCTGCTTTAATCGCTAACGTATAGAATTTAGGAGTAGCTATAATGGCTGGTAAAGAAGTAAAATTCGGCACAGATGCCCGGAACTTGATGCTGGATGGCGTTAATATTTTGGCTGATGCTGTAAAAGTAACATTGGGCCCAAAAGGTCGTAATGTTGTAATCGACAAATCATTTGGCGCACCGCGCATCACCAAAGACGGTGTGACAGTTGCCAAAGAAATTGAACTTGAAGGCAAGTTTCAAAACATGGGCGCGCAAATGGTCAAAGAAGTGGCCTCTCGCACCAATGACACAGCTGGTGACGGCACAACTACTGCCACAGTTCTGGCACAAGCTATCGTAAAAGAAGGCTTGAAGTCAGTTGCTGCAGGCATGAACCCAATGGATCTGAAACGCGGGATCGACACTGCTGTTTCATCTGTAGTTCAAACTATCAAAGACATGTCTCGTGAAGTTAAAGACAGTGCTGAAGTTGCACAAGTCGGCACAATTTCTGCCAACGGCGAAGCTGCCATCGGTGATCAAATTGCTGGTGCGATGCAAAAAGTCGGCAACGAAGGTGTTATCACTGTTGAAGAAAACAAAGGTCTGGAAACAGAAACAGACGTTGTTGAAGGTATGCAGTTTGACCGCGGTTACCTGTCACCGTATTTCGTGACTAACCCTGACAAAATGACAGCTGATCTGGAAGATTGCCTGATCTTGTTGCACGAGAAAAAACTATCAAGCTTGCAGCCAATGGTTCCTTTGTTGGAAACTGTAATCCAATCCGGCAAACCTTTGCTGATCATTGCTGAAGATGTCGACGGCGAAGCGCTTGCGACTTTGGTTGTGAACAAATTGCGCGGCGGTCTGAAAATCGCAGCTGTTAAAGCACCTGGTTTCGGCGATCGTCGTAAAGCCATGTTGCAAGACATTGCTGTTTTGACAGGCGGTCAGGTAATTTCCGAAGATCTGGGCATGAAGCTTGAAAGCGTTGGCATTGAAATGCTTGGTACTGCCAAGAAAGTTGCCATCACCAAAGACGAAACTACTATCGTTGATGGCGCTGGTGAAAAAGCTGAAATCGAAGCGCGCGTTTCACAAATTAAAGCACAAATCGAAGAAACTTCATCTGATTACGATCGTGAAAAACTACAAGAACGTCTGGCCAAACTGGCTGGCGGTGTTGCAGTGATCCGCGTTGGTGGTTCAACTGAAACCGAAGTGAAAGAACGCAAAGACCGCGTTGACGATGCATTGAATGCGACCCGTGCGGCCGTACAAGAAGGTGTTGTTGTTGGCGGTGGTGTTGCTTTGATCCAAGGCGCAAAAGGCCTGAGCGGCATGGAAGGCGAGAATGCTGACCAGACTGCAGGTATCGCAATTGTACGCCGTGCTTTGGAAGCACCTTTGCGTCAAATCGCTGAAAACTCTGGCGTTGACGGTGCGGTTGTTGCCGGCAAAGTTCGTGAAAGCGACGATCCAACATTCGGCTTTAACGCTCAAACAGAAGAATATGGCGACATGTTCAAGTTTGGTGTGATTGATCCGGCTAAAGTTGTGCGGACTGCTTTGGAAGATGCAGCATCTATCGCCGGTCTGTTGATCACAACAGAAGCGATGATTGCTGACAAACCGGCACCGGCTGGCGCTGGTGGCGGCGGAATGCCGGACATGGGCGGCATGGGCGGCATGGGTGGTATGATGTAAAAGTCGGCTTTGGCTGAATTAGGCCAAAACGACTTTACGCGACAGGGTTTTCGATTACGAAAGCCCGACAGCGGCAAACCACACTAACGCATAAAAGATTTGGGGCTGCCTGCTGGCGGCCCCTTTTTCATTGTTTCGCTTGCGATGAAATCCATGACTGTTTACCGTCCCCCTGACTGAACAGATTAGGCATTCCAATGACATCGCAACCCACAGATGCGCTTTTGCATAAAATCCTGAACGAGACCAAAACCATCGCCGCCGTGGGCGTGTCCACCAACCCTGTACGCCCGTCTTATTTCGTGATGCGGTATCTTCATATGCGCAATTACCGTCTGATCCCGATCAACCCCGCATATGCAGGCCAAACTCTGTTCGGCGAGACTATTTTGGCCACTATCGAGGACATCCCGAAAGACACAACCGTTGATATGCTGGATATATTCCGCCGTCCTGAATTCGTCCCCGCATTGGTCGACGATGCTATAGAGCATCTGGGCGGCAGCCTGAAAACCATCTGGATGCAGGTGGGTGTGGAACATGCCGGGGCTGCAAAAAGGGCAAGTGATGCAGGGTTGCAAGTGGTTCAGAACCGTTGCCCGAAAATCGAGTATCAACGCCTGTTCGGTGAATTGCGCCGTGCCGGTATTAACACCGGTATAATATCATCCAAACTACCCAGATTATAAGGACGTCCATTATGGCTAAAACATCGACATACGGCTTTGACACATTGCAGGTTCATGCAGGCGCACGGCCCGATCCTGCAACAGGAGCACGCCAAACGCCGATTTATCAAACCACGGGGTATGTTTACAAAGATGCCGCACATGCAGCCGCCCTGTTTGATTTGCAAGAGGTCGGTTACATCTATTCACGGCTGACCAACCCCACGGTTTCAGTTCTGCAGGAACGCATTGCAACACTTGAAGGCGGCATTGGTGCTGTGTGCTGCTCATCGGGTCATGCGGCGCAAATAATGGCGCTATTCCCGCTGATGCAACCGGGCTGTAACGTGGTGGCTTCGACGAGGTTATATGGCGGTACGCTCACGCAATTCGGCCTGACGATTAAACGCTTTGGCTGGTCGGCGAAGTTTGTTGACTTCGATGATCTGGATGCCTTGAGAGATGCAATCGACGACAATACCCGTGCCGTTTTTTGCGAAAGTATTTCCAATCCGGGCGGTTATGTGACCGATATCCCCGCAGTGGCCGTTGTTGCCGATCAAGCAGGCTTGCCGCTGATTGTCGACAATACATCCGCCACACCCTATCTGTGCCGCCCCATCGAGATGGGGGCGAGCCTTGTGGTACATTCCACCACTAAGTATCTGACAGGCAACGGCACGGTTACGGGCGGTTGTGTGGTTGATTGCGGTACGTTTGATTGGTCGAAAAGCGATAAGTTTCCGTCATTGTCGCAACCGGAACCTGCCTATCACGGGCTGAAATTCCATGAAACCTTTGGCGAGCTGGCCTATACTTTACATAGCATTGCCATAGGGTTGCGCGATTTGGGGATGACGATGAACCCGCAAGGCGCGCATTATACATTGATGGGGATCGAGACGCTGAGCTTGCGTATGGAACGCCATGTCAAAAACGCTGAAATTATCGCCAATTGGCTGGAAAGCGACCCGCGTATTGCATCGGTCACTTACGCGGGACTTGCCGCTTCACCTTATTACGAGCGGCAACAGGCCGTCTATCCCAAAGGGGCCGGGGCTTTGTTTACCTTTGCCCTGAAAGGCGGTTATGAGGCTTGCGTGAAACTGGTCAGTGCCGTGGATCTGTTTAGCCATGTTACCAATCTGGGCGATACGCGGTCATTGATCAGCCACCCGGCATCCACCACGCACAGGCAGCTGACGCTTGAACAACAGGTTTCGGCAGGGGCTGCCCCTGATGTGGTGCGGGTCTCGATCGGGATCGAGGATGTAAAAGACCTGATCGCCGATATGGATCAGGCGCTGGATGCGGCGTTGGTATAACCCATGCGCCTAGCCTTGCTAACCACACTTACCATGATCGCGTTTGCCGCCAACTCGGTGATTACACGCGCCGCCCTTGCGGGCGAGGCCATAGGGCCTGCGTCTTTTTCTGTGTTGCGGTTGGCGTCGGGGGCGGTTGTTTTGGTGTTGATCTTGTGGGGGCAAGGCGTGTTTAAGGGTCGCGCCAAAATCAGACCCCGGGTGGACGCGGTTTTGGGCCTTGCGATATATGCCATCGGGTTTTCCTTTGCCTATACGGTTTTGCAAGCGGGACTTGGGGCGTTGTTGTTGTTTGGAATGGTGCAAATCACCATGTTTGCAGGAGCTGTGGTGCAGGGCAATCAACCTAAACCATTGCAATGGCTGGGTGCTGCCATCGGGCTGGCGGGATTGATCTATGTGCTGAGCCCCAACACGACAGAGATAGACGTTAACGGGGCTATATTGATGGTTGCGGCAGGTTTTGGATGGGGAATTTATTCACTTGCGGGACAAAAGGTGGAACAAGCCCTGATCGCCACTGCTGCAAGTTTCGTTTGTGCCACCCCGATTGCCATTTTAGTTTGGCTGGCCACCGGTTCAGAAGTCTATCTGCTGAAAGGCGTGGCTTTGGCATGTCTTTCAGGCGGTGTTACTTCAGCACTTGGTTATATCTTGTGGTTCTATGTTTTACCGCGCTTGCAAACCAGTACAGCTGCGGTTGCACAGCTAACAGTTCCACTGATAGCGATGTTAGGCGGTATGGTGTTTCTGGGGGAAGTCTGGACACTTGATTTTACGATTGCTTCCATTTTGGTTCTGGGCGGTATCGGTTTGTCGGCTTGGGCCGGCCAAAGGGGCTAGAAATGCCATATTCGGTTCTTTAAATTGCAGTTATGAAGTATATTCTTACAGTCATATCATTGTTGTTTGCGTCCGCCGCTACTGCGGATTGTGTTATTCTGGTGCACGGGCTTGCGCGTAGTTCATATTCCTTCCTTCCTATGGAGACTGCGTTAAAAGGGATTGGTTATGATGTGGTGAATGTGGATTATCCATCCACCGAAAGCACAATAGAAGAACTGTCCGAATTGGCTATTCCCCCTGCCGTTGCTGCTTGCAAGAATGCGCGTAAAATGCATTTTGTAACCCATTCAATGGGCGGCATAATGGTGCGGTATTATCTGAAACATACAGCACATAAGCCCAAAAATCTGGATCACGTTGTTATGCTAGGACCACCCAACAAAGGTTCGCCTATTGTTGATAGGTTGGGCGATTTGCCGGGATATGAGCTGTGGAACGGCGTTGCGGGTAAACAGATGGGAACAGGGCCTGCCAGTTTGCCGAACACATTAGGGGCTGTGGGGTTTTCACTGGGTGTGATTGCCGGGAGCAACAGTATATCACCGATTTTTTCATCATTGATTGATGGAGATGATGACGGAAAAGTCTCGATCGAAAGCACTAAAGTTGCAGGTATGACAGATCACATTGTGCTGGATGTAACGCACACGTTCATGATGAACAGTCCAAGCGTGTTCAAACAGGTTGCCACCTTTTTGCGAGAAGGCCGCTTTAGGCACGAAGACTAATTGACAGGCCCGGTGATTTTATTGACATGACCCATTTTGCGCCCCGGTTTTGCGTCGGCCTTACCGTATAAATGCAACCCGATATTGGCGTCCGAGGACAGTTTTGCAACGTTCAGAACTTCATCCCCGATCAGATTGGTCATCACCACATTGGAATGCCGCGTCCCATCACCCAAAGGCCAGCCTGCAACGGCGCGAATGTGTTGCTCGAACTGATCGATCACACAGCCATTTTGTGTCCAGTGACCAGAGTTATGCACGCGCGGTGCGATCTCGTTCACAATTAATCCTGCGGGCGTGACAAACAGCTCGACCCCCATCACACCGACATAATCCAGCGCATTCAAGACTTTACCGGTCAATAGAACAGCATCCATGCGTTGGGAAACGCTCAGGGTCGCGGGTAGTGTCGTTGTGTGTAAAATACCGTCACGATGCACATTTTCGCCGGGATCATAACAAACAACTTCGCCTGATTGTGATCTGGCACCGATCACGGATACTTCATGGCTGAAATCAATAAAACCTTCCAGAACACACGGTGTGTTGCCCAATGCATCCCATGCAGCCTGAGCATCATCATTCGTTTTCAGTCGTGCCTGACCTTTGCCGTCATAACCGAAACGACGGGTTTTTAAAATGGAGGGCGTGCCAACAGTTGCAACGGCAGTTGATAAATCTTCGGCAGTTTCCACATTTGCGAAAGGGGCTACATTTAAGCCTAAACCGGATAGAAACTCTTTTTCGACAATGCGATCCTGACTGGTGGCAAGTGCATTTCTGGCGGGCAAAACGGGGCGCAATTTTTCCAGTACGTCCAGAGCCTGCGTTGGAATATTTTCAAATTCGAAAGTGATCACGTCAACACTGTTTGCAAATGCGGTAAGGGCATCATGATCGGAATAGGGTGCTGTTGTTACAGCGTCTGCCACATGACCTGCGGGCGGGTTTACACCCGGTTCAAATATATGTGTTTTAAACCCCAAGCGCGATGCGGCCACAGATAGCATGCGGCCCAATTGACCGCCCCCCAGAATACCGATGGTAGCGCCTTGTTGCAAAGCTTTAGTCATCGTGGGGTTCATCCGCAATAGATGCAGAAAGCGCTTTGCGCCAATCATCAAGTCGCTTTGCAAGATCTGTATCATTATTGGCCAGAATTGCAGCTGCCATCAGGCCTGCATTCGCAGCCCCTGCAGCGCCGATGGCCATTGTGCCCACGGGAAAACCTTTTGGCATTTGCACGATGGAATAGAGGCTATCTACGCCTGATAATGCTTTCGTTTGAATTGGCACGCCCAATACCGGAACGCGGGTTTTTGATGCCATCATGCCGGGCAGATGTGCAGCCCCGCCGGCACCTGCGATAATCACTTGCAAGCCACGTTCGGTGGCAGTTTTGCCATAGGTCCACAATCGGTCAGGTGTGCGGTGCGCTGACACGATTTTTGTTTCATAGACCACACCCAATTCATCCAGAATAGTAGCGGCTTCTTTCATGGTGGGCCAATCTGATTGGCTGCCCATGATAATTCCAACTTTTATATCTGTCATAGTTTCAAAACTTTCTTGCATCAGAAGGCGGGGATATAGACCAAAAAATAGGGGCTAGGCAATAATATCCGGCAAAATATCATCCTCTAGACGCTGTATTTTGTCTTTTAGTAACAGTTTTTTGCGTTTTAGCCGCTGTAACAGCAATAAATCAGGGCTGACACGTTCGTGCAGTGCCTCAATCGCATCGTCAAGATCACGATGTTCCTGCTGCATTTGTAACAGTTCTGCGCGCAAAACTTCATTGTGGTTCATTCTGCCTAATTTATCAGTCATGGTGGTAAATTGCCCGAAAACACTTGTGTAGCTCATTTGTACAGCCAAATGCGTCTAGCTCAAAGCGCAGAATTACAATGGGTCTTGAGAATCCCTGCGAAAGCCCCCATATTACTTTAAAGGTCGCCAAATCCGGGGCCAGAACAGTCGCTTTTAAAGGGCTAACAAAATGACGAAAATATCTTTTGCCTCCCATCCTTTTCTATTGGGATTTGAACAGCTGGATCGCCTTGTGGAACGCACGGCAAAAACCGGTAACGAAGGCTACCCACCCTACAATATCGAGCAAAGCTCGGACAACATCTATCGCATCACATTGGCGGTTGCGGGTTTTCGTGAAGATGACCTGTCAATCACATTGGAGAATGCGCAGTTGGTGATCCGTGGCCGGCAGGTGGATGATGACGAAGGTCGCGTCTTTTTGCATCGCGGGATAGCTGCACGTCAATTCCAGCGTAGCTTTGTTTTGGCCGAAGGGGTCGAAGTTGGTGGTGCGTCCATGGAAAACGGCTTGCTGCATGTGGATTTGCAGCGTTCAGTACCTGATGCGGTTGTTCAAA
>SWCD01024107.1_pt1 | contig 41276 bp, 42 predicted proteins | sample 4693011 | NCBI WGS metagenome assembly SWCD01 (sample SAMN10267278, study PRJNA491770) | bioreactor metagenome | isolation source: DHS bioreactor inoculated with marine | place: Japan: Omine Ridge, Nankai Trough
TGGACGATCTGGTCCACCTCGAGCGTGGACAGGTCGACTTCGATATTGGACGGCAGGTCCTTCGGCAGGCACTGCACTTCGACCTGGGTCAGCTCGTGCATGATCACCACGCCCGCAGTCTTGCCGGCCGGCGACTTGTCGGCGTTCACCAGGTGCAGCGGCACGTGCGTACGCAGCGTCTGGTTGGCGTCCACGCGCTGGAAGTCCACGTGCATGATCCGCTGCTTGTACGGATGGCGCTGCAGGTCGCGCAACAGCACCTGCTGCAGCTTGCCTTCCACGTCCAGGTTCAGGATCGACGAATAGAACCATTCGTTCTGGCTGGCCAGCCAGGTTTTCTCGTGCTCGAGCTGGATGCTCTGCGGCGCGTCACTGCCGCCATAGACGACGGCCGGGATCTGTGCCGCACGACGCAGGCGGCGGCTCGCACCTTTCCCCTCGTCCTTGCGGCCAGTGGCCGTGATTGTGTGTTGTGCCATTTCCATTTACTCGCTTTGTTGCAATGAAATCGCCTCGCGGCGATGGGAAAACTCACCCGCGACCAGGTGAGTCTGGGTCGGGACTGGAGACTGGGGACTGGGGACTCGGAAAATCAAAAGCGTACTGCTTCTGCTTTTCCCAGCCCCCAGTCCCCAGCCCCCAGCCCCCTGTTTCAATCCACGTACAACGAACTGACCGACTCGCCATAAGCGACCCGGCGGATGGTTTCGGCCAGCAGCTCGGCGACGCTGAGCTGGCGGATGCGCCCGCAGGCCCTGGCCGCTTCCGACAGCGGGATGGTGTCGGTGACCACCAGCTCGTCCAGCTGCGACCTGGTGATGTTGTCGATCGCCGCGCCAGACAGCACCGGATGGGTGCAGTACGCCACCACCTTGATCGCGCCCTGTTCCTTGAGCGCCGCCGCCGCCGCGCACAGGGTACCGGCGGTATCGACGATGTCGTCGACCAGCACGCATGTCTTGCCGGCGACGTCGCCGATGATGTTCATGACCGTTGCCACGTTGGCCTTCGGCCGGCGCTTGTCGATGATCGCCAGGTCGGCGTCGTCCAGCCGCTTGGCGATGGCGCGGGCGCGCACCACGCCGCCGACGTCCGGCGAGACCACGATCAGGTTGTCGGTGCCGTGCGCGCGCCAGATGTCGGCGAGCAGCAGCGGCGAGGCGTACACGTTGTCCACCGGGATGTCGAAGAAGCCCTGGATCTGCTCGGCGTGCAGGTCGATGGTCAGCATCTGGTCGGCGCCGGCGGTGGTGAACATCTTGGCCGCGACCTTCGCGGTGATCGCCACCCGCGACGAGCGCGGCCGCCGGTCCTGGCGCGCGTAGCCGAAGTACGGCACCACCGCGGTGATGCTGGATGCCGAGGCGCGCTTGAGCGCGTCGATCAGCACCATCAGCTCCATGAAGTGCTCGGCGGTCGGCGCGCAGGTGGACTGCACCACGAACACGTCCTGGCGGCGCACGTTCTCCTCGATTTCGACCTGCACCTCGCCGTCGGAGAAGGTGGAGACCTGGGCCTTGCCCGGACGCACCCCGAGTTCGCGGCACACCGCCTGCGCCAGCGGCTTGTTCGCGTTGCCGGAGAAGATCAGCAGGTTGCTCTCTTCCTTCACTTCACTCTCCGCTTCACTCTGGCCGGGCGCTCAAGGAGGCAAGCGCGTCGCTGGCCTGCCGTGGAAAATCCGCACTGAAAATGCGGACGCTTGCGTTGTTGGCAGGGGCGGCAGGATTCGAACCTGCGAATGCCAGGATCAAAACCTGGTGCCTTGGGCCTCTTGGCGACGCCCCTGCGGTAGCTTCGCTTCAAGCACATCCAGCAGCGGGGAGCGCGCCGCGCCTTCCGCGATCCAGGCATCCAGCCCCGGCGGCAACCGCTCCAGCGCCGCCTCGGCGGATCCGCGGTCGGCGAATTCGACGAAACAGCCGCTGCCCGTCCCGGTCAGCTGCGGCGTGCCGATGCGCGCCAGCGCGACGAAGGCGGCCTCGACGACCGGTTCGCGGCTGCGCAGCACCGGCTCGAACGCATTGCCAAGCCGCTGCCGTTGCAAGGCATGCCCTGAAACAAAGTCGAGTATTGTCGCTGGCGCGGCATTTCGCGTCAATTCGAGGGCCTGGAACAATCCGGCCGTGGAGACGTGGACGCCGGGGTCGGCCAGCACGTACCAGGCCGGCGCCAGTTCCAGCGGCGTCAGCTGCTCGCCCACGCCCTCGGCCCAGGCATTGTGGCCGTGGACGAAAACCGGTACGTCGGCGCCGAGCTGCAGACCCAGGTCAGCCAGCCGCCCGCAGTCGAAATCCAGCGCCCACAGGTGGTTCAGGGCCAGCAGCACGGTCGCTGCATCCGAGGATCCGCCGCCGAAGCCGGCGCCTGCCGGAATGCGCTTTTCAACGATGATGTCTGCACCTTGTGCCGTTTTCGCCGCTGATTGCAGCAATTTGGCCGCACGCACCGTCAGGTCGTCCGCCTCTGCGATGCCGGCAGCCGAGGCCCCGATGCGCGAGACCACGCCGTCCGCGCGGGCGCGCAGGCGGATCGTGTCGCCCCAGTCCAGCAGCCGGAACACGGTCTGCAGGCGGTGGTAGCCGTCCGCGCGGCGACCGACGATGCGCAGGCAGAGGTTGAGCTTGGCCGGCGCCGGCCAGCTCGACCAGCCTGGACCGGTGCCTGGCCCCTTACTCACGGGAACTCTCGGTCCAGGACCAGGCATCGATCGCCAGCCGCACCTTGGCTGGCGGGCGCTGCGCATCGATCCGGTCCGGCATCGGCAGCGGCAGGCCGTCGGCATCGACGCCATCCCGCCAGCCGAGGTAATCGATGCGCCAGCCGTCCTGTTCGATCCGCGCCAACCGGCCGCCGGCGTCGAACTGCAGGCGTGCGGGGCCGAACCTGGCTGCGTCCGCCCGCGCGCCGCTCGCCCAGGCCGCGAGCGCGCCGACCGGGATCTCGAGCCCGGTCGCCTCGCGCAGCAGGCGCTCGACGTCGCCTTCCTCGCGCGGACCACCCTCGAGGCCTTCGATGCGCGCCTGCAGGGCATCACCGACCAGCCTCCAGCTCTGCCGCGTCACCGGCGCGCTTAGCGTCACCTCGTAGGCGTCGCCGGCCTGCCGCCATTCGATGCGGCCGCTGCCGCCCTTGCTGCCGTTCGAGAGTGCCACCCGCCCGGAAAATGCCAGCATCGGCACCCCATGCAGCCGGGTTTCGCGCGCCTGCTGCCGCGCCATCGCTGCCGCCAGCGCCTCGCCCGACAAGGCCCCGGGCGCGACGCCCCCGCCCATCGGCACCGAGACGCAGGCCGCCAGCGCGACAGTGCACAGCGCCAGCAACGGGCCACGCCACGGCTTCATGCGCCGGTCTTGGCCAGGGCGCGCTTGAGCGAGCGGTTGTCGGGGTCGAGCTTGCGCGCCTGCTCGAAAACCTTGCGCGCCTCGTCCTTCCTGCCGCTGATCCACAGCACCTCGCCCAGGTGCGCGCCGATCTCGGGATCCTTCTGCAGCGAAAACGCGCGCCTCAGCTCGACCAGTGCCTCCTTCGTGCGGCCCAGCCGGTACAGCACCCAGCCGTAGCTGTCGATGATGGCGGCGTTGCCCGGATCGGCCACGCGCGCACGATCGATCAGCTCGAGCGCCTCGGCATAGCGGGTGGTGCGATCGGCCAGGGTGTAGCCCAGCGCATTGAGCGCAGCGATGTTGTCGGGATCGGCGACCAGGATGCGGCGCAGGTCCGCCTCGGCGCGCGCAATGTCGTCGCGGCCTTCCCACATCAGTCCCCGCGCGTACAGCAGCTCCGGCTCGTCCGGATAGGCGGCCAGGCCGCGGGCATAGGCATCGAGTTCGCCCTTGGCATCGCCATCGTCCTTGCGCAGTTCCGCTTCCAGCAGGTAGGCGTCGCGGCGCGCGTCGTCGTCCACCGCCGCGTCGGACTGCAGGGCGCGCAGGTCGGCGTAGGCGGCCTGGTCCTGCTGCATGTCGTGCAGCACCTTGGCGATGCGCAGGCGTGCCTGCTCGCGCTGCGGGCCGCCGGCGACGCTGCGGTACCAGGTCAGGGCTTCCTGGTGGCGCTCGAGGAATTCCGCGGTCTGTCCCAGCAGCAATCGCCGCGATGGGTCTGGCTTGGCCGAATCGCGCTTGAGTTCGTCGTACAGGCCGGCCAGCGCGGCCTTGTCCCCGTCCCTGGCCAGCAAGGACGCACGCAGGCGCCAGGTCTGTTCGTCCTGCGGACCGCGCGCCAGCGTGGCGGCGGCGGCATCCTGGTCGCCGAGCGCGTCGTATTCGGCGGCGATCGCCAGCCGCAGCTCGGGCACCAGCAGGGCCGAATCGGCCAGCGCCGCCAGCGCCTTGCGCGCCTGCTCCGGCTTGCCCGCTTCACGCAGCTGGCTGGCGCGCAGCAGCGCCACGCGCGGCTCGCCCGGGAAGCGCGCAATCACTTCATCGACGATGCGCTCGGTCAGGTCGTTGCGTCCCAGGCGCTGCGCCAGGCCGCCGAACGCCAGCCACGGCTGCAGCTGGTCGGGGATCGCACCGGCATCGACCAGCTGGCCCAGCAGGGTCGCGGTCATGTCCGGGTCCTTCGAGCCGCTGCCGAGCGTGGCGAAGGCATAGCGCCAGCCATCGGGATCGCGGTCGCGCAGCAGCGCTTCGAGTTCGCGCCGGGCGCCGCGGGTGTCGCGGTCGCGCATGGACAGCGTGGCCTCGGCCGCGCGCATCGCCAGCGAGCGCGGCGCGCGCGCGCGCCACAGTGCCAGCGCCTGGGCGCTGCGGGCGTTGTCGTTGGCGAGCAGGGCGATGCGGGTGGCGCGTTCGGCCAGACCGGCATCGCCCTCGGCGCCGCGCGCGGCCTGCAGGTACCAGTCGGCCGCCTCGTCGAGCTTGCCTGCCTGCAGCGCGAATTCACCGGCCAGGGTGGCGGTGAGCGTGTCCGGCGGCCGGGCAGGCGGTTTCGCCGCCGCATCCGGCACCAAACCGGCAGCGAACAGGGCGCCGAACAACAGCACCAGGGTCGGAAAACAGGGCTTTGCGGGCATTGATGGCAACCGGGCCGTAAAATATCGGCCCAACCCTGACGAGAATATCGCAAGCGCCTGAACGAATGATCGACTGACCCTCGGTTTCGTACCCGGCCCAATCCTTCCATGAGCCTGTTCGCCCTCGGCATCAACCACCAGACCGCGCCGGTCGCGCTGCGCGAACGCGTCGCCTTCGGCGAGGACGCGCTGCCGTCAGCGCTGGGGGCGCTGCATGCGCTGCCGCAGGTGCATGAAGTTGCGCTACTGTCGACCTGCAACCGCACCGAGCTGTACGCCGTGGCCGACGACGACGGGCAGGCGCTGGTCGACTGGCTGGCCACCCATCCGTCTGGCAGCGACCTGCGCGCCTACCTGTACCGGCATCGCGACGGCGAGGCGGTACGGCACCTGTTCCGCGTCGCCACCGGGCTGGATTCGCTGGTGCTGGGCGAGCCGCAGATCCTCGGCCAGGTGAAGCAGGCCTGGGCCGCGGCGCGCGGCGCCGGCACCCTGGGCGGCCAGCTCGACCGCATGTTCCAGCACGCCTTCGTCACCGCCAAGCGCGCGCGCACCGAAACCAGGATCGGCAACAGCCCGGTGTCGGTGGCCTCGGTCGCGGTGCGGCTGGCGCGGGAATCGTTCGCGCGGCTGTCCGATTCGACGGTGCTGCTGGTCGGCGCCGGCGAGACCATCGAGCTGACCGCCCGCCACCTCGCCCAGGCCGGCGTCAAGCAGCTGCTGGTCGCCAACCGCACCTACCAGCACGCCCACGACCTGGCCGCGCGCCACGGCGGCGTGGCGCTGCCGCTGGACGAACTCGACCGCCACCTGTTCCTGGCCGACATCGTGTTCTCGGCCACCGCCAGCCGCGAACCGGTGCTGTCGAAGGCACAGGTCGCCGCCGCGCTGGCGGCGCGCAGGCAGCGGCCGATGCTGCTGCTCGACCTCGCCGTGCCGCGCGATGTCGCCGCCGACGTGGCGACGCTGAAGGATGTCTTCCTCTATACCGTCGACGACCTCGAACGTTCGGTCGAGGACAACCGCCGCGGCCGCCGCGAAGCCGCCGAGGCCGCCGAGGCCATCGTCGAACTGCAGGTCGCGCGCTACGTCGAACTGCTGGCCGCCGGCAGCCGCAACCAGCCGCTCAAGCGCCTGCGCGCGCACGGCGAAGCCATGCGCGCGCAGGCGCTGGCGAAGGCCAGGCAGCAGCTGGCCGCGGGGCACGCGCCCGAAGCGGTGCTCGACCACCTCGCGCACACCCTGACCAACCGCCTGCTGCATGCGCCGACCGCCGCCATGCGCGAAGCCGCGATCAGCGGCGACACCGAACTCATGCGCGCGGTCGAACGGCTGCTGCGCGAATCCGCCGGCGAGGATCCGGACAACGCCGGCGACGACCATGCTGCCAACCCTGCGCCGTAAGCTCGAGGCGCTGGCCGAGCGCCGCGACGAACTCGAGCGCCTGCTCGCCGACCCCGACGTCGCCGGCGACCAGCAGCGCTTCCGCGCGCTGTCGCGCGAGTTTGCCCAGCTCGAACCGGTCGCCGTCGCGCTCGCCGAGGAGGCGCGCGCACGCGCCGACCTGGCCGCCGCCGAGGCGATGCGCGGCGACCCCGAGCTGCGCGAACTGGCCGAGGAGGAAGTCGCCGCGGCCAGCCTGCGCCTGGCCGCGCTCGACACCGAGCTGATGGCCCTGCTGGTGCCCAGGGACGCGCGCGACGACGGCGACCTGTACCTGGAGATCCGCGCCGGCACCGGCGGCGACGAGGCGGCGATCTTCGCCGGCGACCTGCTGCGCATGTACATGCGCTACGCCGAACGCCAGGGCTGGCGGGTGGAAGTCGAATCGGCCAGCCCCGGCGAGCACGGCGGTTTCCGCGAGGTGATCGCCCGCGTCGAAGGCCGCGGCGCCTATGCGCACCTGAAGTTCGAGTCCGGCACCCACCGCGTGCAGCGGGTGCCGGAAACCGAGTCGCAGGGCCGCATCCACACTTCCGCCGCGACCGTTGCGATCATCCCGGTCGCGGAGGAGGCCGAACCGATCGAAATCAATCCGGCCGACCTCAAGGTCGACACCTTCCGCTCCTCCGGCGCCGGCGGCCAGCACGTCAACAAGACCGATTCGGCGATCCGCATCACCCACGCGCCCAGCGGCATCGTGGTCGAATCGCAGACCGAGCGCAGCCAGCACGCCAACCGCGACAAGGCGATGAAGCGGCTGCGCGCGATGCTGGCCGAAGCCGAAGCCGAAAAGCGCGCCGCCGCCACCGCCGCCTCGCGCAAGCTGCAGGTCGGCAGCGGCGACCGCAGCCAGCGCATCCGCACCTACAACTACCCGCAGGGCCGCATCACCGATCATCGCGTCGAAGGACTGACCCTGTACGACCTGCCGAACGTGCTGGAAGGCGCGCTCGAACCCTTGATCGAACGCCTGTCGCGCGAGCACCAGGCCGACGAGCTTTCGCGGCTCACGGAGGTCGCATGAGCGTGGTCGTGACGCGCGCGGGCATCGACGACCTCGGTGCGCTGGTGCCGCTGTTCGACGGCTACCGCGGCTTCTATGCGCAGGCTCCGGACCCCGGGCTTGCGCGCGATTTCCTCGCTGCACGCCTGCAGCGCGGGGAGTCCGTCGTCTTCCTGGCCATGCTCGATGGCGGCCAACCCGCCGGTTTCACCCAGCTGTATCCGATGTTTTCCTCGGTGCGCGCGGCGCGCACCTGGGTGCTCAACGACCTGTTCGTCGCGCCCGCGGCGCGCAAGCATGGCGTCGCCCGCGCCCTGCTCGATGCCGCCGCCGCGTTCGCCCGCGACGACGGCGCGATCCGGCTCGAGCTCGAGACCATGCCCGGCAACCACGCGGCGCAGGCGCTGTACCGCGCCGCCGGCTGGCGCGAGTATGGCGACACCCTGCGCTTCCACCTGCCACTGGCGGACTGATCGGCGCGGGCGCCGACACGGGTGCGGCGGGCCGAGACCCGCCTTACACTCCTCGCATGAACCCCGACCACGACTTCATCCCGCTGCGCCTGTGCGTGCTGACGGTCTCCGACTCGCGCACGGCGGCCGATGACGGCTCCGGCGATTACCTGGCCGCGGCGCTGCAGGAGGCCGGCCATCGCCTGCACGAACGCGCGCTGCTGCCCGACGACCGCTACCAGCTGCGCGCGCTGGTCTCACGCTGGATCGCCGATGCGGCCGTCGACGGCGTGCTCGTCACCGGCGGCACCGGCTTCACCGGCCGCGACTCCACCCCCGAGGCGCTGCTGCCGCTGCTGGACAAGCAGATGCCGGGCTTCGGCGAGTTGTTCCGCGGAATCAGCTTCGAGGAGATCGGCACCTCGGCGCTGCAGTCGCGCGCCTTCGCCGGGCTGGCCAACGGCACCTTTCTGTTCTGCCTGCCCGGCTCCACCTCGGCCTGCCGCACCGCCTGGGACAGGATCATCCGCACCCAGCTCGACGCGCGCACCGGGCCCTGCAACCTCGCCACCCTCAGGCCGCGGCTGAAGGAGTGAACATGCCGATCGCCACCACCCTGCGTCTGCTGGCCAAGGCCCGCGGCCTGACCACCGCCGAGATCGCCACCGCCATCCCGCGCGCCGGCGCCGCCACGGTGGCGGCGTGGATGCGCGGCGACAAGACGCCCGGCAAGGAACATCTCGACGCGCTGGCGCGCACCTTCGGGGTTCCGGCCGGCGCCCTGCTCGCAGAACTGGCCAGCACCTTCGACCCCGCGCGAACCCAGGGCGAGCACGACCTGCTCGCCGCCTATCGCGACCTCAACACCAGGCAACGGGGCGCGCTGCTGGAAGTCGCGCGCGGCATGGCCGGGCACCGGCGCGGCAGGAAATGAACACCGCCCACTCCCCCCGCCTTTGTAGGAGCGGCTTGTAGCCGCGAGCCGTTGATTTTGTGGGAGCGACGGAAGTCGCGACTTCCGTCGCTCCCACAAAATCATCGTAAAAAGCTCGCGGCTACAAGCCGCTCCTACGAAGATCGGCATACTGGACCAGCAGGAACCACCCATGAGCACACTCAAGCGCAGCGACTACGACCAGCTGCTCAAGCCGCTGCAGCAGGAGCTGGTCGCCATGGCGCGCTGGCTGGCGCAGTCCGGCCAGCGCGTACTGGTGCTGCTGGAGGGTCGCGATACCGCCGGCAAGGGCGGCACGATCAGCGCGATCTCCCGCTACATCAATCCGCGCCAGTGCCGCGTCGTCGCCCTGCCCAAGCCCAGCAACCGCGAAACCACGCAATGGTATTTCCAGCGCTATGTGCCGCACCTGCCCGCGGCCGGCGAGCTGGTGCTGTTCGACCGCAGCTGGTACAACCGCGCCGGCGTCGAGAAGGTGATGGGTTTCGCCACCGAGGCGCAGGTCATGGCATTCCTGCAGCAGGCGCCGGCATTCGAGAAACTGCTGGTCGACGACGGTATCCTGCTGTTCAAGTACTGGCTGACCACCGACCAGGCGCAGCAGGAAGAGCGCCTGGCCGAGCGCCTGGAAGACCCGCTCAAGCGCTGGAAGCTCTCGCCGATCGACCTGGCGGCGCGGCAGAAGTACGCCGATTACACCCATGCGCGCGAAACCATGCTCGCGGCCACCCACACCCAGCACGCGCCGTGGACCCTGGTCGACTTCAACGACCAGAGACGCGGCCGCCTGACCCTGATCCGCGACCTGCTCGCCCGCCTGCCCGATACCCGCGTGCCTGAAGCCGAAGTCGATTTCCCGCCGCTGGCAGGCAAGCCGAAGGACGAGACCTTCGGCAAGCTGGAACCGATTCCAGGATTCGAAGTCCCGGGCTCGTAGTCTGGGTTGAGCTACGGCGCATCCCCTGCTTCATGGATGCGCATGTGCGATTTCGCCAGGGTCGTCAACGATGCGGCGATCCGTCCATGCAACGGCTGCATCGGGCCAGAGCAGCGGCTCAGCGCACGACGAATACTCCGCCTGCGCTTTCTTCCGCTGCGGTATTGCGCTCCACCCTTTCCACCCGCGCCATCGGCGGCCCCTGGTGCAGCCAGCGCTCCAGCGCGTCGATGGCGTCGTCTGCACCCACCGCCAGCACTTCAACGCGGCCGTCGGGCAGGTTCTTCGCGTGGCCGCGCAGGCCGAGGCGCAAAGCCTGTTCGCGGGTGGAGGCGCGGAAGAACACGCCCTGCACCTTGCCGCTGACGAGAAAGCGCGCCGCGCCGCTCATCGCATCGGGTCTATCCGGCAGCCGGCTTGTCGACGGCGCCGATCACGCCTTCGATGTCGCGCGCGGTCACCGGGCCGAGGAACTGCTTGGCGACCCTGCCATCCGGCGCGATCAGGTAGGTCATCGGCAGGCCGCGCGGGGTGGCGAAGTCCGCGGGCGGGTCCATGACGTCGACGATGGCGATCGGATACACCACCGGATGCTTCTTCAGGAAGGCCTGCATGTCGGCCAGGTCGATGTCCTCGTAGGCCAGGCCGATTACCTCGATGTGCTCGCGCATCGCGTCGAGCGCGGACAGCTCCGGCATTTCCTTCAGACAGGGTCCGCACCAGGTCGCCCAGAAATTGACCACCACCCACTGGCCGCGGTGTGCGGCGAGGTCGTAGGGCTTGCCGTCGATGGTGGTGACGCGCAGCGACGGCATGTCCGGTTTGGCCTTGTCGGCATCCGGCGATGGCGTGGCTGGCGCGGCTTCGGGTGCCGGCGCCTTCGCTTCCGGCTGCTGCTCCTGTGCCGGTCGCTTGCAGGCGACCAGCAGCGTGGCGACAAGGCAAGCGGCGAGAAGGTGACGGAGTTTCATGCGGGTTCCTCGGGAATGTCGTAGAGGCTGGATACGCGGTGCTTGAGCAGGTCACGCAGCGGGATGCGCAGGTCGTCGAGGATACGCGTGGTGGCGATGCCGAGCGCATCGTCCTGGCACGGCAGATGCGCCTCGGCGACCGGGATGCGCAGGTTGCAGGCTTCGTACAGCTCGGCCAGGGTCAGGTTGTCGAGGTCGCGCGACAGCAGCCATTCGCCGCTCTCGGCGCGGCGTACCAGGCCGATGCCGGCGAACTGCGCCAGGATCTCCTCGACCAGCGCGTCGGTCAGCATCGGTTCGAGCTCCAGGATTTCGTCGGCCTGCAGCCCCCTGCCCTGGCGCCTGGCGATGACGAAACGGCCGAGCATGCGCAGCAGTCCGTAGATCTCGTGTCCGACCGGCAGCCGCATCGCCACCGGCTGGTAGCGGAAGGCCGAGATCGACGAGGCGATCGACGCGCCGAGCAGGACCGAAACCCAGCCGAAGTAGACCCACAGCAGGAAGATCGGCAGGAAAGCGATGGTCTGGTAGATCTTCGCGTACGCGGTGAACGTGCCCAGGTACAGGCCGATGCTCCACTTCGCCAGCTCCAGCAGCACCACCGCCAGCAAGGCCCCCACAATCGCATGTCGCCACTTCACGGTGCGGTGCGGTACCACCCGGTAGATCGCAGCGAACGAAATGAGTTCGATCGCCATCGGCGCCAGCCGCAACATCATCGCCTCGATCCACTGCCCGGAAGTGGTCTTGAAAATCTCCAGCGCGAAGAAGCGCGTCGACAGCGCCAGGCTGGCGGTGGCGACCAATGCACCCAGGGTCAACACCGTCCAGTACACGAGGAAGCGGCTGAACTTGGGGCGTGCGGTCTTGATCCGCCAGATCTTGTTGAACGTGGCCTCGATGCTGACCAGGGTGACCAGCAGCGAAACCACCAGCACGATCACGCCCACGGCGGTCAGCTGCTTGGTGTTTTGCGTGAAGTCGAACAACCATTTCCCGATCGCGCTGGCCGCACCCGGCACGAAGTTGGAGAATACGTAATCGCGGAGTCTCCCGCTCCATTCGTCGAATCCCGGGAACACCGACAGCACCCCGAACACCACCATGCTCAACGGCACCAGCGCGAACACGGTGGTGAACGACAGCGCGCCGGCCGACTCGAACAGGCGGTCGTCGAGGAAGCGGCGCCACACGAACCGCATGAAGGTGCCGGTACGCGCACGGTCGTGCAGGCGGTCGCTCCAGCGGTACAGGGAGTCCAAGGGTTCCATCCGGCGAAGGTTAACCGATGCCGGGTAATGGCGGTGCGGGCTTCGTAGGAGCGGCTTGTAGCCGCGAACTCTCTCCTTGGCATGTACAAGCCGAGCCCGGGAGCTCGCGGCTACAAGCCGCTCCTACAAGGATAGCGGCATACGGCTATGCTTCCCCGTCATACGGAGGACGCATGGCAGACATCCTGGTGCTGTACTACAGCCGCGGCGGGTCGGTGGCGAAGCTGGCGCGCCACATCGCGCGCGGCATTGGCGAGGTCGAGGGCATGGCTGCGCGGCTGCGCAGCGTACCGCCGGTGTCGGCGGCGACGCAGGCCGCTTCGCCACCGGTGCCCGACGACGGCGCGCCGTATGTCGACAGACGCGACCTGGACGAATGCGCCGGCCTGATCCTCGGCAGCCCGACGCGCTTCGGCAACATGGCCGCACCGCTGAAGCACTTCATCGATGGCCTCGGTACGGAGTGGGTCAGCGGCACCCTGGTCGGCAAGCCGGCGGCGGTCTTCACCTCCACCGCGACCATGCATGGCGGCCAGGAATCGACCCTGCTGTCGATGATGATCCCGCTGCTGCACCACGGCTGCCTGCTGGTCGGCATCCCGTTCACCGAGCCAGCGCTCAACAGCACCCGCAGCGGCGGCACGCCTTACGGTGCCAGCCACGTCGCCGGCGCGCAGGACGATCCGCAGCCCAGCGACGACGAGGCGACGCTGGCGCGCGCGCTGGGTCGTCGCGTCGCGGCCATCGCGGCGAAGCTGGCATGACGGGTACGCGGCCATGAAGGCTGGAAATTCGCGCATCGTGCTGGCGTCGTTGCTGTTCGCGCTGGCGCTGCTGTTCTCGCTGTGGTTCCACGACGACCGCCACCGCATCGCGGCGCTGCTGGTGTTCACGCTGCCTCCGCTGGCCATGCTGCTGGCGGTGCTGCGCGGCAGCGCGACCGCGGCATTCTGGTCCGGCGTGCTCGGCCTGCTGTGGTTCTGCCACGGCGTGATGGTGGCCTGGGGACGCCCGCCGGAGCGCGGCTACGCCTGGGGTGAGATCGTGCTGGCGGTGGCGATCATCTTCGCCGCAAGCTGGCCGGGCTTGCGCGCGCGCTTCGGCGGCAGGAAAGCGACGGAGTAGAATCCGCATTCGCGGCTTTCGTGGGAGCGACGGAAGTCGCGACTCCCGTCGCTCCCACAAGAGAATGACACGCCTCGCGCAGGACACTCCGATGGAAGAACTCCTGATCGTCACCACCGGCGGCACCATCGACAAGGTGTATTTCGACGACAAGTCGGATTACCAGGTCGGCGAACCGCAGATCGGCCGCATCCTCGAGGAGCTTGGCGTCGCCTTCCGCTTCCGGGTGATCCCGATCCTGCGCAAGGACTCCCTGCACATCAGCGACGCCGACCGCGAGCTGATCCGCGCCACCGTCGCCGCGCAGCCGGCCAGGCACGTGCTGATCACCCACGGCACCGACAGCATGGTGGAAACCGCGAAGGTGCTGGCCGGCATCGCCGGCAAGACCATCGTCCTCACCGGCGCGCTGAATCCGGCGCGCTTCCGGGGCTCCGACGCCGAGTTCAACATCGGCTGCGCGGTCGGCGCCGTGCAGTCGCTGCCGCCGGGCGTCCATATCGCCATGAACGGACGCATCTGGGACCCAGCCATGGTGCGCAAGAACGTCGACGCCAACCGCTTCGAGGCCGCCGGCTGAAAAGAAGACCCCGGCCGAAGCCGGGGTCCAGGTCCTTGCATCATGCTCCGAAGGATCAGAACGTGATGTCCCAACTGTCGATGTAACCGGTGTCGCCACCCGCGTTGTCGCTGACCCGCAAGTTCCAGGTGCCGTTCAGCGCCTCGCTCGACAGGTTGACCGTATAAGTCTTGTTGATGTTGTCGGTGCTGCCGCCACTGCGGTTGCTGAGCACGTAGGCACTGCCATCGGGTGCGATCAGGCTCACGACCAGGTCACCGATGTAGGTGTGCTTGATGTCGACATGCACCTGGGTGCTGCTGGGCGCATTGCCGCTGCGGCCGGACACCGTGATCGGGCTATTGACCGTCGTGTAGTCGCTGATGGTGTAGTTGCTGGTGTTGCTGTAGTTCTGCGCACCGCCACCGCCGCCGGTCGAATAGTCGCCGACCAGGCTGACGCCGGAGAAGCTGGAGTACGCCTTCAGCCGGACGTAATAGGTCCCGGCCTGCGGCGAAGCGAAGGTGCAACTCTCGGCGTTGCCGCTCTTGTACGGCCGGCAATCGTAGGAGCTGTCGGTCGGCGCGCTGCCGAACTTGACGTACAGGTCGGCATCGCCCGTTCCGCCGGACGTGGTGAACGTCAGGTTGCTGGCGCCTGCCGGCACCACCAGGGTGTAGTTCAGAGAGTTGCCGGTCGTCGCCGACTGGCCAGTCACGGCCACGCCCTTGGTCAGGACGCCACCGCCACCGCCACCGCCGCCGTTGCAGCTGACGCCAACGCTGGTGAATGCCGCGGTGACATCCGGCTTGCTGTAGCCCAGGTCGGTCGCTGCGGTTTCCACCCCACAGGCACCGCTGTTGAAGGTGGTGCTCGGCGTCCAGTACAGCGCGTTGGCGCGTGCGAAGACCTGGAACGCCTTCTGCGTGTTCCAGCCGGACTTGGTCGCCAGCAGGTAGAACGCCTTGTTGTACACCCCTGACGAGTAGTGCACGTCCAGGCCGCTGGTGTAGTTGGCGGCGTTGTCGATCGACGCGCCGTCCTGAGGCGGGTTGTTCATGTAGCGCAGCGCGCCGCTGCCCTTGAAGATCTCGGGCCCCACCAGGAAGTCGTTGCTGCCCTTCCAGTAGTACTCGGTGGCTTCGCCGCCCATGTCGGAGAAGGACTCGTTGATGCCGCCGGACTGGCCCGAGTAGGTCAGGTTGGAGTGCTGCTCGGTGTAACCGTGAGAGACCTCATGCCCGGCGACATCGACGCTGACCAGCGGGTAGAACGTGTTCTTGCCGTCGCCGAAGCTCATCGTCGAGCCGTTCCAGAACGCGTTCTCGTAGCTGGTTCCGTAATGCACCCGCATCACCAGCTGGAACGTCAGCGCGTTCGATCCGGTATAGGCGTTGTACATGTTCTGGATCACGCTGCCGAAGTAATGGGCGTCGTTGATCGGCGAGTAGGCGCCATTGATGGTCTTGTAGGTGTTGCGCGGGCAGGTGTACGAGTAAGCCGTGGTGCTGCTGCCGGTGCTGCCGTTGAGGTTCACCGACTTGACGATGCTGTTGTTCATCGTGCAGGTGCTGCCGCTCTGGGTGACGTCGAGGTAGCCGTAGCGGCCGCCGGAGCCCCACTCGTACTGGCCGGTCTTGGCGTTGCCGCCGGGACCAGTGCCGATGTTGGCGTAAGTCAGGCCTTCCCACTGCTTGAGCACGCGTCCGCTGTTGGCATCGACGATCACGAACGGGCGGGTCGGACTGCCGCCCTTGTCGCTGTCGGCGAAGAACGACACCACGTACGCCATGTGGGCATTGTCGTTGTCGTCGACGTAGATCATCTGCCGGCTGTCCTCGCGCTCGGTGCGCATCGCCAGCAGGCGGTTGCCGAGTCGCTCTCTCTTGGCGATCCCCAGCGCCTGCGTCTTGCTCAGCTTCGGCGCGGTCGCCGGCAGGTCGCTGGCGAGGCCTTCGACCATCCTGCCGAACAGCGCGCGAACCTGGCCGTTGCCATCCTCGCTGACCACCACCTGTTCGCCGAAGATCGGCACGCCGCGGAACGTCTGCTGGTAGCGGTAATAGTGCTTGCCGTCCTTGCCGCTGACGGCCTTGAGCGTGGACAGGCTGGAATCGGCATCCATGCCGACCAGTTCGGCATGGCGCAGGTTGGCCTGCCTGGCGATGCCGAGGGCCGCCGCGGTGGCAGTGGTGTACTGGCGGTTGAGCTGCGCGACATCCTGCTTGTGCAGGTCGACGCGGGTGGCCGCCTGCGCGGACATCGCGGCCAGCGCGAGCGCCAGTGGCGAAGCGGCGATCAGGCAAAGGGAACGCTTGCTGGATTGCATCACGGTCTGTGTCTCCGAAGGGTTGGATGTGCGATCGCCCGGATGGACGACCTCTCTCGTGCTTCCAACTGCTTGCCGGCTGGGCTGGGCGTCCGGCTACCGGCACTTCTTGCCTGCTGCTTTTGTCGGGCACGACACACTGGACGTGGCGGCCTCGCCACGCCCGGTCGCTGCCCACGCAGCTCGATGTGTTGCGTTACGTCATTCGATGGAAATGGAGCATCCAGCACCCGCGATCACGCAACTCCCATCCGTGGCACGGAATGACGGTTCTGGTCTCCCCTGCGGGCAGCGGCTGTGGCGGCTGGGCGCATCGACCTTCGGACCGAATCCGGGCACCAATCCGGCATCGAGGACACCCCCGAGGGAACTGGAACCACCGAAGCGGAATTTGCCAGGACCCCGGAATCGGCGGCCCGGCAACTACCGGACGCCTGCGCATGACTGCCTGCGTCCGGGTACGACGCTACAGGACAGTTCAAGTGAGATTCACGCTGCAGGTGCAGCAAAAACCGCAAAAAAAATGGCACTAGAATGTGATGCCAATCGCAACTTCGCGTTGTAAGCGCTTCCGGCGCTTCCGGCGCTAGAACATCCCGGTTTCCAGGCGTGCCGCCTCCGACATCATGCTGCGGTTCCAGGGCGGGTCGAAGACCAGCTCGACGTCGGCCTCGACCACCGTGGGGATCAGTTCCAGCTTGGTGCGCACATCGTCCACCAGGATCTCGCCCATGCCGCAGCCGGGGGCGGTCAGGGTCATCTTCACTTCCACCAGGCGTTCGCCATCGTCGCGATGGGTGACATTGGCTTCGTAGACCAGGCCCAGGTCGACCACGTTGATCGGGATCTCGGGGTCGAAGCAGGTGCGCAGCTGCTTCCAGACCAGGGTTTCCACCGCCTCGTCGCCGGCGCCCTCGTCCAGCGACAGGGCCGGGGCCGGCTCCTTGCCGATGGCGTCGGCGTCGTGGCCGGCGATGCGGAACAGGTTGCCCTCGACGAACACGGTGTAGCTGCCTCCCAGCGCCTGGGTGATGTAGCCGATGCTGCCGGCAGGCAGGGTCACGGCATCGCCCTGCGGCACCAGGACGGCGGCGCAATCGCGTTCGAAACGGATGGGTTCGCTGCTGCGGGAATACATGCGGTCGGGCGTACTTGGCGACGGCAAGGCGCCGTGCAGGGCCGTCATTGTAACGCTGCACGCGTCGTGCCTGGCCGTGCGAACGGTATGCTGGCGGGAATACGCCACGATGCCGACGGATGCCGCCACCGCCCCCCACCTCCCGCATGCCCCTGTCCGCGCTGCTGCTGTTGATGCTCGGCAGTGCCGGCATCGCCGCGGCCTGGACGCTGTATGCCTACGCCCGTGACGAACAGGCCAGCTGGATGGCGGTGCTCGCGGCGGCCGACGCCGCCCTGCTGCTGCGCCTGGGCCGCATGCCGGCCGGATGGCCGCGTGCGCTGTGCGCCCTGCTCGGCACCGCGCTGGCGATCGCGCTGGCGAACTGGATGATCGCCGCGGCCCAGGTCGGCAAGACCGTCGGCCTGCTACCCTGGGAGTCGATGCAGCGGCTGGGTACCGACTACGCCTGGACCCTGGTCACCCTCGCGAACCCGCCGCAGCAGCTGGCGTGGCTGCTGGCTGCGCTGGTGGTCGCTGCAATCGCCGGGCGCTGAACCGCCGTAGCTGTGCGACCTTGTGGCTCAGTGTCCGCCGTCGAGCGCCTTGAGTTCGCTTACCAGGGCATTGGCCATTTCGCTGCCGTCGCCGTAGAGCATGCGGGTGTTGTCGGCGTAGAACAGGGCGTTCTCGATCCCGGCGAAGCCGGTGCCCTTGCCACGCTTGATGACGATGGCGTTCTTGGCTTTCACCACGTCCAGGATCGGCATGCCGTAGATCGGGCTGGCCGGGTCGGTCCGGGCCACCGGGTTGACCACGTCGTTGGCGCCGATCACCAGGGCGACGTCGACGTTGGGAAACTCGGGGTTGATGTCGTCCATGTCGGCGATCAGGTCGTAGGGCACGCCGGCCTCCGCGAGCAGCACGTTCATGTGCCCGGGCATGCGTCCCGCCACCGGATGGATGGCGAACTTCACCTTGACCCCGCGCTCGATCAGTTTCTGGCTCAACTCCCAGATCTTGTGCTGCGCCTGCGCCACCGCCATGCCATAGCCGGGCACGATCACCACGCGCTCGGCAAAGGCCATCATCGCGGCGACGTCGCCGGCCTCGATCGGCTTCTGCGCCCCCTCGATCGCCTGTGCCTCGCCGCCGCCGCCGAAGTTGGAGAACAGCACGCTCTTGATCGAGCGGTTCATGGCCTTGGCCATCAACCGCGTCAGCAGCATGCCGGCCGCGCCGACCATCATGCCGGCGATGATCAGCGCCTCGTTGCCGAGCACATAACCCTCGAAGGCCACCGCCAGCCCGGTCAGCGCGTTGTACAGCGAGATCACCACCGGCATGTCGGCGCCGCCGATCGGCAGCGTCATCAGCACGCCGAGCACCAGCGCGGCGACGAAGAACGCGACGATCATCGGCACGCCGAGCGAGTGGACGACGATCCCGCCCAGCACCACCGCGACAACGAACACCAGGCCGTTGAACCACTGCTGCCCGGGGAAGACGTAGCGCTTGTCCATGCGACCGTCGAGCTTGGCCCAGGCGATGATCGAACCCGACAGCGACACCGCGCCGATCAGCGCGCCGAGCACGCCCAGCACCAGCGTGACCATCGAGGGCGCCGCGCCGGCCGCGGAAAACCGCAACAGTTCCACCCCGCCGATCGCCGCCGCCGAACCGCCGCCCATGCCGTTGAACAGCGCCACCATCTGCGGCATGTCGGTGATCGCCACCTTCTTGCCCCAGACCCAGGCGACGCCGGTACCGATCGCGGTGGCGGCGAGGATCAGCGGGATGTTGTGCAGTTCCGGCAGCAGGAAGGTGGCCAGCGTGGCGATCACCATGCCCAGGCCGGCCCAGCGGATGCCGCTGCGCGCGGTCAGCGGCGAGGCCATGCGCTGCAAGCCGAGCAGGAACAGGGTGGCGGCGACCAGGTAGCTGGTCTTGACCAGCAGCATCAGCACTTCCGGCAGCGTACAGCTCACGACCCGGACTCCTTCGCGGCGGGCTTCTTGGACGACTTGAACATGTCGAGCATGCGTTCGGTGACCACGTAGCCGCCGGCGGCGTTGCCTGCGCCCAGCAGCACGGCGACGAAGCCGATGACCTTCTCCAGCGTGGTATCGGCGTGCCCCAGCACCACCATCGCGCCGATCAGCACGATGCCGTGGATGAAGTTGCTGCCCGACATCAGCGGCGTATGCAGGATCACCGGCACCCGCGAGATGATCACGTTGCCGGCGATCGCCGCCAGCATGAAGATGTACAGCGCCACGAAGCCGTCGCCCATCGTCGTCCTCCCTCCGGTCCTGCGCATCATAACCGGCCCTGAACGCGCCGCCAGCCCGGTCAACCCGCCGGCGTCCCGGGCGTTGCCAGTGACACAGGGGCAAGCGCCCGAACGAGGAGAACCAGATGAAACACCTGACCACCACCGCCAGCCTCGCCGCAGGACTGGCCCTGCTGTTGACTGTCGGCTCCGCCTTCGCCGCCGATCGCGGGGATCGCGTCGAACACCGGCTGGATCGCAAGGGCGATCGCATCGAGCAGCGGCTCGACCGCCGCGGCGACCGCATCGACCACCGGCTGGATGTCCGTGGGGACCGCATCGACCGCCGCTTCGACCGCCGCAGCGACCGCGCCGCGGCTGCCGGCAAGGACGGGCTGGCCGCGCGCCTGGACCGCAAGGGTGACCGCATCGACCGCCGCCTGGACCGCAAGGGCGATCGCGTCGATGCCAGGCTCGACCATCGCGGGTCGCGCATCGACCGCCGGCTGGACCGCCGCGGCCAGCGCTTCGACCGCCGCTGGGACCGCCACCATTGATCGCAGCGCGCGCTAAGCTGTAGACGGTGAATGCCGATGCCCTCCAGGCACACGTTCCGGTGCGGTCCGCTGCGGTGGACACGGGCGGCCCCGCGTCGCTGGAACAGTTCCTGGACGGCATCGGCGCACGCGCATTCCGCTTCGCCGAGTTCGGCCTGCGCCACCGCGAGGATGCGCTCGACGCGGTGCAGGAGGCGATGATGCGGATGCTGGCCTACCGCGACCGCCCGGCGCAGGAATGGACGCCGCTGTTCTGGCGCATCCTGCGCAGCCGCATCATCGACCTGAGGCGCCGGCGCACGTTCCGCCTCGGCTGGCTGGTCGATGCAGGTTCCGACGACGACGACATCGACTGGGCGGGCCACGACCCGGACCCGTCGCGCAGCCACGATGGGCGCGAAGCCTATGCCGAACTCGCCGGCGCACTGCGCGACCTGCCCCGCCGCCAGCGCGAGGCCTTCGCCCTGCGCGTGCTCGAGGAACTGGACGTCGCGGACACCGCGCGCATCATGGGCTGCAGCGAGGGCTCGGTGAAGACCCATCTGTCGCGCGCGCGGATCGCGCTGAGGCGACGACTCGAGGATTTCGCATGAACGACATCGACCACGATGGCCATGCCGAACGCTTCGACGCCGCAATGCGGCAGCGGCATGCGCTTGCAGCCACGCGACTTTCGCCGCAGGTCCAGGCGCAGCTGCAGCAGCGTCGTGTTGCCGCGATGCGCGCCGGGCCAACCCACGCCCGCCACCGGCGCCGGATCGGCTGGTCGCTCGCGACCGCGTCCATGGCCGCGCTGGCACTCGCCTTCGGCTTGCAGGTCCAGCGGCAGCCGACGCCGCCATCGGCCGCGCCTGCGATCGTCGCCGCGGACGAGAGCCTCGATACGGTGCTCGACGAAAACCCCGATTTCTACCTCTGGCTCGCTTCCAGCGACGCCAACGCCTTCGCCTCGGAGTAAGCCATGCGCCACGCCATCTACCTCGCCGTCCTGTTCATCCTGCTGCCCTGCAGCGCCCCTGCCCTTGCAGCGCCTCCCGCATCCGCTACGGCACCATCGACGCAGGGGTCGCCGATGCCGCCGTGGGACCGGCTGACGCCGGAGCAGCAGGCCCTGCTGCTGGCGCCCATCCGCGAGCGCTGGGACGACAACCCGCAACAGCGGGCGCGCATGTACCAGCACGCGAAACGCTGGCACGAGATGGCGCCGGAACAGCGCGCGCGCGCCTATCGCGGCGTGCAGCGCTGGCGCGAGATGGATCCCGGCCAACGCGAACGGGCGCGCGCGCTGTTCGACCGGATGCGCGAAATGACGCCGGAACAGCGCAAGGCAATGCGGGAGCGATGGAAGACGATGACGCCGGAGCAGAAACGGGAATGGATGCAGCAGGACGGGAAGCCCTGAGCCTGGGCGCGGGCATCCGCGCGCGGTGCCCCCGGCGCCGCCACCAACCTTGATCGCGACGACCAAACGGAGCCCCTGCCGATGTCCCCGTTGCTTCTGGCGTTACCGCTGTTGCTGGCAGCCCTGCCATCGACGGCGTCACCATCGATGCCCGCTGCCGCGCCGCATCGCGCCGCGGACGCCACGGCCCCTGCGGCAGGTGCGCGCATCCTGCGCGATGTCGCCTATGGCCCTGATCCGCGGCAACGGTTCGACGTCTACCTGCCCACGCACGTAGCGGGGGCGCCACTGATCTTCTTCGTGCACGGCGGCGGCTGGCGCCGCGGCGACAAGGCGGCGCCGGGCCTGATGGACAACAAGCAGGCGCGCTGGACCGCAGCCGGCGCCATCGTGGTCTCAAGCAATTACCGACTGCTGCCGGACGCGAGTCCGCTGCAGCAGGCGCGCGACGTCGCCCTGGCGCTCGCAACCGCGCAATCCACCGCGGCGCGCCTGGGCGGCGACCCGGATCAATCGGTACTGATCGGCCATTCGGCCGGTGCGCACCTGGTCGCGCTGCTGGATGCTTCCCCGGAGCTTGCGCGCGATGCCGGCGCGCGCCCGTGGAAGGGCAGCATCCTGCTCGACAGCGCTGCAGTGGACGTGGTCGCGATCATGTCGGCGCGGCATCCGCCGCTGTACGACGCGGCGTTCGGCGACGATCCCGCGCAGTGGCGCGCCAGCTCACCCGCCCATCAGCTGCGTACCACTGGCGCGCCGATCCTCGCCGTCTGTTCGGCCCGGCGCCGGACATCCTGCACGCAGAACGAGGCGTTCCTGCAGCTGGCGGCGCGCTTCGGCACCCGTACCCGGCTGCTGCGCGAACCGCTCTCGCACGGGCAGATCAATCGCGCGCTGGGGGACGACAATGCCTACACGCGCACCGTCGAGGATTTCATCCGCAGCCTCGGCATCCGCCTCGGCGGCGGCTGATCAGGTCGGCGTGCGCGGCGGCCACACCGTCTTCACCAGCAGCTCATCGTCCCAGTCGAAGGCCAGCGCGCCGTCCTTGAGCAGCAGCGAGACGAAGTTGAAGACGTTGCGCGCGTACATCTCACTGGCGTGCAGCGCACCCTGGCTGGCGAGGTTGAGCGGGCCGGCGATGATGACGCCGTTGTGTTCGAGCGTTTCCCCTGGCTGCGTGAGTTCGCAGTTGCCGCCGGTTTCGGCGGCCAGGTCCACGATCACGCTGCCCGGCTTCATCCCTGCGACCATCGCCGCGGAGACGATCTTCGGCGCCGGCCTCCCCGGCACCGCGGCGGTGCAGACGATGACGTCGATGCCCTTGAGGTGTTCGCCGAGCCGGCGCTGCTGCTCGGCGCGCTCCTCGTCGGTGAGCTGGCGCGCGTAGCCGCCCTCGCCCGCGGCGCTGACCCCGAGGTCGAGGAAGCGCCCGCCCAGCGACTCGATCTGCTCGCGCGTTTCCGGGCGCACGTCGAAGCATTCGACCTGGGCACCGAGCCGCTTCGCCGTCGCCACCGCCTGCAGGCCGGCCACGCCGGCACCGACCACCAGCACCTTGGATGGGCGGATGGTGCCTGCTGCGGTGGTCAGCATGGGGAAGAACCGCGGCGCCAGCTGCGCGCCGATCAGCACCGCCTTGTAGCCGGCCATGCCGGCCTGTGAACTGAGGATGTCCATTGCCTGGGCGCGGGTGGTACGCGGCAACCGCTCGAGCGGAAAGGCGACCAGCTGGCGGGCGCGGATCGCATCGCCGCGCGCGGCGTCGGCCTCCGGCTGCAGGCTGCCAACCAGGGTCGCGCCCTGCTTCACGCCGGCCAGCGCGGCCGTGGCAGGCGGCTGCACGCACAGCACCAGGTCGGCATCGGCCAGCACGTCGTCGCCGGCCAGTTCGGCACCGGCATCGGCATAGGCCGTGTCGGGAAAATGCGCGCCATCGCCCAAGCCGCGCTCGACCCGCACCCGGGCACCGGCCGCGACCAGCTTCCTGCAGGTTTCCGGCGTGAGCGCGACGCGACGTTCGCCCGGCGCGGTCTCGCGCGCGACCCCGATGTTCACTGTCATGCCTGGCTCCGCCTGCGGTCTGTCGCCATCGTAGCGAATCGCCACACCCGGCGCGATGCACGGGGACCGGCGGCAGGAACGGAGCCGGGGTGGCGGCGGGATCCGCCGCTCAGGACGTTGCTGCGATCGGCCCGGGCACCTGGTTGAGGTGCTGCCAGAGGTGCTTCATCGCCTCGTCGAACGGCGCATCCACCGAGCGCACCATCGCGCGGCCATTGGCCACCAGTACCGCAAGCTCTTCGGGGGAGACCACCATCTTGCGCACGCCGCGGCGGTTGACGATCAGCAGGCGCGAGGTGAGCGGACTGATCCAGGCCACCCGCGCCGCGGATTCCTGCCCGTCCTCGTCGACCAGGCGCAGCCCCTGGCCGGCACGCAGCCGGCGCATGCGCGCGGCGATGGCCGGATCGAACTCCAGGGTATCGGTGCCGCCGACCAGGCGCAGTTCGGCGGACCTGCCGTCCTCGTCGCCGCGGCCGTCGTCGTCGATCGGGCGCGGCTCGCGCACCTTGCGCGGCGTATCCGGCAGGCCGAGCGCGGCGATGATGCGTGCCATCGAATCGCGCGCGGTGCCGGCATCGAAGCCGCAGCTCGAATAGCAGTCGACCAGCGGCGCCTGCAGCGCCAGCAGCTGGTCGGCGACGACCGCACCGCGCGCGTGCGCGGCATCGGCATCCACCTGGATCATGGCATCGCCCAGCGCGATCGCGTCGCGATGCCTGGCCGAATCGGCGCCGTCGCGCAGCCAGGTCTGGGTCAGGTAGTGGCGCCACTGGTCGTCGAGGAAATGCGCGATCGCCTCGGTCAGCGGCCGCTCGTTGAGCCGCGAGGCGACGATGCCTTCGGCGGCAAGCCGCGCATGCTGCAGGCGCTCGCGGCCGTGGATGGCCTCGGCGGTGCGCTTCTCCGCCAGCTCCGAACGCTTGCGCTGCTGGTCGAGCTGGTCGCGCAATTCCGAGGCGGCCAGCTCGAAGATCGCCGGGTCGGCATCGTATTCGGTCACCACGCGGTCGACCGCCTGCTCGGCGTGCTCCAGGGTCTCGAGGTCCTGCGGCGTCTCGCCGTCGTTGCCGTCGCAGGCCTCGGTCAGGGCATCGAGCAGCTGCCGCGCGGGATGGCTGCGGCGGTTGAACATCGAATCGTCGGTCAACGCCACCTTGAAATAAGGCACCACCAGCCGGCCATACATGGCGCGCGCGCGGTGCATCAGCTCATTGGCCTCGAACAGCGACTGGAACAGGATGCCGACCAGGTCGATGGCATCCTCCTCATCGTTGCTGAAGGCGGTTTCGCTGGGATCGAACCCGAGCTGGCGGACCCCGGCCAGGATCTGTTCGCGCAGCGCCACCGCCAGCGGATACTGCTTGTCCTGGTTCGTGCCGCCACTGGTGGCGAGCGCGCGCACGAACGGCGTCGGGTCGTCGCCTTGCAGCAGGCGTGCAACGCTCAACAGGTCCTGCGTGCCGAGCACATGGTTGGCGGCATCGGCCTGGGCATGGACGGCGGCCTGTTGCGCCGCCTGCTCGCTGGCCTCGACCAGGCGCGCGCGCCAGGTGCGCAGCTGCTCGCGGACGACGTCGCGGTAACGCGGCGGCCGTCCCGTGGCATGCAGCGCGGGAGGCAGGCCGGTGGCCGGGGCCGCCGCAGCTGCCGGCGCGGCCGCGGGTACCGCGGCCGCGACACCCTGCATGACGCCGCCGTACACCGGGCCGCTGTGTTCGACCATGCCGCCGTCGGGCACCCAGACCTGCTCGCCGCCGGGTTGCATGACCGGCGCCATCACGGCGGCCGGTGCGCCGCGGCTGACGTAACGCGGCTTCGGCGAATCCGTGCTCAGGCCACCGAATCCGGCCTCCTGCAGCGCGGTGTTGGTGCGCTCGTAGATGGTGCCCAGCGCCTGCGGCAGGCGCTTGTCGTGCAGCCTGAACACCAGCTCGCGCAGCCCCGGGGTCAAGTCGTCGCTGCCGAACAAGCCGGTGAAGGCGCCGACTGCGGCCTCCGGGCGCAGCGGGTTGGCACGCTTGCCGTGCAGGCCCAGCGCGTTGGCCAGCGACTGCAGGCGCTCGTCCATCGATTCCAGCGGATGCAGGAACTGGTGGTCGAGCAGTTCGGTGGTCTGCTGCCCGGCGAGGTGGATCTCGAGTTCATCCTCCGACATCAGGCTCAGCGACTTGTCGTCGGTCTCGACCGGCTTCGGGTCGAGCCAGCGGTCAAACTCGCGCTCGATCGCGACCCGATAGCGTGTCGCCAGCTCGAGCGCACGCTGGTGCAGCACCGCGATCGCCATGCGATCGTCCTGGTTGCCGCTGTAGTTGTGGCCGGCCAGCGACGCCAGCCGCACCTGCTCCTCGATCGTGCCCCAGAACCCGGACAGCACGCCCCCCATTTCCGTGATCGCGTTACGCTTGATGGTCTCGAACACGCGCACCGCTTCGCTGCCTGCACGGGAACCTGCAGGGCGGGCCGGGGGAACGAACTGGTTGGAACGCGTCATTTCGGGGGGGAATAATGCGCCAGGGCGGAATCACCCACGACCAAGATCGTCCAAAGCGGAGCCCCAAGTCTGTGACCACACTCGCAATTACCCCATACGGAAGCCCCGCCATGCTCGCTTTCCTCGACGCGCGACGCTCGATACCGGCAAGACAGCTCGGAGAACCCGGCCCCGACGACGCCACCCTGCTGCGCATGCTGCAGTCGGCGGTGCGCGTGCCAGACCACGGCAAGCGCGTGCCGTTCCGCTTCCTGCGCATCGCCGGCGAGGCCCGGCATGCGCTCGGCGAAGCGCTGGTCGCACGCGCCCTGGAACGCGATCCCGACGCGGGCGACGGCGCCATCGAAAAGGACCGTTCGCGCTTCTCGCATGCGCCGCTGGTGATCGCGGTAGTCGCAAGGTTCGATGCCGACGACGGCAAGATCCCGGAGCAGGAACGCCTGCTCAGCGCCGGCTGCGCCTGCTTCTCCCTGCTGCAAGCGGCGCAGGCCTGCGGCTTCGGCGCCAACTGGCTGACCGGCTGGCCGGCCTACGACCCGGCGATCCGCACCCTGCTCGGGCTCGGTGCGCAGGAACGCATCGTCGGCTTCGTGCATATCGGCACGCCGAAACTGGAAGTCCGCGAGCGCGAGCGCCCGGACGCACGCGACCTGCTGACCGACCTCACCCTGTAGGAGCGACGTGGGTCGCGAGCTGTTTCTTCTCGGCGCTAAAAACTCGCGACTCACGTCGCTCCTACGACCACTCCTACAATACCGTTATGAAGCCCACGCTCCACCTGGTCGACGCCAGCCTCTACGTGTTCCGCGCCTGGCATTCGATGCCCGACGAGTTCCACGACGCCGACGGCTGGCCGACCAATGCCGTGCACGGTTTCGCGCGCTTCCTGCTCGACCTGCTCGAGCGCGAGCGGCCGAAGCACGTCGTGGTCGCCTTCGACGAAGCGCTGGACAGCTGTTTCCGCAACGCGCTGTACCCGGCCTACAAGGCCAACCGCGATCCCGCGCCGCCGGAACTCAAGCGCCAGTTCGCCTACTGCAAGGCGCTGTGCCACGCGCTGGGCATGGTGGTACTCGCGCATTCGGACTACGAGGCCGACGACCTGATCGGCAGCGCACTGCACGTCGCGCGCGCGCACGGGCACCGAGGCGTGATCGTCTCGGCCGACAAGGACCTGTCGCAGCTGCTCGGCGAATTCGACGAGCAGTGGGACTTCGCCCGCGGACAGCGCTGGGGCATGAAGGGCGTGAAGGCGCGCCACGGGGTCGAGGCGCGGCAGATCGCCGACTACCTCGCACTGTGCGGCGACGCGGTCGACAACATCCCCGGCGTGCCCGGCATCGGCGCCAAGACCGCGGCGGTGCTGCTGGCGCATTTCGACAGCCTCGACGGATTGCTCGAACGCCTGGATGAAATCGAGTTCCTGCGCTTCCGCGGCGCCGCGCAGGCGGCGGCGAAGCTGCGCCAGCACCGCGAACAGGCCCTGCTCTGCCGCCAGCTGTCGACCATCGCCCTCGATGCCCCGCTGGACGACGCCGCCCCGCCCTTCGCGCGCAATCCCGTCGATACCGCGACCCTGGCCGCGCTGTGCGAGGCGATGCGCTTCGGCCCGATGACACGCAGGCGCCTGCAGGAAATCCCCGTGTAGGAGCGGCGTATGGCCGCGAGCTCTTGATCTGCCAAAATCCAGAAAGTTCGCGGCTACGAGCCGCTCCTACAAAGACTGGGCCGGCGCGGTACGATCTGATGATGGACAAATCCGATGATCGGGTCGAGACCCTTTACGAAGGCGAATGGCTGCGCCTGGTCAAGCGCGGCCACTGGGAATCCTGCGAGCGCACCCACGGCAAGGACGGCCTGGCGGTGCTGATCATCGCGGTGACGCCCGACGACCAGGTGCTGTTCGTCGAACAGTACCGCGTACCGCTGGGCGCCCGCACCATCGAGATGCCGGCCGGACTGGTCGGCGACGACGACGACGACGACACCATCGTCGCCGCCGCGCACCGCGAGCTGGTCGAGGAAACCGGCTGGGCCGCCGGCCGCATCGACGTGCTGCTGACCGGCCCCACCTCGTCGGGCATGAGCAACGAACGCATCGCCTTCGCCCGCGCCCGCGACCTGACCCGCGTCGGCGAAGGCGGCGGCGTCGGCGACGAGCACATCACCGTCCACAGCGTCCCGCGCGCGACCGCGCCGGCCTGGCTGATGCAGAAATACGCCGAAGGCTTCGAGCTCGACCTCAAGCTGTGGGCCGGGCTGTGGATGATCGAGCACAATCCGGATGGATCGCCGGCTACTTGAAGCAGGCGCCCCGGATGGCGCCGCATGAGGCTCAGGCGAACTTGTCGGTCGCCCTGACCAGCGCATCCGCGTTCTCCGGCTCGAACGCCGAATGCCCGGACGCCGGCGAGATCACCAGCTCCGCCTTCGGCCAGGCCTTGTGCAGGTCCCATGCGTTCTGGATCGGGCAGACCACGTCGTAGCGGCCGTGGATGATGACGCCGGGGATATCGGCGATCTTGCCGGCGTCGCGCAGCAGCTGGTCCTCGACTTCGAAGAAGCCGCCGTTGACGAAGTAGTGGTTCTCGATGCGGGCGAAGGCCAGCGCGAACTTGGCGTCGGCGTGGCTGCCGGCGAAATCCTCGTCGACGTGCAGGAAGCTGGTGGCGCCTTCCCACACGCTCCAGGCGCGCGCCGCGGCGAGACGCGTTTCCTCGTCCTCGCTGGTGAGGCGGCGGTGGAAGGCCGAGATCAGGTCGTGGCGCTCGACTTCCGGGATCGGCTTGAGGTAGTGCTCCCAGGCGTCGGGGAACAGCCGCGACGCGCCCTGCTGGTAGAACCACTCCAGCTCCCAGCGGCGCAGCATGAAGATGCCGCGCAGCACCAGTTCGGTGACGCGCTTCGGATGCGTCTCGGCATAGGTCAGCGCCAGGGTCGAGCCCCACGAGCCGCCGAACACCTGCCATTTCTCGATTTCGAGCCTGATCCGCAGCCGCTCGATGTCGTCGACCAGATCCCAGGTGGTGTTGTCCGTGAGGTCCGCGTGCGGCGTCGAGCGTCCGGCGCCGCGCTGGTCGAACAGCACGATGCGGTATTTCGCGGGATCGTGGAAGCGCCGCATCTTGGCGCTGCAGCCGCCGCCGGGGCCGCCGTGCAGCACCACCACCGGCTTGCCCTCGGGATTGCCGCACTGCTCGTAATACAGCGTATGGCGCTCGTCGACCGGCAGCGTGCCGGTGTCGAAGGGTTCGATCTCGGGATACAGCTCGCGCATGTCCTGGGCCTGCAAGGAAACTGCGGCGAGTCTAACAGCCGCGTCCAGCCACACCGCGTGTAGGAGCACACCCGGGCGCGACAGGTTTTTCCGGTAAAGCCTGTCGCGCCCGGGTGCGCTCCTACAAGGGCAAGCGCGCGTGGGTGACTCGGTCCCGACCCTCGAGGTCGCGCCCGGTGGCGACATCGACGAAACCGGCATCGCGCAGCAGCGCGCGTACCGCCGCGCCCTGCTGCCAGCCGTGCTCGAGCATCAGGAATCCGCCGCCAGACAGGTGCGCGGGTGCGTCGGCGACGATGCGGCGGATGGCGTCGAGGCCGTCGCTGCCCGAGGCCAGCGCGGAAACGGGTTCGTAACGCAGGTCGCCCTGCTGCAGGTGCGCATCGCCTGCGGCGATGTACGGCGGATTGCTGGCGATCAGGTCGAAACGTTCGCCCGCCACCGCCTGCAGCCAGTCGCCTTCGCGGAATTCGACGTTGCCGATGCCAAGCGCATCCGCGTTGCCCCGCGCCACCGCGAGCGCGGCGCCGCTGCGGTCGCTGGCCACGACATGGACCCGCGGCCGCTCCCGTGCGACGGCCAGTGCGATCGCGCCGCTGCCCGTGCCCAGGTCGGCGATGCGCCACCGGGCATCCCGCGGAATCCGCGCGAGCGCCAGTTCGACCAGCAGTTCGGTTTCCGGGCGCGGGATCAGCGTGTCGGCCGTCACCGCCAGGTCGAGGTCGCGGAAACCGCGCCTGCCGGTCAGGTAGGCCACAGGCTCGCCATCGACCCGACGCTGCACCATCGCGGCGAACGCATGGACGATTCCATCGGGGACGACATCGTCCCCGTGGGCGTAGATCCAGGCAGGCGAGCGGCCGAGCACGTGGGCCAGCAGCAGGCGCGCATCGACGGCGTCGATGCGGCTGCTCGCCGCACGGAGGCATGCCTCCAGCGTGTGGGGAGTGGTCGTATCCGGCATCGCGTCATCGTAATGGCTCTCCCGCCGGCGACACGCGCCGACATCTGGCGTGGCGCACGACCCAGAACTTTGGACCGTATAAGCAAACTACCATCTACGATAGAGAATACCTATTGATAGTATGCTTATAATCTATTTTACTTATCGATAGGGCTTGCCTAACCTACCGTTTCCAGCCGGTGGTCCAGCCGCCCGGCTGTCTCTCCCCGCAACCGGATCTCTCCCGCAACCGAAAAGGAAGCCCCATGTCCCTGATCAATACCGAAATCAAGCCGTTCAAGACCCAGGCCTTTCACAACGGCAAGTTCGTCGAAGTCTCCGACGCCTCGATGAGGGGCAAATGGTCGGTGGTCGTGTTCATGCCGGCCGCCTTCACCTTCAACTGCCCGACCGAGGTCGAGGACGCCGCCGAGCATTACGACGAGTTCAAGAAGCTCGGCGCCGAGGTGTACGTGGTCACCACCGACACCCATTTCTCGCACAAGGTCTGGCACGAGACCTCCCCGGCCGTGGGCAAGGCGAAGTTCCCGCTGGTCGGCGACCCGACCCACCAGCTGACCCATGCGTTCGACGTGCACATCGAGGAAGAGGGCCTGGCGCTGCGCGGCACCTTCATCGTCAATCCCGAAGGCGTGATCAAGGCCTGCGAGATCCACGACAACGCCATCGCCCGCGACATGACCGAGGCGCTGCGCAAGCTCAGGGCCGCCAAGTACGTCGCCGAGCATCCGGGCGAGGTCTGCCCGGCCAAGTGGAAGGAAGGCGAGAAGACCATCAAGCCGTCGCTGGACCTGGTTGGCAAGATCTGATCCGGCTTTTATCCCCTCCCCCGCATGCGGGGGAGGGCCAGGGTGGGGGCGACGGAGCCTCGCTCACTCATAGGAGCGCCCGTATCGAGTGCCATCGCGTCCAGAACGCGGCTGCAGCCGGAACCCAAAACCAATCGGCTCCGGCCGCACCCTGATCCGGCGCTGCGCGCCACATTCTCCCGCACGCGGGAGAAGCTCAAGTGACCGATTTCCGTCCTTCACTGCTCTTGCGAGAACCATCATGCTCGACGTCGACCTCAAATCCCAACTTGCTACCTACCTCGACAAGCTGACCCAGCCGATCGAGCTGGTCGCCTCGCTCGACGACAGCGACGCTTCGCGCGAGCTGGACGGACTGCTGCAGGACATCGCCGCGCTGCACGAAGGCATCGGCCTGCGCCGCGAGGACGACGCACGCGCACCGAGCTTCGCCATCAACCGCGTCGGCACCGATATCGGCGTGCGTTTCGCCGGTATTCCGCTGGGCCACGAGTTCACCTCGCTGGTGCTGGCGCTGCTGCAGGTCGGCGGGCATCCGCCGAAGGTCGACGACGACGTGGCCGCGCAGGTGCGCGATCTGGAAGGCGAGTTCCGTTTCGAAACCTTCATGTCGCTGTCCTGCCAGAGCTGCCCGGACACGGTGCAGGCACTCAACGCGATGAGCGTTCTCAACCCGAACATCCGCCACGTCGCCATCGACGGCGCGCTGTTCCAGGATGAAGTGGAGGCACGCGAGGTGATGGCGGTGCCGACCGTGTTCCTCAACGGCGAACCCTTCGACCAGGGCCGGATGACCATCGAACAGATCCTGGCCAAGCTCGATACCGGCGCGGTTGCGCGCCAGGCCGAGAAACTCAAGGACACCGAGCCCTTCGACGTACTGGTCGTCGGCGGTGGCCCGGCCGGCGCGGCCGCGGCGATCTACGCCGCGCGCAAGGGCATCCGCACCGGCGTGGTCGCCGAGCGCTTCGGCGGCCAGTTGCTGGACACGCTGGGCATCGAGAACTTCACCTCGGTCGAATATACCGAGGGCCCGAAGCTGGCTGCGGCGATGGAACAGCACGTGCGCAGCTACGACGTCGACATCGTCAACCTGCAGCGCGCGGAGAAGCTGATTCCGGCGACGCAGGGGGGCGGCATGGTCGGCCTGCAGCTGGCCAGCGGGGCGACGCTGCGTTCGAAGTCGGTGGTGCTGGCCACCGGCGCGCGCTGGCGGCAGATGGGCGTGCCGGGCGAGGAGCAATACCGCAACAAGGGCGTGGCCTATTGCCCGCACTGCGACGGCCCGCTGTTCCGGGGCAAGCGCGTCGCGGTGATCGGCGGCGGCAATTCCGGCGTCGAGGCGGCGATCGACCTCGCCGGCCTCGTCGAGCATGTCACCCTGATCGAATTCGACGACAAGCTGCGCGCCGACGAAGTACTGCAGCGCAAGCTGCGCAGCCTGCCCAATGCGAAAGTGATCGTCAGCGCGCAGACCACCGAGGTGCTGGGCGACGGCCAGCGCGTCAACGGACTGGTTTACACCGACCGCGCCGGCGGCGGCAGCCACCGCATCGAGCTGGCGGGCGTGTTCGTGCAGATCGGCCTGCTGCCCAACACCGAATGGCTCAAGGGCACGCTGGACCTTTCGCCGCGCGGCGAGATCGAAGTCGACGGCTTTGGTCGCACCTCGCTGCCGGGCGTGTTCGCCGCCGGCGACGCGACCACCACGCCGTTCAAGCAGATCGTGATCGCGATGGGCGAAGGTTCCAGGGCGGCGCTGGCGGCATTCGACTACCTGATCCGCACGCCGGCGGCGGCATTGCAGCCGGACGAGGCCGAGGCGGCGTAAACGGGATTTTTGACGCGGATTAACGCGGATGGACGCGGACCGTAAGCAACAGTATCGGCGCAGGCGTTGTCCGGACATTGCCGCATGCAGCGACATGGCGGCGACCGGTCGTGACGGACGCGGTGCGCATTGCCGCCCTGATCGACATCGCTGAATCCGCGTCTATCCGCGCAATCCGCGTTGAATCCATCGCTCCCGGAGACCCATATGAACCTGCGCGACCTCGGTTATCTCGTCGCCCTCGCCGACCATCGCCATTTCGGCAAGGCCGCGGCGGCCTGCTTCGTCAGCCAGCCCACGCTTTCCACCCAGATCCGCAAGCTGGAGGAAGAACTCGGCGTCGTGCTGGTCGAGCGTGCGCCGCGCAAGGTGATGCTGACCCCGGCCGGCCGCGATGCCGCCGAACGCGCACGCCGTATCCTCGATGCCGTCGCGCAGATGAAGGAGGCCGCGCGCCGCAGCCAGGATCCCGAAGCCGGCACGGTCCGCCTGGGCATGTTCCCGACGCTGGGCCCCTACCTGCTGCCGCACGTGGTACCGGATATCCGCGCTCGCTTCCCGCAGCTGGAACTGCTGCTGGTCGAGGAAAAGAGCGACGTACTGCTGGCGCAGCTGCACGAAGGGCGGCTGGATGCGGCATTGCTGGCACTGCCGGTGGAAGACGAGCAGCTGCAGGTCGAATTCCTGTTCGAGGAGCCGTTCGTGCTGGCGGTCCCGGAAGCCCACGCCCTGGCGCGCCGCAAGTCGCTGTCGCTGAAGGACCTCGCCGACCAGCGCCTGCTGCTGCTGGCCGACGGCCACTGCCTGCGCGAACAGGCGCTGGACGTTTGCCAGCTGGCGGGCAGCGGCGAAAAAAGCGGGTTCCAGGCGACCAGCCTGGAAACGCTGCGGCAGATGGTGGCCGCCGGCGTCGGCGTGACCCTGCTGCCGGCGCTCGCCGTGCAGCCGCCGGTAGCGCACTCCGACGACATCCGCCTGCTGGGGTTCAGAGATTCGCAACCAAGTCGCAGGATCGCGATGCTGTGGCGCAAGAGCTCGGCGATGGGCGATTTCCTGCTGCAGCTGGCCGCCTTGTTCCGGCAGCTGCCCCCGGCCCTGCTGGTGCCGGTCTTCGATACGCCGCCCGCGCCGGCGGCCAGGAGCGCGTGAGCCTGCGCCCGTCCGCGATCAGGCTCCCCAGCCGATCGGGCAGCTCACGCCTGTCCCGCCCAGCCCGCAGTAGCCGCCCGGGTGCTTCGACAGGTACTGCTGGTGTTCGCCCTCGGCGTAGTAGAAGTGCGGCGCCGGGAACACGATCTCGGTGGTGATCGCGCCGCGCCCGGCCTTGCCCAGCTGCGCCTGGTAGGCGTCGCGGCTGGCCATGGCGGCATCGTATTGCGCCTGGGTGTCGCAGTAGATGGCGGAGCGGTACTGGGTGCCGGCATCGTTGCCCTGGCGCATGCCCTGGGTGGGGTCATGGCGTTCCCAGAAGGTCTTGAGCAGGATGTCGAACGATACTTTTGCCGGGTCGAAGACGACCAGCACGACTTCGGCGTGGCCGGTCTCGCCGCTGCAGACTTCGCGATAGGTCGGGTTGGGCGTGTAGCCGCCGGCATAGCCTGCCGCCGTGGTCTCCACTCCCGGGATCGACCAGAAGATGCGTTCGGCACCCCAGAAACAGCCCATGCCGAACTGCACGCGCTGGAAGCCGCTGAACGCATCGCGCAGCGGTCGCCCGTGGACGTGATGCGCATTGTGCAGCGGCATTTCACTGCCACGCCCCGGCAGCGCCCAATCGGCCTGCGGCATGCGTTGCTTGTCGGCGCCTATCCCGATCATCGTGTCGACTCCCGTTATCCGTTCCGACCTGCGGCCAGTCCACGGCGATTCAAGGGGACGCGCCGGGCTGCGTCGGGCCGACGCCACCGCGAACCGATCGATCGCGGGGTGGATGCCCTCGTGTCAGCTGAACACGGCAGGAGCAACGTGCACGCAGTTGCGCCCGCCGCGCTTGGCGTCATACAGCGCCTTGTCGGCGCGATCGATGGTCTCGGCCGGCTTGGTCTCGTGCGGCAACCGGGTCGCCACGCCGACGCTGACCGTGAGCTGCAGGGCCTGCCCCTCCCATTCGACGGCCAGGCGCTCCACGCCGGCACGCAGCTGCTCGCCGGCCGCACGCGCCGCGGCACCCCCGCGGCCCGGCAGCACGGCGATGAATTCCTCGCCGCCATAGCGCCCGAACAGGTCGTCCTCGCCAAGCGCGGAACGCAGGGTATCCGCTACTTTTTTCAGGCACAGGTCGCCGCAGGCATGGCCATGGCGATCGTTGATCGACTTGAAATGGTCCAGGTCCACGAACAGGACCGAAATCGGCTGGTCGTCGCGCCGGGCGTCGCTGAAACTGCGCGCCAGCCACTGGTCGATGGTGCGCCGGTTGAACACGCCGGTCAGCGCATCGAGTTCCGCGGAACGCCGCAGCAGGATGGCCGACAGCGTCTGGTCGATCTGGCCCAGGGTGAGGCGGGCGAATTCGCCGGCTAGCGCCATTTCGTCGGTGGTGAAGCCCTCACCGCCAGTTCGTTCCAGTTGCAACAGGCCCCACGCGGGCGAGCGAATGGACAGCGGGATCAATGCCTCCATCGCGACCTGCCCCGCTTCGCCGGACATGATGACCGGCTGTTGCAGCGGGATGCCATTGGCCGCATGCCGCTTCAGCGCCAGTTCGCGCCGATCGGTTTTCTCCTTGACCTCGGCCTTGCGCGCGACGGGCACCACCACCTGCACGTTCTGGCCGTGGTATCCGTGCGCCATCACCATTGCACTCTTGACACGAACCAGCGGCATCAGGTGATCGAGCAGCAACCGGAACGCGGTCCATTCGATGTCGTCTTCGGAACAGGCCCGCAGCTTCACCTGCAGCGCGGCGTTGAGTTCGGATCGCGCCGCCTCGCGCTGCATGCGCTGCTCCGATTCCATGCGTGCCAGCCAGTCGCGGTCGCGCTGGTCGCGATATTCGCTGATGCGGCTGATCAGGCCGACGGCGAACACCGCCATGAACGCGGCCAGCGCGACCTGGTAGCCAGAATGCACCCAACCATAAGCGACCGGGCGGCCGAGCAGGGCGAGTTCCCACACCGCCAGCGCGACCGCGGTTGTCGTTGCCAGCAAGGCCAGCGGCCAGGCCATCGGCACCCGGCGCCGGATGGCCATGAGGATCAACACCAGGGCGATCACCGCGGTCGAAACCCAGGCCAGCATCGCCAGCGACTGCAGCCACGGCAGCAGGATGCGCAGGTCGAGCAAGCACAGCACGGCCAGCGCCACGAGTACGGCGCAAATCACGTCAACCACGCGTGCAGCGGTCGTCCCGCGCTGGCGCTCACTGGTGTAGTGCAGCAGCATCTGCAAGGTGGAAGCGCAGAGCAGGCAGCCGATCGCAAGCAATCCCTGCGCGCCCCAATTGCCGAGCCAGCGGAAGCCGGATACGAGGTACAGGTGGCCGTTGATCGCCGCCAAAGCCAGCAGGGTGAGCAGGGTGTTGCCGAACAGACCCAGGAACAAGCGGTCGTGCGCGGCAGAAAACAGGGCCAGTGACAACAGCGCCAAGGTGAACAGGCTGGCATAGATCATCGCGCCGGTGGCAATGCCCTTGCGCTCGATGCTCAGCAATTCCTGGCTGCTCACCAGCTTGGGCCGAAGCGCCGTACGCAGGTCGCTGCGCGCGTGCAGTTCGAGGACGATGTCGCCCCGCCACTCTGCCGGCAGCGGGATCGCGAATCCGGTCGGCATCTGCCCCATGGCTGGATCAGGACGATAGAACCGCCGCTCCGGACTCTGCCAGTCCCCCCTGCGCAACTGCACGGTATCGACCGGATTGCGCTCCATCCAGATCGCCCAGCCGGAATCCTGGTCCTGGGCCGACGGCAGCGAGAAGCGCAGTTGCACCACCTGCTCGCGCTCTCCCCCGGGGATCAGCAGTGCCTCGCCATCTCCACTGATGCGTGCCTTCCCCAGCGCCGCGTCCGGCAGCGGCCGCAGCTGCACGCTACTCGTTGGCTGCGCCGGCTGGTCGGTAGCGATCGCAAGGGCGAACAACACCAACAGGAGCAGCAGCCCGGCGACCGACTGCCATTCATGTGAAGTCCACCAGGGCAGCCGCAGCTTCATTGCAGACCTTTTCCGAAACGAACGCGCACGCGATACCGGGCGGCGCCAGGCGCCGCTCCAATGGTCGATGAGTCCCGTCCCCTGTCCCTGATCGGCCGCATCGCGCCCCTCCTGAGCGATGCAAGACGCAATTTGCGTGCCATTGAAACAGGTACAGGCGCACGAAACCTGAAAGCAGGTTCCGTTCGTCCCCCGGATTGCGCCATTCGTCATCCGGCGTGCTCGGCTAAACTGCTGTTTTCCCCCCAAGCCCCTGCCATGATGCCGACCCCGGACCCCCAGCTCGATGCCAGCCCCGCAGCAAGTGGCGCCGACGCCGCAATCGACCCCGGGAAACAGGATTTCATCCGCCAGATCGTCCGCCAGGACCTGGCCAGCGGCAAGCACTCCGCCATCCGCACCCGCTTCCCGCCCGAGCCCAACGGCTACCTGCACATCGGCCACGCCAAGGCGATCTGCCTGGATTTCGGCATCGCCGCCGAATTCGGCGGACGCTGCAACCTGCGCCTGGACGACACCAACCCGGCGAAGGAAGACCCTGAGTTCGTCACCGCGATCCAGGACGACGTGCGCTGGCTGGGCTTCGACTGGGCCGAACTGCGCCACGCCTCGGACTATTTCGAGGTGCTGTACCTGGCGGCCGAGAAGCTGGTGCGCCAGTGCGACGCCTTCGTCTGCGACCTCAGCGCCGAACAGGTGCGCGAATACCGCGGCACCCTGACCGAGCCGGGGCGCAACTCGCCCTACCGCGACCGCGGCGTCGAGGAGAACCTCGACCTGCTGCGGCGCATGCGCGCCGGCGAGTTCGCCGACGGCGCGCGCACCCTGCGCGCGAAGATCGACATGGCCAGCGGCAACATCAACCTGCGCGATCCGGCGCTGTACCGGATCAAGCACGTCGCCCACCAGAACACCGGCGACGCCTGGCCGATCTATCCGATGTACGACTTCGCGCACGCGCTGGGCGACGCCATCGAGGGCATCACCCATTCGCTGTGCACGCTGGAATTCGAGGACCACCGCCCGCTGTACGACTGGTGCGTGGACAGGGTCGACCTGGCCAACACGCCGGAACTGCTGGCGCCGCTGCTCGAGAAAGGGCTGCCGAACGAAGCCGGAAAGCCGCGCCAGATCGAATTCTCGCGCCTCAACATCAACTACACCGTGATGAGCAAGCGCAAGCTGTCGGCGATGGTGGCCGACGGCCTGGTCGACGGCTGGGACGACCCGCGCATGCCGACCCTGCAGGGCCTGCGCCGCCGCGGCTACACGCCGGCTTCGCTGCGCCTGCTGGTCGATCGCGTCGGCATCAGCAAGCAGAACTCGGTGATCGATTTCTCGGTCCTCGAAGGCGCCCTGCGCGACGATCTCGATGCGCACGCGCCGCGGCGGATGGCCGTGATCGAGCCGCTGAAACTGGTGCTGACCAACCTGCCGGACGACCACGCCGAGACCTTGACGTTCGGCAACCACCCCAAGGATGAAAGTTTCGGCACCCGCGAGGTGCCGTTCTCGCGCGAGCTGTGGATCGAGCGCGACGACTTCGCCGAAGCGCCGCCGAAGGGCTGGCGGCGACTGGTCCCCGGTGGCGAGGTGCGCCTGCGCGGCGCGGGGATCGTCCGCTGCGACGACGTGGTCAAGGACGATGCAGGCGGGATCGTCGAGCTGCGCGGGACGCTCGACATGGAGTCGCGTCCGGGCATGGAGGGCGCCAACCGCAAGATCAAGGGCACCATCCACTGGCTCGATGCCGCGCAGGCCGTGCCTGCCGAAATCCGGCTGTACGACCGCCTGTTCTCGGTCGCCGACCCGGACGACGAATCGGAAGGCAAGAGCTACCGCGACCACATCAATCCCGAGTCGAGGCGCAGCGTGCGCGGCTATGTCGAGCCGGCTGCGGCGTCGGTGCAGCCGGAAACCACGTTCCAGTTCGAGCGACTTGGCTACTTCGTGGCCGACCGCCACGACCACCGCAGCGATGCGCCCGTGTTCAATCGCGGGGTGACCCTGCGCGACACATGGATGCAAAAAGGAGGTTGATCATGCCGAAATCCATTCGCCACGCCCTGCTGCTGTGCCTCTGGCTGGGATTGCTAGGCGCCTGCGCCGCGCCTGCCACCAGCGACTCGCAGCAGCAGCCGGCAAGCCAGCCCGTCGCCGCGAAGCCGGCTCCGCCGATGTCGCGTCCGCTGCCGGCCAACGAAGTGCGCGAGGCGCCGAAGCTCGACTACGCCTGCAAGGCCGATGCCGATTGCGCGGTCAAGAACGTCGGCAACTGCTGCGGCGCGATGCCAGCGTGCGTCAACAAGAACAGCCCGGTCGATCCGGCTGCCGTGCAATCGCAGTGCGCGAAGCAAGGCATGGTGAGCGCGTGCGGCTTCAGGCCGGTCAGCGCCTGCCGCTGCAACGCCGGCAAGTGCGAATCCGTCGATGACGGCAACTCCCTGCGCGGCCCGACACTCCCGGCCGAGCCCGCGCACTGATGTTGTACGCACAGGTCCACCTGACGCTGCCGGCCTGGGTGCACGAGGCGATCGACACCTCGTGCGCCTATGTTTCGGACGAAGACAAGGTGGCGCTGGCGGTAGAACTTTCGCGACGCAACATCGATGCGCAGACCGGCGGGCCGTTCGGGGCAGCGATCTTCGGCGCCGATCACCGCATCGTCGCGGTCGGCGTCAACGTGGTGCTGCCGCAGAACAGTTCGCTGGCGCACGCCGAGACCATGGCCTGCATGCTGGCGCAGCAGCGGCTGCAGCGGGCGCGCCTGAACCGCAACGAGGCCGGCGATCCCGACGGCCGCTACACGCTGGCGACTTCGGCGCAGCCCTGCTGCCAGTGCTACGGCGCCACCGTGTGGGCCGGCATCGACCGCCTGCTGATCGGCGCGCGCTCGGAAGACGTGGAGCGCCTGACCGGATTCGACGAAGGCCCGCTGCCCGCGGACTGGACCGGCGAACTGCAGCGACGCGGCATCGAGGTGGTGCGCGACCTGCAGCGCGATGCCGCCTGTGCGGTGCTGGCCGACTACGGCACGCAGGGCGGCAAGAGGTACTGAGCATGGGGGCGCGGCCGCAGACCGCCCAGGGCGCATCCGTCATCCGCCGAGGCCATCGGCTGCCCTGTTCAGCCCCCAGTTGCAGAAATCGACGTGCGATTCACGCCGTTGAGCCTAGCTTTCCCGCATCCCAGCGCAAGATCCGGAGGCCGACATGAACACGTCACACAAGCAACCGTTCGCGATGCTGCCCTGCCTGCTCGCCGCGGGCCTTGCTGCTGCCGGGATCGGCGCAGCCGCGGCGCAGACTGCGGCGCGGTCTGGCGTCGCCAAGGCAGAAACCGGCGCGGCCGCACGTGCTGCGCATGCCGAGGCCGATGCGGCGCGCCAGCAGGCCGAAAGCGCACGTGTCGCCGCGCGCCACGCAGCAGCTACGCGCAATGCAGGCGCCGTCACCGCCGAGGGTGCCGCGAATGCCGACTATCACGCCTACATCGCGGGCCAGGCTTCGCGGCAGGCACAAGACGCCGCGACTGCGGCCAGCCGAGCGGCCAACCGCGCGGGCGCAGCCAAGTCCGTGGCCGATGGCGGCACCGCACTGCCGGACGACGCCATCGTCCAGGCGCGCATCGCCGCCGGCCAGGCGCAACGGGCCAGCGCCGCCGCCAACCAGGCCGCCATCGAGGCCGCGAACGCGGCGCGGGCGACTTCCGAGGCAACAACCGCGCCGCCGCCGCCCGTCGTCACGACCGCGCCTTATCGCCAGTCCTCGGCCGCGCCTGCAACCGGGCCGGTCACGGTGCATTCCCTTCCGGGCGACCCACTCAGCGATCACTTCGCCGCCACCGATCGCGACCGTGACGGTTACATCGATCGCGCCGAGGCGGCTGCCGATCCCGGTCTGTCCGGACAGTTCGACGTGTTCGACGCGGACAAGGACGGTCGCCTGTCGCTGGCCGAATACAAGGCTTGGCGCGACTGGAAATAAGCGCGACGTGAGAACGCCGCTGCCGCGTCGGGTCTTGCAGCAATACCGCTGCGTCCAAAGGATGCAGGCGGCATCAGCAGAATCGCGCCGGGTCCGGATTACGTCCCCGCCGCGCGCCGCCAGAGCCGGCCGACCAGCGGAGGCATCGCGCCAGCCAGCCCCAGCAGTGGTCCGCGCAGGGTGGTCGCCAGCAGGTCGTCGTTGGAAAAAACGCGGTTGATGCCGTCGAAGGCATACGCGGCGAGCACGTTCTCGCTCCTGCGGCTGCGCGCCCAGCGCGCGAGCCGCGACG
>SWCD01003585.1_pt1 | contig 41227 bp, 41 predicted proteins | sample 4693011 | NCBI WGS metagenome assembly SWCD01 (sample SAMN10267278, study PRJNA491770) | bioreactor metagenome | isolation source: DHS bioreactor inoculated with marine | place: Japan: Omine Ridge, Nankai Trough
CCCCCCCCCGCGCCTTTACCCGCCCCGGCCGCGTCCCTATCTCTCTGGGGAGAGCCTGCCACCCCTCGGGAGCCCGGATGAGCATCTTCACCTTTCTGGCCATCACGATCGGCGTGCTGCTGACCGGCGCCGCCCTGGTCTGGGTGCTGCAACAGCGCCGCAGCCCGCAATCGGCGCTGGCCTGGATCATGTTCATCGTCACGCTGCCCTATCTCGGGGTGCCGCTGTTCTTCGCGCTGGGCATCCGCAAACGCGGCACCCGCTACGACCTCATCCGCTTCGCCCCGGAACCCGACGACCCCGGCCCCCCGGTCCACGCCCTCGACGACATGTTTCGCCGGCTCCAGCTGCCCGCCGCGCGCTCCGGTCACACGATCGGGCTGGAAACCGACCCCAGGGCGGCGCGCCGGGCGCTCGAGCGGCTGGTGGCCGGGGCCGAGACCAGCCTCGATATCGTGCTCTACCGGCTCGATCCCGACACCTACACCGAGGCCTTCATGGCGGCGCTGATCGACGCGGTGCGCCGCGGCGTCCGGGTCCGGCTGATCCTCGACCACATGGGCACGATCATCAAACGTCCGCGCCAGGCGCTGGCCGATTTCACCAAGGCCGGCGGCGAGTTGCGGATGTTCTCACCGCTGCCGTTGTTCCTCGCCACCGGCCGGCTCAACCTGCGCAACCACCGCAAGATGGTCCTGATGGACGGCAAGGCGGTCTGGTCCGGCGGCCGCAACGTCGGCCTCACCTATCTCGGCGAGCCCAGCGATCCGGCCACCTGGCGCGACCTCTCCTTCACCCTCGAAGGGCCGATGGTCACCCGGTTCGCCGAGGTGTTCGAGGCCGACTGGCGCAAGGAGGGCGAACCGGCCGCGACGCCGATCGGGCTGTCCGCGCCGGTGCCCGGCGGCCAGACCCTGGCCCAGCTGGTGCCCTCCGGCCCCGATCTGGCGCATGACGGGTTGCACGACGCGCTGGTCCACGCGATCCACACCGCCCGCGACCGGATCTGGATCGCCACGCCCTATTTCCTGCCCTCCGACCAGCTCCTGCACGCGCTGGCAACGGCGGCGCGGCTCGGGCGCGACGTGCGCCTGCTGGTGCCGGCCCGGTCGAACCAGCGGATCGCCGATTTCGCCCGCGGCGCCTATCTGCGCGACGTCGAGGAGGCGGGCGTGCGGGTGCTGCGCTACGGGCCGCGGATGCTGCACGCCAAGGCGGTGGTGCTCGACGACCTCGCCATCGTCGGCTCGGCCAATATCGACGTCCGCTCGATGCTGCTCAATTTCGAGGCCGCACTTGTGGTCTACGATGAGGCAACGGTGGCCGCCCTGGCCGACTGGTTCTCCGGCCTCGCGGCCGCGGCCAAGGAAGGCACCAGACCCGCAACCCTGCCGCGACGCCTCGCCGAAGCCACCTTCCGCCTCGGCGCCCCGATCCTGTAGGGTGGGTGCCAACCCACCAAATCGACGGCGCCGAACAAACTTTGCATTGGCTCCCGCCCAAGGTTCGCTGTGGGTACGGTCTCAACACGTGCCGTCAATGCCCGCAATCTCTGTAATTCTGCTGGATACACCGACTCGCCAGGCTGTCCGCGTAATTTATTTGATCCGGCGCCAACTTGTCACGAACAAGTCCCAATTGTTTCGGTCCGTCCGGGTGCCCGCGAAGAACCGTGACTTTCCACCACATATACGCAAGAACATTGTCCTTGGTCACGTAGTCGCCGCGATAATACCGCCACCCCATGCTATCCTGGGCGTTCACGTGCCCTAGTTCCGCGGCCGACTGGAAGTACTGCACTGCCAATCGGAAGTTCTGCTCAACGCCGTCCCCTCTCAGATGTCGAAGGCCCAACTGGTATTGGGCTTCCGCATCAACTGGCGCAAGTGCAGGTGGGGTGGGCGGTTGAGCTCCATTAACAACCGGGATGTCGATGCGGAACGATGGCGTGCATGTAAGCACGTTTCGAAAATTCTCTGTGCTACGAACCAACAGAGTAACCTCAACTCGCACCGAGTCGCCGATGCGTTGATAGGGCTCCACGTAGATCGTGACCGCCGCCTTCGTTACCTGATCCAGTGTTTTTTCAATTTCCTGCCGCCCCTCCGGCGTATTTGCTCGCGTGGTCGCGTCGATCCTGAGGGCTCGGCCGCGGACGACCTGAAACCGGCCCGAGGTCGAAAGGGCGTCGGTCAGGTCGAGCATCGCCGTACGGACCTCTGAATCCGGCATGATCTGCGGATTTGTAGGTGGGTGAACAAGGTAGACCGTGTCGTTCGGTGAGCCCCGGTAAACGCAGCGGGCATTGTCTACCGCTGCCTCGGTTCTGTCTACTACGCCTTCGACCCAGGCGCTCGCTGGACCGGTGAACATAGAAACCAATGAAACCACGGTTGCGAGTATCAATCGCTGAAGCATTCGGCCCGTCCCCCCCAGAACGATTCGTTCGTTTCAAGCATTTCAGGCCAAACGGATGCGCGCAATCGTCCCGTCGGAAGTCGATTCGTCGCAACACGGGGGAATACGATGGCTTTGCGCCGTCGCAGCAGATGCATTGCTTGGCCCGCTGGCGTCCTGCGCTGAGCCTTCGAATGCGCCCACGTACTCTACACATAGATTTGGTGTTGCAGTTCCGGTGCGAAAAAGGCCCATTCGGAAGCGTCGGATAGGTGCTCACATTCGTCATAATTGGCCAAAAGCGGCGATCTGAAGCCCACCCGACGCCGCGACCAAACCCGCTTCGCCCACTCTTCGCCAAGTTACCGCTAACGCCAGCAAAACCAACACCTTGACCCCCTGTCCGAGTTCGCCCACCCCTCGGGACACCCCTCCGGACACCTCCAAAGACGGGCCAAACCTCACACGTCCAGCTCCTCCACGAAGCGGGCGTTTTCCTGGATGTACTGGAACCGAAGCTCCGGCTTCTTCCCCATCAGCCGCTCGACGAGGTCGCCGGTCTCGCCCGGTTCGTCCTCGTCGATGGTCACCCGGATCAGCTTGCGGGTCTCGGGGTTCATCGTGGTGTCCTTGAGATCCTTGGCGTCCATCTCGCCGAGGCCCTTGAAGCGCTGGACGTCGATCTTGCCCTTGCCGCCGAGGCCCTTTTCCTGCCAGAGCGCCTTCTCGGCGTCGTCGGCGACATAGATCCGCCTCGCCCCCTGGGTCAGCCGGTAGAGCGGCGGGCAGGCGAGGTAGAGGTGGCCCTGGTCGATCAGGGGCCGCATCTGCGAGAAGAAAAATGTCATCAGCAGCGCCGCTATATGCGCCCCGTCGACATCGGCGTCGGTCATGATGATGATCTTGTCGTAGCGCAGATCGTCGACGCGAAACTTCGTGCCCATGCTCACGCCCAGGGCCTGGCAGAGGTCGGAAATCTCGGCGTTGGAGCCCAGTTTCGACGAGGCCGCCCCCAGCACGTTGAGGATCTTGCCCCGTAGCGGCAACAGCGCCTGGGTCTTGCGGTCGCGCGCCATCTTGGCCGAGCCGCCGGCCGAGTCGCCCTCGACGATGAACAGCTCTGTGCCCTCGCGGTTGGAATTCGAGCAATCGACCAGCTTGCCGGGCAGGCGCAGCTTCTTCGTCGCGGTCTTGCGGGCGGTCTCCTTCTCCTGGCGGCGGCGCAACCGTTCCTCGGCGCGCAGCACCAGGAAATCGAGGATCGCACCGGCGGATTTGGTATCGGCCGCCAGCCAGTTGTCGAAATGGTCGCGCACCGAGTTTTCGACCATCCGGTGGGCTTCGACCGTGGCCAGCCGGTCCTTGGTCTGGCCGACGAATTCCGGGTCGCGGATGAAGGTCGAGACCAGCGCGCCGGCCCCCGTGGTCAGGTCTTCGCGGGTGATGCCGGCGGCTTTCTTGTTGCCCACCAGCTCGCCGTAGGCCTTGATCCCCTTCAGGATCGCCGCCCAGAATCCGGCCTCGTGGGTGCCGCCTTCGGGTGTCGGCACGGTGTTGCAATAGGACTGGATGAAACCGTCGCGCGACGGGGTCCAGTTGATCGCCCATTCGACCTTGCCGGGGGCCTTGAATTTCTCGAACGAGACCGACCCGGTGAAGGGTTTGTCGGCATAGGTGGTCGCACCGGCCATGGTCTCGGTCAGGTAATCGGCCAAGCCGCCGGGGAAGTGGAACTTCGCTTCCAGCGGGGTCTCGCCGTCGTCGATGCCGCTGATCCAGCGGATCTCGACCCCCGAGAACAGATAGGCTTTCGAGCGCGCCATCTTGAACAGCCGTGCGGGCTTGAGCCTGAGCGAGCCGAAGATTTCCGGGTCGGGGTGAAAGGTCACGGCGGTGCCGCGCCGGTTCGGGGCTGCGCCGATCTTTTTCAGGGGGCCCTGCGGCACCCCGCGGGCGAACTCCATGGCAAAGAGTTCCTTGTTGCTCGCCACCTCGACCCGCAGATGATCGGACAGCGCATTCACCACCGACGAGCCCACCCCGTGCAGGCCGCCCGAGGTCTGGTAGCTGTCGCCGGAAAACTTGCCGCCGGCATTCAGCGTGCAGAACACGATCTCGAGCGCCGATTTCGAGGGGTCTTTCGGGTGCGGTCCGGTGGGAATGCCGCGCCCGTTGTCGCGCACCGAGACATGGCCGTTGTCGTGCAACTCGATCTCGATCCAGGAGGCATGGCCCGCCACCGCTTCGTCCATCGAGTTGTCGACGATCTCGGCCACCATGTGATGCAGCGCCCGGTCGTCCTTGCCGCCGATATACATCCCCGGGCGCAGGCGGACATGTTCCATGTCCTCCAGCACCTCGATGGAGGAGGCGTCATACGCGTCTTTACCCTTGCTCAGAAGGTCGTCTGCCATTGCTCGAACTTTCTTGTCTGCCTGCTGCGGCATTAGACCATCGGGGGCGGCCGGGGGCAACATGTTGTGGGTGCCGGCAGCACCACCGCGGTGGGCCCCGCCCTGCCGGGAGGGCGGAACACGGCGGGACACACCACAATATCCGGGGCCATCGTCGAGGCGATCGGCCGGAACGGTGCGCGCGATTTCAGCACGGCCGCCGCCGCTCTTCGCGACATCCGGCGGGCACTCGCACCGCAACCCGACCGGATCCCGCAAGGGCCGCGTGGCGGTTTCGCTGTCCCACGGCGCGCAGGCCGCCGGGGCGATCCCACCCGCCGCTGGGTGGCGAAGCCAACGACGGGAAGGCCGGCCCGGCGCGCGCCGACGGGTTTCGCTCCGCAACGCCGGTACCGCACGGTTTCAACCGACCGCGGGGCGCCGCCCGGGAGGGCGTTTCGCGTGGGCGCCGCAGCCGCGCCGCGGGACGCAAGGCCCGTTCGTCGGGGGTGCAGGGGCAAACGCGTGCGCCCAAAGAAAAAGCCGGGGCTGAGCGCCCCGGCCGGTTTCGCGTCGCCAAGCCTCAGCTGTAGAGCGCCGGTTCGCCCATTTTCTGGTGGATCGCGTTGGCGGTCTTCGGGTCGATCCCGAGCTTCTGCGCCAGGGCATGGAGGTATTGCGCCTCTGCCTGGCTGTCGAGGTCGAGCCCGAGCAGCGACATCATGTAAACCTGCGCTTCCATGCCCTTCGGCGTGTCGTTTGCCAGCGCTGCGGCATCGACCGGGGCGGCGAAGCTCGCCTCGACGATCCGCGCTTCCTCCTGGGTCACTTCGCCGAGATGGGCGGTCAGCGCCTCCTTCTCGGCCTGGTCGATCCGGCCGTCGCTCTTGGCCGCCTGGATCATCGCGCGCAGGAGAAGCGCTGCCTGCTGTTCCTGAGCCAGGGTCGGCGATTGCTGCGGTTCCCCCTGTGTCAGGGTCTGGTTCAGGAGCCCGCCGAGGCCGCCCGCTGCACCGCCGGCCGCGGCCGCACCGCCCAGCGAGTCGAGCAGGCCGCCGAGCCCGCCGGACATCCCGCCCTTGCCGCCGCCCAGCATCTGGCCGAGCGCGTCCATCGGGTTTGCACCACCTGCGGCACCGCCGCCCATCATGCTGCCAAGCATGTCGGCCAACCCGCCGCCGGCCCCGGCGCGCGCGCCGCCCTGGGCGCCGCCACCGGCCAGACCGTCGAGCATGTCGGCCAACCCGCCGCCTGCGCTGCCGCCGCGCTGGGCGCCGCCCAGCATGTCGGCGAGCCCGCCGCCGGCACCGCCCTGTTGGCCGCCCATCAATCCGCCGAGCATGTCGGTGATTGAGCCGGAGCCCCCTGCGGTCGCACCGCCGGTGCGGCCCGCGCCCCCGGCCGACGCACCGCGCGCCATGCTCGAGACGCCCTTGGCGACGGCGACACCGATGGCGACCTTGGCGAGAGTTTTGACGAGACTCATTGTATCCCCCTGAGAAATGATTGTGGGCCATTGTTCACGGCGGGCGAAGGGTTGGGAAGGGGAAATTGCCCCCGCCGCTCCCCCGCCGGCCAAAGCCCGTTTGCACCCGCGCCAGCACAGGATCATAAGGGAGACGGCAACAACAAAAGGAGACCCCCCATGCGTATTCTGTTCACCGGCGGCAGCGGCAAGGCGGGGCGCGAGGTGGTTCCCTATCTCGTCGCACAGGGGCATCGGGTCATGAACGTCGATCTCGTGCCGTTCGACCATCCCGGTGTCGACAACCTGATCGCCGACATCACGGATTCCGGCCAGATGTTCAACGCGATGAGCATTTATGCCGATTTCGACGAGCTCGAGCCCGGCACCGGCGTGCCCGCCTTCGATGCGGTGGTGCATTTCGCCGCGATCCCGCGGATCCTGATCGCGCCCGACAACGAGACCTTCCGGGTCAACACCATGGGCACCTACAACGTGCTCGAAGCGGCGCTGAAGATGGGCGTGCGCAAGGTGGTGATCGCCAGCTCTGAGACCACCTACGGCATCGCCTTCGCGGACGGCGAGAAAAGGCCCGACTACCTGCCGGTCGACGAAGACCACCCGACGGTGCCGCATGACAGCTACGGCATGTCGAAGGTGGTGAACGAGGCGACAGCGCGGTCTTTCCAGGCCCGCACCGGCGCCGATGTCTACGCGCTGCGGATCAACAACGTGATGGCGCCCGAGCAATACGGCGAGGACTGGCCGGAGTATTTCGCCCACCCCGAGGTGCGCCGGCGCAACGTGTTTTCCTACATCGACGCGCGCGACCTCGGCCAGGTCGTCGATCTGTGCCTGAAAAAGGACGGGTTGGGCTACCAGGTGTTCAACGTCGCCAACGATGCGATGAGCGTGGCCCTGTCGGTCGAGGAGGTGGTGCAGCGCTACTACGACGGTGTCCCGCTCAAACGCCCCTTCGCGCCAGGCGAGAGCCCCTATTCGAACCTGAAGATCAAAGAGGTGCTGGGGTTTGAAGAACAGCACCCCTGGACCAGGTACGTGTCACCCTGAGGGGAACGGGCCGGAGGGGTCGGCCCCCGCCGGCTCGCAAGAGGTGTTTCGGGAACGAAGACGCGCTCACCCGAACGGGTCGTCGGGGTAGCCGACGCCGGCGAGATAGAGCCCGTCCGGCGGGCAGACCGGCCCGCAGGCCGCACGCTCGCGCGCTTCCAGTGCCGCCGTCACGTCGTCCGGGCTCCAGGCCCCGGCACCCACCCGCTCCAGCGTGCCGACGAAGCTGCGCACCTGGTTGTGCAGGAAACTGCGGGCGCGCACATGGAAGCGGAACTCGGTGCCGCCGGGGTAGGGGCGGGTTTCGACCTCCAGCGCGTCGAGGGTCTTGACCGGGCTGTCGGCCTGGCACTGGACCGAACGGAAGGTGGTGAAATCGTGCCGGCCGATCAGCCGCTCGGCCCCGGCCCGCATCGCCTCCGCGTCGAGCGCATGGGCCACCCGCCAGGCCTGGCCCCGGTCGTGCACCAGCGGCGCGCGCCGGCTCACCAGCCGGAACAGGTAGCGCCGCTCGCAGGCGGAGAACCTGGCGTGAAACTCCCCGGACACCCGGGCGCAGGCGACCACGGCCACCGGCGCGGGCTTGAGGTGGTAGTTCAGCGCTTCCGTCAGCCGGAAGGGCTCCCAGTCCTTGGCGAGATCGCAATGCGCGACCTGGCCGAGCGCGTGCACGCCCGCATCGGTCCGCCCCGCCGCAGCGATCGACGGCACGCCCTGCTCGAGCTTGCCGAGCGCCGCCTCGACCGCGCCCTGCACCGACGGCTGGTCGGCCTGGCGCTGCCAGCCGGCGAAGGGCGCGCCATCATATTCGATCTTCAGGGCAAAGCGGGGCATGGGCCCGAGTTATCCCGCGCATCCGCCAGAAAACAATCCCCTTTCATCTTGGCTCAAATACTCCCCGGGGGTACGGGGGGTGGAACCCCCCGTCCGGGGCGTATCCCAGGGCACCTGCGATTTGGCCGTGGAAATGTCCCCCGCCTTCCAACCCCGGCCAGACACGCCTACATAGGGGCAAACGACCGGAGGGGTACCAGTGGGGCTCGGTGACATTGCAGACGGGATCTTTCGGCAGGTGGAAGCGGTCGGCGACGGGGTGCACGAGGCGCTGTTCGAGCCGGTGATCCGGCTCGGGGTGACCGGGCTGTCACGGGCCGGCAAGACGGTGTTCATCACCTCGCTGGTGGCCAATCTGATGGATCGGGGGCGCATGACCGGGCTCCTGCCGGCCGCCGAGGGGCGGATCCTCACCGCCTTTCTCCAGCCCCAGCCCGACGATACCGTGCCGCGGTTCGACTTCGAGACCCATCTCGCGGCGATGACCGGTCCCGCCCCGCGCTGGCCGGAAAGCACCAGCGCGATCTCGGAACTGCGGTTGAGCTTCCGGGTCCGCCCCGGCGGTCTGCTCTCGGGGCTCCGGAGCCCAAGGACGGTGCATCTCGACATCGTCGATTACCCGGGCGAATGGCTGCTCGATCTGGCGCTGCTCGACACCGACTATGCGACCTGGAGCAGCGAGACCCTGGCCCGAATTCAAAACCGCCCGATGGCGCAGGGCTTCCTGGCGACCGCCGGGGCCACCGACCCCTCGGCCAATTTCGAAGAGACCGGGGCAAAAGCGCTCGCCGCGGCCTTCACCAGCTACCTGAACGCGGCCCGCGCGGCGGGCTATTCCGACTGTACCCCGGGCCGGTTCCTGCTTCCGGGCGAGCTGGAGGGCAGCCCCGCGCTCACCTTCGCGCCGCTGCCAAAGCCGCTGACAACCGCCCGCAAAAGCCTCTGGCGCGAGATGGAACGCCGCTTCGAAGCCTACAAGGGCCAGGTGGTCAAACCCTTCTTTCGCAACCATTTCAGCCGCATCGACCGCCAGGTGGTGCTGGTCGATGCGCTCGAGGCGATCAACGCCGGCCCCGCCGCCTTCGAGGATCTGCGCCGGGCGATGGCCGAGATCCTCGAAGCCTTCCGCCCGGGGCGTAACGCCTGGCTGACCGCGCTGTTCCTCGGGCGCCGGGTCGAGAGGATCCTGTTCGCCGCGACCAAGGCCGACCATCTGCACCACAGCCAGCACGCGAAGCTCACCGCGATCGTCGCGGCGATGCTGCGCGAGGCGGTCGACCGGGCCGATTTCGCCGGCGCCGAGACCGCGGCGATGTCGATCGCGGCGCTGCGGGCCACCACCGAGGAAACGATCGACCACGAGGGACGCCGGCTCGATTGCGTGCGCGGCCGGCTGGAAGACAGCGGCAAGTCCGCCGCCTTCTACCCCGGCGCTCTGCCCGAAGACCCGATGCGGCTGATCGCGCCGGCCCGCGAAGGGGCGGCCCGCTGGCTCGATGCCGACTACCGGGTGATGCGGTTTTCGCCGGCCGAGATCTCGCTCAAACCCGGCGACGGCCCGCCGCATATCCGGCTCGACCGGGCGGCGGATTTCCTGCTGGGAGACCGGCTGTGAGCTTCCTGCGCCAACGTTTCCAGCGCGTCGCAAAGCCGGTTGTGAGCGCCGCCCGACCGGCCGATGCATCGCAAATCGGCCAGATCCTGTCGGACTGGATCGACGAGACCGATTGGATGCCCCGGATCCACAAGCGCGAAGACGAACAGGCTTTCGCTGCCGATCTGGTCGCGCGCGGCTGGGTCAGCGTGGCGCGCCAGCGCGGCCGGGTCGTGGGGTTTTTGGCCCGCGACGGGGCCGAGGTGGTCGCCCTCTACGTCGCGCGTGGCGCGCGCGGGCAGGGGGTCGGCGCCGCGCTTCTGGCCCGGGCCAAACGCCGCACCCACCGGCTTGCGCTCTGGACCTTCCAGTTCAACCACGCCGCGCAGAGCTTCTACAGGTCCCAGGGGTTTCACGAGATCCACCGCACCGGCGGCGCCGGCAATGACGAGAAACTGCCCGATATCCGCTACGCATGGGAGCGACCAAGGTGACCGACAAACCGGCAACGACCGACAAACCGGCTATGACCGAGAGAACAGACGGCCCCGTCCTGATCGAGGTCGAGGCGCGCAGCGACGAGACCCCGGCCACCGCGCCGCCGGTGCCAGAACCCGACCCGGTGTTGCCGGAACCGGCCGCGATGCAGATGGCCGCACGGCTCGCCGCCCGCAAACCCTCGCGGCTGGCACGCTGGTTCTGGGGGTTGGCGGCGGCGCTGGTGAGCTTCATGGCATCGGTCGCCGCCTGGACCTTCATCACCGATCTTCTGAATCGTCAGCCGATCCTCGGCCTCATCGCCAGCGCGCTGGTGCTCGGGTTCGTCTTCGTCCTGCTGGTGATTGCGCTGCGGGAAGTGGCGGCCTTTGCGCGGCTGCGCCGGGTCGACGGGCTGCAGTCGGCCTGCGAGGAAGCCGCCGCGCGCCATGACCTGCCCGCCGCCCGCGCCGCGGTGGCGAAGCTCAAGCGCCTCTACCGCGGCCGCGACGAGATGCGCTGGGGGCTCGACCGGCTCGCCGAGCGCGAAGCCGATCAGTTCGACGCCGACGCGCTTCTGGGGCTCGCCGAGACCGAGCTCATCCTGCCGCTCGACGCGATCGCCCGGCGCGAGATCGAGGCCGCCGCCCGGCAGGTCGCCACCGTTACCGCCATCGTGCCGCTGGCGCTCGCCGACGTGGCGACGGCCCTGACCGCCAATGTGCGGATGATCCGCCGGATTGCCGAGGTCTACGGCGGGCGGGCCGGGGCGTTCGGCTCGCTGCGCCTGACCCGGGCGGTGATGACCCACCTCGTGGCCACCGGCGCGGTCGCGGTGGGCGACGACCTCATCGGCTCGGTCGCCGGCGGGCATCTGTTGTCGAAGCTCAGCCGCCGGTTCGGCGAGGGCATCGTCAATGGCGCGCTCACCGCCCGGGTCGGGGTGGCGGCGATGGAGGTCTGCCGCCCGGTGCCGTTCACCCGCGGCAAACGCCCCTCGGTCACCCGGATCGTGCAACGCGCGCTGACCGGATTGTTCGACAAGGCCTGACCGCGCCCCGGTCTTTACCCGACCTGGGACCGGGGCTATACCCGCCCCATGGTCTACGCCCGCGCGATCATTCGAATTACCGACCCGGCGCTCTGATACCCGAGCCGCCGGGCCAAGGCGTATGGACCCCGCGCCGCCCTTCTCCTACAACCTGACCGACCGATATCCAGAGGACGCTCGAGATGTGCGCCGACACGCCCGACACTACCGTTGAATACAAAGACACGCTGAACCTGCCCAAGACCGATTTTCCGATGCGCGCCGGGCTGCCGAAACGCGAGCCCGGCTGGCTCGAGCGCTGGGAGAAGATCGGCATCTACGACCGGCTGCGCGAAAAGACGGGGCGGGAGCCGTTCATCCTCCACGATGGCCCCCCCTACGCCAACGGGCACCTGCACATCGGCCACGCGCTCAACAAGATCCTCAAGGACATGATCACCCGCTCGCAGCAGATGATGGGCAAGGATGCGCGCTACGTGCCGGGCTGGGATTGCCACGGGCTGCCGATCGAATGGAAGATCGAAGAGCAGTACCGCGCGCGCGGCAAGGACAAGGACGAGGTGCCGGTGATCGACTTCCGGGCCGAATGCCGCAAGTTTGCCGACGGCTGGATCGACGTCCAGCGGTCCGAGTTTATGCGGCTCGGTGTCTATGGCAACTGGGACGACCCCTACCTGACGATGGACTTTCACGCCGAGGCGGTGATCGCCGAGGATTTCATGAAGTTCCTGATGAACGGTTCGCTCTACCAAGGGTCGAAGCCGGTGATGTGGTCGCCGGTGGAAAAGACCGCCCTCGCGGAAGCGGAGGTCGAGTATCACGACCACAAGTCGCATACGATCACGGTGAAGTTTTCTGTCGTGGATGCGAAGCCGGTGGCAAAATGGATCAACGATTCCAGTGATGAAATGCCGGTCATCGGCAGCGACGGTCACACGCAGTTCAGCAGACAGCTCATCGGTGCCCAGGTGGTGATCTGGACCACGACCCCCTGGACCATCCCGCAGAACCGCGCGGTGAGCTTCAGCCCGGAAATCTCCTACGGCCTCTACCGGATCGACGCCACGCCCGAGGAATGCTGGGCAAAGGTGGGCGACACCTACCTGCTCGCCGACAAGCTGGCGGAAGACGTGCTCGGCTCGGCCCGGGTCGATAACTCCATGTATACCCGCCTTCGCAATGTCTCCGCAGAAGAACTGGAAGGCCTCGTGTGCGCCCACCCCTTCCGCGGCATGGCCGGCGGGATGGGCGAGTGGGACTACGACGTGCCGCTGCTGCCCGGCGATCACGTCACCGACGACGCCGGCACCGGCTTTGTCCACACCGCGCCCAGCCACGGCGAGGACGACTACCAGGTCGGGCTCAAATACGGGCTGCCGATGACCCACAACGTGCTCGAAGACGGCGCGTTCCGCCCGAGCCTGCCGGTGTTCGGCGGCGAGGTGATCGTCAAGCCCAATGGCAAGGAAGGCGGCGCCAACACGGCGGTGATCGACAAGCTGGTCGAGGTCGGCGCGCTGATCGCCCGCGGGCGGCTGACCCACTCCTACCCGCATTCCTGGCGCTCCAAGGCGCCGCTCATCTATCGCAACACGCCGCAATGGTTCGTCGCCATCGACAAGCCGCTCGGCGACGACATGGACGACCACGGCACCACGATCCGGCAAAGGGCGCTGACCTCGATCGACACCCTGGTGAAGTTCACCCCCGCGCGCGGCCGCAACCGGCTGCATTCGATGATCGAGGCGCGGCCCGACTGGGTGCTCTCGCGCCAGCGCGCCTGGGGCGTGCCGCTCACCTGCTTCACCAAGCGAGGCGCGCTGCCGACCGATGGTGACTTTCTGCTGCGGTCCGAAGCGGTCAACGCGCGAGTGGTGGCCGAGTTCGAGGCGAACGGCGCCGATGTCTGGTACGAGGAGGGGTTCAAGGCCCGGGTGCTGGCCGGCGACTACGACCCCGAGGCCTACGACCAGGTGTTCGACGTGCTCGACGTCTGGTTCGACTCGGGCTCGACCCATGCCTTCGTGCTGCGCGACCGGCCCGACGGGGCGCCGGACGGCATCGCCGATGTCTACCTCGAAGGCACCGACCAGCACCGCGGCTGGTTTCACAGCTCGATGTTGCAGGCCTGCGGCACCAAGGGCCGGGCGCCCTATCGGGGCGTGGTGACCCACGGGATGACGCTCGACGAGAAGGGCATGAAGATGTCCAAGTCGATCGGCAACACCATCGTGCCGGACGAGGTGACGCGCCAGTACGGGGCCGATATTCTGCGGCTCTGGGTGGCGCAGTCGGATTTCGTCAACGACCAGCGGATCGGGCCGGAGATCCTGAAAGGCGTGGCCGACAGCTACCGCCGCCTGCGCAACACGCTGCGCTTCCTGCTCGGCAATCTGGCGGATTTCGACCCGGCCGAAGCGGTCGATCCGGCCGAGATGCCGGAGCTGGAGCGCTGGGTGCTGCACCGTCTCGTCGAACTCGACGCGCAGGTGGCTGCGGGCTTCGACGCCTTCGATTTCCAGGGCACCTTCCAGGCCCTGTTCAACTTCGCCACGGTCGAGCTGTCGTCGTTCTACTTCGACATCCGCAAGGACTCGCTCTATTGCGACGGAACCGACAGCCTGGTGCGGCGGTCGGCCCGCACCGTTCTCGACATCCTGTTCCACCGGCTCACCACCTGGCTCGCGCCGATCCTGGTGTTCACCACGGAAGAGGTCTGGCTCGAACGCTTCCCGGGCGAGGTCTCGTCGGTGCACCTCGTCGACTTTCCCCAGACGCCCGCCGCCTGGCGCGACGAGGCGCTCGCCGCCAAGTGGGCCGGTATCCGCAGCGTGCGCCGGGTGGTGACGGCGGCGCTCGAGATCCAGCGCCGCGACAAGGTGATCGGCGCCTCGCTCGAGGCTGCCCCGGTGGTGCATGTGCGCGACCGTGCGCTCGCCAAGGAGCTGCGGTCGGTCAATTTCGCCGATATCTGCATCACCTCCGCCGTCCAGATCACCTCCGACCCGATGCCGATGGAAGCCTTCCGCCTGCCCGAAATCGAGGGCGTGGGCGTGGTTTTCGAAATGGCCGAGGGCGAGAAATGCCAGCGCTGCTGGAAGATCCTGCCCGATGTCGGTGCGCACCCGCACGCGGGCACCTGCGCGCGTTGCGACGACGCGCTGAACTGAAGGGTTCGGCCCCGCTTCGCGGTGGGGCTGAACGCCGCACCGGGTCAGTCGATATCATAGCTCGACTGGATGGTCCGGAAACTGTCGGCGAGCCTGTCCCAATCACTCGCCAGGCATTCGCAGTCGACCAAGTGCGCGATGCCGCCGCGCATGTGGAACACCCGCTGCGATCGTCCGCCGTTCCGGATGTCGACGAGAACTGCGACCCCGGTGCGCCCCGACGGGGTGGCCACGTCGCGTTTTTCGACAACGACCTGTTCCACCCCTTGCGCGGCGAATTGCTCCGCGGTGTAGGCCGTCATCCAATCGGCCAAATCTGATGCGGTCGCAAAAGCAACGGCGGCGGTCTGCATCCCGCACAGCGCCGTTCGATCCGGCGCCCAAAGCTGCCCGGCGCCCTCATCCGCCGTCCAACCTGGCGGCAACACGAATGACGCGCCGATGTCTGGCCAAAGGCGCACGTCCGGCTCGAAGACCGACTGTGCCGCGCCGGGCAGTGCTGTCACGACACAGCATATCGACGCGAGGAGAACCGCGCGAAACCATGTGATAGCCATCGCATTCCTCCTTTCACGGGAAGAATAGCAGGTGTCCAAGGCAACGTCCTTGATCTGGGGATGACTTGCCCGATGTCGGCGCGCATTCCCATGCCGGCACCTGCGCGCGCCGCAACGACGCGCTGGACTGACCCAAGTCCGATCGGCGCCGGCACTCTCGGCGCCGATCTCTCCCGCCGCTAACCGGTCCGCGTGCCGGCCAGGAAATCGGCGCGCAAGCCCGGCGAAAACGCCAGCCCGATCAGCACCAGGTGCATCGTCGCGGCGATGAAGAACATCGACGCCCCGAAGGTCTCGATCATGAAAAACGTGGGCCAAGGCACGCTCACGCTGACGATGTAGGCCGAGAGCGCATCCCACAGCCCGGCCACGTTCCAGGCGATGATCGCGGCCCAGACCATCGGCCCGCGCCCGCGCCACACCAGCCAGGCGACCGCCAGCGCCGTCACCCCGATCACCGCGTCGCCGATCAGCGGCATCAGCCAGGCCGCCGGCGGGTCGCCCGCCTCGCCGCGCCCGGCGCGGTGGAGATAGGCCAGCGTCATCATCCGCCCGCTCATCATCAACGTCAAAACCAGCATCGCAACACGGCCCATGTCCTGTCCTCCCGGATAAACTTGCGTTTTGCAAGTGACTCGACCGATAGCGATCTTACTTGCTTTTTGCAAGCGCCATGTCCAGACTCCCCGGAATGACCGCCCAGACACCCGCACCGACCGGAAAATGCCCCGTCACCTTTGCACTCGACGTGTTCGGAGACCGGTGGAGCCTGCTGATCATCCGCGACATCGTTTTCAAGGGCAAACGCCGCTATTCCGATTTCACCCGGTCGCCCGAAGGGATCTCGACCAACATCCTCGCAAATCGGCTGGCCCGGCTCGAAGACGAAGGCATCCTCACCCGCCGGCCGGACCCGGCCAGCCCGACCAGGCGGATCTACATTCTGACCGAAAAGGGCGAGGCGCTGATCCCGGTGCTGCTGGAAATCGTCAACTGGAGCGCGTCCTTTGATCCCGCCAGTGCCGGGCGAAGTCCGATCATCGACGGCGCGCCCGCCGATCTGTTGCACCGGTTGCGCCATGACCGCGATGCGCTGCTGCGCGCGCTGGTCGCACAGATGCGCGAAATGGATGCGCTGTGACCCGGGTCACGGTCCCGAGCCCGGTCGGCACGCTCGGCATCACCGAGCTGGGCGGCGAGATCACCCGGCTCGACTGGGGCGGTCGGCCCGAGGGCGACGCGACCCCGCTGCTTGCCGAGGCCTGCCGACAGCTCGCCGACTACTTCTCTGGGGCCCGCCCGGTTTCGATCTGCCGCTGTGCGTCGAGGGGTCGGCCTTCCAGCAAGAGGTCTGCGACGCGATGCGCGCCATCCCCTTCGGCGAAACCCGCACCTACGGCGAGATTGCCGCCGCGCTGGGCGCCTCGGCGCAAGCGGTGGGCACGGCCTGCGGGGCCAACCCGATCGCGACCCTCATCCCCTGCCACCGGGTGCTGGGCGCGGCCTCGCTCGGCGGCTATTCGGGCGCGGGCGGGATCGAGACCAAAGTGGCGCTGCTGCGTCTCGAAGGCGCGGCGGGGCTGTTGATCTGAGCCGCCCGCTGTCCTGGATCATAACGGTTTCGGATTGCGACAATCTGGAAATGGATTCTGACCCAGAGTCGGCCGATCATGCAAAATCATGGGATCGTACTGTTTCAGTCTGATCCGTTTTTGCGCTAGCGTCGCGCGTCCCCTCCGGAGCTCCCATGGCTTTCCCCGTCCTTCTTGCCGTCCTCGGTGCGGCTTTCCTGCACGCCTTCTGGAACGCGCTGATCAAACGCGGTGGCGATCGCTACCGTGGCATGTTCATCCTCACCCTCGTCCAGGGCGCGATCGGCGTGGCGGTGGCCACGCTGCATCCCTGGCCGGAGGGCGCGGTCTGGTACTGGCTGATGGGTTCGGGGCTCGCGCACGCCGCCTACAAGGTGTTCCTCGCCATTGCCTACGAGCACGGCGACCTCAGCCGGGTCTACCCGATCGCCCGGGGGGCGGCACCGATGATCGTTTCGGTGATCGGCCTGTTCGCGCTCGCCGACCACCTCACATCCTGGGAATACGCCGGCATCCTGCTCGTCGGCCTCGGCATCGTGTTGATGGCGCGCGGTGTGTTCACCGACGGCGAAAGCCGGCGGCTGTTGCCGTTCGCGCTCGGCTCGGCCGCCGCCACCGCAGCCTATTCGCTGATCGACGGGATGGGCGCGCGGGCGGCGGTGAGCGCCGGCCAGTACGTCGCCTGGCTGTTCATCTTCGATCTGGTGCTGTTCAGTACCGTCAGCCTGGTCTGGAGGGGCCGCCAGGTCTTCGCCGGGAGCGCCCGGGAATGGGCCAGCGGCAGCCTCGCCGCCGCGGCCTCCTACGGCGCCTATGCGATCGCCGTCTGGGCCATGACCCGCGCGCCGATCGCGCTGGTGGCAGCGCTGCGGGAAACCTCGATCCTGTTCGCGGTCCTGATCGGCTGGATCGCCTTCGGCGAACGGATGAACGCGGGCAAGGCGCTCGCGGCCGCGCTGATCGTCGCCGGCGTGCTCGTCACCCGGGCTTGACGCGCAGGGGGACGATCTGCTGGAGGATCCCGGCAAACAGCAGGTAGACCGAGGTCACGACAATGCCCCATTGCGCCCAGCTTCCCGGGTGGAAATCCTCCCAGGCGGCCCAGGCGGCAAAGCCCGTCCAGGCGATGGCCACCGGAAGCGACAGACCGCGCCAACGGTCCGTGCGGACCGGGTGGATGAACTTGAGCGGCGTGAACATCGCCACCGCCAGCGCCACGACGATCCCCAGCGTCACCCAGAAATTCGGGTCGGTGGCAAACAGCACGATCACCACCATGTTCCAGCATCCGGGGAAGCCGGCGAAGGAATAATCCTTCGTTTTCATCCGTGTATCGGCAAAATAGAGGGCGCTGGCGAAGACGATGACGATGATTGCCACCCAACCCGTCCAATCGGGGAGAAGCCCGGATTTGAACAGGGCATAGGCCGGGATGAACACGTAGGTGAGGTAGTCGATGATGAGGTCCATCAGCACCCCGTCGATCTGCGGCGCGTTCTTCTTCACGTCGTAGCGGCGCGCGAGTGGACCGTCGACACCATCGACGATGAAGGCGACCACCAGCCAGATGAACATCAGCCCCCATTTCTCCTCGACCGCCGCCAGCATGGCAAGCATGGCGCAGACGGCGCCGATTGCGGTGAAGAGATGGACGAAATAGGCCTTGGTCTCACGGGTCATGCCCGCCTTCATGACCGAAATGTGCAGCCGGTTCAACGGGATTGCGCGTCGTCGACGCGTATCCCGCGTGGCCTTCACCGATCGGCCGCGGGCCGATCTTCCGCCGGGCCCGGATGCCGATGCGGTCGTCCGCTTCCGCGAGATCGTTCGATTGCTCAGGCGCGCGCGCGCGGGTGGCTGGCCTCGTAGACTTCGAGCAGGCGCGCGGTGTCGACGGCGGTGTAGGCCTGCGTGGTCGACAGCGAGGCATGGCCGAGCAGTTCCTGGATGGCACGCAGATCGCCGCCGGCGTTGAGCAGGTGGGTGGCGAAGCTGTGGCGCATCGCGTGCGGCGTGGCGGTCGCGGGCAGGCCGAGTTGCAGGCGGGCGCGTTCCATTGCCTTCTGCACCAGCCGCGGGTTGAGCTTGCCGCCGCGTGCGCCGCGAAACAGCGCCGCACCCGGGTCGAGCGGCCAGGGGGAGAGTGCGAGATAGCTGTCGACGGCCGCCTTCGCCGCGGGCAGGACCGGCACCAGCCGCTCCTTGCCGCCCTTGCCGGTGATCCGGATCACCTCTTTCAACGGGGCGTCGGCGCCGACGAGGCTCAGGGCTTCCGAGATCCGCAGGCCGCAGCCGTAGAGCAGGGTGACCACCGCGGCGTCGCGCGCGCCGATCCAGCTGTCACGGGCCTGGGACTCGGCCGTCGCGATCACCGCGCCGGCCGCTTCCGGGGCGAGGGGCCGGGGGAGTTTGCGGCGATAGCGCGGAGAGCGGATCGACAGCACCCGGGTGGCGTCGAAACCATCCCGGTCGGAGAGCCAGCGGTAGAAGCTCTTGACCGCCGACAGGCTGCGCGCGAGCGATCGGGCAGCGGTGCCGCGGCCGCGCTCATGCGCCATCCAGGCGCGCATCTCAGCGAGGCTCACCTGGGACAGGGCGCCGCGCCCCTGCGGCCCGCCGCGATGGGCGGAGAGGAACGTGAGAAACCCGCCGACATCGGCGCGGTAGGCGTCGATCGTGGCCGCGGCCGCGCCGTCGAGGGCGCGCAGATGATCGAGCCACGCCTGGAGCGCGTCGCGCGCACCAGGGCTCAAGCCAAAACTATCTTTTTCCAACATTTCAGCGCTTCCAGATCACTGGAGTGAGCTGGAAGATCGTCCTTTTCCGACAATCGCTCACGCAAGCCAGCGGCGCATGGCCCGTTCGAACACGCCGCCGAAGAACGCCAGAAGATCGGTGCCCTGGCCGGGCTTGAACTGATGCGGATCCTCGGCGCCGAGCAGCAGCATCCCGGGCAGGCGGCCGGTGCCGAGATCGAGGCGCAGGCAGGCTTCGGACCGGATCCAGAAGCCGGTTTCGCCGTAGACCCGCGCATCCTGTTCGTGCACCTGGCGCAGCGCGACCGGGCGCGGCGATATTTCGCGGGCGCTGCCGATGTATTTCGCCACGAAACCGGGCTCGCCGACCACCAGCACGTCGCCGAGCCGCTTGGCCACTGCGGGGCCGTCGTCCAGCTCGGATTCGAGCACCAGCCGGGCGCAATCGACCTGCAACACCTCGGCCACTTCGCCGCCGAGATCCTTCATGAAGCTCTCGAAATCGCTCGGGTCGAGCATCCGCAGCACCGCCCGGTGGATCAGGTTCATCCCGGCGAGGTTCTCGTAGGCGGCGGCGATCACGCTGCGGTGGGTTTCCTCGAGCCGGTCGAGACGGCTTTCCAACCGCTCCATGGCGATGCCCCGCAGGTCGATGATATTGGCCCCCATGGTGCGCTCGTTGGCGGCGATGAGGGCGCGCATCATCTCGTGGTCATCCAGGATGACCTCGGGTTGAGCGATGATCTGCTCGCGCATTTCCTCTGTGATCGGTGCTGTGCTGGTCATATCTGCCTCAGGTGGTTTTTTTGATTGAAGCGAGACTAGCAGGTCCGAGGTTGGATTTCTCCAATTTTTTCACCAAAGCCTGCGGGGGTTGCGAAAAAGACTCGGGGCCGGGTTTCGCAAACGGAACGGGCGCCCGGACCGGACGCCCGTCGCACCTTGTTTTACGGGGCCGGAGCCCTCAGACGATCTTGAGCCCGGCGGCCTCGGCATCCTTCAGGAAGGTCGCCAGGCCCTTGTCTGTCAGCGGATGCGAGGCCATCGAGGTGATGACCGAGGGCGGCGCCGTTATCACGTCGGCGCCGATCAGCGCGGCGGCCTTGACGTGGTTGACGCTGCGCACCGAGGCGGCGAGAATCTCGGTCTCGTACTGGTAGTTGTCGTAGATCTGGCGGATCTCGGCGATCAGGTCCATACCGTCGAGATTGATGTCGTCGAGACGGCCGACGAAGGGCGAAATGAACGTGGCGCCGGCCTTGGCGGCGAGCAGGGCCTGGTTGGCGGAGAAGCAGAGCGTGACGTTGACCATCTTGCCTTCGCCGGTCAGCACCTTGCAGGCCTTGAGCCCGGCGAGGGTGAGCGGCACCTTGACGGCGATGTTCGTCGCGATCGCGGCGAGCTTGCGGCCCTCGGCGATCATCGCATCCGCCTCGGTGGCCAGAACCTCGGCCGAGACCGGGCCGTCGATGAAGGAGCAGATTTCCTTGGTGACCTCGATGATATCGCGGCCGGACTTCTTGACCAGCGAGGGGTTGGTGGTCACGCCGTCGCAGAGCCCGAGGTCGTTGAGCTCACGAATGGCGTCGACGTCTGCGGTATCGGCAAAGAATTTCATTGCGTGTCCTGTCTGTTGGCTGCGGTCGATTGTCGCTGCTGTCATATCGCGTTCACCGGTCCGCAGAAAGGCCAAATCGGGGCAGGAATCGGGGCGCCGGCGGTGGTTCCCCGGCAACACAGCGGTTGCGATCGATCCGGCGAACCGAAATGCGGAGGCAGGCGCATGAGCGACGCCCCGGCCTTTTTCGAGCCCGGCGCGCGGGTTGCGGTGCTGACCACCCAGCCGCTCGACCGGCTGCTGACCTACCGCGCGCCCGAGGGCGGCTGCTGGCAGGGCGCCTTCGTCGAGGTGCCGCTGGGTCCGCGCAAGGTGCTCGGTGTGGTCTGGGGGCCGGGCGAGACCGGGTTCGATGCCTCGAAGCTCCGGGGCGTGGACCGGGTGCTCGACGTGGCGCCGATGCGCAGCGAAATGGCCGCCTTCCTCGCCCGGGTCGGCGACTACACCCTGACGCCGATGCCGCAGATGCTCCGGCTCGCGACCCGCGCCCCCGGCCTCACCGACCCGCCCTCGATGCGCAAGGTCTACCGGCTTGGAGATGGCATGCCCGACCGGATGACCCCGGCACGCGAAAAGGTGCTTGCGGTGCTGGAGGAGTTCGGTGGCCTCGCCTTCACCCTCGGGGAACTGGCGGAACAGGCGGCGGTGACCTCCTCCGTGGTCAAGGGGCTGGTCAAGCTCGGCGCGGTGCGCGAGGAGGAGAGCCCCCGCGATCTGCCCTATCCGATGCTCGATGCCGAGGCCCCCGGCAAACCGCTCACCGAAGCCCAGTCGGCGGCGGCGACACGGTTGACCGAGGGGGTGCGGTCGCGCTGCTACGGCACCACGTTGCTGCGCGGCGTCACCGGCTCGGGCAAGACCGAGGTCTATATGGAGGCGGTCGCCGAGTGTTTGCGGCGCGGTCGCCAGGCCCTGGTGCTGCTGCCCGAGATTGCGCTCACCGCCGAGTTCATCTCCCGGGTCGAGGCCCGCTTCGGGGCACGGCCGGCCGAGTGGCATTCGGGCGTGACCATGACCGAGCGGCGCCGGCTCTGGCGGATGGCGGGCGAGGGGGCGGCACCGCTGGTGGTCGGTGCCCGCTCGGCGCTCTACCTGCCGTTTCGCGATCTCGGCCTGGTGGTGGTCGACGAAGAGCACGACCATTCGTACAAGCAGGAAGACGGCGTGCTCTACTCCGCGCGCGACATGGCGGTGCTGCGCGCCTCGTTCTGCGATGCCCGGGTGATCCTCGCCTCCGCCACGCCCTCGCTCGAATCCTGGGCCAATGCGCAAGCCGGCAAATACGACCGCGTCGACCTTGCCTCGCGCTTCGGCCCGGCGATCCTGCCGGAACTCAGGGCGATCGACATGCGCGACGAAGACCTGCCCGGCAATCGGTGGGTTTCACCCACCCTACAGGCGCATGTCCATGACCGGATGGCGAAGGGGGAACAGGCGCTGCTGTTTCTCAACCGCCGCGGCTATGCGCCGGTCACCATCTGCCGCGCCTGCGGCCACCAGATCGGCTGCGATCACTGCGATGCGCGGATGGTCGAACACCGGTTTCTCAAACGGCTCGTCTGCCACCAGTGCGGCGAGACCAAGCCGATGCCCGAGGCCTGCCCGTCCTGCGAGGTCGAGGGCAAGCTTGCGCCGGTGGGGCCCGGGGTCGAACGGCTGGCCGAGGAGGTGAGCGAGCGCTTCCCCGAGGCGCGGGTCGCGGTGCTGTCGTCCGATCTGTTCGGCTCGGCGCGCGCGCTCAAGGCACAGATCGGGCTGATCGCCGCGGGCGGGGCCGACATCATCATCGGCACCCAGATGGTCGCCAAGGGGCATAACTTCCCGCTGCTCACGCTGGTGGGGGTGATCGACGCCGATCTCGGCCTCCAGGGCTCCGACCTGCGCGCCGCCGAAAAGACCTTTCAGCTCATCCGCCAGGTGTCGGGCCGGGCCGGGCGCGCCGAGAAGCCGGGGCTGGCCCTGCTCCAGACCTTCCAGCCCGAACACCCGGTGATCCGCGCGATCCTGTCGGGCGACGAGGAAGGGTTCTGGCGGGCCGAGGCCGATGAACGCCGCGCGGCCGGCGTGCCGCCCTATGGCCGGCTCGCGGGCATCGTCGTCTCGGCGGGCTCGGTGGAGGCGGCCTTCGATCTCGCCAATGCGCTGGCCCGGGCCGACCAGCCGCTGCGTGCCGTCGGCGCCCAGCTCTTCGGCCCCGCGCCGGCGCCGATCGCGCGCATCCGCGGCCGGCACCGGGTGCGCCTGCTGGTGAAAGCCGACAAGGGCACGCCGCTGCAACCGGCGCTGCGCGCCTGGATCGGGCAGTTCACACCCAAGGGCGATACCCGCCTCAGCGTCGATATCGATCCGCAGAGCTTCTACTGACCCGGCCGGGGCGCAAATGGTAACCCTGCGGTAACAGGTCTCGGTCTAGACCGGTTTCAGCCGGCAAATCGCCCAGATTCCCTGCTTTGGGACATCTGACCCGGAAACCGAAGATCGTTTGGAGGAGACCCATCCCATGGACCACCGCGTGCTCGAAATCTGCTATGACATCGCTGCGATCCCAGGCCGCAATCCGCACAACCCGGCCGACCCGCGCGTGTTCCGGTTCCGCGATGCGGCGATGGAGCGGATCGACGAAGTGCTGCTCGACGACGGTCTCGGCCACGGTCTCGGGGCCGATCTCGAAGACGACCGGCTGCGGCTGCGGTTCCTGGTGATGGATTTCGACGCGGCCGAGGCGCGTGTGGGCTCGGTGATCGACAAATTCACCCTCGCGCGGCCCGTAGAGGTCCTGCGCTACTGGGACGACGAGGCCGTCATCTGACCGGACCGGCCTTCGAGCCTGCCGGAAATCTCGCCGCGAGGGCGCCGGAAACGGCCGGGCCGGCGCGCGGATGCCCGGTGGCTCGGCAAAAACCCGCCAAGGATCGTTAACCGCGCCGGCACGACCGGGCCCCCGGCGCTCATACTGGCCCCGGCTGGCGTTCTTTGTTGCCGCGGCACGAACAATCCTTGTTCCAGACAGGATTTCGACCGGGAATTGCCCGATTCTGGTGCTGTCGTAGGGGAAGCTCCCTCGCGAGCCCCCACGCATTTTCGAGGAGGAGATTAGCATGGACCACAGAATCATCGAGATCTGCTACGACCTTGATGCAATCCCGGGACGCAGCAGCGACAACCCGCGTGACCCGCGCGTGCTCCGGTTCCGCGACATCGCGATGGCCCGGATCAACCAGGTTCTGGCAGGCGACAATCTTGGCTACGGGCTGGGCGCCGATATCGAATACGACCGTCTGCGCCTGCGCTTCGTCGTCTCGGATTTCGACGCCGCCGAGGTCCGGCTTGATGCGGAACTCGACGGCACCGCCTGGAACTTCCCGGTCGAAGTGCTGCGCTATTGGGATGCGGCGGCGGCCGCCTGATCAACCTGGAGGCGCCGCGGGCCAAGATGCGGCGCCTTTGCCGGTCAATCCGCCGGGCGACACTGGTTCGACCGGCGGGCTGGGCCGAACAGGGCGGCGCGCTCGGGCGACGAGCCCGCGACCTCCCGCAGATTGTGCATTGACGCCACAAAAAGCGCGATCTCTGCTTCCACGCCATCACGGACCACTCCCGGGGCCGCCGGGCGACCCGCAGGTCGCTGAACCGCGAGCGGGGCGAGAGGCTCGGCAGGCTTTCACCTGGCGCGCAGCCTTCCCGAAGCGGAAACCTCGCCGTGCCGGGGTATGCTGCGCCCCGGCGCCCCGGTCACGGCCCCCGGACTGCCGCCGACCTTGGCGCCGGACATGCGGGCCGCACCGGCCACCGCACGCGTCTCACCGGACCGAAAACCGCAACGGCCTGGACTCGTGCCGGACCACGATCCCTTTGGCCTCGAGATCGAGCTGCACGCATTTCACCCACCAGCCGGCGGTCTTCCCACCCGGGAACAGATCGTCCGGCAGGAGCGGCTTGACCCTGTCCTTGAGGTCCGCTGCCGATAGACCGGGGCCGGTCTTCGGCAGGACCGCCAACATCGCGTCGCGCATCGCGTGGTACTTCGCCGCGTTGACCCGCTCGGTGCGTCCTGGCGTGTTTACGTTCTCGACGGTGACCTTGTCGTCTTTCATTCGCACCTCCCTGTTCGCATCACAGATGTAGCACATTTCCCTCTGCGCTACCCGGCATCCCCGCCGCGATGTGACCCGGGGACGCGGCGGGTTACGAAACCGTGTATGCCCCGGGGCTCGCGGTGCCGGTCGAAGTGGCCCATATTGACCGGACAAGCGGAGGCGAAAGATGTTCGGACTGAATAAGAACGATGCGATGGTAGGCAAGGCGGCGGCCCTTGCGGGGCGCAGTCAGCCGATTCCCACGGCCGCAAAGCACCATGTTTTCGGCACCCCGCTGACGCTGGCGGTGCCGGCGGGGCAGGAGGTGGCGATCTTCGCAATGGGGTGTTTCTGGGGCGTCGAGCGGCTGTTCTGGCAGCTGCCCGGGGTCAGCATGACCATGGCCGGGTATATCGGCGGCTACACGCCGAACCCGACCTACGAAGAAACCTGCACCGGCCTGACCGGGCACACCGAAGCCGTGCGTGTCACCTTCGATCCGGCGGTTGTTTCCTACGACAGGCTGCTCACCACCTTCTGGGAGGGGCATGACCCGACCCAGGGCGCACGCCAGGGCAATGACCGCGGCACCCAGTACCGCTCCGGTCTCTACTGGACATCGCAAAGCCAACGCGACGCCGCCGAAGCCGCACGCGACGCCTATGCGCCGAAGCTCCGAGCCGCCGGGTTCGGGCCGATCACCACCGAGATCGCCGAAGCCGGACCGTTCTACTGGGCCGAGGACTACCACCAGCAATACCTGTCGAAGAACCCGAACGGCTATTGCGGCCTCGGCGGTACCGGCGTGCGTTGCCCCGTGGGCACCGGCGCCTGACCTCCGGTCGGCAAGCCCCTGATCAGGACACTCCCAGGTGAGGGGACCACCGCGCCGCCTTCCTTGACCCCCCTCCCGCGCCGCAGTACGCGAGGGGGCAAAGGAGTAGTGTCATGCCCACCTTCACCGCGCTCACCACGCTCGACGGCCAACGCGCCGCCCAGGCCCTTGGCGATGCGCTCGAGACGCTCGACCCGGCGCCCACCGGGGTCGGCGTCTTCGAGGTCGAGGACGGGTCCGGTCTTTGGGAAGTGGGCGGGTATTTCACCGAAAGCCCCGACGAGATCGGCCTCGCCCTGCTGGCAAAGGTGCATGGCGCGAAGGATTTCACCATATCGGAACTGCCCGAGACCGACTGGGTCGCCCATGTCAAACGCGAGCTCAGCCCGGTCGAGGCGGGGCGGTTCTTCGTCTACGGGGCGCATGATGCCGACAAGGTGCCGCCCGGCGCGGTGGCCCTCCGGATCGAGGCGGCGATGGCCTTCGGCACCGGCCACCACGGCACCACGCTGGGATGCCTCACGATGCTCGACACGATGGTGCGCGCCGGTCTGGTCAAGAGAAACGTTGCCGATATCGGCTGCGGCACCGCGGTGCTGGCGATGGCGGCGGCGCGGGTCTGGCCGAGCCCGGTGCTGGCGTCCGACATCGATGAGGTGGCCGTCGATGTCGCCCGGGCGAATATCGCCGCCAACGGGCTCGCGGAACGTGTCCATGTGATCGAGGCCGCGGGCTTCGACCATCCCGACTTCGTCAGCGCGGCGCCGTTCGACCTCGTCTTTGCGAATATCCTCAAGGGTCCGCTGATTGCGCTGGCCCCGGACATGGCCCGTCACATTTCGCCGGGCGGCCATGCGATATTGTCGGGTATTCTCAACCCGCAGGCCGACACGGTGGCGGAATGCTATGAGTCTAATGGATTTAAGGAAGTTTCGCGCCTCGAAGTCGGCGACTGGACGACGCTTCGGCTCGAAAAATCGTTGGAATAGAAACACTTAGTTTCCAAAATCTACCCGTTTTGCCTTTTCTCCGCCACATTTTTGCCCATGGTGCGCCACATTGTGGCGTAATCTTTCCTTTATCAAGATTTGGTCGGCGCGGTTCGGAATCGGTCAGACCACAGCAACGAGACGGAGTTAGACATGACGGATGCCAACTACGCCCGCTTCAACCAGCGCCTCCACGAGATCGAGTCTCGTCACAAGGGCCGGTCGTCCGGCTTCGTGCGGCTGGTGGAACGCAACGGGATCCTGGCACCGGCCGAGCGGGTGCGTGCCCGCAATGGCCTGCCGGTTCGCGGCATCGTTCTTTCGCTGCTCGCCTTCCTCGGGTTCAAGGGCTTCCTCATGGCCCATCTCGGCGCGATCACCTATGTCGACCGGGTGGCCAAGCTCGAAGCCGGCAGCATCGTCGAGCAGATGGGCGCCTGGGCGATGCGCGCCGACCCGGTGACCCTCTGGATCGCCCAACAGATCAGCATCTTGTATTGAGGTCGTTCGAGCTTACCAACAAGACCAGGACCGGTAACCGCGATCCCGCCACAGGCAGGCGCAGCGGTTGCCGGTCTGTTTTTTGCGGCGCTGATCCGGCGCCCGTGCCTGGCCGTCCGTCTGGCGGCACGGAACCGCCGGCAAACGGCCAGACCCGCGCGCGTCGGATGCGGGGCAGGCCCGTGCATTGGCTTCCGGCACCCGCCAAGACGTCTCGCGTGAAGCGGTCACCCGCGGTCCTGCGCGCAAGGCGCGAAACGCCCGGATGTTGCCCGCGGTTGGAAACCGACACGTGTTGCAGGTTCATCTCGAAGGGCTTCCCGGCCGCGGCCACCCGTGTCAGCCCCTGAGATCGACCTCGACGAGGCCCAGCGCGCGTGCGCTTTCGGTCGACAGGATCGCCGAATTCAGCCCGCGGGTGATCTGGAACTTGCGAATCGCCGCGCGCGTCGCCGGATCGAGCGCGCCCGAGACCGGGCCGGCATAGATCCCCCGTGTCTTCAACGCCCGCTGGATGCTGGCGATGAACTCCGGGGTCCAGCGCGGCGGGCAGGGCGTTTCGAAGAAGATCGGTTCGCGCCCGGTCACCACCGCCTGGGTGGTGCGCTCCTCGTACTGCGCCGGCTTCAGGATATTGCCGTCGGGGCCGATCTCGGGCTCGGCCACCAGCACCCGGTCGGTCACCTGTTCGATCACCGCCGGGGTGACGTCCTTGCCGTAGCAGGCGCCGGGGCGTGCATCGGGGGGGCCGAGGGTGAAATCGGTGATGATGACCTCGTCGCCGAGATCGAGGCGGGTGGCGGTGTCGGGTGCGGGCGCACAGGCCGCAAGCCCGCCCGCGAGGACGAGCCCGGCGATGCGGGCGAAACTACTGGACATCTGGACCTACTGCTCGTTGCCGTTTCCTGAGGCCGGTTCTTTGACCGATTGGCGCAAGAATAGCGGGTTTTTCGGCGCGCGCCTAGCGTCGGTTTGTCCGGGCCGGCGGACCGCTCGCGCGGCACCGTGCCGGCCCGGTCCTGCGTCCCGAAATCTGTCGATCTTGCTTTCGCCTACCGCTCCACCGGCTCTGCCAGCGTATCGAGCAGCGGCGAGATGTCTTCGATCAGCTCGGCGATGATCTGCACCACGCCGCTTTCGCGCTGGAGCCGACCGGTCACGCGCAATGCGCGGCCCGCGACCACGGCGCGGCGGTGGCGTTCGTAGGCCTGCCGCCAGACGATGATATTGGCGATGCCGGTCTCGTCCTCCAGGGTGATGAAGATCACCCCGTTCGCCGTGCCGGGCCGCTGGCGGACCATCACCAGCCCCGCCACCGTCACCCGCGCGCCAACGGGCGGGCGATCCAGAACCGCGTGCGGCACGGCGGCGGGCGGGCGCGGCCAGTCGTGGCTGATGCGATCGGGGGTCAGGTATGTCGGCGGACTCATGAGAACAAAGATAGAACAAATACACGGACGTGCAAGCCGCTTTGCGTCAGGCGAGGCGCAAGGCGGCGCCAGAAAGCGTTTTGGAAAACAATCCGCCGCGACCCGCGACGGGAATGCCCTTCACCGCCGTTCAACATGTCGAGCCGCGCCGCCGGTCTGGCGAAAAGAGTGATACAGGTTCGGCGCGAAACGCTTTAGAACACCGGCGAATCGAGATGGAGAGGGCCAGATGGCGAAAATCACATATATCGAGCACAATGGCACAACGCATGTCGTCGACGTGGCAAACGGGCTCACCGTCATGGAAGGTGCGCGCGACAACGGCGTGCCCGGGATCGAGGCCGATTGCGGCGGCGCCTGCGCCTGTTCGACCTGCCATGTCTACGTCGCTCAAGACTGGGCCGACAAGCTGCCTCCGAAAGAGCCGATGGAAGCCGACATGCTCGATTTCGCCTGGAAACCCGATCCGGTGCGCTCGCGCCTGACCTGCCAGATCAAGGTCACCGACGCGCTCGACGGGCTGGTCGTGACCATGCCCGAAAAACAGATCTGATCTCACGCGGTCGTGTCGGGCGGGTGATCGCCGCGTTCGATAGGCTGCCCCGGACCAACCGGGGCGCGACCATGCGACGATACCTGATCCTGCTACTCTGTCTCGCTTTCGCGCCCTCGGCGCGCGGCCAGGAGATCGCCGGCGCCACATATGCCGAACCCACCACACGCTACGACCATGGCGTGCTCGGCGATGCGGTGGAATGGGGGGCATTGCGGCTCGAACTGGACGATGGCACCGCCCGGCTGATCCGCCTGGCCGAGACCCGCGTTTTCGAAGACCTCAGCCCGCGGCTCATGCAGGGCGAAGACGGGGCCCCGCTTGCCATGGTCGTCGAAAGCGATCTCGCCCGGGGCGCCCGCCTCGCCCTCTACGGGCCCGAGGGTCTCCAGGCTGCCACGCCTTTCATCGGCCGGGCCCACCGCTGGCTCGCGCCGGTCGGTGCCGCCGATCTCGACGGCGACGGGCGGATCGAGGTCGCCTATGTCGACCGTCCCCATCTTGCCAGGACCTTGCGCATCTGGCGGCTGGAGGGCGGCGCGCTCGTCGAGCTTGCTGGATTCGAGGGTGTGACCAACCACCGGATCGGCTGGGATTTCATCGCCGGCGGTATCCGCGATTGCGGCGCCGGGCCGGAGATGGTGCTCGCCGCGGCCGACTGGCAGCGCCTCGTGGCTCTCCGTTTCGACGGCGCCGCGGTCTCGTCGCGGGATCTGGGCGGCCCGGCGACGCTCGATGCGTTCGACGCGGCCCTCGCCTGCCGCTGACGTCAGAGCGCGTCGAGCAGATCGACCGCCGCCGGCACGGCGAGAAACACCAGCAGGAAGGCCAGCGCCTGGATCACGTGGTAGAGCGTGTTATGGGTCAGACCGAGCCCGCGGATCTCCGCCGCCTGCTGGACGGCGCCGGCGAGCGCGACCGCGAGGCCGGCCGCACCGAGCCAATTGCCGGTCCAGAGAAAGGCGGCCAGCAGCGCCAGGGTCGGCGGCAGGCTGAATCCGGACGCGAGCAGGAAGCTTCGGGTGACCAAGACGGCGAGGCTCGCGTAGAGCGCGAACTGCCCGAAAGCGACGGCCGTCCCCCAGGGGGCAGGCAGTCCGAAGATCCGCGCCGAGATCAGCCAGAGGAACAGGTTGGCTGCACCGATCGCCAGCATGGTCGCCAGCCAGTTGGCGCGGCCGATCCCGACGGTGCGGTCCCAGAACCAGCCATGCGACAGCGCGCCGAGAAAAGCCGCGATCCCGAGCGCGGCGTAGAGCCCGGCGAACAGTGTCGCGACGCTGCCGTCGCCGATCAGCACAGCGGCAAAGCCCAAGCACATGAGCGCCAGTCCGAAGTCGGTCAGGGTGACGTCTGCCTCACGCACGCAGGTCATCCTTCTTTGGTTCGGAAATACCTCGGGGGGTCCGGGGGGCTGGCCCCCCGGTTCTGTCGTGGCAACATGGAGATGCATGAATAGTGGCCTTCTCGGCTGCGATCACGCAGGAATCCGGCCATAATAGGTTCGAAAAAGATAACTCCATCACAAGGCTCGCCACCCGATATCCCGTCGGCAGAAGCCCTCCGGCCAGTCGATCCCGTCGACCATCGCATAGGCCGCGTCGCGGGCGTCGCGCAGGCTGTCGCCGCGCGCGGTCACGTTCAACACCCGCCCGCCGGCGCTGGTCACCTTGCCATCGACCTCCCTGGTCCCGGCATGGAACACCATGTGTTTCGAATCCTCCGGCAGGGCATCGAGCCCACCGATCACCGAGCCCTTTTCGTAGGCCCCGGGGTAGCCCGCGGCCGCCATCACCACCGTCATCGCATGGTCGTCGGCCCAGTTCACCTGTGTCTCGCCAAGCCGCCCCTCGGCCGCCGCCAGCATGAGGTCGAGCGCCTGGGCGCCGAGCCGCATCATCAGCACCTGGCATTCCGGGTCGCCGAACCGCACGTTGTACTCGACCAGCCGGGGCGCGCCGTCTTCGATCATCAGCCCGGCATAGAGCACGCCGCGGTAGGGCATGCCCCGGGCGGCCATCTCGTTCATTGTCGGCGCGACGATCTCGGCCATCGCGCGCGCCGCGACCGCATCGGTCAGCACCGGGGCCGGGGAATAGGCGCCCATACCGCCGGTGTTGGGGCCGGTGTCGCCTTCGCCCACGCGCTTGTGATCCTGCGCCGTGCCGATCGGCAGCAAGGTCTCGCCGTCCGACAGCACGAAGAAACTCGCCTCCTCGCCGGTCATGAATTCTTCGATGACGACCTCGGCGCCGGCCCCGCCGAAGGCGCCGCCGAACATCTCGTCGACCGCGTCCAGGGCCGTGGCCTCGTCCATCGCGACGATCACGCCCTTGCCGGCGGCGAGCCCGTCGGCCTTGACCACGATCGGCGCGCCCTGGGCCCGGACATAGGCCTTTGCCGGCGCGGCGCTGTCGAACCGCGCCCAGCGGGCGGTCGGCGCACCGGCGGCGTCGCAGATCTCCTTGGTGAAGCGTTTCGAGGCCTCGAGCCGGGCCGCTGCCGCCGACGGCCCGAACGCGAGCACGCCCGCTTCGGCCAGCCGGTCGGCCACCCCCGCGGCCAGGGGCGCTTCGGGGCCGATGATGACGAAATCCACCGCCTGCTCGGCGCAGAACTCCACGACCGCGCCGCCGTCCTCGATGTCGAGTGTCGCGCACTCGGCGATCTCGGCGATCCCGGCATTGCCGGGCGCTGCGATCAACCGGTCGCATTTCGGGTTCTGTTTGACCGCCCAGGCCAGGCTGTGTTCCCGCCCACCGGATCCAAGGATCAGGATATTCATCGCATGCCCATCTTTCGCCGTATTTTCGTGGCATCGGTCTAGGTTCCCGGGGGAGGCAAGGCAAGGGTAGAGCCATGCGCGACACGAACCTCGATTTGATGACCGATCCATCCCTGTGGTGCCGGATCCGGGGGGCAATGCTCCCGGTAGAACGCGACGGGCGCAGCTTCGCGCGGCAACTCGCCGACGTGACCGGGCTGGCGCCGGACGAGGCGCGGGCGCTGGAGGGCGAATACCGACGGTTTCTCTATCTCGCCGCCCTGACGGCGGCGCCGCGCGAGCCTCTGGGTCTTCTGCGCGCGGCCTGGGAATACCACGCGGGCTTCGAGGGTTACCTCTACGATTTCTGTCCCTGGGTGCTCGACCGGCACCTGCCGGCAGGTCCGGTCACCAAGCTTTCGGCGCCGGCCTATGCCGCGACCTGGTTCGATTACGGCGCCGAGTTCGGCGCTCCGCCGCCCGAGCCCTTCTGGCCCGCGCCGGAGACCCGCATGGCCCTGGCCGAGGTCGGCGCCCTGGCCGCGACCGCAGCGCCCATGCTGCATACTGAGCCGACCGGCTAAGTATCGCGCCGCGTGCCGCCGCTCGCGCCCAGGTGCGTTTGATGCAGGTGCGGACCGGATACGGGTTTCACCCCGCACGGGTTTCGCATTAGTCTCGCCGTCATGGACCTCATCGACGATCCCGACCAGGCCGGCAACGCCCCCGAATTCACCGTCTCGGAATTGTCCGGCGCGGTGAAGCGCATCATCGAGGGCGAATTCGCCCACGTACGGGTGCGCGCCGAAGTGGGTCGGGTGTCGCGACCGCGCTCGGGCCATGTCTATCTTGACCTCAAGGACGACCGCGCGGTGATTTCGGGGGTGATCTGGAAGGGCCAGGCCGCCCGGCTCGCAACCCAGCCCGAAGAGGGGATGGAAGTGGTCGCCACCGGGCGCCTGACCACCTTCCCGGGGCAGTCGAAATACCAGATCGTGATCGAAGACATCGCCCCGGCGGGGGTCGGCGCGCTGATGGCGATGCTGGAGAAGCGCAAGGCGCTGTTGCAGGCGGAAGGGCTGTTTGCGCCGGACCGCAAGCAGAGGCTTCCCTATCTGCCCGAGATCATCGGGGTCGTGACCTCGCCGTCGGGCGCGGTGATCCGCGACATCCTGCACCGCCTGCGCGACCGCTTTCCGCGCAAGGTGCTGATCTGGCCGGTCGCGGTTCAGGGCGAGAAATGCGCACCCGACGTCGCCCGTGCCATCGCCGGGTTCAACAGCTTTGCCGCCGGCGGCGCCCTGCCGCGGCCCGATCTCATCATCGTCGCCCGCGGTGGCGGCTCGATCGAGGATCTCTGGGGGTTCAACGAGGAGATTGTCGTGCGCGCCGCGGCCGCCTCGCAGATCCCGCTGATCTCCGCGGTCGGCCACGAGACCGACACCACGCTGATCGATTTCGCCGCCGACCGCCGCGCGCCCACCCCCAGTGCGGCGGCCGAAATGGCCGTGCCGGTGCGGCGCGACCTCCTGGCCTGGACCTCGGAACAGGAAGCCCGCCTCACCGCAGCCCTCACCCAGGGGCTCAGCCGTCGCGGTCAAAGGCTCAGCGATCTGGCCCGCGCCCTGCCACGCCCGGCCGCCCTGCTCGACACCCCACGCCAGAGGTTCGACCGCGCTGCCGAACGGTTGCCTGCGGCGCTCACCGCGCGGGTGCGCCAGGGCGAGCTGCGGCTGCAGAAAGCGGCCGGGGGCTTGCGTCCGACCCTGGTCGCCGGGCGCACGGCACGGCTGCGCGAAAAGCTCGACGGGCTCGGCCATAGGCTCGATGCCGCCCTGGCCCGCCCGGCCGGCGAAAAGCGCCGCGCCTTCGCCAGGCTCGCCCCGCGGCTCGACCCGACCCGGATCACCGAGGCGCGCAGCCGAAAAGCGCGCGACCTCGAGGCGCTGCTGCGCCGCCTGGTGCTTGCCGCCGAGACCCGCAATGCCCGCGACCGCGGACGACTTGCCGCCCTCGATCGCACCCACCAGACCCTGGGCTACAGGGAGACATTGAAGCGCGGCTACGCCGTGGTACGCGGCGACGGCGACGTGGTCACGACGCAAGCCGCCGCCGCGCAGGCCAAGGCTCTGGAGATCGAATTCGCCGACGGCCGTCTTGCGCTCGACGCAACCGCGAAACCCGCGACCAGGACCGCCAAGCCAAAGCCGCCGCCGCCCGAGCAGGGGTCGCTGTTCTGATCCCGGGTTCGGTCGAAGGCCCCCGGCGGCGGCGTCATCCGGCGCGCCGAACGGCCTATCTCCAACCCGCGTGAGCCCCGATCAGACGCCGACCTCCGGCCCGAGGCAGAACAGCGGTTTTTCGGCCTCGCCGGTTTCGTAGAGCACCTCGTCGGGGTCGCCCTCGAGCAGCGCGGTGAGCCCGTCCGGGCCCTCGAAGAAGGTCCAGCAGACCGGGTCCGGGTCGTCGTTGTAGACGAAGCAGATGTTGGGTGCCGCCTCGAACCAGCGGCCCTCGAGGCAGCGCCCGTCGAGGAACGACCAGCGCACCCGCGCGCCGGGCAGGTAATCCTCGCCGCCATAGGGCTCGGCGCCGGTGCCGTACATCAGCGTCTTGCCGGTGACATAGGCATCGAACTCCGCACCGGTCATCGGGGCGCCGGGCGGCTCCTGGGCCAGGGCCGGGGCGCCGAGCAGGGCAAGGGCCAGAACGATGCTTCGGGTCATGCGCTTGCCTCCTCTGTCCAGCGGTCGAGAGCACGGCCCATCACCCGCCGCCAGCCACCCGGGTAGAGCGCCAGCACCGACATGACCGGCAGCGAGGCCGGCAGCCGCGGCGCCGACGCGCGGTTGGGCAGGGCGAGCTCCGGGTAGGGGCGTGCCGGATGGGCGTGATGGTCGGAATGGTACGGGGCGTTCAGCATGAGACGGGCGGTGAACCACTCTTTCGCGTTCCAGCTGTGCCCCGGCCCGATCGGCTCGAGGCTGCCATCGTCGCGGCGCGCCCGGGTGAGCCCGTAGTGCTGCACGTAGTCCGAGAGCAGGAGCTGCAGCTGCGCGTAGCCTGCGAGCGCGATGTAGGCGGCGACCCCGGCCCAGCCGAAGGCGATCCCGGCGAGCAGCACGAAACCGAGCGCACCGAGGATGTAGACCGGGTAGGGCGTGGCTCCACCGATGCCGCGGCGCCGGATGTCGGCGCGTTCGATCGCGTACCCTTCGCGGAGACTCCCCCACCAGGCGCGCGGTGCGAAGGCATAGAAGCTCTCGCCCGACCGCGCGGTGTTGGGGTCTTCCGGACTGGCGGCGAAGCGGTGATGCACCTTGGGGTGGGCCGAGGCGTGATGGCCGAACAACAGGCTGATGTAGATCCATTTTCCCAGCGCAAACAGCCGCCGGTCGGTGCGGTGTATGAGCTCGTGGGCATTGGCGTTCGACACCTGGCCGAAGAACAGCCCGGCCGAGAGGAACAGCCCGACCGACCCGGCCGGACCGACCCGGCCATATGCCAGCGCCCCGACGCCGAGGCCGAGCAGCAGGAAATGCGCGATCGCGAGCAGGACAGAGAGCCGATCCGCGCCGGTCGGGAGCGTGCCGGCGTCGGCAGCGCGGTCGCCCGCGACCAGCTTGTCGAGCGCCCAGGCGAAGACGGTCATGTAGACAAGGCCGGCCCAGATCCAGACCCCGCCCAGGGTCGCCCCGAGCGCGATCAGCCCGGCCGGGGCGAGGGCGACGATGGCGAAGATGCGGACGCGGGACATGGGCATTGCTTTCGCTGTTCCCCCGCAGTCTAGCGCCGCGACCTGCCCCGGCAAGGGGCTGGACCGACCGGGAGGGCACAATGCGCCTCGCTCGCATCCGTGCGGGGTTGACCCGGACGCCTCCGCGGCGATGAATGCGCTCCAGAAGGAGCCCCGGATGTCCCCTGTCGCCGTATTCTGGTTCGGTATCATTGCCGCGATCGTCTATCTGCCGTTCAGCGAGAACCCGCCGAGCTGGGGCCGCAGCGTCGCGAAAACGGCGCCTCTGGTCGCGCTGGCCGTCGCCGCCTGGCTAACGGATGCCCCGACCCTTCTGGTGCTGGCCTTGGCGTTTTCGGCGCTCGGCGATTTCGCCCTTTCGCGCCCCGGCATGCGCGCCTTCCTCGCCGGGCTGGTGAGTTTCGCGGCCGCCCATGTCTTCTACCTCGTGTTGTTCACCACCTTGTCGGGGCGCGGCCCCTACATGGCGTTCATCGACCAGACCCTGCTGGCGCTGTTCCTGGCCTGGGTGGCGATCTCGGCCGAGATCTGGCTGCTGCCCCATGCCGGCCCGACGCTCAAATGGCCGCTGCGGGCCTATGTCTTCGTGCTCACCCTGATGGCCCTTTCCGCCCTCACCCTGCCGCTCGGTGCGGTCGCCATCGGGGCGGTGTATTTCGTGGCGTCGGATGTGATCGTCGCCTACCGGAATTTCCGCATGGACCCGGACGACCCGCTTTCGGGTCGCGCGGGCTGGCTGCTCTGGGGGCTCTACATCGCCGGGCAGGCGCTGATCCTGGTGGGGGTGCTCGACTACCTGGAAGCCTAGGCGAGACTTCCAAAACCGGTGGATCGGCATTAGGTGAGGGGCAATAGCCCGGAGGGTACATGTCGTTTTTTTCCAAGCTCAAGAATCGCCTGACCCGCTCTTCGTCGAAACTCGAGGAAGGGCTGGAGGCCATTGTCGAGGAAGGCGGGGTCGCCGAGGAAGAGGAAGTGGCCGCCGCCGAACCGGAGCCCGCACCCGTTCCCGAGGTCACGCCCGAGCCCGAACCGGCCCCGGACCCCGAGCCCGCGCCGCTCCCCGAACCCGTGCCGGACCCGGCTCCGGATCCCGAGCCGATGCCGGAGCCGGAGCCCGAGCCGATCCCGGCGCCCGCCCCCGAGGTCGAGCCGCAGCCCGGGCCGGCGACGCCGGAGATCCCGGACGTACCGCCCGCGGAGCTGCCCGGCGGCACTCCCGACGAGATCGGGCCCGAGCCGGCCGAGCTGCCGGGGGAGGCGCCGATGGAGGCGCCGCAGCCGTTCGACCCGATGCCGGGGTTCACCCCGACCGAGCTGACCACCGGGTTCAATGCGACCGTGGGCGCGCCCGATGTCGAGCTGGCGCAGCGACCGGGCTTTTTCGGCCGCCTGCTCGGGCGCAAGGAAAAGCGCGCGGTGGTGCGCCGGGTGCTCGACGACGACATGCTCGAAAGCCTCGAAGAGCTGATGATCGCCTCCGATATGGGGGTCGATACCGCGCTCCGGGTCACCGCCAACATCGCCGAGGGTCGGCTCGGCAAGCGTCTGTCGGTCGGCGAGATCAAGGATCTGCTCGCCGGCGAGATCGCCCGGATCATGGACCCGGTGGCCAAGCCGATGCCGCTCTATGCGAAAAAGCCGCAGGTGGTGCTGGTCGTCGGCGTGAACGGGTCGGGCAAGACCACCACCATCGGCAAGCTCGCGAGCCAGTTTCGCGCCGCCGGCAAGAGCGTCATCATCGCGGCCGGCGACACCTTTCGTGCGGCCGCCGTCGAGCAGCTGCAGGTCTGGGGCGAGCGCGCCGGGGTGCCGGTGATGACCGCACCCGAAGGCTCGGACCCGGCCTCGCTCGCCTTCGACGCGATGGCGCGGGCCGAGGCGGAGGGGGCCGATCTGCTGATGATCGACACCGCCGGGCGGTTGCAGAACCGCGCCGATCTGATGGAAGAGCTCGCCAAGATTGTCCGTGTCATCCGCAAGCGCGACCCGGAAGCGCCGCACAACACGCTGCTGGTGCTCGATGCGACCACCGGGCAGAACGCGCTCAGCCAGGTCGAGACCTTTCAGAAGATGGCGGACGTGTCGGGGCTGGTGATGACCAAGCTCGACGGCACCGCCAAGGGCGGCGTGCTGGTGGCGCTGGCCGACCGTTTCGGCCTGCCGATCCATGCCATCGGCGTCGGCGAGCAGATCGACGACCTCGCGCCGTTCGACCCGGAAGACTTCGCGCGCGCGCTCACGGGTGCCGGCGAATGACCACAGTTTCGCCTCTCTCTTTTAACGGTTTCGTGCGATTATCCGGGTTCGAAGGCTAACACGGACGACGCTCTCCCGAGGAAGGCGCAACAGCGACAATGGCACCAGGCGGCACCGATACCAACCTCTTGCTCAAGGGCACGCGCACCGCGATGTCCTTCGTCGCCGAGGCGCGTCGGCTGGCGATTTCGAACCCCTACCCGGAAGCGGGCCAGCCCGGATATTCGGCGATGGCCGATGTGCTCGCCCGCTGCGTGCTGTTCGCCAACTGGGAGGTCGTGGGTGCGGCCGCGCTGGTGCGCGCGGGCTCGGTGATCCGGGTCGTGGAAATGGGGCTTATCGACCCGTTCCGGTCCGACGAGTTCATGCGCCGGTTGATCTGGCGCCTGCTGGCGGACGCCTCGCACGATCTCGTCGATACGCCGCTGATCGAGGATGCCTATCGCCAACCGATGAAGGTCTCCGCCTTCGTCGCCCGCCGCCGCGCCACACGCCGCTTCGACCAGGCGACGATGCCGACCCCGATCGGCCGGATCGCGATCCCGAAAGGGCCGGACGGCGTCGGGATGACGGTGATGCCGGCGCGCGACCTCGACGGCATCCCGCGCGCACCGCGCGGTCTGGTGATCTGAGCACCGGCGACGCCGGCCCGCAATCCGGTGCCAATCGCAGCCGTGACACAGGGGTGCGGCGGTTCCTCGGACAGAACGCGACGAGATGGGCGCGGGTGCTCCGCCTGTGCCGAGCGACCGCGAGGGTTCGATCGGCGCGGCAGGCAAACGGTCGTCTTCGGCAGCAACGGGATTGCGGAGCGCCGGCGTTCCCTGGTCGGTGACCGGCGGTGCTTGCGACCGGGTCGCGCTCTGCCCGAATGTGGGCACAAAGAACCGACAGGATCAACGATCCGCCGAGCGCCGGCACGCCGGGGACCGGCGCTATGCGCCGTCCAGACCGTAAGATCCTGACAAGCTGAAATCGTGGTGAACGAGGTATGAATACCTCGATCAGCCCGCCGGCATCCTTCTGAAAATGAAGGAGGTTTTCGAGATTCCAGGAATCCGGAAATCCGGAATACCGGAGTCCTGGAACCCGTGCCGGCTGCGGCCGCTCGCCCCGGGTCCGGGCAGGGCTATCCCCGGCTTGTCCGGCCGATCAAACCGCCGAACACAGCGAATCGCGGGTGAAACCTCCTGCATTTGATGCAAAGAGAGGACGACGGGCGCGACTCCTGCCGCCCCGCCCTCCACGGAAGGCCAATATGTGAGCGACTGGATCATCGCCCTCGAAGGGACGCCGGCGGGCGGTACCACAGCGACGGCACTCGCGCTGCTCGCAGCCTTCCTGCACGCGCTTTTCGGGGCGCTGCAGAAAGGCCGGCACGACCCTTGGGCGACCCGCGCCGCGATCGATCTCTCCTACGGGCTCATGGCCGCGCCGGTTGCGCTCTTCGTCGTGCCCTGGCCCGACCCGGCGCTCATTCCCTTCTTCTGTCTCGTCTGGGCGATCCATACGGCCTACAAGCTCGCGCAAGGCACCACCTATACGCTCGGCTCCTACACCGTGGTCTACCCGGTGGTGCGCGGAACCGGGCCCCTGTTCACCGTGCTGGGGGCGGGGCTGCTGTTCGGGGAGCGGTTCAACCTGACACAATGGTTCGGTGTGGGGCTGTTGGTGGCCGGCATCTACGGGCTTGCGCTCTACAACCTGCGCCACTGGCAATTCGGCCGCGACAAGCTCAAGCCGGCGCTCGCCATGGCGGTGGTGACCGGCGGGTTCGTTGCCCTCTACACCACCACTGACGCCTGGGGCATCCGCGCCACGCCCGATCCGTTCACCTTCCTCGCCTGGTTCTTCATGATCGACGGGGTCACCATGCCGGTCCTGTTCGTGCTGTTCTGGCGCGATCGTGTCCCGTCCGGCGCCTACCCGTCGCTGGCAGTGCGCGGAGTGTTCGGCGCGGTCATCGCGTTCTTTTCCTTCGGGTCGGTTATGCTCGCGACCCGGCTCGATCAGGTCGGCCAGGCAGCGGTGCTGCGCGAGACCTCGACGGTCTTCGCCGCGCTGATCGGCTGGCTGCTGCTCGGCGAGCGCACCGGGCCCCGGCGCATTGCGCTGATGGGTTTGATCGCGCTTGGCGCTGTGGTAGTGGAAGCGGGCGGTTAGGCTTGGCCGGTGGCCTGCCGCGTCTGCGGCCCGATATCCGATTTCACGACCGCAATCGAACACCTTAGCCGGAGAGGAGGCCCGATGGCCGAGAGACACGTCAATCCCGGGCTCAAACTCGCGCTCGAATACGGGCCGATCATCGCGTTCTTCGTGCTCTACCTGGTCCTCCGGGACCGGAGCTTCGACATCGGCGGTACCGCATATTCCGGCTTCGTCGCCGTCACCGCCTTGTTCATCCCGATCCTGGGGATCGCGACCTTCGTGCAATGGCGCCTCACCGGCCATCTGTCGAAGATGCAGATCGCCACGCTGGTGCTTGTGGTGGTGTTCGGCGGGCTGTCGATCTGGTTCAACGACGAGCGCTTCTTCAAGATGAAGCCGACGATCATCTACCTGTTGTTCGCGGGCCTGCTCGGCTTCGGCCTGATGCGCGGCCAGTCGTACCTCGAAGCGGTGATGGACCAGGCGATGCCGCTGGAGCGGGCCGGGTGGATGATCCTCACCAAAAGGCTCGCCCTCTTCTTTCTGGCCCTGGCCCTGGCCAACGAGGCGATCTGGCGCACGATGTCGACCGACGCCTGGGTCAATTTCAAGACCTTCGGCCTGCCGATCTCGATCTTCGCCTTCTTCATGGCGCAGTCCGGGCTGTTCCACCGCTACGGGGTGAGCGAGGAAGAGAAGGAAGGCTAGCCGGATCGTGCGCCTTGCGGCGCGCCGGTTTGTTTGTCGGGGGCGCTGCCCCGTCACCCCGCAGGGGGTGCACACAAGAAAACGGGGCGGCCACCGGTCGAGCCGGGAACCGGCGTGTTGACTGGGCTTCCCGCCTCTGGTGCAAATGACGGCTGAGCTACGCCCCGTCACCCCGGAGGGGGGGGCAACAAACACTGGGGGCGTCCATCGGTAGCCAATGCGGGCGATGATT
>SWCD01023773.1_pt1 | contig 41200 bp, 42 predicted proteins | sample 4693011 | NCBI WGS metagenome assembly SWCD01 (sample SAMN10267278, study PRJNA491770) | bioreactor metagenome | isolation source: DHS bioreactor inoculated with marine | place: Japan: Omine Ridge, Nankai Trough
CCGCGGCGTCGATGCGCGCGTACAGCTGCGCGAAGGTGGTTTCCTCGTCGGCGAATGCGCGCGGCTCGACGCCCGCCAGCCGCGCGCTGCCGCGCGTGGCCATGTCGGCGGCGATCTGCACCTGGCGCTGCAGCGGCAGCATGTCCGGCGCCAGCCGCGCCTGCAGCAGTGCGGCCGGGTCGTAGCCCCTGTCGTTCGCATGCGCCTCGCCCTTTGCCAGGACGCGGCCCAGGTTGTCGAGCGCGCGCGTGAACACCGGCACGGAGGCCTGGTACATGGAGAGCGTCATGGTCGGACCCCTTGGACGTGGAGCGGCATTATCTGCCCGCACGCGCCTGCCTGCACGCCGCGACCGACCCGGTGGCGGACGCTACTTCCGGCCCTTGTCCTTGCCTTTCCCCTTGCCTTTCCCTTTGCCGTGGCCCATGTCGCCGTACCCGCCATGGTCGCCTCCGTGCCGGGAGCTGCCTGCGTTCCCGCGGGCGGCCTTGTGTGGCTTGGGTCCGTGCTTCGACCAGTCCACCCGCACCGGGCGGTCGATCACCACCGGATAGCCCCAGTGGTCGTAGGTCGCCACCGTGCCGCGCTTGAGCGCGTGGAACGCCGGCGAGCCGGGCTTGATGCCGTAGCGCTTGGCCACCGCGCCCCAGCCCTTGCCGGGATGCCGGTCGTACTCGCGCACGATGTCGATGCAGGGCACGCCCAGCGCATGGGCCATGGCGCAGGCGTAGTAGACATCGGCCGGGGCCCAGCGGCGGCGGTCGAGCAGTTCGACCAGCAGCGGTCGCGGCGCGCCGTAGTAGCCGTGCATCTCGTCGATGAACGGGTCGCGGTAGCGATAGCCGTAATCGTTGATCTCGCCGAGCCGGGTATCCACCCAGACATCGCCGGTGCGGATGTTGTAGCCCACCACCTGGGCGGCGGCGGCGCCCGAGAAGGCCAATGCAGCGGCCAGTGCCGCAATGCGCAGGTATTTCATGCCATGTCTCCGTGGTCGGGATGCCAGCCCCAAGTGTGCCCATTGGAGATGAAGCGCCGGTGAGCCACGGCGATCCCGGCCTGCCCAGTTTCGACGCCGCCGCCAGCGCCGGCCTGTGTTCAGCCACGCCCCGGCATGATGCAACGCTGAACAATTCATGTTATCGAAGCCAGTGCCGCCAGCTTCTGGCATAAACGTTGCATGCAATTGGCAGGTCTCCATTGTCTTCCAACAGGCACCTCGATGCGGTCATCCATTTCCTTCGTTCCCTGCCACCAGGATCCGGTCTGCGCGCTGCCGACCACGGGGCAGGGCGCCGCGCCGTGATGACGCCAGCCGAACTGGACGACGCAATCCTCCGGCTGGAGCTGGAGATGGCCGACCTCAAGCACGTGCACCGCGACCTGTTCGCCTATGCCAATGCCTGGGCCGTACGCTACGACGCCATCCTCGCCGCCACTCCCGACGACCTGCGCGAGACCATCGTGCAGCGCCTGCATCGCATCGGCATCCGCTGGGGCGTGGCCGACGGCGTGCGGATGACCGGACAGTTCCCGGCGATCGAGCAGCCTGCGTGAGCCGCCGGCCGACGCACGCCGGCCATTCGGGCGCAGCGAGCCGTGCGCGGATGAACTTCCGCTCACGCTCCCGCCACCTTCCGGTAATGTCGCATGCAGCATGCTGGATGCTTGGCTGTCGACACGTTCGCAGCGCAAGCACGGAGGATGCCTCCATGCGCCACTCCACCCTGCGCGCCACCACCCTGCGCGCCACCACCGTCGTGGCAGCGTCGCTGCTGGCCAGCTTCCGCCTGGTCGCCGCCCCCTCCGCGCATCCGTCGCCCGCAGCGGACAACTTGCCGAGTTTCGAGGCCGTCGACAGCGACCACAGCGGCACCATCACCATGCCGGAACTCAGGGTGTATCCGAGCAGGATCGAACGACGCATCCGCAGCTGCGACCGCAACAAGGACAACGTGCTGACGCGCAAGGAATACGCGGCCTGCGTGCGCGTGGGCGACCCGCCGCGCAAGCCGCCGGCAGCCAGGTGATGCCCGGGGATGCAGGCCGCAGCCGCGAGTTGGGGATGCGGAATGCCTACGACTGCCAGCGACTGCTTCCCGCGGCGGGTCAGGCCGCGAGCGAAGGCCGCGCCGCGGGCGTGGCGGTGCGCCGGGCCTGGAGTTCGATGCAGCGCTGCCGGCCCTTGGTCGTCAGCGACAGGATGCCGTGCCGAAGCTCGACGTACTCCAGCCCGATGTAGCGCGAGACGCTGCACGAGTCGGGCAGCTCGCCGATGCGCGCCACCTGTTCGAGGCAGGCCAGTTCGAGCAGGTCTTCGTCGCTAAGGGTCATCGCGCATCTCCGGAACCAGCGGCTAGGGTTGGCGAGCCAGGGTGAAGCAGGCGTGTAGATGCAGGCGCCGATGCCGTGGCGTTCACCGACATGAATGCGATTGCGGCATGGCGGATGGCCGCCGCCCCGGTCGCCGTAAGCGGCGTGACCACCGCCGTCGCGTTTATCCGCGGGCTTGGTTCAACGCCTGCACGCGCTCGATGACACTGGCGAGGAAGGCGCGCACATGGGCGACGCTGTGGTGCTCCGGGTCTTCGTGCAGGTAGGCGTTGATCATCAGCAGCTTGCCGTTGACCACCAGCGCAGCGCCGGCGCAATCGAGCACCTGCTGCGCCTGCACGCCGTTGACGCTGGCGCTGATCGGAACGCGGATGCCGAACCGGATCACGCCGCCTTCCTGCGAGTACACCTGCGCCTTGCCTACCTCCCCGTATTCGACCTCGATCGACGAACCGGTCGCCTCGCCCATGCGCTTGCCCATGCCCGACTGCAGCGCATGCGTGGCGGCATCCAGGTCGGTGGCGCCCAGCTGCCGCGCCAGGGTCGGTCGCAGCTGCTCCCAGTCCTCGGCGCTGAAGTCCAGCGCCTCGGCATCGCGCACGACCTGCACCTGCAGGTAGGGCTCGATCGCGTCCTGCCCGGCCACGACGCGCTTGAGGTCGGCGCTGGTCATCAGCGCCTCGACCAGCCGGGTCGACGGTGGCAGGGCTGCCGCCGAAGCCGCATACAGGGTCGGTGCCGTTTCGCTCAGGCGCAGGTACCCGTCCGGAAGCGCGATCCGCACTTCGGTGCCGCCAACGGCCAGCGGCACGGCCTCTTCTGCCCTGGCTTCATGGATGCCGGCTCCATTGATGCACAGCGCCAGCGCGATGGCGACGATGAAACGACGCATGGTGATTCCCCTTGCGAGTGATGTTGTCCGGGTTGTTGCGTATCAGCAGGACGCCCGTCTCTTGGGCCACCCTGGTGGGCGCGTGGTCAGATGCCGTCGCCGGGCAGGACCGTCAGCTCGGCCTGTTGTTCCGCGGACGACGTGGTCCAGCGTTGCATGTAGTCGGCGCGCTTCCCGGCGACGCTGGCGGCGTTCGCGCGGTACCAGGCCTCGGCCGCCGGCGTCGTGTCGACGAAGTGCGTACCGGCCTGCCACTTGCGGAAATCCTCCGAGCGCAGGCTGTACTTCGCCGCCGGATCGGCGTGGATCGGCAGCAGCGAGAACCGCGCCTTCCACACGCCCATGCGCGGGCTGACCAGCACGTAATAAGTCTTGCCGGCGTCGAGCGTGGCGTTGACGAAGTCGGCGTTTTCGCCGATCACCATGAACAGGTGCTTCCCCGGATCGGCCTGGTAGGCGATCTTGGTATTGGCCGAAACGATGCCGATGAACTGTTCCTGCGGCTGGCTGGCCTCGTACACCGACGCCTGGATGCCGCCGCCGTAGTTGGACGGCCGCATGAACACCACCAGCGCCTTGTCCGGCGCAGGCTGCGGGGCGAGCACCGCGCTGCGCGCCATGTACTTGGACGTGGACACGCAGCCGGCCATCGGCAGCGCGAGCAGGCACGCGAACAGCAGGGTCAATCGCTTCATGATCCCTCCCCGGGACGATTCGGATGATCCGGCCCCCGGACCGGCAGCCTAGCGTAGACGTCCGCGCGCCGGTTGCCAATTACCCCCCAGGAAGGGGTCAGGAACAAGTGGAACTGATCGCTTTTTCCCGCCGCCTCAGTGGCCGTAGCTGATCACGCGGGTGATGCGCCAATGGCCGTCGTCGTCGTGCCAGAGGTGGACGAAGCGCGGCGTCGCGCATTTCAGCAACTGCCCGTCCGGATCCACTTCGCAGAAGCGGTGCGCGCCCATCTCGACCGCGCCGTAGCCCTGGATTGGATGGACCTCAAACGTCCCCGGCACCAGCTCGCGCCGCTGCCTGGCGACACCGTCGGGACCGCAGTGGTGCTTGAACGCGACTTCCAGCGCGTCGCGCGTGGTCGTGACGTCGTCGTTGTCCTGGTAGAACTCGATGTCCTCGTCGATGTACTCGCGGAAGGTATCGAGGTCGCAGGCGTTGTAGGCGCCGAACAGCGCCTGGTCCTGGGCCGCGATCGTGTCGCGCAGCGTATCGGCGCCCTGCGCCTGCATCGCGAAAGCGGAACCCAGGGCAAGGCCGGCAATGGCAAGCAGCAGTGGGCGCATCGGATATCCGCGTGGGAAGCCTGACTTCGAGGATACGGGCGCGCCGGGCGCATGCATGTGCCGCAAGTCCCCGGGCCTGCCGGCCGACGATCTTCCACCATCGAAGCACACCGACAAAATCCCGCCGGTGTTTGGGATCACCGTCCCTGGCTTCGGCCGGGCGCCAGCATGCTGGCTGGTAACCTATCATCGCGCCCTGTATCCGCATGGACACGCCCGCCTGTGAACAGCCTGATGCTCATTCCCCTGGTGCTGGCCGCCGCAGTGCAGGACACGGCGCCTACGGACACGATTCACAGCAAAGCCACGGGCGCCGACAGCTTCGAAATCACCTATGCCGCGTACGGAACCACGGAGCCCTCCGAGGCGCAGCGTCGCCTGATGCCCGAAGCCAACCGCCTTTGCGCGCCACGCCAGGCGGTGCTGGGCAAGTACTGGTTCTCGGGCACCCGACCGATTGCGCCGACGCCGGCGGAATCCGCTCGGTCCCAATCCCTTGACCTCGTGCAGCAGATCCAGTGCGTCGCAGGCGGTGCCGGTACCCAGGCTGCCGTGGTGGCTACGCCGCCCGGACCAAGCATCCCTTCGCCGGCGCAGGACGCGGACCAGGATGCCCGCATCATCGGACTCACCGAGGACTATCTCGATGCGCGAAAGCGGCAGGATTCCGATGCCACTCGCAAGCTCATGGATGCGACATATCTCGCCACGATAGACCAGGACGCGCGGCAGAAAGACCAGGCGGCCTTCAATCGGACGGCAGGTGCACAGCAGGCGCGCGTGGTCTATCGCGTCACCTGGTACGACGATCCGCCTGGGACGCTGCCCGGCCGCTACGCCGCCGCCGATTTCGTGACCCTGGACAGCGGCCTCGACTTCCATTGCGGCTACATCGCATGGCGACAGCACGCGGACGGCAGCTTCCGCGTCGTCCGCGAGGAGGACAATTACCTCGACGCCGCATCAGCCGCCCGGATGAGCGAGAAAGACCGGCGCGAAGCCAAGACGCTGGTCGGCTGTCCGGATGTCGCCAAAAATCCAAGGTGACGAAAACGCACTCTGGCTCCATTCTTGGGCAAGACCGCTCACGACAGCGCGCGTTCGATCTCCTGTAGCGGCGCGTTGGTCAGGGTCTTGGCGACCTCGCCGAGGGTGCGCTGCAGCGTTTCCTTGTGCAGCTGCGGACGCAGCTGGCCGAGCGTCTGCGGGTCGGCCACCAGCACCAGGTGCGCGTATTCGTTCTTGAGCGCGCCGTCGTTGAGGCGGTGCGCCAGCTGCTTGGCGAACGTGGCCTCGTCGATCTGCTCGCCGGTCTGTTCCTTGGGCAGCATCCCGGACGGGCCGTCGTCGTTGAGGTCGCGGGCTTCCAGCAGCTCGACCTGGTGCAGCGAAAGCGCCCTGCCCTTGCCGGTATTGCGGAACACGCGCGCGCCCCCGCCGTCGGCCACGACCACCACGGTTCCCTCGGGAATCCTGTCCATGCCTGGCTTGTCCATCGCTGTCTCCTCTCCTGGTTGCGGTAGCGCGCATCGCGGCGCGATGCGGGTCATCCGGAAAAGTGTAGGCGGAGGGGTGTGATGCCCGTGGATGTGCCGTGGACGCAGACGCGCAGTCGATGGGCGCATGGCTCCGCCCCGGATCAAATCAGTGGGCGCCGCCGTCAGCCGGAAGCGCCTCGCGCTGCCCTGGAAGCAAACCGAAAAGGTATTCTGGCCCCCTGTTTGTTGCGGCGAAGCAGGCGTCATGGCAGGGCATACCGGCAACGCAGCGTCCGCGCGCACCCTGGTCGGCACCGGCCGCGTGCTGATGTGGCGCGGCGGCTCCGTCTGGGTCAGCCGCGACACCGGCCCGGCGCGCGCCCATGCCCACCACGCCATCCAGGTCACGCTCGCGCCGGTGCAGCCCGTGCGCCTGCGCAGCGGCGAGGGCGGCGCGTGGCTCGAGACCGCGGCCGCCATCGTCATGCCCGACCAGCCGCACCAGTTCGACGGCCTCGGCGGCGACGTGATCATGGTCTTCGTCGAACCGGAAACCACCGCGGGCCGCTCGCTGCGGGCGCGACTCGGCGCTGCCCCGCTGTCGCCGATCGACGATCCCGCGCTGCTGCGCCGCGCCGGCAGCCTGTTGCAGGCCTTCGCCGCGCAGGCCGCGGACGAGGTCATCGTGCAGGGCGCCTGCGGGATCGTCGACCACCTGGCGGGCGGACTTCCCGCGGCCCCGGACATGGACCGGCGCATCGCCGCCGCGCTGGAGTGGATCCGCGAGCGGCTCGATGCGCCGATCAGCCTCGCCCAGGCGGCCGCGATCGCGCACCTGTCGCCGAGCCGCTTCCGGCACCTGTTCGTCGCCCACACCGGGATCTCGTTCCGGGCGTACCTGCTGTGGGCGCGGGTCAGCCGCGCGATCGTGATGGGCATGGAAGGCGGTTCGTGGACGGAGGCCGCCCAGCGCGCGGGCTTTGCCGACTCCGCGCATTTCAGCCGCACCTGCCGGCGCATGTTCGGGGTGGCGCCGTCGATGCTGGGGCGCGAGTAGCCCGGTCCGCGAACACAGCCCGACCGTAGCGTCCGCCAGGCGGACGCCGCGCTGGCAAGTCAGCCCGTTCGTTCAAGCCAAGCCGGCGACCGGCGACCAGAATGCGCGGCACAGGCCAACGCCGGCCTGCAACCAGCAAACCAAGGAACCCGCCATGAACACCGAGTCCACCACCTGTCCCTGCATCGACTGCGCCGGAGCAAGCTGCACCTGCGGCTGCCAGTCCGCCGCCCCCGCCAACCAGGCCGCCTGCCAGTGCGGCTGCCAGGAAGGCAAGCGCTGCCAGTGCGCGTCCGCCTGATGCAGGCAACTTCGCCGCGGGCGGCGTCGGCGCCGCCCGCGGCAATCACCCTGCCTTCGACGCTTCGCCGATCCTGATCAGCGTCGAGTTTCAACTGCATGGGGTCTCCCTTCTCCCGCTTGCGGGAGAAGGGCTATTCAACGTGCAGCCGAAACCCGACGCCAATCAGGCCGCCGACTGCACTCCAGAAATTGCCGTCTGCGCCTGCATGACCCCTAGTTCACCAGGCGTGACCTATGACCCGCGTGGCGGATGAAACGCGCCGATAGACTCGGCGCAAACATGTCGCGAGTGCCGCCATGTCCCGAGTCCGCCGCCACCATTCCGCTTGCGCCTGGCGCCTGCCGCTGCTGCTGTGTGCCCTGCTGGGCTGTGGCAGCGCATCGGCGACCTGGTCGATCGCCGCCGACAACCCCGGCACCGGTACGATCGCGGTCGCCGGCGCATCGTGTTCCTACATGGTCTACGGCATCGCGCAGGCGGTGCCCGGCAAGGGCGTGGTCATCGTCCAGGCCGCCAGCAGCGACAAGGCGCGCACGGACGCGGCCGGCTGGCTTGCCGACGGCATGCCGCTGCCGGAGATCCTCGAGCGCCTGTCGGCCGCGGACAGCGACTACGCGCCGGGCGAGCAGCAGTACGCGCTGCTGCGCGTGGGCGATGCGCTGCCGGTCGGCTTCACCGGCGACGCGGTGGAAGGCTTCAAGGGCAGCCGCAGCGCCCGGCATGTCACCGTGCAGGCCAACACCATGGCCTCCGACCAGGTCGTCCCGCGCACGTTCGCGGCGCTGCATCCCGCGGACTGGACCGACGACGCCAGCATGGCCGACGCCGTGATCGCCGCGCTCCAGGCCGGTGCGGCGGCGGGCGGCGACAAGCGCTGCGCGCGGACCGGCAGCGCGACCGCCTTCCTCAGCCTTTACCGGCCCACGGACAATCCGCGCCAGCCATGGCTGACGCTGGCGATCTACGGGCTCGAACCCGGCTCGCAGGACGCCGTGTCGCTGCTCGCGCAGCGCTATCGCAGCTGGCGCGCGCAGGACATGGGCGCGGCCAGCACGCAGCTGTTCCTGCTGCCCGGCAAGGACGCGGACGGCGCCCCGGAATAAGCCGTCGCCCGGCATGCGATCGGCACGCGGGAGCGGACAAACCGGTTTCGAACGGAAAGGTTTTCCGCGCCTGTCTTCGCAGTTTCCCGCGATCGCCCGTCCCCGCGCGCCGGCATCCTTGTGCCGCGACCCCTTCCCTCGTCTGCTTTAATCTGCGGGAATGACGCTGGCAAACAGGAGGCATCGATGGCCGATACGCCTGTCGAAACCGCGGCATCCGCGCCGCGGCCGGAACCACCCACGGACACGCTGAGTCGCGCCGAACGCATCTTCATCCGCTTCACGCTGTGGCAGACGGTGCTGTCGGTCGCCGGCGTCGTGATCGCGATCGCCGCGCTGTACGCCGCGCTGACCGAATCCGCCGAGGTCCGGCGGCAGACCGCCGCCGCGGTCTGGCCCTTCATGCAGCTGACGGTCGCCGACTACGATACCGGCGACGCCGCGGATTTCAGCTTGAAGTTCACCAATTCCGGCGTCGGCCCGGCGCGGATGCAGGCCGTGCGCCTGCTGGTCGACGGCAAGCCGGTCACCGGCCTGGCGCAGCTCGCCGCGCGCATGGGCAGCGCCGACACCGACGGCTTCCGGCGCAACTTCGTCAGCAAGCGCGTGTTCCGTCCCGACGAGACCGTGGAGATGATCGGCACCGCCGACCCGGCCCTGGCGCGCCGCCTGCAGGCGGTGTATGCCAATCCGGGCAATGCCATCACCTACTGCTATTGCTCGATCTTCGACGCCTGCTGGATCGCCGACAGCCGCCAGGACCTGCAGAAGCCCGCCGCCGTCGAGCGCTGTCCGGACTTCGGCGACGCCGCGTTCCAGGACTAGGGAACCTCTGAACAAAGGAAGCTGGATCGTCATTCCCGCGAAAGCGGGAATCCAGTGACTTCAAGTCATGGAAATCAAAGACGCTGGATTCCCGCTTTCGCGGGAATGACGGCCCGGCTCATGCTGTTCAGGGCTTCCCTGGAAGGAAGCCGGCAGTCCGCGAAGTCGCTTCCGACGGGCAAGCGTGCGTGCGGGGTGCGAGGGGTTTTACTGGCACCTTTTGCCGCTGCAAGCGCGACGGGTTGGCCGAGCGCGCGCCTCGATGCGGTTTGCACGCCGAACCCGTCAGGGACGCTGGCCCGCGGCGGCGCCAGCAGGCCGCGGGTGGCGCAGCATGAACCAGTTCCGCACGCCCAGCACCGGCCGTTCGGCGATGACTTCGAAGCCGCCGCGGCGGTACAGGCGGACATTGCTGTCCTTGTCGGTTTCCAGGTAGCCAACGGCCTGCCGGTGATCCAGTTCATCGCAGATCGCCGCCATCAGCGCGGTGCCGACGCCCTGCCCCTGCAGCGTTCGTGCGACCGCGGCCGGCCCGAGGTGCCAGTGATCGACCTCCGGATCCTCGCGCGCCCAGATTCGCAGCCAGCGCCGGATCCCAGGCAGGCGGCGCAGCCTGCGTGCACGGGCCAGGATCGCCAGCATGGCGAGCTGGTCCGGCAGCGTCGGCTGGCAATGCCCCGGCGGCACCATCGCCGCCACCCCCACCAGCGTTTCTCCGTCGAACGCAGCCAGCACGCGGCCGGTGCGCATCTGCCGCTGCAGCAAGCGGGTGAAGGCGGCCGCCAGCAAGGACTCGAGCCGCGCCTCGCCGCCGGGGAACAGGCGCCGATGCAGCGGGTTGTCGCGCATGCTGCCGGCCAACAGCTCCGCCGCGGGGGCGATCAGCGCGGGCGCGAGCAGCCGGACGGCAACGGGCGGCAATGGAACTCCCTCAAGTCTGTGCGTCGTTCGACGCGCGGGTCGGGGACCAGTCTAGCTGCCGCGGCAGGAACATGATCGGCGCGAGGAAATAAACAAACCTGATCCCGTTTCCCGACTTTAAGAACTTAGCGACAACTCGAACAAATTGAACTGCAATGAGCGGCTAGCAACTTCTCTAGCCCCCGTGCAAACAACAACAACCTTTCTGCAAATCCTTCAACCTGCTCTACCGTAAAAGCTGGCGAGGCGTCATTATGAATAATGTTATTTCGAATAGCGGTGATTGAATTAATATCCGCCTTAATTGATCCCGCATCAAGGCAGGAATCCTCAAAAACAATCTCATCAAAGATGTTGTCGACGCCAACTCTTGAAAAAAGTTTTTTGACTTCAATCTCGCCATGACGCCCATAGGAAAAACGAGTGTCGATCTTTAATGATGTTATTGGAGACCCAGTAAGGGCTGGAGCGAAGTCTTTTAACCTTTCGATAGACTTCCGGTTTCCAGCACGTAGTTGGCTCAAAAATTGCTCGTCAACGATGGTCTGAAGTGCTGCTATCAGCAATGGGGTCGGTAATTCGCTCGCAGGGACGCCAGAACTCTCAATAATAAAACGTGCCTCTTCGGCCGCCGCTTCTAAAAAATTCTCAACTTTCGCCGTCAATAACAAAATTGAAGACTTGAGAAGTGCCGGACGCAATTTATGGTCATTCTTTTCTTTGCGCGCTAGTTCCAAGAGAGAATGAACTTCCATGAGTGAAGACTTAAAATCTTCACACGCCTGAAAATCGCTGAACACACTAAGACTCAACAATCGACTTCACAGCAGTAAAGAAGGTCTTAGTTCGATATTCGACTCTCTTCTTGTCTGATGTTCCATAAATTAGAGAATCGGCAAAGGATTGGTCTTCGCTAACTAGCTTAAAAACGAGTCCTTTCACCTCTTCAGCGCGCAACAATATACTTTCGGCAGATATATTCCAGAAGGTAGCAATTATTGCGTCCATCAATGCCCGATTTAATCTGGAATCCGTCGAGCCAGCATCGGGCAAAGGTCGCCTAAATGCGGGGGAACCGAAAACCTTTTCAACCGTACTAATCACCTCCAGGAATCGCGTCATACTTTCGGTGACATCAACCTCTGAATCATTTCGATGCTTATCCATATAGTCATTTAAAAATGACTTCATCTTGTTTGGATACGTAGGGATGGTGCCTGTAGTGGGGTCAAATGCCTCACCCATCGCAAGTGATCGCAAGATAAGCTCAGAATCATAAAACCGACGATGAGGTTCAGAAAGGCCAATCACCCTGAGAAAAATTTCATTTTTTCTCACCTCTCGCAATGCCGAGGTTAACGTTCCTCGGTATAGGCAGTTCCTTAACTCTTGCTCGTTGAGTCGGATTGCACCCCGATTCAGGCGTTGAAATATGTCGTACTTAATTTCTGGATGTGATTCCTGAAGAATAACGATTATTCTAAGAATCCCGTTCTTCAAATTTCGCTGAGATTTTGGAGGAAGCTTGGAGAATGGCAGCCCATTGAGCTCCTGATACACCTCCAGTTTCGAAAGCTTGAACTCATCATCAAAGAAGCGTTGCAATGATGTGAGTCTCTGCAATCCATCAACTACACTCCACCTTCCATCGGGTTCTTCAGAAACGTAGATGATCGGAATTGGTACGTTTAGCAAAAATGATTCGACAAGCAGGGAGGCTTTCGGGTTATCCCAAATGTAGTTTCTCTGATAGTCAGGGTCGAGAATAATGTCTTCAGAATTAACCATAGCCACCAGATCGCCGACGCTCTTGTCGTAGGCTTGGGTGCGTAAAATTCTGTTTTCTGGGACGATTTCTACAGACTGTGAATCATCGGAGTCGTCGTCAAATTCCATATCGGCATTAGGTTCCTGATCAACCATGTCGTCTCCTAGAGAATTCTCACCCGCACTTCGAATACCCGCAATTCAAGCAGGTCGCGCATCCGTCCATGATCACCACCGCCTTGTTGTGGCACTTGTGGCACATGGTGGCGCTGGGCGGGAACGAGGCGCCGTCGCCGGTGACGGCGATGTCCTCGTCGTCGTTGGGGTTGGCGGGGGCTGGGCGCTGGGCGCCCCCATCCCGGCCTTCCCCCGCTGGCGCGGGAGAGGGGGAAGCGCCTACTTCAGAGTTTTTTTTTGAGCGGTCTTCGTAGGCCTTGCGCTTCTCGTTGATCAGCGCGCGCTGGTGGTCGCTCATCTCCGGGTCATGCAGCATGCCGATCGACTTCAGGTGGTCCTCGACGATGCTGCCCAGCTCGGCGACCAGCGACGGCATGTACACGCCGCCGGCCTTGAAGTAGCCGCCCTTGGGGTCGAACACGGCCTTCATCTCATCGACGATGAAGGTGACGTCGCCGCCCTTGCGGAACACCGCCGACATGATGCGGGTCAGGGCGACGATCCACTGGAAGTGCTCCATCGACTTGCAGTTGATGAAGATCTCGAACGGGCGGCGCTGCTCGTGCTCGGTGCCGGCGTTGAGCACGATGTCGTTGATGGTCACGTACATGGCGTGTTCCACCAGCGGCGACTTGATCTTGTAGGTGGAGCCGATCAGCACCTCGGGGCGCTCGATGCGCTCGTGCATCTGGATCACGTCGGCGCTCTTGCGCGCCTCGGCCTCGGCGGTCTCGCGGGCGACGGCGCTGCCGGCGACTGTCGGCTGCTCCTTGTCCTCCGGCTTGACGACGGCGTAACCCTTGATTTTCTGATCGATCTTGACGGCCATGACGCGGTTCCTGGTGTGCGGTGTGACTGGGTGGGGTGGTGGGGGAAGGCAAGAGCGGGGCCCTCACCCCAACCCTCTCCCGCGAGCGGGAGAGGGGGTAACGCTGGACCTCTTCCGCGAACGGAGAGGGGGTAACGCTGGACCTCTTCCGCGAACGGAGAGGTGTAATGCCGGGCCCTCCCCCGCGGGCGGGGGAGGGGTGACGCTCGGGCTTACTTCTTCTTCGCGGCCTTGCGGGCGGCTTTCTTCGGCGCGGCCTTCCTGGCGGCCTTGCGCGGTGCCGCCTTGCGCGCGGCCTTCTTCGGTGCCGCCTTCTTCGCGGCCTTGCGCGGTGCCGCCTTGCGCGTGGCCTTCTTCGGCGCCGCCTTCTTCGCGGCCTTCTTGCCAGCCGCCTTCTTCGCGGTCTTCCTGGTTGCGGCCTTCTTGCCGGCGCCCTTCTTCTTCAGCGCGGCGACTTCGGCCTTGGCGTTGGCGCTGGCGCTGGCCAGCGACTTCTTGGCCTTGGCCACGCGCTTGCCGACCGCCTTCTTCGCCTTGGTGGTGCGCTTGCTGACGGCCTTGCCGGCCTTCTTCGCGGTTTTCCTGGCGGCCTTGACCGCGCTGTCCGCCTTCTTCGTCACGGCGCTGCCGATCTTCTTCGCCTGGAAGGCGACGCTGTCGGCGGCATTGCCAAGGGTCGCGGTGACCCCGTTGCCGTTGCTCATGGTGTTTCCCTCGTCAGGTCTGTGTGCGGGCGGGGCGCCCGCGGGCGAAATGTAGCGCGAAAGTTGGTGGCGTGCGCATGTCGGAGCAGCAGGACCAGGAGCACCCCTCCCCGGCCTTCGCAGGGGAGGGAGGGAAGCGGTCAGAACTTGCCGTAATAGCCTTCCTTGAGCGCGTCGAACAGGTTGGCGGCGGAGTGCATCTCGCCGTCGTATTCGATCTGCTCGTTGCCGGCGACCTCGACCACCTCGCCGTCCTCGAGCTCGAAGCGGTAGGTGGTGTTGGCCAGGTCGGCCTCCTTGACCAGCACGCCCTGGAAGGCGGCCGGGTTGAAGCGGAAAGTGGTGCAGCCCTTCAGGCCCTTTTCGTGGGCGTAGCGGTAGATGTCCTTGAAGTCCTCGTACGGGTAGTCGGTCGGCACGTTGGCGGTCTTGGAGATCGACGAGTCCACCCACTTCTGCGCCGCGGCCTGGACGTCGACGTGCTCGGTCGGGGTGATGTCGTCGGCGGAGATGAAGTAGTCGGGCAGCCTGGACGCCGGCTCCTCGCTGAAGGGCATCGCCCTGGGGTTGACCAGCTCGCGGTAGGCCAGCAGTTCGTAGGAGAACACGTCGACCTTCTCCTTGGACTTCTTGCCCTCGCGGATGACGTTGCGGCTGTAGTGGTGCGCGAACGACGGCTCGATGCCGTTGGAGGCGTTGTTGGCCAGCGACAGCGAGATGGTGCCGGTGGGCGCGATCGAGCTGTGGTGGGTGAAGCGCGCGCCGGTCTCGATCAGCTCATCGACCAGCTCCGGCGCGACCGCGGCGACCTGCTGCATGTAGCGCGAATACTTGGCGTGCAGCAGCCGGCCCTCGATCTGCTGGCCGACGCGCCAGCCGTCGCGCCCCATCTCCGGGCGCTTGCGCAGCATCTCGGCGGTGACCTCGAACAGCTCGTCCATGATCGGCGCCGGGCCCTTTTCCTTCGCCAGCGCCAGCCCGGTTTCCCAGCCGGCCACCGCCATCTCGCGGGCGATGCGCTCGGTGAATTCGCACGACGCCTTCGAGCCGTATTTCATCTTCAGCATGGTCACGGTCGAGCCCAGGCCGAGGAAGCCCATGCCGTGGCGGCGCTTGCGCAGGATCTCGTCGCGCTGCTTCTGCAGCGGCAGGCCGTTGACCTCGACCACGTTGTCGAGCATGCGGGTGAACACGCGCACGACTTCCTTGTATTCGTCCCAGTCGAAGCTGGCCTGGTCGGTGAACGGGTCGTGCACGAACTTGGTCAGGTTGACCGAGCCCAGCAGGCAGGCGCCGTAGGGCGGCAGCGGCTGCTCGCCGCAGGGGTTGGTGGCGCGGATGTTCTCGCACCACCAGTTGTTGTTCATCTCGTTGACGCGGTCGATCAGGATGAAGCCCGGCTCGGCGTAGTCGTACGTCGAGACCATGATCATGTCCCACAGGTGCCGGGCCCGGATGTGCCCGTAGATGCGGCAGGCGACCAGGCCGTCGTCGCGGGTGATGTAGCCGTCGTGCTGCGGCCAGTCGCGCCAGACCACCTTGTCGGCATTGGCCAGGTCGATGTCGCCGGCTTCCTTCTCGTTGATCGGGAACACCAGCGGCCAGTCCTGGTCGTCCTTGACCGCGGCCATGAAGTCGTCGGTGATCAGCAGCGACAGGTTGAACTGGCGCAGGCGGCCGTCCTCGCGCTTGGCGCGGATGAAGTCGCGCACGTCCGGGTGGCTGACGTCGAAGGTGCCCATCTGCGCGCCGCGGCGGCCGCCAGCGCTGCTGACGGTGAAGCACATCTTGTCGTAGATATCCATGAACGACATCGGCCCGGAGGTGTAGGCGCCGGCGCCGGCGACGAAGGCGCCGCGCGGACGCAGGGTCGAGAACTCGTAGCCGATGCCGCAGCCGGCCTTCAGGGTCAGGCCGGCCTCGTGCACCTTCTCCAGGATGCCGTCCATCGAATCGGTGATGGTGCCCGACACGGTGCAGTTGATGGTGCTGGTGGCCGGCTTGTGCTCGAGCGCACCGGCGTTGGAGATGATGCGGCCGGCCGGGATCGCGCCGCGGCGCAGCGCCCACAGGAAGCGTTCGTTCCAGTGCTCGCGCAGTTCGGGCGTCGGTTCGGCGTCGGCCAGGGCGCGGGCGACGCGCTGGTAGGTGCCGTCGATGTCGGCGTCCACCGGCTCGCCGGCCTTGGTCTTGAGGCGGTATTTCTTGTCCCAGATGTCGGCCGAGGCCGGCTGCATCGGGATGTCGTGGCTTGAAGCTTCCTGCCTGCTGTGGTTCTTGACCGCCTCGAGGCGCACGCTGCTCATGCTGGTTCCAACTCCTTCAAATCGCGGTCCGGCTCGTGCCGGGACCTGTTGTTCTTGTGGTTGCGCCGCATGTCCGGCGCGCGGCGACGGCAAAGCCGCGACCGCCTGTCATGCGTCGCCCGGTACCCGTTCGATCCTGCCACTTGCTGTTGCTGCCCGGCCTGCCGCCCGTCCTGCTCCCATCGCGCGCCACCCCCCATGGCCACGTGATCCCTGAAACCAGGCAAATCCCCAATGCTTGGGCCTTGCCGGTGCCTCCGACCCCAATATGTAGTGGGGGCGCCAAGCCAAGCTACGCGGGGCCGGGACCGAAGTCAACTGTCCCGGGGGCCGATCTGCAAGCCTGCGCGCAGGCCGCCGCAGACCGTCCCCGGAGGCCCCGGATGCGGGCCGGCGCACCCCCGTAACCGGGCCGGGTGCACGGCCTTGCGGGGTCGACTTCATCGACAATTCAAGCGCCGGTGGGGAAACTGAATGCCGCCGCTGCGGCGCCGAACACGCTTGCCCGCTGATCCGCCCGCTGCCCGGCGCCCCGCACTCCCTGCACCAAGGAATCCCATGCGCCCGCTGTCCCCCGCCACCAAGACCCTGCTTGCCCTGACCCTGGCCGCCGCGTTCGGCGGCTTCGCCGCGACCGCGCTGCGCGACGGACTCGAGCAGCCCGCGCGCGCCGAGTCGGCCGCCCCCGCGATGCTGCCTGGCGTCGCCGCCCTGCCGGCCACGGCCGGCGGCCAGCCGCTGCCGTCGCTGGCGCCGATGCTGCAGAAGGTGCTGCCGGCGGTGGTCAGCGTCAGCGCGCAGCAGGTGGTGCGCGTGAGTCCGTTCGGCAACGATCCGATGTTCCGCCGCATGTTCCCCGAACTGACCCAGGAGCGGCTGAGCCGGTCGCTGGGCTCGGGCGTGATCGTCGACGCCGCGCGCGGCCTGATCCTGACCAACCACCACGTCATCGAGGGCGCCGACGAGGTCTCGGTGACGCTGTCCGACGGCCGCACCATGAAGGCCGAATTCGTCGGCTCCGATCCCGACACCGACGTCGCGCTGATGCGCATCCCGGTGCCGAAGGACGCGCCGCTGACCGCGCTGCCGCTGGCCGACAGCGACCGGCTGCGGGTCGGCGACTTCGTGGTCGCGGTCGGCAATCCCTTCGGCCTCGGCCAGACCGTGACCTCGGGCATCGTCTCGGCGGTGGGCCGCAACAACGTGCCGGGGCTGGGCTTCCAGAACTTCATCCAGACCGACGCTTCGATCAACCCGGGCAACTCCGGCGGCGCGCTGGTCAACCTCGAGGGCAAGCTGGTCGGCATCAACACCGCCAGCTTCAACCTGCAGGGCTCGATGGCCGGCAACATCGGCCTGGGCTTCGCGATCCCGTCGAGCCTGGCCGAGAACGTGATGCGCCAGCTGCTGGCCAGCGGCGAAGTGCATCGCGGCACGCTCGGGATCGAGACCCAGGACGTCGACGCACGCATCGCCAGGTCGCTAGGGCTCGATGCGCCGCGCGGCGCGGCGGTGACCCGGGTCTATCCCGGCTCGGCCGGCGAGGCGGCCGGCCTGCAGCCCGGCGACGTGATCGTGCAGGCCAACGGCCAGCGCATCGACGACGGCGAGACGCTGCGCAACTTCCAGGGCCTGCAGGCACCGAATGCCCGGGTGACGCTCGGCATCCGCCGCGACGGCAAGCCGCTGCAGCTCACCGCCACGCTGCGCGAGCAGGCGCGCGCGATCGACGGCGGGACCCTCGATCCGCGGCTGTCCGGCGCCAGCTTCGCCGAGCTGCCCGAGGCGCTGCGGCGCGGCGGCGTCGATGGCGTGCTGGTAGAGCGGGTCGCGCGCGGCAGCCGCGCGGCGCGCAACAACCTGCAGCAGGGCGACATCGTGCTGGCCGCCAGCAGCGGCGAGTTCGCCGACCTGCCCAGCTTCCGCGCCAGCCTCTCGAAGCGGCCGCCGCAGCTGCTGCTGCGGATCCTGCGCGGCAACACCCAGGGCCAGCTGCTGATGCGCTGAGCGCCCGCAGCCGGGGCCGGCGCGGCATCACGCCTCCACAACCGCCGATCGGCGATCATGTCGGGGATGTCGTCCATCCACAGGAGTCCACGATGAGCCCCACCCACACCGAAAACCTCAAGAGCAACCTCGGCGAAACCGGCGTCCACCTCAAGCACGCCGTCGGCCACGCCGGCGAGGCGCTCAAGAACGCCAAGGCGGCGATCGGCGACGAGACGCGGCTGGGCCGCGCACAGGTCAAGTCGGACCTCGCCGACGGCGCGCTGTCCGGCATCGCCGCGCTGGAGGAAGGCGGTGGCGCCGCGCGCGAGCAGGTCGATGCGCTGATGGACAAGGGCCGCGACCTGGTCGACAGCGCCGCCGACCTGATCCGCGAACGCCCGCTGGCCTCGTTCGGCGTGGCCTTCGCCGCCGGCTGGATCATCGCCAAGCTTGCGCGCAGCGGCGGCGGGGACAAGTAAGCCGGCCTTTCTGCTCGGGGGAAGGCAGTGAACGACGAGGACCACGGCGACGGCATCGGCATCGGCAGCGGCGACGCGCGCGACGACGATGCGCGCGGCGACGCCACCGGCAAGCCGCCGCACCTGGACGAGAGCGTGCGCCGGGTCGGCGCGGCCGGACGAGCGACGCTGGACTCGGCGCTCGATACCGGACGCGCGCTGCGCAAGCTGTTCTGGGCCGACCTGGCGCTGGCGCGCAGCGCCAGCGGACGCGCGCTGGCCTGGTTCGCGGTGGCGATCATCTTCGGCGCCTCGGCCTGGCTGCTGGTGATGGCGGTGCTGATCGCGCTGCTGCAGGCGTCCGGCCTGTCCTGGCTGCTGTCGATCGCCATCCCCGCGGCGCTCAGCCTCGCGGTGACCGGTTTCGCCGCCTGGCGGGTGTCGGTGTTCTTCGACCATGCCGGGATGCACGCCACGCGGCGCCAGCTCGCGCGCCTGGGGATCGGCGACGAGGACGAAGAAGACGAGGAAGCGGACGGCGAGGACGGGAATGCCGGCCCGGCGGCGGCCGCCACCCGGGCCGGTGCGGCATGAGATTCGAGACCCTGCAGCGCAAGGTCGCGCGCAGCGAACGGCTGGTCGAGGGCCGCGCCGAACAAACCATGCTGCGGGCGCGGGCGACGAAGACCGCATGGCGCCAGGCCTGGACACCGGGGCGCATCGTCATCGCCGGCCTGGTCAGCGGCTTCGCGCTGGGACGCAGCGATCCCTCGCGCGCGCTGCGCAAGCTCGGCAAGGTCGCCAGCCCGCGCTGGCTGCAGGCGATCACCGCGATCTCGGGCCTGGTCGCCTCGCTGCAGGCGGCGATCGCCGCGGCCACCGCGAAGGATGCGGCGGAAACCGCAGGCGACGCCGCCGCCGATGCGCACGAGGCGGCCGCTGCAGCCGACCCCGCCGGCGCGGCGTCCACGGATGCCGGCACGACACCTCAAGCCGGCGGCGACGGCGTGGTTGCAGACGACCCGGCGCGACCGAAGTCCGACCGCAGCCGCCCCGACCCGGTGTGGACCTCGCAGCCGTCCGCCGCCGCGGAAGCGGCGACCGACGTCTCGGAACGCTGACCCCTCGACGGAACCGCAATCGATGAGCACGCCAACCACGCCGGTTCCCGACGACGACGCGCCGCCCGCACCCGTCCCCGTGTCGCTGCGGCCGCGGCCGCGCGCACCGGTGGCGATCGTGGTGCTGGCCACGCTCGCGATCGGCTACACGCTGTGGGCGGCGCAGGACGTGATCCTGCCGATCCTGCTGGCGATGTTCTTCGCCCTGGTCGGCAATCCCATCCTGCGCGGGCTGCGGCGGGTCTGGATCCCGCGCTTCGTCGGCGCCCTGCTGGTGATCGCGCTGGGCCTGGTGGTGGCGTTCCTGCTCGGCCGCCAGCTGGTGATCCCGGCCAGCGAATGGATCCAGCAGGTGCCGAAGGAACTGCGGGTGCTGACGCCGAAGTTGCAGAAGATGACGCAGCCGGTGCAGAAGGCCAACGAGGCCGCCGAGACCTTCGCGCGCGCAGCCAACAACGCGCCGGCCAAGCGCGTGCAGGTGGTCAGCATCCAGGACGCCGATCCGTGGAAGAAGCTCACCGCCACGCCGATGCTGCTGGCCTCGTTCCTGGCGGTGGTGCTGCTGACCTTCTTCTTCATGGTCTATGGCGAAAGCCTGCAGCGCAACGCGATCGCGCTGCTGCCCACGCGCCAGCGCAAGAAGCTCACGGTCGACATCCTGCAGTCGATCGAGCGCGAGATCTCGCGCTACGTGCTGACCATCAGCCTGATCAACAGCGCGCTCGGCGCGATCCTCGCCGGCGCGCTGTACTGGCTCGGCGTGGACCTGCAGGAAGCGCTGCTGTGGGGCACGCTGGCGGCGCTGCTGAACTTCGCCCCCTACGTCGGCCCGCTGGCCGGCGTGCTGCTGATGCTGCTGATGGGCTTCATCACCTGGGACACGATGGGCGCCTCGCTGCTGCCGGCGGCGATCTACCTCGGGCTGCACACGCTCGAAGGCCAGCTGGTCACGCCGATCGTGCTCGGGCGGCGGATGGCGCTGTCGCCGCTGATGCTGATCCTGGCGCTGATGCTGTTCGGCTGGCTGTGGGGGATCATCGGCCTGCTGCTGGCGGTGCCGCTGCTGGTATGCGTGAAGCTGGTGCTGGCGCGGCTCGAAGGCCTGGAAGGCTGGGCGCGGCTGCTCGAATAACCGCCGGATCATGCGTCCTGTATCTCTGTAGGAGCGACGTGAGTCGCGAGCTTTTCGCGAAAAGCCAAAAGCTCGCGGCTCACGCCGCTCCTACATCTCCCGAAATGCCCTGGGCGGCGCCCGACGTACAATGAAGCCGTGAGCTTTCCCGTCCGCGCCATCACCCTTGATCTCGACGACACCGTGTGGCCGTTCGCGCCGATCGGCGCGCGCATCGAGCGCGTGCTCGAGGCCTGGATGCGCGAGCACAGCCCGCGCACGGCCGAGCGCTTTCCCGCGCCCGCGATGCGTGCGCTGCGCGAGCGCGTGTTCGCCGAAAACCCGCAGCTTGGCCACGACATCGGCGCGCTGCGCCGCATGACCCTGGAACGCGCACTGGTGGAAAGCGGCGAAGACGCGGCGCTGGCCGATGCCGCCTACGAGGTCTTCTACGCCGCGCGCAACCAGGTCGAGTGTTATCCCGACAGCCTAGACGCGCTGGCCCGCCTGGCTGCGCGCGTGCCGCTGGCGGCCGTCACCAACGGCAATGCCGACCTGCGGCGCATCGGCCTGGACCGGCACTTCCGCTTCACGCTCGGCGCGCGCGAGCACGGCGCGGCCAAGCCCGAGGCAAGCATCTTCCTCGCCGCCTGCCAACGCCTGGGCTGCGCCCCCGGCGAGGTGCTGCACGTCGGCGACCACGTCGACATGGACGTGCTCGGCGCTGCGCGCGCCGGCCTGCGCAGCTGCTGGATCAACCGGCCCGGCGACGACGGCCTGGCGCGCGCCTGGCCGCACGACGACATCCATCCCGACCTGCACTTCGATACCCTTGCCGCGCTGGCCGACTGGCTGGACGCATCGCTCGCCACCAACACCGACACCGACACCGAGGCCGCCATCGCATGACCCTGCCCATCGGATTCGCCGCGCACGACCCGAAGCTCCACCTGCGCCCGATCTACCTGGTCAACCGCGACGGGATCGAAGCGTGGCAAGGGCGCCAGCCGCAGGCCCTGGTGCAGTGGATGCTGGCGCACGGCTACGACGCCGCGCCCGGTTCGCTGCTGTCGCTGCCCGGCGGCACCGGCGAGCTCGCCGGCGCCGTGCTCGGCATCGGCGATCCGCTCGATCCGTACTCCTATGCGCACGCGCCTTCCACGCTGCCGCCGGGGCACTGGGAGCTGGATGGCGAGCTGGACATGGCCGCGCAGCGTGCCTTGCAGCTCGGCTGGGGGCTGGGTGCGTACCGCTACACCCGCTACCGCGAGGCGCCGCGCGCGCCTGCGCAGCTGGCGCTGGCGGCGCTCGATCCGGAAGCCGGCGACGTGCTCGCCGCCTGCGTACGCGTGCGCGACCTGGTCAACACGCCGACCGAGGACATGGGGCCGGAGCAGCTGGAGGACGTCGCGCGCGCGATCGCCGCTGCGCACGGCGCAAGGTTCTCCAGCATCGTCGGCGATGCCCTGCTGGAACAGAACCTGCCCGCGATCCACGCCGTCGGCCGCGCCTCGCACCGCGCGCCGCGGCTGCTGCGCATCGACTGGGGCGACGAGGCGCATCCGCACGTCGTGCTGGTCGGCAAGGGCGTGTGCTTCGACACCGGCGGCCTCGACATCAAGGGCGCCGACGGCATGCGCAACATGAAGAAGGACATGGGCGGCAGCGCGCACGCGCTGGCGCTGGCCGAGCTGGTGATGGCGCGCAGGCTGCCGCTGCGCATCACCCTGCTGGTCCCGGCGGTGGAGAACTCGATCGGCCCCAACGCCTTCCGCCCCGGCGAGGTGATCGCCACGCGCAAGGGGGTGAGCGTGGAGATCGACAATACCGACGCCGAAGGCCGCGTCGTGCTGTGCGATGCGCTGGCCCTGGCCGGCGAGCTGCAGCCCGAACTGGTGCTCGACTTCGCCACCCTCACCGGCGCCGCGCGCATCGCGCTGGGACCCGACCTGCCGGCGCTGTACGCCAACGACGACGCGCTCGCCGACGACTGGCTGGCCGCCGCCGCACGGGTGCGCGACCCGCTGTGGCGCATGCCGCTGTGGCGCCCCTACCTGCGCTACCTGACCAGCAGCATCGCCGACATCGCCAACTCCGGCTCCTCGCGCATGGGCGGCAGCATCGTCGCCGCGCTGTACCTGGAGCGCTTCGTACCGGCCGGGCAGAAGTGGGCGCACGTCGACGTCTATGCCTGGAACGACAGCGACCGTCCCGGCAGGCCCGCCGGCGGCGAAGCGCAGGGATTGCGGGCGGCGTTCGAGATGCTGAAGCTTCGCTACGCATAGCCCGGCATCGCCGTAGGAGCGGCTTATAGCCGCGAGCTTCTTGCTTACGCCATTCGGGAGCAAGAGCTCGCGGCTATAAGCCGCTCCTACAGCCAGCCTTTTTGCCTTGCGAGCCGGTAGGCCTCGATGCGGTTGCCGACGCCCAGCTTGCCGATCGCTTCGGACAGGTAGTTGCGCACGGTGCCGTGCGAGAGGCTGAGCTGGGCGGCGATGTCGTTCGCCGACATGCCCTCGCCGGCCAGCCGCAGCACCTGGCGTTCGCGGTCGTTGAGCGGGTCGGACTCCGACCATGCCTCCACCGCCAGCTGCGGGTCGATCGCGCGGCCGCCGGCGTGCACTTTCCGCAGCGCCCCGGCCAGGTCCTCGGCGGGCGCGTCCTTGAGCAGGTAGCCGGCCACGCCGGCGTCCAGCGCGCGACGCAGGAAGCCGGCGCGGGCGAAGGTGGTCACGATCACCACTTTCGTCGCCAGTTCCTGGCGCTGGATCCGCTGCGCCAGCTCGAGTCCGGTCAGGCCCGGCATCTCGATGTCGGTGACCAGCAGGTCGGGCTGCAGGCGCTGCAGTTCGCGCCATGCGCTCTCGCCGTCGGCGGCGGTGCCGACCACCTCGATGTCGTCCTCCAGGCCGAGCAGCGCCGACAGCGCGCCGCGCACCATCGCCTGGTCCTCGGCGAGCAGGACGCGGATCACGGGAACCGGGGCGGCGGGCGCATGCGCGAACGGTAGCAGAGGCTAGGGATGTTCCGCGATGCATCGCGTTGTTGTAGGAGCGACGTGAGTCGCGAGCTCCTTGCCAATGCAAGCAAAGAGCTCGCGACTCACGTCGCTCCTACGACGGCGGCGGGCCTCACGCCGCCGGCGCACCGGCATCGTCGTTCGCCGCCAGCGGGATGCAGGCCTCGATGCGGGTGCCGTGGCCGCTGGCCGAATCGACCCGCAGGCGGCCGCCGAGCGCCTCGATGCGCTCGCGCATGCCGCCCAGGCCGTTGCCGGGCACCAGCGCGCCGCCGCGACCGTCGTCGTGGATGCGCAGCACCGCCTCGCCGTCGGCGGCCTCGAAGGCGATGTCGGCGCTGCGCGCGCGGGCGTGGCGCTGGATGTTGGTGACCGCTTCGCGCACGGTCAGCGCCAGCGCGGTCTCCACCCGCGGCGGCAGGACGCTGCCGTCGATGCTGCGGTCGTCGTAGGCGTAGCGGAGCGCCACCCCGTCGCATTCCAGCAGCAGCTTGGCCGAGGCCAGCTCGGCCGCCATGCCCGCGGCGCGGATCCCGGTCACCGCCGCGCGCACCTGCGCCAGCGCATCGCGGGCGACGCGGCTGACATCGTCGATCTCGCGCGCCGCGTCGGCGTGCTGCATGCGGTCGCCGCCGCGACGCAGCAGCTTGCCCGCCAGTTCGGATTTCAGCGCGATCAATGAAAGCGTGTGCCCGAGCAGGTCGTGCAGGTCGCGGCCGATGCGCTCGCGCTCGGCGGTGGCGGCGAGCCGGCGAACCTCGTCGTGCGAGAGCTTGAGCGCGGCGTCCTTTTCGTCATTGATGCGTTCGACGCTGACGATGAAGCCGATGATCATCGTCATCACCGGCATCCAGACCAGCATCTGCCGCGGATAGCCGATCCACAGCGCGTAGCCGACGAACGCGGCGTTGAGCAGCAGCACCTGCGCCAGGTAGCGCATGAAACGCACGCGGCAGGTGCCCAGCAGCACGCAGCCGAAGACGAAGTAGCTCATCCCGGACGGATAGACCTTCAGCAGCGCCATGCTCAGCGCCACCATGCCCAGCGCGTAACGGCGGGTCTCGTGCCGCGGCCTGAGCAGGATGGCCGCATACAGCAGCAGGAAACCCGGATACGAGGCCAGGGTCAGCAACGTCCAGCGCAGGTCGTAGCCGCTGCCCCCCATCATCGGCGTGATGAACACCCAGACCGACCACAGCACATGCACCGCATCGACCCAGGGCGACTTGCCCTGCTGCAAACGGCTGGACACCACCGAATCCGGTGCCGGGGTCAGCCATGCGGGCAATGCCCTGGTCATCAGTGTGGCCTCGTGCGGCAGGCATCCATGGCCATCATGCTACGTCAGCCGTGCCGGCGCAGCCGGCGCGCGGCCAGCAGCACGAAGCCGGCGGTGATCGCGGCCAGCACCGCGGCGTGCATGACGCCGCTGCCGCCCGCGGACTTCATGCCCGCCACCTGCAGCGCGATCTGCGCCAGGTGGTAGGGCGGCCACACCGGCGCGATGGTACTGAAGATCTTCGGCAGCATCGCCAGCGGCAGCCACAGCCCGGACAGGAAGGACATCGGCAGGTAGATCATGTTGACCACCGCCGGCGAGCCCTGGCCGCCGACCAGGGTGCCGATGTACAGGCCCATGGCGCAGAACGGCAGCACCCCGGCCACGTTCACCGCCAGCAGCGCCAGCCACTGCGCGGGCGCCAGCGAGACCTGCGCCAGGGTGGCGGCCAGTACCGCGAGCAGCAGCGAGATCATGGCCGCGAACAACATCGCCACCACCATCTTCGCGCACAGGTAGGCGCCCGGCGGCATCGGCAGCGCGCGCTTGTAGACCAGGTATCCGCGCTCGCGCTCCATCGCCACCGTCACCCCGAAGGCGAACAGGCCGGTGCCCATGACCCCGAACACGCCGTAGGTCGCCAGCAGGTAATGCGCCGCGCCCGGGTTGTTGCGGTTGAGCAGCACCCCGAACAGCACGTAAAACAGCGCCGGGAACAGCAGCGACGGCACCGCGAACGATGGCGTGCGCAGGGTGCGCAGGAATTCGTGCTTCGCCTCCAGCCAGTAGCTGCGCCAGGGCGAATGCGCGACGGCAGCGGTCGCGGTAGGGTCGATTGTGTTCATCATGCCGCCTCCTGTTGCGGGAATCCGTTGTCGTCGGCCGCGGCGGGCCCGTCGCGGGTGATCTCGATGAAGGCCTCGGCCAGCCCCGCGCGCTGCACTTCCAGCTCGCTCAGCGCGGCGTCCTCGGCCAGCAGCCGGCGCACCACGTCTTCGGCGGCGTCGGTGACGATCTCGATCCGCGCATCGCTGCGCTGCACGCTGCGCACGGCGGGCCACTGCGCGATGCGCGCGGCGTCCACGGCGGACAGGCAGCGGATGCGCCGCTGGGCGACGCGGGCGCGGATCCCGGCGATGTCGCCGGCGGCGACCACGCGTCCGTGCGCCAGCACCACCACGCGATCGGCCAGCGCCTCGGCCTCTTCCAGGTAGTGGGTGGTCAGCAGCACCGCGCAGCCCTGCGCGACCAGCTCGCGGATCGCGCGCCACAGCGCCTGCCGCGCATCGATGTCCAGGCCGGTGGTGGGTTCGTCGAGGAACAGCAGCCGCGGATTGCCGCAGATCGCCAGCGCGAACTGCACGCGACGCTGCTGGCCGCCGGACAGCCGCCCGTAGCGGCGTCCGAGCAGGCCATCGAGACCGGCCAGCGCGACGCAGTCGGCGACGCTGCGCGGCTGCGGGTAATAGCTGCGGGTCAGCTGCAGCAGTTCGCCGACCCTGCTGTTGTCGGCGATGCCGGCCGATTGCAGCATCACGCCGATGCGCCGGCGCGCGGCAAGCTCCTGCGGCGACTGCCCGAACAGCTCGGCTTCGCCGGCATCGGGCGCCAGCAGGCCGAGCATCAGCGCGATCGCGGTCGTCTTGCCGGCACCGTTGGCGCCCAGCAATGCCAGCATCTGCCCGCCGCGTAGCGACAGGTCCACGCCATCGAGCGCCACCACCTTGCCGAAGCGCTTGTGCGCGCCGCGCAGGCTGGCCAATACCACCGAATCGTCGCGCATGCTTGCTCTCCATTGCAGGAATGGCATGCACGATAGGCTGCAGGCGCGCAGGCGGGCAGTCGCGGCGGTCATGCATTCGACATGACACCCGTCAGGTGACGCCGGAGGCATCGGCGTTTAGTCTGCACGGGTCGTGGCGATGCTCGTTGCCGCCGCGACGCGCCCCGGCAGCGCCGCGATCCTCGCCGACTTGGCCCTCGGGCCCATTACCGTCACACTTCCGCAACTCCACACCCCTGTCCTCGATGAACACCAGCGCCGACCTGCTCAAGGAACTCCGCATCGACCGCAAGGCGCCGCCGCCGCGCGAGCCGCGCCGCGGCCTGTGGATCGGGCTGGCGATCGCGGCGGCGGTGCTGGTCGCGCTGGCCGTCGGCGGCTGGTGGCTGTTCGGCCGCGACCAGGGCATCGAGGTGCGCACCGCGCCGGTGGCCGCGATCGCCAGCGGCGGCGCGTCCGCCTCGGTACTCGATGCGACCGGCTACGTGGTGGCGCGGCGCATGGCCACGGTGTCGGCCAAGGTCACCGGCAAGCTGCGCCAGGTGCTGATCGAGGAAGGCCAGCATGTCGACGCCGGCCAGGTGATGGCGACGCTCGACCCGGTCGATGCCGACGCCAACCGCACACTGGCCGCGGCGCAGCTGTCGGCCGCGCGCAGCCAGGTCGGCAGCGTGCAGGCGCAGCTCACCGAGGCCGAGGCCAATGCCCGGCGCCTGTCGTCGCTGGTCGGCCAGCAGCTGGTATCGAAATCGCAGTACGACCAGGCCATCGCCCAGCGCGACTCGCTGCGCGCGCAGCTGACCACTGCGCGGCGCAACGCCAAGGTCGCCGGCGACCAGCTGGCGATCGCCGACAACGGCGTCGACAACACCGTCGTGCGCGCGCCGTTCGCCGGGGTGGTGATCGCCAAGGCCGCGCAGCCGGGCGAGATCATCTCGCCGCTGTCGGCCGGCGGCGGCTTCACCCGCACCGGCATCGGCACCATCGTCGACATGGATTCGCTGGAGGTCGAGGTCGACGTCGGCGAGGCCTACATCGGCCGCGTGCAGCCGAAGATGCCGGTCGAAGCCACGCTCAACGCCTACCCGGACTGGAAGATCCCCGGCGAGGTGATCGCCATCATCCCCACCGCCGACCGCGGCAAGGCCACGGTCAAGGTGCGCGTGGCCTTGAACGTCAAGGACCCGCGCATCGTGCCGGACATGGGCGTGCGCGTGAGCTTCCTGGAAGCGCCGCAGGCCAGGTCCGAGGACAAGCCCCAGGGCGTGCGCGTGCCGTCGGCGGCGATCGTCAAGCGCGGCAACAAGGACGTGGCGTTCGCGCTGAACGACAAGGGCGACGCGGTCGAGCAGCGCACGCTCAGGACCGGCATCGCGCTCGGCGACGACCGCCAGGTGCTGTCGGGATTGAGCGCCGGCGAAACGGTCGTGCTCGACCCGCCGGACCAGCTGGAAGACGGCGGCAAGGTGCGCATGGCGAAGGAATCCGAGTAGGTCGGGGCTACGTCCCCGACGACGCACGCGGGCCAAGCCCGTCGACGCGCCACACGAACCACCACGTCGGGGACGTAGCCCCGACCTACCGAGGCAAATGCGATGACATCCCTGGTTTCCATCCGCGACCTGCACAAGACCTACCAGCGCGGCCCGGAGAAGATCGACGTGCTGCACGGGCTGGACCTGGAGATCCCAAAGGGCGACTTCGTCGCGCTGATGGGGCCGTCGGGCTCGGGCAAGACCACCCTGCTCAACCTGATCGGCGGGCTGGACACGCCGAGCTCCGGCGAGATCGAGATCGAAGGCGAACGCATCGACGCGATGGGCGGCGGCCAGCTGTCCAACTGGCGCAGCCGCCACGTCGGCTTCGTGTTCCAGTTCTACAACCTGATGCCGATGCTTACGGCGCAGAAGAACGTCGAGCTGCCGCTGCTGCTGACCAGCCTCGGAGGCGCGCAGCGCAAGCGCAACGCCGAGATCGCGCTGCAGCTGGTGGGCCTGGCCGACCGCGCCTCGCACAAGCCCAATGAACTGTCGGGCGGCCAGCAGCAGCGCGTGGCGATCGCGCGTGCGATCGTCTCCGACCCGACGTTCCTGATCTGCGACGAGCCCACCGGCGACCTCGACCGCCAGTCGGCCGAGGAGATCCTGGGCCTGCTGCAGACGCTCAACCGCGAACACGGCAAGACCATCATCATGGTCACCCACGACCCGAAGGCGGCCGAATACGCCACCCACACCATCCACCTCGACAAGGGCGAGCTGGTGGACGCGCCGGCGATGGCGCACTGAATTTTTGACTCCTCTCCCTGCTTGCAGGGAGAGGCTGGGAGGAGGTGCGAGGCGCGCAGCGCCAGGCTTCGTGAGTGCACGCGCAACCCCTCCCCGACCCTCCCCTGCCGTCGCAGGGGAGGGAGCAGACAACCGGAGATCGTGAAATGAAATACCTCTCCCTGATCTGGGCGCAGCTGTTCCGCAGCAAGACCCGCACCCTGCTGACCCTGCTGTCGGTGGTGGCCGCGTTCCTGCTGTTCGGCATGCTCGACTCGGTGCGCGTGGCGTTCAATTCCGGCGGCAGCGTCGCCGGCGCCGACCGCATGGTGGTGGCCTCGCGGCTGTCGATCACGCAGATGCTGCCGATCAGCCTGGACACGCAGATCGAGTCGATCCCGGGCGTGAAGAAGACCGCCTACGCGGCCTGGTTCGGCGGCATCTACCGCGACCCGAAGAACTTCTTCCCGAACTTCTCGGTCGGTCCCGGCTATTTCGACATGTACCCCGAGTACGTGCTGCCCGAAGCGCAGCGCAAGGCCTGGGAAGCCGACCGCAGCGGCGCGGTGGTCGGCAAGGCGTTGGCAGACCGCTTCGGCTGGAAAATTGGCGACACCATCCCGCTGCAGGCGACGATCTTCCCGCAGAAGGACGGCAGCAACGCCTGGCCGCTGAAGCTCGACGGCATCTTCGAACTCAAGGACGCCAAGCGCAAGGGCGAGGAGAACCAGCTGCTGTTCCACTGGAAGTATTTCGACGAGGCCAACGCCTACGTCAACAACCGGGTCGGCTGGTACATGGTCAAGCTCGAAAACCCCGACCACGCCGTGCGCGTGGCGCGCGCGATCGACGCCATCTCGGCCAACTCCGACCACGAAACCAAGACCCAGACCGAGGCCGCGTTCAACCAGGCCTTCGCCAAGCAGTTCGCCGACATCGGCCTGATCGTCACCGCGATCATGGGCGCGGTGTTCTTCACCCTGCTGCTGCTGACCGGCAACACCATGGCGCAGGCGGTGCGCGAACGCATCCCGGAACTGGCGGTGCTCAAGACCCTGGGCTTCAAGGACGGCACCGTGCTGATGCTGGTGCTGGTCGAATCGGTGCTGCTGGTGCTGCTGGGCGGCCTGATCGGGCTGGCCATCGCCGCGGTGCTGATGCCTGGCGTCAGCGCCGCCAGCGGCGGCATGATCTCGCTGCCGACGGTGCTGCCGCAGACCTGGCTGCTGGGCCTGGCGCTGATGATAGCGATCGGATTGATCGTCGGCGTCTTGCCGGCGCAGCGCGCGCGGCGGCTGAAGATCGTCGACGCGCTGGCTGGACGATAGAGGAGCACGACATGGCCAACTGGATCGCTAATCTTCTTTCCATCCTGCTGCTGGCGGTCGGACTCGCCGCCTGGATCATGCTGCCCTGGTATGGCGTGCTGGCGGTCGCCGTGCTGCTTGCATTGTGGCTGGCGCTCACCCGCAGTGGCCGGCTGTCGCTGGCCGCCGCGCGCATCGGCATCGCCAGCCTGCCGCAGCGCTGGGGCGCATCGATGGTGATCGTGGTCGGCATCGCCGGCGTGGTCGGCGTGCTGGTGGCGATGCTGGCGATGGGCGAGGGCTTCAAGGCCACGCTCGACCGCACCGGCAGCGACGACACCGCGATCGTGCTGCGCGGCGGCTCGCAGGCGGAAACCAACTCGGTGATCACCCGCGACCAGGTGCCGCTGGTCTCCAGCCTGCCCGGGATCAAGCAAGGCGCGGACGGCAAGCCGCTGGTCTCGGCGGAGCTGTCGCAGGTGGTCAACCTGCCGAGCATGTCCGACGGCACCGACGCCAACGCGCAGTTCCGCGGCGTCGGCGAGGAAGCCTGGGCGGTGCACGACAAGATCCGCATCGTCGAAGGCCGCAAGTTCGGCGCCGGCCTGCGCGAGATCGTGGTCGGCCAGGGCGCGCAGTCGCAGTTCCGCGGCCTCGGCGTCGGCAAGACGCTCAAGCTCGGCAACCAGGAATGGACGGTGGTCGGCAAGTTCGCGTCCGGGGACGCGCACGACTCCGAGCTCTGGGGCGATGCCCAGACCGTGGCCTCGACCTACAACCGCAGCGCCTTCCAGTCGATCACCATCCGCACCGACGGCAAGGCCGGCTTCCAGCAGCTGAAGGCGGCGATGGACGCCGATCCGCGCCTCAAGCTCGACGTGCTGACCACCCGCGACTACTACAGCAAGCAGTCCGAGGGGCTGACCAAGCTGATCAGGATCCTCGGCATCGTGATCGGCACCATCATGGCGATCGGCGCGGTGTTCGGCGCGCTCAACACCATGTACGCGGCGGTCGCCGGGCGCGGGCGCGAGATCGCGACCATGCGCGCGATCGGCTTCCGCGGCACGCCGGTGGTGGTGGCGGTGATGCTGGAGACGATGCTGCTGGCGCTGCTGGGCGGCGTGCTCGGCGGACTGGTCGCCTGGGCGATCTTCAACGGCTACAGCGTCTCCACGCTCAGCTCCAACTTCAGCCAGGTGGTGTTCCAGTTCAAGGTCTCGCCCGAGCTGCTGTGGAGCGGGCTGAAGTGGGCGCTGGGCATCGGCCTGGTCGGCGGCCTGTTCCCCGCGCTGCGCGCCGCGCGCGTGCCGGTGACCACGGCGTTGCGCGACGCCTGACGCACGCGGCTCAGGTCAGGATCGGCGGCGGTCGGCGCGACCGCCGCCAGCCGTCGCCGGCGTACAGCACCAGCGCGATCCAGATCAGGGCGAAGCCGACCACGCGCTCGCGGCCGAAGGGTTCGCCGAACACCAGCACGCCGATCAGCAGCTGCAGGGTCGGCGCGATGTACTGCATCAGCCCGACCACCGAGAACGGAATCCGGCGCACCGCGTCGGCGTAGGCGATCAGCGGGATCGCGGTGAGCGCGCCGCCCAGCACCAGCAGCACGCCGGCGCCGACGCCCCAGCCGCCGGCGTCGCGCGCTGCGAGGAAGCCGCCCTGCCCGTGCGTCTCGCCCCACAGCAGCAGCGCCAGCGCCGGCAGGAACAGGTACAGGCTCTCGACGCCGAGGCCGCGGATCGGCGGCACCGCCACCACTTTGCGGATCAGGCCGTACAGGCCGAACGAACCGGCCAGGGTCAGCGCGATCCACGGGAAGCTGCCGTAGTTGAAGGTCAGCCACAGCACCCCGGCGGTGGCGATGCCGATCGCGATCCATTGCACGCGGTTCAGGCGCTCGCGCAGCACCAGTACGCCGATCACCACGTTGAGCAGCGGATTGATGAAATAGCCCAGGCTGGTCTCGACCACGTGGCCGGCATTGACCGCCCAGATGTACAGGCCCCAGTTGAAGGCGATGAAGCTGCCCGACAGCGCCAGCATCCAGCGCGCGCGCGGCAGCGCCAGGGTTTCTCGCAGCCACGGGCGGCCGTAGCGCCACAGCAGCCAGCCGACCACCAGCAGGGTGCTCCACACCACGCGATGGAACACGATCTGCAGCGAGGGCACCGCCTTGAGCAGGTGCCAGTACAGCGGCATCAGCCCCCACAGCACGAAGGCGACGGTGGCGGTGAGTAGGCCGCGGCGGTCGAGCGCCTGCGCGCTCATCGCCCGCCTTCCTCCGGCACGCCCTGCACCGCCATGCTCCCGGGCGCCACCGCCGGAGCATGCGACCGCGCCTTGGCCAGGGTGATCGCGACCACCCCGCACAGGATCACCGCCATCGCGCCCAGGTCGTGCGCGCTGAACCGCTCGGCCGCCAGCCACGCGCCCAGCGCCACCGCGACCACCGGGTTGACGTAGGCATAGCTGCCGGCGAGCGTGACCCGCACGTTGTGCAGCAGCCAGATGTAGGCGGAAAAGGCCACGATCGAGCCGAAGCCGGCGAGATACGCCACCGCAAGCGTCCCCTTCGCGGTCGGCACGGCGTCGAAGCGCTCGCCCAGCAGCAGCCCGGCGGCGAGCATCACCGCGCCCCCGCACAGCATCTGCGCGGCCGCGGTCATGAACGGGGCCGGCAGGTCGCGGCCGCGGCTCCATACCGAGCCATACGCCCACGCCACCGGCGCGAGCAGCAGCGCGACCAGGCCCTTGGGGGTCGCGGTCAGCGAGCTGCCGGCGTTGAGCCACAGCACGCCGGCGAAACCGATCGCCAGGCCGATCCATTCGATGCGGTTGGGGCGATCCCCGCGCAGGGTCGCGAACAGGCCGATCCACAGCGGCGCCGATGCCACCGCGATCGCGGCCAGGCCGGACGAGACGGTCTGTTCGGCGATGCACACCATGCCGTTGCCGCCGCCCAGCAGCAGCACGCCCATGAAGGCGCTGTTGCGCCACTGCGCGCGCGCCGGGCGCGGCGTCCCGCGCAGGCGCAGCGCCAGGTACAGCAGCGAGCCGGCGACCAGGAAGCGCGCACCCGCCATCAGCAGCGGCGGATAGCCGCCCTCGAGGGCGAAGCGGATGCCGAGGTAGGTCGAACCCCAGATCAGGTACACCGTCGCCAGGGCCAGGCCGACGGCGAGCGCGGAGACGGTGGCGGGCACGAGCGGCGGCGTGGCACTCATGGGGAGTCCGTCGAGGCAAGGGGGTGGAGGGGGGCCGCGAAACGCACGCTCATTTTACGCCTATCCCGCGCCGCAGCCATGCAATGCGGCGAGCCGGCGGCGACGGTCCATCGCCGCTGGCAAGCGCTGGAATCGCAACTCCTGCACAAATCCGACCCCATGTAGGAGCGACGTGAGTCGCGAGCTTCCACACTCAAAAGCTCGCGACTCACGTCGCTCCTACACCGAGTCGCGTTTCAGGCCGCCTGCTCGCGCTGCAGCAGGCGCTGCTTCAGCGGCAGGCCCCAGCGATAGCCGCCGGGCGTGCCGTCGCCGCGGATCACCCGGTGGCAGGGCACGATGATCGCCACCCGGTTGTGCGCGCAGGCGCCGGCGACCGCGCGGCTGGCGCGCGGCGCGCCCAGCCCGGCCGCGACCTCGGCGTAGCTGCGCGTCTGCCCGTAGGGGATCTTCATCAACGCGTCCCAGACGCGCTTCTGGAACGCCGTGCCCACCAGGTCCAGCGCCACCGTCGCGCGCTTGCCGGCCAGCACCTCGGCCACCGCGCGCACGCGCGGGGCGAGGAACTCGTCGCGACCGGCATCCACGCGCCGCAGCGCTGCGTGCGGGAACTCCGCGTGCAGCTTCGCTTCCAGCGCGGCGACGTCCTCGCCCAGTTCGACCATGCAGATGCCGCGCCCGGTGGTCGCGACCAGGGCCAGGCCGAGCGCGGTGTCGAGCGTGCTCCAGCGGATCGATTCGCCGGCGCCGCCGGCGCGGTAGCGGGCCGGGGTCATGCCGAGCCTGGCCGCCCCGGCCTCGTACACCCGCGAGGGCGAACCGTACCCGGCGTCGTACAGCGCACCGCTGACGTCGTCGCCTTCGCGCAGTGCTGACTTGAGCGCATCGAGCTTGCGCTGCGCGCGGTATTCGGCGGGGCTGACGCCATAGCGCGCGCGGAAGCGGCGCTGCAGGTGCGAGGCGCTGATGCCCAGCGCCCGCGCCAGCGCGGCCAGCGAATGGTCGCCGCCGTCGAGCAGCCCGCGCGCGCGTTCCAGTTTGTCGTCGGTGGTCCTGGCCATGGCGGAAACGATAGCGGGCGCCCGCGGCGCCCGCTATCCGATTCTTGCTGCCCCTTCCCCGCCTTTCGGAGGGGAAGCATAGAACCTTAGTCCGCCCAGTGCCCCGGCACCTTGGCCTCGGGCAGGACCTGGGCCGACAGCACGTCGTCGTTGTTCAGCAGCTGCACGGCGTCGCCCAGGATCGCCGCCGATTCGCGCAGCAGCGGGTCGGGGGCGTTCTCGGCCGCCTTTTCACGCGCCGCGTCCTTGGCGATGTCGCGTTCGCTGGCCTGCAGACCGTCGTCGAGGGCATCCGCGGCCAGCGGGTCCGGCGCAAGCCCCAGCGCCTTGCGCTGTTCCTGGCGCGACTTGCGCTTGGCTTCCTGGCGGTCGCGCTCGGCGCGGCGCTCGGCCTCGTTGAGCGAGACGTACTTCTTCGCCTGCTCGGCGCGGAACTCGTTGACGTCCTGCTCGAACCACTGGAATTCCTTGTCCTTGGCCACCCGCGCCTCGTGCCTGGCCTCGAGCTTGGGCAGCAGCGCGGCGAAGTTGCCGTACTGCGTGTGCGGCACGCCGGAGATCCGCGTCCACGGCAGCGCATTGTCGTAGGTGCTCTCGCCGAACTGCGTCGCATCGACCGTGACCGGGAAGGCGATGTCGGGCACCACGCCCTTGTTCTGGGTGCTGCTGCCGCCGGGACGGAAGAACTGCGCGATGGTCAGCTTGACCTGGCCGAAACGCTGGCTCTCGTTGCCCGGCCAGCGGTCGAGGTCGACCAGGTTCTGCACCGTGCCCTTGCCGAAGGTGGTCTCGCCGATCACCAGGCCGCGGCCGTAGTCCTGGATCGCGCCGGCGAAGATTTCCGAGGCCGAGGCCGAACCGCGGTTGGTCAGCACCGCCAGCGGTCCGTCCCAGGCCACGCCGCTATCGCGGTCGCTCTCGACGCTGACGCGACCGCCGGATTCGCGCACCTGCACCACCGGGCCCTTGTCGATGAACAGGCCGGTCAGCTCGACCGCCTCGTTGAGCGAACCGCCGCCGTTGCCGCGCAGGTCCATCACCACGCCGTCGATGTCCTGGCTGCGGAACCGCTTCAACAGCTTCGCCACGTCGCGGGTCGCCGAGGCGTAGTCGCTGCTGTGGCTGCGGCGGCCCTCGAAGTCCTGGTAGAACGCCGGCAGCTTGACCACGCCGATGCGCCGCGCCGGCGCATCGCCCTGCGCCGGCAGGGTGATGATCTCGGACTTGGCGGCCTGTTCCTCGAGCCGGACCTTGGCGCGCGTCAGCAGCACACGCGCCGGCTTGCTGTCCAGGCTCATGTCGGCGGGGATGATGTCGAGCCGGACCTGGGTCCCCTTGGGCCCCTTGATCTTCTCGACCACGTCGTCGATGCGCCAGCCGATCACGTCGTCCATCGGCCCGCTCGCGCCCTGGCCGACGCCGACGATGCGGTCGCCGGGGGTGAACTTCTTGCTCAGCGCCGCCGGGCCGCCGGGGATGACCTCGCGGATCACCACCACGTCGTCCTGCTTCTGCAGCTGCGCGCCGATGCCTTCCAGCGACAGCGACATGCTCTGGTTGAAGCGCTCCGCGCTGCGCGGGTCGAAGTAATCGGTATGCGGGTCGATCGAGGCGGTATAGGCGTTGAGGAAACTCTGGAACGCATCCTGGCCGTCGAGTTCGGACAGGGTCTTGTCCAGGTTCGCATAGCGCTTGTCGAGGGTCTTGCGGATGTCGTCGGGCTTCTTGCCGGCGAGCTTCAGGCGCAGCCAGTCGTTGCGCACCGACTGTTTCCACAGCTGGTCGAGCTCGGCATCGCTGGCCGCCCACGGCGCGTCCTTGCGGTCGTAGTACCAGCGGTCGTTGCCGTCGAACTGGAAGATGTCCTGCTTGAGCAGGCCGCGCGCATAGGCAACGCGCTGGTGCACCCGCTGCTTGTACAGGGCGAAGATCGCGAACGCGGGGTCGAGCTGGCCGGTCTTGATCGCACTGGCGATCCCGGCCTTGTACGGCGCGAACCTGGCGATGTCCTGCGCGGTGAAGAACACCTTGCCGCCGTCGAGCGAGTCGAGGTAGCGCTTGAAGATGTCGGCCGAGAGGCTGGCGTCGAGCGCGCGCGGACGATAGGCGTAGCGGCTGTCCGACAGCAGCCCGTAGACCAGCTTGGAGGTGGTGGCCTGGTCGCCGCTGGCGGTCGACGGGATCGCGTTCGCGTCTCCGCGCGCCAGCAGGGCCATCGGCACGGACAGCGCGAGGGCGATCAGGGAAACGGACAGGGTGCGGGACAATTTCATGCGTTCACTCGGGCCGTGGCGCGGCCACATGGCGGAGGGGGAAGATCGGGCCTGGGGCAGTGTGATGGCAGCATGGACGGCGCAACAGTGCTGAAAGTTGCACTTTCCGGGTCAAATCCACTGTAACCGCGCCGCGGCGGGCGGATGTGAACGGATCGCCAGCGGCCGCGACGGCGGCATTTCCGGCCGTCAGCCGGCGCTGGCGGCTTCGACGGCGTGGCGATCGGCCTCGGCGGCCTGCTGGTCGGCGTGGTACGACGAGCGCACCAGCGGGCCGGAGGCGACGTGGGTGAAGCCCAGCGCCATGCCGAAGTCTTCCAGCGCCTTGAACTCGTCCGGGGTCCAGTAGCGCAGCACCGGGTGGTGGTGCGCGCTGGGCTGCAGGTACTGTCCGATGGTGATCATCTGCACGTCGTGCGCGCGCAGGTCGCGCAGGGTGCCCTGCACCTGCTCCATGGTCTCGCCCAGTCCGAGCATGATGCCGGACTTGGTCGGTACGCCGGGATGCTGCTGCCCGAACTTCTGCAGCAGGGTCAGCGACCACTGGTAGTCGGCGCCCGGGCGCACGTTGCGGTACAGCTCGGGCACGGTCTCGACGTTGTGGTTGAACACGTCCGGCGGGCTGGCGGCCAGGATCTCGAGCGCGCGCTCCATGCGGCCCTTGCCGCGGAAGTCCGGGGTCAGGATCTCGATCCGGATCCGCGGCGACTGCGCGCGGATCGCGGTGATGCAGTCGACGAAGTGCTGCGCGCCACCGTCGCGCAGGTCGTCGCGGTCGACGCTGGTGATGACCACGTACTTCAGGCCCATGTCGGCGATGGTCTCGGCCAGGTGCCGCGGCTCGTCGGGATCGGGCGGCTTCGGCCGGCCATGGGCGACGTCGCAGAAGCTGCAGCGTCGGGTGCAGACCTCGCCGAGGATCATGAAGGTCGCGGTGCCGTGGCCGAAGCATTCATGGATGTTCGGGCAGCTGGCCTCCTCGCACACGGTGACCAGGCGGTTCCTGCGCAGCTTGGCCTTGAGGTTCTGCACCGCGTTGCCCGACGGGATGCGCACCCGGATCCACGACGGCTTGCGCAACACCGGCGCGTCGGCGAACTGCACCGGCGAACGCGCGATCTTGTCGCCCGCAACCTGCTTCGCGCCGGCTTCCAGCGGCGGCGGCGCGCCGTCCTGCAGCACCTGCAGCGGGATCGTACGGTCGGCGGGCGTACTCATGGCCGGCGGTTGTCGGGTACTGGCAGCATCGCGATATTGTAGACCAGCGGCCCGTCGTCGCCGGCGGGACGCGGACTGCTCATGCCGCCTGCAGGCAGTCCGGCAGCCCCGGCGCGGGGCGCAGTTCCAGCCCGAACTGCGCGGCCAGCTGATCCAGCAGCACCGGTTTCACCGCCTCCAGCCCGGCCGGACCGCCCAGGTCGAGCATCGAGGTCACCTGCAAACCGGCGTAGCCGCAGGGATTGATGCGCGCGAACGGCTCCAGGTCCATGGCGATGTTGAAGGCCAGGCCGTGGAAGCTGCAGCCGCGGCGCACGCGGATGCCGAGCGCGGCGACCTTGGCGTCGTTGACGTACACCCCCGGCGCACCGTCGCGGCGCGCGGCGCCGATGTTCCATTCCCCGAGGGTGTCGATCACGGCCTGCTCGATCCGGCAAACGTATTCGCGCACGCCGATCTTCAGGCGGCGCAGGTCGAGCAGCGGATAGGCCACGATCTGGCCGGGCCCGTGGTAGGTCACCTGGCCGCCGCGATCGACATGCAGCACCGGGATGTCGCCGGGTGCCAGCACGTGTTCGGGCCTGCCGGCCTGGCCGAGAGTGAACACCGGATCGTGCTCGAGCAGCCAAAGTTCGTCGGGCGAAGCCTCGTCGCGCGCGTCGGTGAAGCGCTGCATCGCGCGCCAGACCGGCTCGTAGGGCTGGCGGCCGAGATCGCGGACGAGGGCGGTGCGGGTAGCGACCGCCATTACACGCGCGCCGTAGTTCTCCTCCCCTTTCGCGCGCAGCGCGAAGGGGGAGGTCGGGAGGGGGTGCTTTTGCGGTTGCCTTCCCGGCAAAGGCCAGCAGCACCCCTCCCCAACCCTCCCCTGCCTTCGCAGGGGAGGGAGTCGAGCATCACAGCGTCCACTTCACTTCCGGGTGCGCGCGCAGGGCCGCATGCGCGGCCTCGTACTGCACGCGGTCGTTCGCGCGGAAGGCCAGCTTCACCGACACGAACCTGCCGCCGCTCGATTCGCGCCAGGAGATGCTCTCGTCCAGCACCTCGATGCCGGCCTTGGCCAGCAGCCTGGGGATCTCGGTTTCCAGCCCGGCGCTGGCCGGGCCCATCGCGGTGATTTCGAAGGTGCCGGGAAACTGGAAGCCGTGCTCGGGATTGTCCGACTTGAGTTCCATGCACCGATTATGGGTCAGATGCCATGGCAACCCAAGCGCCGGCGCGGCGCGGGTTTCCTTCGCATGCAGCGGCGCACGGTGCCTTGCAGCCTCCGCGCTTTCAAGCTTCCTCCAAGCCGCACCCGGGCCGGCCGCGCCGGGCCCGGCCGGCCTGGACTCCGGGAACGGGACACGGCTGGCCTGTTTGCCAGTCGATTCTGCGTTCTGATCAAGCGTGGGCCGCAGTCCGGCCCGGTCACCAAGGGAGAACCGAGATGGAATACCGCAGCAAGGCGTTGCCGCTGGGACTGATGTGCGCCATCGTGGCGCTGTTCGCCACCCCGGACGCGCTGGCCCGCCAGACCGCACAGCAGGAGCGGGCGCAGAAGACCGCGGAAATCCCGACCTGCACGAAATCCCTCGGCACGATCGCCGTGCTCGAGCCCGAAGGCACCAACTGGTGGACCGGCCAGCAGCTGGCCTCGCCGGCGGCCCTGATCAAGGTCTTCGTCAGCCGCTCGCACTGCTTCACCTTGGTCGACCGCGGCAAGGGCATGGCGGCGATGCAGGCCGAACGCAGCCTGGCCTCAGGCGGCGAACTGCGCGGCGGCTCCAACCTCGGCAAGGGCCAGATCAAGGCCGCCGACTACGTGATGGTGCCGGACCTGATCTCGCAGAACGCCGATTCCGGCGGCAACGCCATCGGCGGCATCCTCGGCGGGCTGATCGGCAACCGCACCGTCGGCGCCCTGGTCGGCGGACTCAACATCAAGAAGAAGACCGCCGACGTGGTGCTGACCGTCACCGACGTGCGCTCGTCGGAGCAGGTCGCGATGACCGAGGGCCACGCCACCAAGACCGACCTGGGCTGGGGCGCGGGCGGTGGCGTGTTTTCCGGCGGCTTCGGCGGCGTCGGCGCCAGCGGCTACGCCAACACCGAAATCGGCCAGGTGGTGACGCTGGCCTACCTGCAGGCCTATACCGACCTGGTGTCGCAGCTCGGCGGCCTGCCGTCGAATGCATCGGCCGCGAACGTGCAGCAGGCGGTGACCATGAACAAGCCCGGCCGCCTGCTCAAGCAGGCCGACGGCAAGGGCGGCGCGGTGCGCAGCCTCGACGCCGGCATGATGCTCTACCCCACCGGCAACAAGGACGGCCTGATGTGGGAAGTCGAGGACGAACTGGGCAACAAGGGCTGGGTGAACTCCACCCTGTTCGGGCTGTCGCGCTGAGGACAGCCGCGACGTTGCAGCACGACGGGTCGGCGCAAGCCGGCCCGCTTGTTTCCGCCGCCGCCGCGATCCCCGCCAGGCTCCGCGTTTGACCCGTCCCCGGCGGCCGGGCGCAGAATGTCGCCCAGTCCAGGCGCGCAGGGCAGGCACATGAGCGAGGGATGGTTGTGGTGGGGCCTGCTGTTCGGCTCGATCGGGCTGGGCTTCTTCGTCTACGGCAAGCGCCAGAAGGCGCCGGTACCGCTGCTCTGCGGCATCGCGCTGATGGTGTTCCCGTATTTCGTGTCGAACCTGTGGGTGATGGTGCTGCTGGGCGCGGCGCTGATGGCGGTGCCGTGGTTCGTGCGCTTATGAAGGCCTGTGCGCGATCGGGGCTCGTGAAAAAAGCCGGCTTGCGCCGGCTTTTTTCACGTCCTGGGTCATCGCAAACGGGGGTTAGCAAACGCTACACCGACTCCCACCACATCCAGAAGCTGTCCCATAGCCGGCCGAAGAAGCCTGCTTCCTCGACGCCCTCGAGCGCGACCAGCGGCGCGCTGGCGATGACCTTGCCGTCGAGCGCGACCTTGACGGTGCCGATCCGCTGGCCCTTCCTGATCGGCGCGACCAGGGTCTTGGGCACCTCCATGCTCGGCTTGAGCTGGGCGGACTTGCCGCGCGGCATGCTCACCAGCAGCGGCCGGGCGACGCCGAGCTTCACCTCGTT
>SWCD01023935.1_pt1 | contig 41168 bp, 40 predicted proteins | sample 4693011 | NCBI WGS metagenome assembly SWCD01 (sample SAMN10267278, study PRJNA491770) | bioreactor metagenome | isolation source: DHS bioreactor inoculated with marine | place: Japan: Omine Ridge, Nankai Trough
CCGTGCGCCTTGATCCATTCGACCGTGTCGGCGTCGAGGATCTCCGACCAGATGTAGGCGTAGTAGCCGGCCGCGTAGCCGCCCATGATGTGGCTGAAATAGGGCGTGCGATAACGCGGCGGTACCGGCGGGTACCAGACGCCGTCCTTCTTCAACGCAGCTGTCTCGAACGCCATCACGCCGGAAGCATCCGGGATCTGGTCCGCCGGCAGCTGGTGCCAGTTCTGGTCGAGCATCGCCGCGCCCAGGTACTCGGTGGTGGCGAAGCCCTGGTTGAACTTCTGGCTCGCCAACACCTTGTCCAGCAGCGCCTTGGGCATCGGTTCGCCGGTCTGGTAGTGCTTGGCATAGTGCGCCAGCACCGACGGCCAGTCCGCCCACATCTCGTTGACCTGCGACGGGAACTCGACGAAGTCGCGCGGCACGCTGGTGCCGCTGAAGTAGGGATACTTCACGTCCGAGAACATGCCGTGCAGGGCGTGGCCGAACTCGTGGAACATCGTGGTCACTTCATCCCATGTCAGCAGCGTCGGCTTGCCGTCGGCTGGCTTGGGGATGTTGATGTGGTTGGCGACCACCGGCTGGGTGCCCATCAGGTCCGACTGGCTGACGTAGCTGTTCATCCACGCGCCGCCGCGCTTGGACGGGCGCGCATAGGGATCGAAGATGAAGATCGCCAGCTGCTTGCCATCGGTGTCGAACACGTCGTAGGTGAACGTGTCGGGACGGTACTTCGGCAGGTCGGTGCGCTCCTTGAAGCTGATGCCGTAGAGCTGGTTGGCGGCGTAGAACACGCCGTTCTCCAGCACGTTCTTCATCTCCAGGTAGGGCTTGAGCTGCGACTCGTCGAAGTCGTACTTCTGCTGCCGTACCTTCTCGGCGTAGAACGCCCAGTCCCAGGGCTGCAGCTGGAACGTCGGCTCGCCCTTGGCGGCCTGCTCCTTGTCGATCACCGCCTGCATCGCCGCGGCTTCCTTTTTCGCGTTGGCGACCGCGGGCGGCGCCAGCTGGCCGAGCATCTTGTTCACCGCCTCGGGTGTCTTGGCGGTTTCGTCGGCGAGGACATAGGCGGCGTAGGTCGGGTAGCCCAGCATGTTCGCGCGCTCGGCGCGCAGCTTGAGCACCTGCGAGACGATGCCGGTATTGTCGAACTCGTTGCCGCGGCTGTTGCGCGCCACCGACGCCTTGTGGATGCGCTCGCGCAGGGCGCGGTTGGTCAGCTGCGACTCGGGCGGCTGGCCGGTGGTGTTGAGCAGGGTGATCAGGTACTTGCCGTCGAGCTTGCGCTGCTTGGCCGCTTCGGCCGCGGTCGCGATCTGCTCGTCGCTGAGGCCGTCGAGCTCGGCCTTCGTGTCGACCACGACCGCCGAATCGTTGACTTCCTTGAGCACGTTCTGGCTGAACTGGGTGCCGAGCTTGGCCAGCTCGCCGTTGATCTGCTTCAGCCGCGCCTTGTCGGCCTCGGACAGCTTCGCGCCGGCGCGCACCAGGTTGGTGTGGTAGCGCTCGACCAGGCGCACGCCTTCGGCGTCCAGGCCCAGCGAGTCACGCTCGTTGTACAGCGTGTCGATGCGGGCGAACAGCTTCGGATTCAGGCTGATGGCGTCGAAGTGGGCGGCGAATTTCGGCGCATAGGCGGCGCGCAGCTTCTCGCGTTCGGGATTGGTGTCGGTGCCGACCAGGTTGAAGAACACCGTGGTGGCGCGATCGAGGACCTGGCCGGACTTTTCCAGCGCGATGATGGTGTTGTCGAAGGTCGGCTTGTCAGGGTTGTCGGCGATCGCCTCGACTTCCTTGAGCTGCACGGCCATGCCACGGTCGAAGGCCGGCGCGAAATCGCTGTCCTTGATCCTGTCGAACTGCGGGTAGTGCAACGGCAGCGGGCTTTGGGCATCGAACGGATTGGCGGTCGCGGGCGTGGCGGACTTGGCGTCTGCATCGGCCTGGGCGTGGGCGGGGGAGATGGCGACGCCGCTCAGGGCGATGGCGAGCGCCAGGGACAACGGGTGCTTCATGGATCACTCCTCGTCTGGTGATTCCTGTCACATTAACCCACCCGGGCATGGCCTGCGCGTGACAAAGGGCATGGGCGGCGCCGGATCGCAGGCGGCGACAATGCTATGGTTTCCAGGCGCCGCGGGCTTGCAAGCCGGCCCGGCGTTGCCTGTTGGCTTGCAGCCCAGTGGAGTTCCCGCATGACCACCGCCTACGACTTCACTGCCGACGACATTGACGGGCAACCGCGCGCCCTGTCGGAGTTCGACGGCAAGGTGCTGCTGATCGTCAACGTCGCGTCGAAATGCGGCTTCACCCCGCAATATGCCGGACTCGAAGGCCTGTGGCGCGAGTATCGCGACCGCGGCCTGGCGGTGCTCGGCTTCCCCTGCGACCAGTTCGGCCACCAGGAGCCCGGCGACGAGGCCGAGATCCGCAGTTTCTGCTCGCTGACCTACGGGGTCGATTTCCCGATGTTCGCCAAGGTCGACGTCAATGGCAGCGACGCGCACCCGCTGTGGAAGTGGCTGAAGGAGGAGCGGGCCGGCTTCCTGGGCCTGGATGCCATCAAGTGGAACTTCACCAAGTTCCTCGTCGGCCGCGACGGGCGCGTGATCAAGCGCTATCCGCCGACCGAAAAGCCGGAGGCGCTGGCGGCCGATATCGAGGCCGCATTGGGCTGAGCGCACCCGGCGTCGCGCGGCGGCGGATCCGCGCGATCCGCGCATCGCAAGGTCATCGACGTGGACGCAATGCAGCCGCGGCGCGACCGTGCCGCAACCGTGTTTGCATGGCGGCTATTTCTCGACGAAGGCGCGCTCGAACACGTACTGTCCCGGCACCCCGATCCGCGGCGCGGCCTCGAAGCCGCGGGCGTCGAGGATGGCGCGCAAGTCGGCCAGCATCTGCGGGCTGCCGCAGACCATGGCGCGGTCATGGTCCGGATCGGGCGGTTCCAGGCCGAGGTCGGCGGCGATGCGGCCGCTGTCGAACAGGCCGGTGAGGCGGCCGCGCCGGTCGTGGCCGTCGAACGTGAACGGCTCGCGGGACACCGCCGGGTAGTACCGCAGCTGCCGCGAGATCTGTTCGCCGAGCAATTCGTGCCGCGGCAATTCGTTGACGATGTAGTCGCGATAGGCGAGGTCGGCGGCGCCGCGCACGCCCTGGCACAGCACCACGCGCTCGAAGCGCTCGTAGGTCTCGGGATCCTTGACGATCGCCAGCCACGGCGCGATCCCGGTGCCGGTACCGAGCAGGTACAGGTTGCGCCCCGGATGCAGGTCGTGGATCAGCAGGGTGCCGGTGGGCTTGCGCCCGACCAGTACGCTGTCGCCGGGACGGATGTCCTTCAGGCGCGATGTCAGCGGGCCGCCCGGCACCTTGATGCTGAAGAACTCCAGCTGCTCCTCCCAGTTGGCGCTGGCGATCGAATACGCGCGCAGCAGCGGACGCCCGTCCAATTCCAGCCCGATCATCACGAACTGGCCGTTGTCGAAACGGAAGCCGTCGTCGCGGGTGGTGGTGAAGCTGAAGTAGTCGTGGGTCCAATGACGGACATCCAGCACGGTTTCGGTGCCGAAATGGGAAGGCATGGCGTGGGGAGTGGGGGCAGAAACCATCTATTCTAACGACTGCGGCATCGCCCGCCTGGCCGGTCCCCGCAGGCACGTGGTTGCCGGGCAGACGGTGGCGGGTTTGTCCGATCCTGCCGGCGCTGCGCGTTGGGATGCAGACAACGACCATCGGGGACCGTCATGAACCTTCCTGTCCGCCTGGGACTGGCCAGCGCACTGATTGCCGGAGCCGGCCTTGCCGCCTATACCGCCCAGAAGCCGCGCCCCTGGACGGCCCCTGCAGGTGCGCAGCGCGACGCCGAAGGGGCCCTGGCGCAACCCAGGTGGCGCGGCGCACGCTACGCCTACGAGTGGGGAAGGGGGAATCCGGAGGAGCGGCGTCCCTGGGTCGATCTGGACATCGAGTTCCCAACCTCAAAGCCCAACCACAAATACGGCCTGATGTACGGCAGTGGTTGGCCCCTGGTGATCCACGCATCGGGTTCGCGCGCTGCCCTCGGCATCGCTACCAACGCGTTGCCCGCGCTGTTCCCGGCATTCGGCCAGACCGGATACCTGGTCTTCGACGACCCGGACAATTGCCTGGAATTGCCGCCGCCGTTCGTTCGCAATCTTCCACCATGTTCGGATGCCGTCTCCGACGAGACCTACCTTGAGTTCACCCCCGACCTCGACACCGTCGGCGTCGCTGATGATGCCGGCAATCCGGACCGGATGGCCGCACTCGCCGATCCGCTGGTCAGCGGCGCGCCGGTGTTCCACGGCGTAGGGGATCCCGATAGCGACGGCACCCTCGATCCGGTCGATGTCGCGGTCGGCCCGGATACGGGCCAATCCGTGAACGACGGCATCGGCCTGGGCGCCGACGACGACCTGCCCGGCCTGGTGCTGCTCTCGCCGGTCGGCGTGGGGCTGGTACTGGATGCCGACTTCAATCGCCCCGCCGTGCGGCGGCAGCGCAACCTGGCGGGATTCCTGAATTCGGTGGCCTATGAGCTGCGCGATCCGAAGGACTCGACTTCGGTCACCGCAGGCATGGTCGTGCCTCCGGGACTGTTTGCCCCGATCATGAAAATCGACGACTGCGTGGGCCCCGCCTCGCCGGATTGCGAGGGTCCCTCGCGCTATCGTGTCGACGGTGGCCCGATGATGACCGCGCCGCAGGGCACCCGCGCGCAGGCGCTGTACCCGCAGGTCTTCAATGCGGTGCCGTTCTACGAATTGCGGGCCTTCATGGTCAGCGGGGTGGCGCCGTCCGAACTCGCGGATTACAACCATGATGGTCGCGTGACCGCGGACGATGCCGTGCTGGCAGGATACAATGTGATCTCGAGGGAACAGGTCGTGCGGGTGCGACAGCATTCCGGTGATGTCTGCGCCGGCGTCGCATTGCTGAATGTCTTCTACGCCGACTTCGACGGCAACGGCCGGGCCACGGGGCCGATGGTCTGCCCGGCCGGCCCGGGACAGATCACCAAGCCGCCGGAATAGCGCATGGATCCGTCAACCGGCGAGCTGCCGCGACAGCTTTGCGGCTTCGCGCCGGGCCAGCTCCAGGTCCGGCCGGAAATCCGCGGGAGGGCCGCGTTCGCTCGCCTGCCGGGCGACATCGCGCGCATCACGCGCGTGGCCTGAGGCGGCAAGCGCCTTCGCCAGTGCCAGGGCATAGACATCGTATTCGTATCCGGGCGCGTCGACGGCCTTGCGCAGCGATGCGACCGCCTGGTTCGCGTCCCCTAGCTTGAGTTGCATCAGGCCCGTGAGGTAGTCGGCAGCCTTCTGTTCGCGCCGATCGGACGTTTCCCCGGGAGCGGCCAGGCCCCGCAGTGCCGTCGTGGTCCGGCGCAGCGCCTGTGGATCGCCGGCCGCGACTTCGGCGAGGCCGCGGGTGAAAAGGTAACCGGTTGCCTTCCCTGGCGACTTGACGACTGCATCGGCTGCCAGCCGCAGCGCGCCATCCACGTCGCCCTGGTCCAGTCGGCAGCGCGCGCGCCGGGCCAATTCGAGCGCTTCACGGACCTTTTCCGCCGAAATGTCGGCGTGCACCCGGTCCAGCGCCGTGTCGGCCGCGTCGCAATGTCCCTCGGCCCGTAGCAGCGAGGCGAGGTCGAACGCCGCGCTGATGCGTAATGACGGCGAAACCGCCGGCGTAGCAACCATCGATTGCAGCCGCGTGATGGCCTGTTGCGGCCGGTCGCGCAGCACGTCGATCTGCGCAAGCCGCAGCGTCGCATCGCCGAATGCGGCATCGAGTTCAAGTGCCCGCTGGTATTGCTTCGCGGCTTCGTCGTACTGCGCCTGGAACAAGCGCGAATCGCCAAGCAGGTAATGGGCATTCGGATTGGTCGGGGAAAGTTCCACCAGCTTGGCCAGGGCCTCGTCGGCCACGTCGTAGTGGCCAAGCTTGAGGTTGAGGTCGCCAACGGCACTCCACGCGACTTCGTCCTCCGGATCCTGGGCAGCTAGCGACTCCGCTTCGACCAGCGCTTCCTCGTTGCGGCCCTGGTCCATGAGTACGTACAGCAACAGCAGGCGCGCCTCGGTTTCGTAGGGATATTGCTTCAGCAGGTCGCGGTAGGCTTTTTCGGCCTGTGGATACTGGCGCCGGAAGTAATAGCCGGCAGCATTGATGTAGCCCTTCTCGCGGTCCGGCAGGCGCGCCGAGTTTTGCTGCGCGACATCGATCTGCTTGACCGCGCCATCGGTATCGCCCAGCGATGCGAGGGTATGCGCCAGGCGATAACGGGCCATGGCGAAATCGGGTGCCCTGGCCACGGCGGCCTCGAAGCCGGTGCGCGCCGCTTCATAGTCGAACCGGAGGAAATTCTCCATGCCGGCGATGAAGGCCTCGTAGGCCGTGATGTTGCGGGATGCGAAATCGGCGGCGAAAACATCGACCTTCTCGGTCCCGGGAAGGCCCAGCCCCTGCTTGATGACCGATGCGACGGCAGTCGACACCGACAGTGCTTCGTCCGGTTGCAAGCCTTCGCGCCGGTTGGCGCCGATCTCGACGTTGCGGCGCAGGTCCGTGATGCGCGAGGTGATCGTCAGCCCGCGCGGCGTGCGCAACACCTCGCCGCTGACGATGTGGCTGATGCCGGCGTCCGCGGCATGGGTGAACAAGGCCTGCATGTCCGGGTACTCGCTGACGAGTCGCGCCGTGCGTGTCGCGGAAACCACCGCCATGTAGCGCGATTGCGCGAGGTCGTCGCGTACCAGGGTCGCGATGCCCGCACCGGTCCAGGCCAATTCCTTGCGGCCGGTCAGATTTTCCAACGGCAGGACGGCCACGACGGGAAGCTCGTCGGGCCGGGTCTGGCTGGTGAACTCCGTGTCGCCGGTGTGCGACAGCCGCGCCGTCCACAGCCAAGCCGTCCCGCCCACGATCAGTGCCAGCAGAGGGGCTGCGACCAATGGACGAACCCACCATCGCGGAGGGCGGCGTCCCTGCGGGTAGGCGCCTTCGACCGGAGTCGTGATGCGGATGCCATGGCTGGTGAAATCGAATACCCAGGCCAGCACCAGCGCCACCGGAAATCCCGCGAACGCGGCCACCAGCAGCGCGCGCATCGCCCAGTCGGGGATGCCGAAGGCAGGAAATGCGATGTCGGCCGCCTGCACCGCGGCCCAGGCCACGATGACGTAGATGGTGCCGGCGCTGAACATGCGCCGGCGTTGCAGGTCTCGCCAGAATCCGCGAAGTCGGCGGCGCTTCATCGATCGGCCATCGTTGCGGCGGGAGCCGGTTACGGGAACCTTAACCGATTCCAGGCTCGCAGTGACCCGGATGGCGTTCCCGCACCGGACTCAGTGGGATACGCCCCGAATCCGCAGCGCCGTCAAGCCATCTTCATGGTGGGCGCGGCAGGATGGACGCATGCAGGCGGATGGCCACACGCTGTGGACGATCGGGCACTCGACCCGCGACTGGGAGGACTTCGTCGCCATGCTGCGCGAGGCCAGGATCGAGGTGCTGGTGGACGTGCGCCGCCATGCCGGGTCGCGACGCCATCCGCAGTTCTTCGGCGACACGATGGCGCGCGCGCTGCCTGCGGCGGGCATCGACTACGTGGCGATGCCCGGGCTCGGCGGCCGCAGGCCACCGCGCCCGGACTCGCCGAACGCAGCCTGGCGCAACGCCAGCTTCCGCGGCTATGCCGACAACATGGCCTCGCCCGAGTGGCGGGCCGCGCGCGACCGGTTGGCCGGGATCGCACGCGAGCGCCGCACTGCGATGATGTGCGCCGAGGCGGTGTGGTGGCGCTGCCACCGGCGCCTGATCGCCGATGACTTCACCGCGCGCGGCTGGCAGGTCGTGCACCTGATGGCGCCGGGCCGCAGCCAGCCGCATGCGCTGAACCCGGACGCGCGCATGGTCGACGACGTCCTGTGCTATCCGGCGCCCGGGGGAGGGCAGGCGGAGCTGTTCGGTTGAGCGGATCCGGCTCCGCGGCCGGCTTCAGTCCACCAGGGTGGTCGGAAGCGAGGATCGCGCCAAGACCCGCATCGCCACCGACCCCAGCATCAGGCTCTTGAGCCTGGTCAGTCCGCGCGAGCCCATCACGATCATGTCCGCGTGCAGGCCGGTGGCGGCCTTGGCGATTTCGGCGGCGGCATCGCCGGTGGTTGCCAGCACATCGAACCGGACCTTGGTCCGCGTGAGCAGCTGCCTGGCGCCGGCGAGCGCATGTTCGCTGTTGCTCGAATGGTATTCGGCGACCGCCTCGGCCCCCAGCTTGCGTGCCGCTGCACGCAGCAGCGGCGGATCGACGTGGATCAGCAACACCGTGGGGGGCTTGGCGAGCTGCTTGGCGAGTTTGGCAACGTGCCTTGCGGCGCGTTCGCTGGGGGCGCTGCCGTCGACGGCGAGCACGATTTTCATGTAGGTCTCCAGGGCCGGAACCAGGCGGTCGAATGCGTCTCGTGGCGACCCCGTCCGGAACCCGGGGCGGCCGCGTCAACCATGCCGGGCGATGCGCGCAAAGTCCAGTCTTGCCGCCGCCTAGCGGTACCCGGCTGCCTGCAGTTCGAACAGTTCCGCGTAGCGCCCGTCCGCCGCGAGCAGCTCATCGTGCGTGCCGCTGGCCTCGATGCGGCCATCGTGCAGCACCAGGATGCGGTCGGCCATGCGCACGCTGGAGAAGCGGTGCGAGATCAGCACCGCGGTCCTGGCCTGGGAGAGGTCGCGGAAGCGCTGGAACACCTCGAACTCGCTGCGGGCGTCCAGCGCCGCGGTCGGCTCGTCGAGGATCAGCAGCTGGGCATCGCGCATGTAGGCGCGGGCGATGGCGATCTTCTGCCACTCGCCGCCGGAAAGATCCACGCCGTCCTTGAACAGCTTGCCGAGCATCTGGTCGTAGCCCTTCGGCAGGCGTTCGATCACCGCATCGGCGACGCTGCGCCGCGCGGCCTCGGCGATGCGGGCGACGTCTTCGCGCGCATCGATGCGGCCGACGGCAATGTTGTCCGAAGCGCTGAGGTAGTAGCGCACGAAGTCCTGGAAGATCACCCCGATGTTGGCGCGCAGGTCCTCGAGGTCGTATTCGGACAGCGGGTGGCCATCGAGCAGGATGCGGCCCTCGTCGGGGTCGTACAGCCGCGCCAGCAGCTTGACCAGGGTGGTCTTGCCGGCGCCGTTCTCGCCGACCAGGGCCAGCACCTCGCCGGCATGCAGGCTGAAATCGAGGTGGCGCACCGCCCAGCGCCTGGCGCCGGGATAGCGGAAGCCGACGTCCTCGAACACGAAGCCGCCGCGTATAGGATCCGGGAACGGACGCGGATTCTCGGGCGAGACGATTTCCGGTTCGATGCGGAAGAACGAGAACAGGTCGTCGAGGTACAGCGCCTGCCCGGCGATCTGCGAGAACCCGCTCAGCAGGCCTTCGAGCAGGCTGCGCAGGCGCCGGAACGAGGCCGAGAGGAAGGTCAGGTCGCCGATGCTGAACTCGCCGCGCACGGTGCGCCAGGCAATGAAGGCGTAGGCGGCGTAGTAGCCGAGCGTGCCGATGGTCGTGAACAGGCCGCCCCAGCCAGCGCGACGCAGGGCGATGCCGCGGTTGGCGCGGTAGATCGACCAGGCCAGCTTGCGGTAGCGATCGATCAGGAAGGCATTGAGCCCGAAGCTCTTCACTTCCTTGGCCGATCCTGCGCTGGCACCGAGCATGCGCACGTAGTCCAACTCGCGTCGCTCCGGGGTCGCGCGGAAGTTCACCGCGTAGCTCTGCGCGTTGAAATGCGTCTCGCCAATGAACGCCGGCACCAGCGCCACCAGCAACAGCACGATCAGCCACGGTGCATAGACCAGCAGGCCGATGGCGAAGCTGATGATGGTGACCAGGTCCTGCGCCTGGCCGAGCAGTTGCGTCATCAGCGAACTGCGCCCGGCGACCTGGCGGCGCGCGCGGTCGAGCCGGTCCTGCAGGTCGGGATCCTCGAAGTCCTCGAGGTCGAGTGCGGCCGCGTGTTCCATCAGCCGCACGCTGGTGCTGTTGGCGTACAGCTCCGAGAGCAATGAATCGACCAGCCCGACGATGCGGCCGAGCAGGTCGCTGGCCACGGCCAGGGCGAACTCCAGCAGCAGCAGGTGCAGCAGCTGGTCGAGTCCGCCGCCATGCCACATCGTGGCCAGGCTTTCGCTGGAGGCGCCGCTGGCGACCAGCCGCACCGCCTCGTCGACGATCAGCTTGCCGACAAAGAGGATCGCCACCGGCAGCAGTGCGCGCAGCAGGCGCAGCAGCAGGCTCGACAGCGCCAGCGTGAGGCTGGTCTGCCAGATGCTGCGCAGGAACGGCGGCAGGTTGCGCAGCGCCGCGAAGCGTTCGCGCAGGCCCAGCTTCGGCGGTTGGTGGCTGCGGCTGCGCCAGTAGGAGCTGGACATGCGGGATCACGTGGCGGCGATGGCGCCAGCATGCCACGCGACGGCGGCCGGGGCAGGCCGGGACAGGCGCCTGCAAGCTAGAATACGGGCCTGTTCCGAGCAGCCCGGGCCCGCCTTGACCACGATCCGCCAGGACGACCTGATCCAGAGCGTCGCCGACGCCCTGCAGTACATCAGCTATTACCATCCGGTCGACTACATCCGCAATCTCGCCGCCGCGCACGAACGCGAACAGTCGCCCGCAGCCAAGGATGCGATCGCGCAGATCCTGGTCAACTCGCGCATGTGCGCCGAGGGCCACCGTCCGATCTGCCAGGACACCGGCATCGTCACCGTGTTCCTCCGCATCGGCATGGACGTGCGCTGGGACGGCGCCACGATGGGCGTCGAGGACATGGTCAACGAGGGCGTGCGCCGGGCCTACAACCACCCGGACAACAAGCTGCGCGCCAGCGTGCTAGCCGATCCGGCCGGGCGCCGCCGCAACACCGGCGACAACACCCCGGCGGTGGTCAACATCTCGGTAGTGCCGGGGAACAAGCTCGACGTGATCGTCGCGGCCAAGGGCGGCGGCTCCGAGGCCAAGTCGAAGTTCGCGATGCTGAATCCCTCCGATTCGATCGTCGACTGGGTGCTGCGGACGGTCCCCGCCATGGGCGCCGGCTGGTGTCCGCCCGGCATGCTGGGAATCGGCATCGGCGGCACCGCGGAGAAGGCGATGCTGCTGGCCAAGGAATCGCTGATGGAGCCGATCGACATCGTCGACCTCAAGGCGCGCGGGCCGTCGAATCGCCTGGAAGAACTGCGCATCGAGATCTTCGACAAGGTCAACGCACTGGGAATCGGCGCGCAAGGCCTGGGCGGGCTGACGACGGTGCTGGATATCAAGATCAGGGACTATCCCACGCATGCCGCCAACCTGCCGGTGGCGATGATCCCGAACTGCGCGGCCACGCGCCACGCACATTTCGTGCTCGACGGCAGCGGGCCGGTGATGCTCGATCCGCCTTCGCTGGACGACTGGCCGCAGCTGACTTACGACGCGTCCAAGGGCCGTCGCGTCGACCTCGAAACGGTCACCCGCGATGAGGTCGCCACCTGGAAACCCGGCGAAACCCTGCTGCTGTCCGGCAAACTGCTGACCGGCCGCGATGCTGCCCACAAGCGCATGGTCGACATGCTGGACCGGGGCGTATCCCTGCCGGTCGACTTCAACGGTCGTTTCATCTACTACGTCGGCCCGGTCGATCCGGTGCGCGACGAGGCCGTCGGCCCGGCCGGACCCACCACCGCGACGCGCATGGACAAGTTCACCGAACGGATGCTGGCGCAGACCGGCCTGCTGGGCATGGTCGGCAAGGCCGAGCGTGGCGAGGCGGCGATCGAAGCGATCAGGAAACACAAGTCCGCGTACCTGATGGCGGTCGGCGGCGCCGCCTACCTGGTATCGAAGGCGATCAAGGCCGCGCGCGTGGTTGCCTTCGAGGACCTGGGCATGGAGGCGATCCACGAGTTCACCGTGCAGGACATGCCGGTGACGGTGGCGGTCGACTCCAGCGGTGGATCCGTGCACAAGACCGGCCCGCGGGAGTGGCAGGCGCGCATCGCCGGCATCCCGGTGGTCGTGGAGACGGACTGATGCGCGGGACGCTGCTGCGCGACCACCATGATTTCGATCGCATGCTTGCCGACCTGCACCGCATCGCCGTGCTCGGCATCAAGTCCGACGACCGTCCAGGCAGGCCGGCGCACCTGGTGCCGGCCTACCTGCAGCGGGTCGGCTACGAAGTGGTACCGGTGCCGGTGTACTACCCGGACGTCGAACGGATCCTCGGCAAGCCGGTTTTCCGCAGGGTCGCCGAGATCCCCGGGCGCGTCGACCTGGTCAACGTGTTCCGCAAGCCCGCGGACCTGATGCCGCACCTGGACGACCTGCTCGCGGCGCGCCCGCGCACGGTGTGGATGCAGACCGGGATCAGGGACGATCGCTTCGCCGCGAAGCTGCTGGCCGCCGGCATCGACGTGGTGCAGGACGAATGCCTGATGGTGGAGGACCGGCGCTGGCGCAGCGCCCGGGAATAAGCCGGCCGCCGTGGGCCAGGATGCGCCCACCTTCATTGCCTCACTCCTTGGGGCTTGCCGCGACACTAGCGCTGCAACCATGACGGGATCGTGCGTGTGATCCCATGCGGCCGACTGCGATGGCGGCTGGTCAATACCACTCCAGCAGCGAAACCCCGATCCCGATGTACAGCGCACGGTGGTTGTAGTCGATCAGGCTCTCGCCATAGCCGTCGAAGACCTGCAGGTGGCCGCGCAGCCTGTTGTCGATCGGGAATGCCCAGTCGAACTGCAGGGCACCGTGCGAGCGGTCGCCGCCGCGCAGCGAGTGGCGGGCCATCAGCGACAGCTGGTGGCCTCCGGCGGCATGCACGATGGTCATGTCGCCGCGTCCGACGTAGTCCTGGATGTCGGGGTTGTTGTCGCTGCGCGCGGATTCGTTGATGCGCAGCCACGGGCGGAAATTCACCGCCCAGTGCTCGCGGTCCAGGCCGATGTTGAAGACCACCCGGTTCCAGCTGCGCGATAGCGGGTCGGCGCGCCCGTTGGACTGGTGGACCAGGCCGACGCCCGCCATGCGTCCCTTCCAGCCGCCCAGGCTGTAGTTGGTGCGGAACACCAGCATGGCCTCCGGCTCGTAGTCGGTTTCGCGGAACGGCCGTGATTGCCCGGAGTTGTAGACCTGCCAGCGCGAACTCTGGGTGTAGCCCATCCACAGGTCGCCGTTGTCGCCGAACAAGTTCTCGACCACCTTGGTCTTGAAGCTGAGCTGGAACTTGGCTTCCAGGTTGTCGATGTCGATCGGCGTGGTGATGGTGTTGGCGGGATTGGGCGAAGACGGCGTGTCGTTGATGCGGTTGGTCCAGAACGCCGGCAACAGGTACACCGGTTTGTAGGCGCGCAGGTTGAACCTGCCGAGCTTGGAATTCCTGGCGAGCTCCCAGCGGCTGTCGAGCAGCGACCCCCTGCCGGCATTGGCGATGGCGTCGTCGCCCGGCTCCGACCTGAAGATCTCGCTGATCTGGCGCCGGGCGCGCTGGGATCGCGTCAGTCCGGCCGCCTCCGCTTCGCTGGCGGCGCGCTGGCGTTCCTGCGCATCCTCAGCAGCGGCATCGGCGGCGGCCGTGGCATCGTGCTCGCGCTCCGTGGCGGCGTCGTAGCAGGCCAGGCGGCGGGCGTCGATCCCGATCGCCTTGCAGGCTTCGATCGACGCAGGATCGGGCCTGGCCTGCGCGGCGACATCGGTGGTGGCGAGCGAGAGCGCGGCCAGGGCGCAGGTCATGACGGGAAACAGGTGCATCGGCTGGTGGCCTCGAGAGTGGAGGTGGTCTGCCACGGCCTGCGATCAGCGGAACCAGGCCCAGGCGAACAATGCCAGCATCGTGCCGGCCAGTGCGAGTTTCAGCGCGATGCCGAACACGATCCCCATCCAGGTGCCGAAGCCGACCTTGCCCGCCAGGCCGAACCGGCCGGGGTCGAGCCTGCGGCCGTGCCACAGCTCACCGAGCATCGCGCCGAGGAAGGGGCCGGCAAGCAGGCCCAGCGGGCCGAAGAACAGCCCGACGAAGGTGCCGATCACCGCGCCGGCGACCGCCTTGCGGCTGGCGCCGACGCGCCTGGCGCCGAGTGCGGTGGCCCAGAAGTCGATCACCATCGACAGCAGGGTGAGCACGCCCAGGATCGCCAGCCACCACCACTGCACGCGTTCGAAACCGTCGGCCCAGGCGGCGAGCAGCATGCCGCAGAACACCAGGGGCAGGCCCGGCAGTGCCGGCAGCAGGATGCCGGCGATGCCGACAATGGCCATCAGGGCCGCAAGCGCATACCAGAGCATCTGGATGTCCATCGGGATTCCCCGCAAGGTGGTGGTGCACGGTGGGTCGGCGGATGCGCTGCAAGCGCTTGACGCGATTGCATTTTCACGAATGCCGCGGTAATTTGCAGGCGCTGTGTTTGTCAAGGTCACCGCGGATCGTGGCCTGGATGCGTTCGATCGGATTGCCGTTCCAGTATGCCCCCGCGGCATGGCGGCGCGGCCCCGGCCTGCGACATCGTCGTACCTCGTTTCCTCCTTGCGACCCAGCCGCCATGTCCAGCCAACGGCTGGCAGGCGTTTCCAACAAACCGTCAGGGAGTGGTGCAGATGTCAGAACGCGAAACCGGAACCGTCAAGTGGTTCAACGATGCCAAGGGCTTTGGATTCATCAGCCGCGAGAACGGCGAGGACGTATTCGTGCACTTCCGCGCGATCCAGGGCGATGGCTTCAAGAGCCTGCAGGAAGGGCAGAAGGTGAGCTTCACCGTGGTCCAGGGCCAGAAAGGCCTGCAGGCCGACGCGGTGCAGCCGCTCTAGGCGCCATCGGCAACCCGCATGAAGAAAGACCCGGCCTTGGCCGGGTCTTTCGCTTTCAGCTTCGACCGTCCGCGCCGCCGTCTGGCGGCACTGCCCGGGTCACTGCAGGTAGATGCGTCCGTTGCTTACCCGCACGTTGGCACCTTCGCGGATGCCATTGAGCACGTTCTGGGTCACGGTCGTGGTGCGTCCATCGTTCATTCGCACGTAGATCCGGTAGGTGTTGGACGCCTGGGTCTTGTTCTGGATGGCGTTGCCGGCGACCGCGCCGCCGACCGCGCCTGCCACGGTGGCGATGTTCTGGTTGCCCTTGCTGCCGCCGGTCTTGTCGGAAATCTCATGGCCGGCGATCGCGCCGACGATGCCGCCGAGGACGGCGCCGGTGGCATTGGGGGCAGCCTTGGCGCCGCCGAGGGTCTCGATGCGGATCACCGTGCCGCAGTCGTAGCAGTTGCTGGGCGTGCCATAGCTTGACGTGGATGCGGGCGCGCTGCTGTAGCCGCCGCCATATCCGGGCGAGGTGGCGCAGCCTGCCGCTGCAAATGCGGCGATCATTGCGCTGGCGCCGAGCAGACGAATCTTCATGCCGTTCTCCTGAGGGTGGGGAGGAGCGGGTGCTCCGTGCCGCAGACGATAGGCACGGGGTCGTGAATGCGCGGTCAATGGAGGAACGATGGAGCGCGCGATGTCAGCATCGATTCAGATGCCGGTGCCGCCATCGTTGCCTGGCGTTGCGTGCGTTGGCGCCGGCAAGCAGCCGGTTCCGTGACGGCCGTCAGTTCCTGAAATCCCGGTGGCAGGCTTTGCAGTCTTCCCCGATGCGCTTGATGGCGGTTTGCACGCCATTGCAGTTCAACGGTGGCGAAGCGAGTGCGGCGTCCAGGGTTTCGCGCAGCTTGCTGGCATGCCCGGTGAAACGCTGGTCCTCGCTCAGGTCCTGGCCGAAGGCCGGTTCGATGTCATTCGAAAGCGTGCGCAACGCCTGCAGTCGCGGCAGGGTATCGGTGGCGGCGCATCGATTGGCCTGCATGCTGCCGGCAAGCCGCTTCACCTGTGCGTCCATCACATGCATGACCGCTTCCGGATAGTAGTCCTGCCAGGTCTTCCGTGCTTCCCAGGTGCGCAGGATCATCACCACCGCGATGGCACCGACTGCCAGCCCCAGCAGGAACACGAACAGGTAGCGGGCGGATGCCGACGGCTTGGCGGGGGTGGTTTCAGGCGGGGTCGACATGGCGATGCTCCTGGGCGGCTGCGGCGACGATAACATGCCGCGGCACCGGTAAACTCGGCGCATGGACGATGCATGGCAGCAGCGGTTCTCGGGTCTCGACCGGCTATATGGCCGCGGTACGGTGGCGCGTTTTGCGACAGCCCGAGTGGCCGTCGTCGGCCTTGGCGGCGTTGGCTCCTGGGCGGTCGAGGCGCTTGCGCGCAGCGGCCTCGGCGGCTTGACCCTGGTCGATGCCGATGACGTCTGCGTGTCCAATACCAATCGCCAGTTGCCGGCGCTGCAGGGACATTACGGGCGCGGCAAGGCCGAAGCGATGGCCGAACGCTGTCGCGCGATCAACCCGGCGATCGACGTGCGCGCGGTACCGAGTTTCCTGACGCCATCGAACATGGAGTCGCTGCTGGGCGACGGCTTCGACGTGGTGCTCGATGCCTGCGACAGCTTCCGCAGCAAGGTCGAGGCAATCGCCTGGTGCCGGCGGCGCAAGCAGCCGATCGTGACCGTTGGTGCGGCGGGTGGTCGCATCGATCCGTCTCTGGTGCGGGTGCGCGACCTCTCGCGCACCGAGCACGACGCCATCCTGGCCCTGATCCGCAGGAAGCTGCGCGGCGAGTTCAATTTCCCCAAGGGTCCGAAGCGCTACTTCGGCGTGCCGGCGGTCTATTCGCTGGAAAACGTGCGCTATCCGCAGGCCGATGGCACGGTCTGCGGCCTGCGCCCGCAGCTGGGCGCGGACGCGGCATTGAAGCTGGATTGCGGCACGGGCCTTGGCGCGGCGATGCACGTCACGGGCGCGTTCGCGTTCGCCGCGGTCGGCAAGGTGCTGTCGATGCTGCTCAAACAGAAGGAATCCTTGTAGGAGCCCATCGGCGCGATTGGTATCGCCGCAGCCGTCCACGGCGCAGCAACATGATTCCTTGTGACTCCGGCCCGGCCATCCTTGGCCGGGCGTTCGCCGGCGCGGCCGATACCGATAGGGCATCGGCCAAGCGCGCCGACTCACCCCAGGTGCGCCCCTACAGGATGTCGGTGGCTTGCGACAGCCCGAACAGCCGTTCGGCATTCGCGGTCGTCGCCGCGGCCAGCTCCGCCATTTCGATGCCGCGCAGTCCGGCGATGGTCGCGCACACCGTCGCCAGCCTTGCCGGTTCGTTGCGTTGTCCGCGGATGCCGGCGTCGGGCTGGTCCGGGGCGTCGGTTTCCAGCAGCAGGTATTCGATCGGCATGCTCGCCGCGAGCTTGCGCAGGCGCGTGGCGCGCGGGTAGGTGACCGGGCCGCCGAGCCCGACCAGGAAGCCGGCTTCCCAAAGCTGTTCGGCCTGCTGGCGGCTTCCCGAAAAGCTGTGCACCACGCCGTGCAGTACGCCGTCTCCGCTATTGGCGATCTTCCCGATCGCCGCGATCACCGCGTCCACCGCGCGCCGCGCATGCACGATCACGGGCAGGCCGTACTCGCGCGCGAGTCGCAGCTGGCCTTCGAAATACGGCTGTTGCGCTTCGCGATCGAGACCTTCCACGAAGTAGTCCAGCCCGCATTCGCCGATCGCCAGCGGCCGCTCGCGCTCGATCCAGTCGCGCAGCGCGTCGAGGTGGGCAGGGCGGTGCCGGGCGAGGAACATCGGGTGCAGGCCATAGGCCGGGAACAGTCCGGGACCGCTTGCGCACACTTCCCGCAGCTTCGGCCAGCCGGCGGCGTCGATGGCCGGGACCACCTGGCGCGTCACGCCGGCCGCGCGCGCGCGCGCGATCACCGCGTCGCGATCGGGATCGAATTCGGAGGCATCCAGGTGGCAGTGGCTGTCGACCAGCATCGGCGCGTCGTTCGCTCAGCGGCGCGTCGATTCGCCTTCGATGGTCTCGCCTTTCCGGGGTTTGACCTTCTTCCAGTTGGCCAGCAGCAGGGTGCCCAGGCCGAGCAGCAGCTCATCGACGAAGGGAATGACGTCCGGGATGAGCACGTCGGCCACGAACAGGACGGCCGTCAGCAGGAACAGCCGGGGATAGCTCAGCCGTCCGAACCAGCGCAGCAGCGGGGCGAGCAGGGGATTGGGCATGGGACGCGCCTTGGCAAGAGGGACGTGGAACCGATCGCGCAAAGCTATCACGCCGCTCCGTAATTGCCGGGTTAAGGCCAGCGTCAGGCTTGACGGGCGGAATCGGCGCCCGTTCAGCTTGATCGTGCTGCAATCACGATGCACAGGGGCGGATGACCCGCCACAGGAGAGGCTGTCATGAACAAGAACACCATCGCCATCGCCATCGCGGCGCTGCTGGTCGGCGGCGTCAGCGTCGCGGCGTTCCAGCACGCGCGCAGCCCGAAGACAGCCGACGCGGTCGTACCGGTCGCGGCTGGCGAACAAACCGCCGACGCCACCCTGGCTGCCGACGCCGCTGCGCTGGACAACAGCATCGCCAGCGCGCCTCGAGCCGCCTGGGCCGATGTCGTCGACGTCAAGCCGGTCACGCAGAAGGAAAAACTGTACGCAACCGTGATCGGCACCGATCCGATCCGTGAGACCACCACCAGTTCGACCCCACGTGAAGTCTGCAACGACGTCGTCGTGCAGGAACGCCTGCCCGAGCGCGACGGCAACGTCGGCGGCACCGTGGTCGGCGCCGTGGTCGGCGGACTGATCGGCAACCAGGTCGGCAAGGGCAACGGCCGCAAGCTGGCGACGGTGGCCGGCGCGGTCGGCGGCGGCTTCGCCGGTCGCGAGATCGACAAGCGCCACGTCGGTGGCCAGGTCGTCAACCGGACCGAACGCCAGTGCCACACCGTGTCCGAGTCGTCGCAGTCCTCGCGTGTGGTCGGCTACAACGTGACCTACCGCAATCCCGACGGCAGCAAGGACACCATGCGCATGGGCAGCAAGCCGGGCAGCCGCATCGCCCTCGGCAGCGAGGACCGGACCATCGGCTACGACGTGACCTACCGCTACGACGGCCAGGAGCAGACCATCCGCATGGACCACAAGCCGGGCGAGCGCCTGCCGGTGATCGACGGCCAGGTGGTGACGCAGACGGCCGCAGTGGCCGGCGGTGAAAACCACGGCTGATCCGGCGGCCCCAGGGCCGGATTCGACGCAGTCCCCGACGGGGCCGGAGAAATCCGGCCCCGTCCTGCTTCAGGCGCTTGAGCGGCGGCTCGCATCCCGGCCTTGCGGCACAGGGCCGGTCCAGCGGGGTGCCGCGCGGCGGCGGCGGCCGATACAATGGCTGTTTCCCCGCCCAGCATTCCGACATGACCCTGCATCCCTACGACCTCTACGACGTCCGCTCCCTGCTCAGCGACGAGGAGCGCGCGGTGCAGGACACCGTCGCCCGCTTCACCAACGAGCGGGTGTTGCCGATCATCGGTGACTGTTTCGACCAGGCGCGCTTCCCGAAGGAGTTGATCCCGGAAATCGCCGGGCTCGGCCTGCTCGGCGCGACCCTGCCCGAGGAATACGGCGGCGGCGGACTCAACGCGGTCAGCTACGGCCTGATCTGCCAGGAACTCGAGCGCGGCGACAGCGGCATCCGCAGCTTCGCCAGCGTGCAGTCCTCGCTGTGCATGTACCCGATCTTCGCCTATGGCACAGAAGAACAGAAACAGCGCTGGCTGCCGGACATGGCCGCCGGCAAGGTCATCGGCTGCTTCGGCCTGACCGAGCCGCAGGGCGGCTCCGATCCGGCCAACATGAAGACCAATGCCAGGAAGGACGGCGGCGACTGGGTCCTCAACGGCGCCAAGATGTGGATCACCAACGGCAACCTGGCCGACATCGCGATCGTCTGGGCGCAAACCGACGACGGCATCCAGGGCTTCGTAGTCGAGAAGGATTTCAAGGGCTTCACGGCGCAGGAAATCCACAAGAAGATGAGCCTGCGCGCGTCGGTGACCAGCGCGCTGTTCCTGGACGGCGTGCGCGTGCCGGAAGCCAACCGCCTGCCCAACGTCAAGGGCCTGAAGGGGCCGCTGGGCTGCCTGACCCAGGCGCGCTACGGCATCACCTGGGGTCCGATCGGCGCCGCCATCGCCTGCCTGGACGAGGCGCTGAACTACAGCAAGGAACGCATCCTGTTCGATCGCCCGGTGGCCGCGACCCAGAGCGCGCAGCTGAAGATGGCCGACTGGGCGCGCCGCATCACCTCGGCGCAGCTGCTCTCGCTGCAGCTAGGCCGATTGAAGGATGCCGGCAAGTTGCAGCCCACCCAGGTATCGCTGGCGAAATGGAACAACTGCCGCATGGCGATCGACATCGCCCGCGAAGCGCGCGACCTGCTCGGCGGCGCCGGCATCACCACCGAGCACTGCCCGATCCGGCACGCGCTGAACCTGGAATCGGTCATCACCTACGAAGGCACCGAGACCGTGCACCAGCTGGTGGTCGGGCGCGAGCTGACCGGCATCAACGCGTTCGCCGGCTGAGCGCTGGCGGCGCAGGAGAAATGCCGGCATGGCGCCTGACCCGACACTGGAAACGCAACGCCTGGTCCTGCGCCCGACGCAGGCCGAGGACTTCGAGCCTTGGGCGGCGTTCATGGCCGACGGGGTGAGCACCCGCTTCCTCGGCGGCGTGCAGCCGCGCGCACTGGCGTGGCGCAGCTTCCTGACCATGATCGGAGCCTGGCAGGTGCAGGGCTTCGCGATGTTCTCGGTCATCGAAAAATCCAGCGGCCGCTGGATCGGGCGGCTGGGCCCCTGGGTACCGGTGGGCTGGCCCGGCACCGAAGTCGGCTGGGGCATCGTCCGCGATGCGACCGGCAAGGGCTACGCCACCGAGGGCAGTATCGCCGCGATCGACTGGGCGTTCGACACGCTGGACTGGACCGATGTCATCCACACCATCGATCCGGACAACGCGCCATCTAAAGAGGTCGCGCGCAGGCTCGGCTCCAGCTACCGGCGGATGACGCGGATGCCGGCTCCGTTCCCTGAAGGCCAGGAAGTCGAGCTCTGGGGACAAACGCGCGAGCAATGGCGGGCCCGGGCCGCATCGCGCCGATGACCGGGCAGCCGGCCGTCGATCACGCATTGGCCGCGTCGCTGCAGGCGCTCGCTCCCATGCTCGCCGGGACGCTGCGCGATCCGTGGTGGGTGATCGGCAGCGCCGCGGCACGTCTTTCCGGCGTCGACGGATTCGCGCCGGCCGACATCGACCTGCTGCTCAGCCGGCGCGACGCCAAGGCGTTCACGCAGCGGCACGAGGCGCTGCTGGATCGCGACCATCGCGCGGCGGATGAAGGACTGTTCCGCTCGTGCTTCGCGCGGCTGCAGCTCTCGCCCCTGCCGGTGGAGGTCATGGGCGGCCTGCAGGTGCGGCATGATGGCGCGTGGCGGGATGTCGTGGTGGCCGACTCGGCGACCGCCGAATGCGGCGGTCATCTCTTTCCAGTGCCGAGCCTGCGGGAGCAGGTCCGGTTGTTCGAGTTGTTCGGCCGCGACAAGGACCTGGACAAGGCGCGCCGCTTGCGCCGGTACCTGCGGGAGCACGCCGCGCATGCCGTCTGAACCGTCGCGATCGTTGACCGTCCACGGCTATTCGCTTTCCGGCAACTGCCACAAGGTGCGGCTGCTGCTGGAACAGCTTGCCCTTGCCTACCGCTGGATCGAAGTCGACAGCTCCGCGGGCCAGACGCGCACGCCCGCCTATCTGGCGAAGAACGCGAACGGCAAGGTGCCGATGCTGGAGCTCGACGACGGCCGCATCCTGGTCGAATCCGATGCCATCCTGTACTGGCTTGCCGACGGAACCCCGTTTCTGCCGGCGGACCCGTGGCAGCGTGCGCAGGCCATGCGCTGGCTGTTCTTCGAGCAGTACAGCCACGAGCCTTGCATTGCCGTCGCCCGCTTCGTCCGCGGCTGGACGCATGCGGACTCGCCGCGTCGCGTTGAACTGCCCCGTCTGCTGGAAGGCGGACACAAGGCGCTGGCGGTGATGGAGCACCACCTGCAAGCGGCGCGATGGTTCACCGGCGCCGACTACGGCATCGCCGACATCGCACTGTTCGCCTACACCGACGTCGCCGGGCATGGCGGCTTCGACATGTCCGCGTATCCGGCGATCCGCGACTGGCTGGCGCGGGTGCGCGCCACGCCAGGGTTCGTGGCGATGCCGGAGCCGCCGGCCGAGGTCGCAGCAAGGCTGGCATCATCCACCTGAACCCCATCCACCAACATGCTGCCATCCACAAAGGCTGGCAGCCGAGCCAAGAATGACCAGTATCCAGAGCCCCATCCCCGCCCGCATGAAAGGCGTCAACCGCGCCGAGATCTGCGACGTCAATTTCAGCGAGTTCGTGCGCGGCTGGAATGGCGTCGCCAAGGATGCGCCCGGGAACGACGATTCGATCCTGGAAGGCAGCGCGCTCGATGCGGGCGGCTTCCGCGAGCTGTTCGAATCCCAGCTCGTGAGCCGCCACCTGGACCTGATGGCGCGGGTACTGCGGGTGCAGGACAAGGTGTTCTACACCATCGGTTCCAGCGGCCACGAAGGCAACGCGATGGTGGCGCGACTGGCGCGTCATACCGATCCTGCCTTCCTGCACTATCGCAGCGGCGGCTTCATGGCCGAACGCTTCCGCAAGCTGCCGGGGATGGATCCAGTGATGGATTCGGCGCTGTCGTTCGCGGCAAGCAGGGACGACCCCGCCAGCGGTGGCCGCCACAAGGTCTGGGGCAGCAGGCCGCTCTGGGTGCTGCCGCAGACCTCGACCATCGCCTCGCACCTGCCCAAGGCGTTCGGCACCGCGGTCGCGATCGAGCAGGCGCGGCGGATCGGACACCAGCTGCCGATCCCCGACGACAGCATCGTGGTCTGCTCGTTCGGCGATGCCTCGACCAACCACGCCAGCGCGCAGGCGGCGTTCAACGCCGCGTCCTGGACGGCCTACCAGAAGCTTCCGGTGCCGGTGCTGTTCGTGTGCGAGGACAATGGCATCGGCATCTCGGTGAAGACACCGGACGGCTGGATCGCGCAGAATTTCTCCTCGCGCCGGGCGCTGGACTACTTCCAGGCCGACGGCCTCGACCTGGCCGACGGCTATGGCCGCGTGCGCAACGCTGTCGAGCACTGCCGCATGACCCGGCGTCCGACCTTCCTGCACCTGCGCACGACCCGGATCATGGGCCACGCCGGCACCGATTTCGAGATCGAGTGGCGCAGCATCGAGGAGCTGTGCGCGGTCGAGGCGACCGACCCGCTGCTGCGCAGCGCGGCGATCGCGCTTGAATCCGGGTTGATGTCGAAGGACGAGATCCTTGCGCTGTACGAGGACACCCGCAAGCGCTGTTTCGCCGCAGCCGAAGCAGCCTACCGGCGGCCGAAGCTGTCGTCGCTGGCCGAAGTCGTCGCCCCGCTGGCGCCGTATTCGCCGGACGAGGTGCGGGCCGAGGCAACGCGTTCCGACTTCGCCGACAAGCGCATTGCGGTGTTCGGCGGCGAGGCGAAGCTGCCGGAAAGGCAGGCGCCGAAACACCTGGCGATCCAGATCAACCAGGCCCTGCACGACCTGTTCTGCAAGTATCCGGAAGCGCTGCTGTTCGGCGAGGACGTGGCCAGGAAGGGCGGCGTCTATACCGTCACCCGCAACCTGTACAAGGCGTTCGGTAACCGTCGCGTGTTCAACACGCTGCTCGACGAAACCATCATCCTGGGCCTGGCGCAGGGCTTCGCCAACATGGGCATGCTGCCGCTGCCCGAGATCCAGTACCTGGCGTACTTCCACAACGCCTGCGACCAGATCCGCGGCGAGGCGGCCAGCCTGCAGTTCTTCAGCAACGACCAGTACCGCAACCCGATGCTGTTGCGGATCGCCTCGCTGGGCTACCAGAAGGGCTTCGGTGGGCATTTCCACAACGACAACTCGATCACCGCGCTGCGCGACATCCCGGGGCTCGTCGTGGGCTGCCCGTCGCGCGGCGACGACGCGGCGACGATGCTGCGCACGCTGGCGGCGCTGGCCAAGGTCGACGGCCGCGTCTGCGCCTTGCTCGAACCCATCGCGCTGTACATGACCAAGGACCTGTACGAGCACGGCGACGGCGGCTGGTTGACCGCGTACCCGACGCCGGAGCAGGCGATGCCATTGGGCGAAGGTCGCGTCTACCTGCCGGAAGACGGCAGCGCGGGCGACGACCTGGTCGTCTTCACATTCGGCAACGGCGTGCCGATGAGCCTGCGCGCGGTACGGCGGATCGGGGAAAAGTACGGCTGGAAGGCGCGCGTCGTCGACCTGCGCTGGCTGGTGCCGCTCAACGATGCGTACATCGTCGAACAGGCGCGGACCGCAAAGCGCATCCTGATCGTGGACGAGGGCCGCCGCAGCGCCGGGGTGGGCGAGGGCATCATCACCGCGATCACCGAGGGCGGGTACGGCGCACGGCCGTTTCGGCGCGTGGTGGGTGCCGATACCTTCACGCCGCTGGCCGGGGCGGCGCTGCTGGTGATTCCGTCGGAACAGGACATCGTCGACGCGGCCGATTCGCTGGCCTGACCCGTAGGAGCGGCTTGTAGCCGCGCGCTCTTATCTGGCTAACGAGCGAAAAGCTCGCGGCTATAAGCCGCTCCTACAGGAATTCCTACAGAAGGTCATCGTGCCAAGCCGCCTTGCAGCGGTCGTTTGCGCAAGCCAGTTCCGGCTGCGGACAAGTCGGTGAACTGGCGATCCAGAGGCAAAACCGCGAGGGCGATCTTGCCCGCACTGCTGGCGATCTTGCCGACCACGTCGCCGCCTTCGCGCACGTCGCTGCCGGCGGCAAGCGGAGCGTCGGCCTCGAGCAGCGCCAGTCCGCGTTTGGCCTGCCCAAGGAAATGCGTGCGCGCCACGATTTCCTGGCCGGGATAGCAGCCCTTCTTGACGCTGTAGGCGCGCAGGCGATCCAGCGACAGCTGCTGCGGCGTCCATTGCCCGGCCTGTGACGGTTCCAGCCGCGGCAGCCCGTGCGCGAGATCGAACTCCCGCCAGCGGGTGCATGCCGTCGCGTCGTCGGCAGTCGCGACCCGGTTGATGCGCAGGGCCCGCGGGCCGCCCTCGCCGCCGAAGTCGAGTTCGACGCCGTGACCCTCATCGCCGCTGAAACTCGTTGCGGAAGCGGCCGCAGGCGCCATGAAGGCACCGCTCGCATGGAGCTCGCCGCTCACGTCGATGGCAAGCTTGCTGCGGAACACGAAGCGGCGCAGGCTCGCAGCGAGCTCGTCCGCGTCCGCATCCATGGCCAGCAGCCACAGCGTGGCGGCATCCAGGCGCAGCAGCGCGAATAATGCGATCACGCGTCCCTTCGGCGTCAGCCAGCCGTTCCATTGCCACTGCCCGTCGCCGAGGGCGGCGACGTCGTTCATGCACTGCGCCTGCGCGAAGGCGACCGCATCGCGACCGCCAAGGACGATGACGCGATGGTCGGGCAGGGCTGAAAATACGGTACCGGGCATGCTTGACTTGTCCAATAACGGGGTGGAGCCTAAACTCGTGTACGTGCAAGACCCTGCAAGCATAGGCGAAAGCCACTCCAGCCCTGAACCGGCCCAGGCGGAAAAGCCCGTTCCGGAATCGAAGCCGCGGCAGGAAATCGGCGGTCGCGACGGCCTGGACCCGACCCGCTACGGCGACTGGGAAAAGAACGGGCGCTGCATCGATTTTTGACGCCGCGGCCGCCGCGGCGGGTAGCATTGAGCCAACGCGGCTGTTGCCGCCCAGCGAAGAGACCAGCGCAGCATCATGAAAACAGGTCCAGAACGTCCGCTGTCGCCGCACCTGCAGGTCTACCGCTGGCAGATCACCATGACGATGTCGATCCTGCATCGTGCCAGCGGCATCGTGCTGGTGGCGGGGGCCTTCGCCCTGGCGTGGTGGCTGCTTGCCGTCGCCGCCGGCGGCGCGGCGTATGCCAGCGCCGCCGCCTGCCTGGCTTCGCCCCTGGGCATCATCGCGCTGGCGGGCTTTTCCCTGGCCCTGGTCTACCACCTGCTCAACGGCATCCGCCACCTGCTGTGGGATATCGGCTGGGGGTTCGAAATCCCCGAGGTCTACCGGTCCGGCTATGCGGTGGCCGCGCTCACGGTGGTGCTGACCGCCTTGGTCTGGTTCTTCGCGCTGCGGGGTGGGGCATGAGCGGATCGCAAACCCCGGCCAAGGCCGGTTACCGCACCCCGGTCGGTCGCGCGCGCGGTCTCGGATCGGCCAAGTCCGGCACCGGCCATTTCTGGTGGCAACGCGTCACCGCGGTCGTGCTGGCCCTGCTGGTGCCCTGGCTGCTCGGCATCCTGGTCTCTTTCATCGGCGCCGACCTGGCCGGGGTACAGGCCACCCTGGCCAGGCCCTGGAACGCGATCCTGCTGGCGATGTTCGCGCTGGCGCTGTTCTGGCACGCCAAGCTCGGCCTGCAGGTGGTGATCGAGGACTACGTGCACCGGCGCGCGGTCGAGATCGCCCTGCAACTGCTCGTGACCTTCCTCTGCGTGATCGGTGCGCTCGCGTCGCTCTACGCCATCGGCCGCATCGCACTGCTGGCCTGATGCCCTTCCATAGAAGCCGACGATGACACCTGCATACAAGATCACCGAACACAAGTACGACATGATCGTGGTCGGCGCCGGCGGCGCCGGGCTGCGCGCCACCTTCGGCCTGGCGCAGAAGGGCCTGCGTACCGCGTGCATCACCAAGGTGTTCCCGACCCGTTCGCACACCGTGGCCGCGCAGGGCGGCATCTCGGCGGCGCTTGGCAACATGGGCCCGGACGACTGGCGCTACCACTTCTACGACACCATCAAGGGTTCGGACTGGCTGGCCGACCAGGACGCGGTCGAATACATGTGCCGCGAGGCGATCCCGGCGGTGGTCGAGCTCGAGCACCAGGGCGTGCCGTTCTCGCGCACCGAGGAGGGCAAGATCTACCAGCGCCCGTTCGGCGGCATGACCACCGAGTACGGCAAGGGCACCGCGCAGCGCACCTGCGCCGCCGCCGATCGTACCGGGCACGCCATCCTGCATACGCTCTACCAGCAGTCGCTCAAGCACCAGGCGGAGTTCTTCGTCGAGTACTTCGCGCTCGACCTGATCATGGACGCCGATGGCGCCTGCCGCGGCGTGCTGGCGATGGACATGTCCGAAGGCACCCTGCACCTGTTCCGCGGCCACGGCACGGTGCTGGCCACCGGCGGCTACGGGCGCGCCTACTTCAGCTGCACCTCGGCGCACACCTGCACCGGCGACGGCGGCGGCATGGCGCTGCGCGCAGGACTGGGGCTGCAGGACATGGAGTTCGTGCAGTTCCATCCGACCGGCGTCTATGGCGCCGGCATGCTGATCACCGAGGGCGTGCGCGGCGAAGGCGGCATCCTGCGCAACTCCGAGGGCGAGCGCTTCATGGAGCGCTACGCGCCCAACGCCAAGGACCTGGCCTCGCGCGACGTGGTGTCGCGGGCGATCACCCTGGAAATCCGCGAAGGCCGCGGCGTCGGCGAGCACAAGGACCACATCCACCTCGACCTGACCCACCTCAATCCGGCCGACATCCACGAAAAGCTGCCGGGCATCGCCGAGACCGCCAAGATCTTCGCCAACGTCGACGTCAACAAGCAGCCGATCCCGGTGCTGCCGACCGTGCACTACAACATGGGCGGCATCCCGACCAACTACCACGGCGAGGTCGTGCAGCTGCGCGATGGCGACCCGAACGCGGTGGTGCCGGGCCTGTATGCGATCGGCGAGGCGGCCTGCGTATCGGTGCATGGCGCCAACCGCCTCGGCTCGAATTCGCTGCTCGACCTGGTGGTGTTCGGCCGCGCCGTCGCCAATCGCGCCGCCGAGACGATCAAGCCGGGCGGCAACCATCCGCGGCTGGCCGACGATGCCTGCGACCGTTCGCTGGGCAACCTGGACGGCGTGCGCAACGCCAATGGCGATACCCCGACCGCGACCATCCGCGACCGGATGCAGCGCACCATGCAGGCCGACGCGGCCGTGTTCCGCACCGCCGAATCGCTGGCGGAGGGGGTGGAAAAGATCCGCGAAATCCACGACTCGTTCGCCAACGTCAAGGTCAGCGACCGCTCGATGGTCTGGAATTCGGACCTGGTGGAGACCCTGGAGCTGCAGAACCTGCTCGGCCAGGCGCTGGCGACGATCACCTCGGCCGCCAACCGCACCGAGTCCCGCGGCGCGCACGCGCGCGAGGATTTCCCGGACCGCAACGACGACGAATGGATGAAGCACAGCCTGTGCTGGGTAGGCGACGAGGGCGAGACCCGGATCGACTACCGCCCGGTGCACCTGTACACACTCGACGACGAAGTCGAGATGGTGCCGCCAAGACAAAGAGTCTATTGACCTGTAGGAGCGACGTGAGTCGCGAGCTCTTCCCCTTGACCCAGAAAAGCAAAAGCTCGCGACTCACGTCGCTCCTACAGAAAAGCCGCGATGTCGGCATGGTTGCAGGAATAAAATGATGGCCGAATTCACCCTCCCTAAGAACTCGAAGATCCACCAGGGCCGGCACTTTTCAGCGCCGGCCGGGGCCAAGCGCGTGCGTGAGTTCAAGGTCTATCGCTGGAGCCCGGACGACAACGAGAACCCGCGCACCGACACCTACGAGGTCGACCTCGACAAATGCGGTCCGATGGTCCTGGACGCGCTGATCAAGATCAAGAACGAGATCGATCCGACGCTGACGTTCCGCCGTTCCTGCCGCGAAGGCATCTGCGGCTCGTGCGCGATGAACATCGACGGGGTCAATACCCTGGCCTGCATTTGTGCGATCGAGGACAGCGGACAGCAGGGGCCGCTGGATCCGCTGCCGCAGCAGCCCGCGGTCAAGAGCAGGTCGAGCGTGGCGATCTATCCCTTGCCGCACATGGCGGTGGTCAAGGACCTGGTGCCGGACATGACGCATTTCTATGCGCAGTACGCGTCGATCAAGCCCTGGATCCGCACCCAGAGTTCGCCGCCGCCGGACCGCGAGCGGCTGCAATCGAAGCAGGAGCGGGCAAAGCTCGACGGACTCTACGAATGCATCCTGTGCGCCTGCTGCAGCACCGCCTGTCCCAGCTACTGGTGGAACGGCGACCGCTACCTTGGCCCCGCGATCCTGCTGCAGGCCTATCGCTGGATCGTCGACTCGCGCGACGAGCACACCGGTGAGCGCCTCGACGACCTCGAGGACCCCTTCAAGCTGTACCGCTGCCACACCATCATGAACTGCACGCGCACTTGCCCGAAGGGCTTGAATCCCGCGAAGGCGATCGGCGAGATCAAGCAGCTGATGCTGGCGCGGCAGCACTGAGCCGTCGACAGCATGCCGCGCGCGATCTTCCTGCCGGCGTTCGCCATGGTCGCGCTGACGGTCGTCGTATGGCTGCGCATGTTCTTCGTCCGCGTCGGGCAGATGAAGCGCGAACGGATCCACCCGCAGGCCGTCGCAACCTCGGCGCAGGCCTTGGCACGCCTGACCGACAGCCGCGTCGCCGACAACTTCCGCAACCTGTTCGAGCTGCCGGTGCTGTTCTACCTGGCGATCTGCGTCGCCGCGATCGCCGGGCTGGCGACCACCACCACCCTGGTGCTGGCCTGGCTGTTCGTGCTGCTGCGCGTGGTCCACAGCGCGATCCAGTGCAGCTACAACAAGGTCATGCACCGCTTCCAGGCCTACCTGGCGGGCGGCATCGTCCTGTGGCTGCTATGGGCGTGGCTGGCGTTCCTGCTGTACCGGTGAGCGCGGCGGGCGCGGTCGACGAGGCCGAACTGGGCCGCCTGCGCTGGCGCTGCCGGCGCGGGATGAGGGAACTCGACCAGCTGCTCGGCCGCTGGCTGGAGCAGCGATGGGCGGCGGCTTCCGAAGCCGAACGCGGGGTTTTCCTACAGCTGCTGGATTGCGAGGACGATAGGCTGTGGCGATGGTTCCTTGGACAGGAGGCCGTGCCCGATGCCGCACTCGATATGCTCGTCCAGCGCATCCGCGCCCTGCCGCCTTGAGTGGCGGCCCTCGCGGCTGCTGGTCGCCTGCCTGCTGCTGCTGGCGCTGGCGGCGGCATTGTCGGTAATGGCATCGGAGATGCCGCGTCCAGCGGCCTGGCCGCTGGCGCTGGCCGCGTCCGCCCATGGCTTCCGGCTGGCGTGGAGGGAGTCGCGTCGCGCAGCCTGCGAGGTCGTGATTGCGCCCGGCGATGCGGCGTCGAGCGTGGATGGCGTGCCGGTATCGGCATTGACCGTACGCTGGCGCGGCCCGCTTGCCTGCCTGCAGTGGCGCACTGCCGACGGCCGTAGCCAGCGGCTCGCGTTCTGGCCAGATACGCTGCCGGCGCCGCGGCGACGTGAACTCAGGCTGGCCGCGCCGGCAGCCATTGCAGCGCGTCCACATGCTTCGATGGCACCATAGCGGCTGCCCAGTCGACCCCTACGCATGTTCAAGCCCATCCCCGTCGCCATCGGCCTGCGCTACCTGCGCGCAAAGCGCCGCAACGGCTTCATCTCCTTCATCTCGCTGGCCTCGATCCTGGGCATCGCCATCGGCGTGGCGGCATTGATCACCACGCTGGCGGTGATGAGCGGCTTCCAGCGCGAGATCCGCGACCGCATGCTGGAGATGGCCGCGCACGCCACCATCAGCGCCGACGGCGACGTGATGGAGAACTGGCGCCAGGCGGTCGCCGAGGCGCGCCGCGACCCTCGCGTGGCCGGTGCCGCCCCCTACATCGAGACCCAGGCGCTGCTGACCGGCGCGCGCAAGCAGCCGGCGATCGTGCGCGGGGTCGATCCGGTGGCCGAACGCACGGTTTCGGTGCTGGCCGACAAGATGGTGCAGGGCAAGCTGTCCGACCTGCAGCCGGGCAGCTTCAACATCATCCTGGGACGCGAGCTGGCGCTGTGGCTGGGCGTCGGCGTCGGCGACAAGGTGGTCGTACTGACCGACATCCGGGCCACGCCGATGGGTGCCATGCAGCAGCTCAAGCGCTACACCGTCAGCGGCCTGTTCGAGGCCGGCTACCAGGAATACGACAAGGGCCTGGCGGTGGTGAACCTGCAGGACGCGCAACGGGTGCTGCGGATGGGCGACGGCGTCACCGGCGTGCGCCTGCGCCTGCACGACATGGACCTGGCCTGGGACGTCGCGCGCGACCTGGCGTTGCGGCTGAAGGGACCCTACCGGGTCAGCGACTGGACCACCGACAACGCCAACATGTTCCGGGCGCTGAAGCTGGAGAAGACCATGATGGCGATCCTGCTGTCGCTCATCATCGCCATGGGCGCCTTCAACCTGGTGTCGTCGCAGGTGATGCTGGTGACCGACAAGCAGGCCGACATCGCCATCCTGCGCACGCTGGGACTGACGCCGCGCGGGGTGATGCAGGTGTTCATGGTCCAGGGTTCGCTGATCGGCACCATCGGCACCGTGCTAGGCGTGGTCGGCGGTATCGTGCTGACGCTCAACCTCGAGCACATCCTGCGCGCGATCGAGCGCGTGCTCGGGGTGCAGCTGATGCCGGAAGACGTGTACTACATCACCGGCCTGCCGACCCGGCTGGAAGCCAGCGACGTCGTCATCATCTCGATCATCGCGCTGGCGATGGCGTTCCTGGCGACGATCTATCCCGCATGGCGGGCGTCGCGCACGGCCCCGGCGGAGGCGCTCAGGTATGAATAGCCGGGAATCGGGAGCGGGGATCCGGGAATCGGAAATGCAGGGGCAACCGCAGGCGCAAACCGGCGAGGTGATCCGCGCCGAGGGCCTGGCCAAGACCTATGCCGAAGGGAAGCTGCACACGCCGGTGTTCGACGGACTCGACCTGCAGGTGCACGCCGGCGAAACCGTGGCCATCGTCGGTGCGTCCGGTGCCGGCAAGAGCACCCTGCTGCACCTGCTCGGGGGATTGGACACGCCGACCGCGGGCGAGGTTTTCGTCGCGGGGCAGAAGATGAGCGCGCTGTCCGACGCCGCGCGCGGCCGCCTGCGCAACCATGCGCTTGGCTTCGTCTACCAGTTCCACCACCTGCTGCCGGAATTCACAGCGCTGGAGAACGTGATGCTGCCGGTGCTGCTCAACGGCACCGGCGTGCCGGATGCGGCGAAGGTGGCGCGCGCCCTGCTGGAGTCGGTCGGGCTCGGCCACCGCCTTGAACACAAGCCGGGCGAACTGTCGGGCGGCGAGCGCCAGCGTGCGGCGGTGGCGCGTGCGCTGGTCAACCGCCCGGCCTGCGTGCTCGGCGACGAGCCGACCGGGAACCTCGACGAGCGCACGGCAGCGACCGTGTTCGAGCTGATGCTCGAGCTCAACCACGCGCACAAGACCAGCCTGGTGCTGGTGACGCATGATCGCCGGCTCGCGCGCCGGCTCGACCGGGTGCTGGAACTGCACGAAGGCCGGCTCAGGGAACTGGTCAGCGACGAGGTGTAGGAGGGCAGGGACATGCGGATCGCGGCAGGGACGCCGTTGCTTGGAATCGCCACCTCGACCGCACTGCTGGCGGGCTGCGTGGCCTGCCTGTGCCTGCCGGCGTTGCCGCCCTGGTGGTCGCTGGCCGCGGCAGCTGCCGTGGGCCTGGGGCTGTGGACGCGCAGCGACTGGCGCCGGGTTTGCGGCGCGCTGCTGTTCGGTTTCGGCCTGTGCGGCCTGCATGCGGGGCACGCGCTGTCGCAGCAGCTGCCGTTGTCGCTGGAACGACAGGACGTCGTGCTCAGCGGGCGCATCGTCGATCTGCCAAGCGACGAACCGCGGCGCACCCATTTCCAACTGCGGGTGGATGATGGCGACGCGCAGCCGAAGGCGCTGCGTGGCCGGCTGCTGCAGCTGTCCTGGTATGACGGCTACCGGCAGGCAGGCAGCCCGCGTCGCCACCAGCTGGAGTCCGGCAGCCGCTGGCGTTTCCAGGTCCGCCTGCGTGCGCCGCGCGGCCTGCGCAATCCCGGGGTCTTCGATGGCGAGAAGTCGGCGCTGGCCAAGGGCATCGCCGCGACCGGTTACGTGCGGGATCCGCAGGGAGCGCGGCAGCTGGCGCCACCGCGGGGCATTGACGCCTGGCGCGAATCGATGTCCGCGCGCATCGGCAACGCGATCCATTCGCCTACGGCGCGCTACGTGCAGGCGCTGGCGCTGGGCGATACCCGCGGACTGCAGGACAGCGACTGGGAGTCGCTGCGGGCGACTGGGGTCACCCACCTGATCGCGATCTCCGGTTTCCACGTCGGCATGGTCGCGGCGCTGTTCGCACTGTTTGCTGCAGGCCTGTGGCGCATGTTCCCGGCGCTGGGCAGGCGGCTGCCGAGGCCGCAGGCCGCCGCTGCGGCGGCGCTGCTGGGCGCGCTGGGTTACGCGGCGGTGTCCGGATTCGCCCTGCCGACCGTGCGCACCTTGCTGATGATCGCCGTGGTGGCGGCAGCACGCGTGCTGCGGCGCCCGGTGCGGGTTGTCGACGCGCTGGCCATGGCGCTGCTGGCGATCCTGCTGGTCGACCCGATGGCGGCGCTGACCGCCGGCTTCTGGCTGAGCTTCGCCGGCGTCGCCTGGCTGGCCTGGTGCCTGCCGGACGCAGGACATCGGATCGTCGGCGACTTCCTGTCGGCGCAGGGCGTGGCGACGCTGGGCCTGCTGCCGTTGACCGTGGTGCTGTTCGGACAGGCATCGCTGGCCGGGCCGTTGGCCAACCTGGTGGCGATCCCCTGGTGGACCTTCGTGGTGGTGCCGCTCTCGCTGCTCGGTACCGCCCTGGAGGCGCTGCACCCTGGTGCAGGCGGGTGGGCATGGCGGGCGGCGGCCTGGTGCTTCGACCTGGCGTGGCCATGGCTGGAGTGGCTGGCGGACAGCCGTTTCGCGCTGTGGTGGCTACCGCAGGCGCGCTGGTATGCGCTGCCGCTGGCGCTTGCCGGCGCATTCTGGTGCCTGCTGCCGCGCGGGGTGCCGGGCAAGTCGCTGGCGCTGCTGCTGTGGCTGCCGCTGCTGTGGCCGGATCGCAAGCTGCCGGCACGCGGGGACGCCGAGATCGTGGTGCTGGACGTCGGGCAAGGCTTGTCGGTGCTGGTGCGTACTGCGCGCCACAGCCTGCTGTACGACATGGGGCCGGCGCAGCCCGAGGGGTTCGACGCCGGCGAACGCGTCGGCGTGCCTTCGTTGCGCGCACTGGGCGTGCGCCGGCTCGACGCGGCCATCGTCAGCCACGGCGACAACGACCATGCCGGGGGCTTCCCGGCCGTCCGGCGCGCCTTCCCGCTGCCGGTCGCGTTCGCACCCGATGGCGTGGGCATCGCCGGCACCAGGCCTTGCGTCGCCGGGACGCAGTGGCAGTGGGACGGCGTGCGCCTGCGCTTCCTGCATCCGCCGCGCTACTTCCCCTACCTGGGCAACGAGTCGAGCTGCGTATTGCGGATCGAGACGGCGCACGGCGCGGCCCTGCTCACCGGCGACATCGATGCGGTGGTCGAACGCGAGCTGGTACGCCGTGCCCCGGCATCGCTGCGCGCCGACGTGGTGCTGGTCGCGCATCACGGCAGCCGCGGCTCCTCCGACCCGGCGTTCGTCGCCGCCACGGGCGCGCGCGATGCGCTGCTGTCGGCCGGCTACGGCAACCGCTTCCACCACCCGCACCCGATCGCCGTGCAGCGCTGGGAGGCGGCGGGCGCCAGGGTGTCGGACACCCTCGATTCCGGCGCCCTGCGCGTGCGCCTGCAGGCCGGCGACGTCACCGTCGAAACGTGGCGGCGGTCCCATCCTCACTTGTGGGACGCCGTGCAGCGCCAGCAGCGGCTGGCCGGCAAGGCCACTACGCTATCCTATCGGCCGGATTGAAACGGCCGCTGGCCGGGGGATCGCGCGTGCTGGAACTGGTGAAGGCGGGTGGCTGGCCAATGCTGCCCTTGTTGCTGCTGTCGGCGGTGGGGCTGGCGATCATCGTCGAGCGGTTCTGGGCACTGCGGCGCAAGAGCGTGCTGCCGCCGGGGCTGGGTAGCGAGGTGCGCGCCTGGGCCGCGCGCGGCAAGCTCGATCCGGTGCACATCGATTCGCTGCGCAACAATTCGCCGCTGGGCGCGCTGCTGGCCGCGGCGCTGGACGTGCGCAACCGCCCGCGCGAGGAAATCCGCGAGCGCGTCGAGGACGTTGGCCGCCACCTCGTGCATCGCATGGAGCGCTACCTCAATACCCTCGGCACGATCGCCGCCGCAGGACCGCTGCTGGGCCTGTTCGGCACCGTGGTCGGCATGATCCAGCTGTTCCTGGGCATCCTCGACTACGGCGTCGGCGACGTGAACCAGCTCGCAGGCGGCATCGGCAAGGCGCTGGTGTGCACCGCCGCGGGCATGATCGTGGCGGTGCCGGCGCTGATGTTCCATCGCTATTTCCGCGCCCGCATCGATGGTTACCTGGTCGACATGGAGCACGAGGCGATCCAGCTGATGGACGCGATCGACCCGCGCGCCAGGCGCGCCGCCGAGGCGGCGGCCTCGGTCAACTCGCTGCGCCAGGGCTGAGGGCCCGGGCAATGCGCATCCGCGACCGCCGCGCCGAGGACAATCCGGAGATCAACCTGATCCCGCTGATCGACGTGATCCTGGCGCTGATCATCTTCTTCGTCATCACCACCACCTTCGACACCCGCTCGGTGCTGAAACTGGAACTGCCGCGCGCGAACGGCGAGCAAAGCGAGGCGAAAACCCTGAGCCTGCTGATCAACGCCGAAGGCCGCTACTTCGTCGACGACCGCGAAGCGCTGCGCACCGACGTCGAGTCGCTCAAGCGCACCATCGCCGAGGTCGCCGGCGACGACCGCGATCGCACCGTGCTGATCCGCGCCGACGCGCGCACGCCCTGGCAGGCGGTGATCACCGCCTACGATGCGCTTGGCCAGCTGGGCTTCCGCCGCATCGCCAACGCCACGGCGCCCGAGCAGCGCAAGGCGGAGCCGCGCAAGTGAGCGCCACCAAGCCGCTCGCGGCCTGGCCGATCTATCGGAGGCTGCTGGGCTACGCCAGGCCTTATCGCATGCTGCTGCTGCTGGCGCTGGCCGGCATGCTGGTCGAGGCCGCCGCCGGTGGCGCCTTCACCAAGCTGATGCAGCCCATCGTCGACCGGACCTTCGTGGTCAAGGACACGGCGGGCGCGGCCTGGCTGCCGTTGGCGATCGTTGGCCTGTTCGTGCTGCGCGGCATCGCCGGCTACCTCACCGACTACAACATGGCGCGCTCGGGCCGGGGCATCGCACGCGACCTGCGGGTGCGCGTGCTGGGCAAGTACCTGCGCCTGCCGGGTGTCCACTTCGACACCGAGCCGGTCCCGTCGATGCTGGTGCGGCTGGGGTCGGACAGCGACCAGGTGGCGCAGGCGACCATCGATGCGGCCAAGGTGATGCTGCAGCAGTCGTTCCAGATCATCGCCTCGCTGGTGGTGATGCTGTGGACCAGCTGGCAGGTGACGATCGCGATCCTGGTGCTGGCGCCGCCGCTGGCCTGGGTGATGGACAAGGTCGGCAAGCGCTACCGCAAGGTCAGCCACCGCATCCAGGAAAGCGCGGGCCACCTGATGCAGTCGGCCGACCAGTCGCTGGGCAGCCACCAGGAGGTCAAGGTCTACGGCGCCCAGCAGGCCGAGTTCGACCGCTATTCGACGCTGGCCGACAGGCACATGAAGCTGGCGCTGAAGGTGGAGTCCACGCGCAGCATTTCCTCGGCGATGGTGCAAATGATGGGCGCGGTGGGGCTGGCGGCGCTGCTGTTCATCGCCGGCCGCGAGGCGCTGGCCGGGCGCCTGAGCGCCGGCGGCTTCGTCACCCTGATGCTGGCGATGATGGCGATCATCCCGGCGCTGAAACAGCTGACCAACGTGCAGAACATGCTGCAACGCGGGGTCGCGTCGGCGGAACGGCTGTTCGCGGTGCTGGATGCGCGCGAGGAGGTCGACGACGGTGCGCGGCCGCTGGCGCGGGCCGAGGGCCTGCTCGAGTTCCGCGATGTCGGCGCGCGCTATGCGGGACAGGACGAGGCGGCGCTGGAAGGCGTCAGCTTCACGGCGCGGCCCGGCACCGTCACCGCCATCGTCGGCCGCTCCGGCAGCGGCAAGTCGACCCTGGTGAAGCTGATTCCGCGCTTCTACGACCTCGAAGCCGGCGAAATCCTGCTCGACGGCCACCCGCTGCCCGAATACCGCCTCGCCGACCTGCGCCGGCAGATCGCGCTGGTCGGCCAGCAGGTGATGCTGTTCGACGGCAGCATCGCCGACAACGTCGCCTACGGCGAGATGGCCCAGGCCGATGGCGAGGCGCTGGAGCGGGCGGTGCGCGGCGCCAATGCCATGGAGTTCGTCGAGCGCCTGCCGCAGGGCCTGCAGGCGCAGGTCGGCAGCAACGGCGGGCGCCTTTCCGGCGGCCAGCGCCAGCGCCTGGCGATCGCGCGCGCCATGCTCAAGGACGCGCCGATCCTGATCCTCGACGAGGCCACCGCTGCGCTGGACGCCGAATCCGAGCGCCTGGTGCAGGACGCGCTCGACAAGCTGATGCCCGACCGGACGACCCTGGTGATCGCCCACCGGCTCTCGACCATCGAGCACGCCGACCAGGTGCTGGTGCTGGACCAGGGACGGCTGGTGGAACAGGGCACCCACGCCGAACTGCTGGCGCGCGACGGCTTGTATTCGCACCTGCACCGCCTGCAGTTCCGCGAGCCGGTCGAGGCATGAGCGGGCGCGCGCGGAAACCGCCCGGCTACTGGTTCGGTGGCGTCAGCGCGCCGTGGCATGCGCGCGCGCTCTCCGCTGTCTATGCCACCGCCATCGCCCTGCGCCGGCGGCTGTACGCTGCCGGCATCCTGCGCCGGCGGCGCATCGACGCACCGGTGGTGATCGTCGGCAACCTGATCGCCGGCGGCAGCGGCAAGACGCCGCTGGTGATCGCGCTGGTGGAACGCCTGCGCGCCGCGGGCTGGACGCCGGGCGTGGCGACCCGCGGCTACGGACGCGACGATGCCAAGACCGCGCGCTGGATCGACGCCGACACCGATCCCGTATCCGGCGGCGACGAACCGGTGCTGATCGCCCGCCATGCACGGACCAAGGTGCGTGCGGACGCCGACCGGGTCGCCGCCGCGCGCGCACTGGTCGGGGCGGGTTGCGATATCGTCGTCTGCGACGATGGCCTGCAGCACTACCGGCTGGCGCGCGACATCGAGATCGAGGTGATCGACGGCCAGCGGCGCTACGGCAACGGCCGGCTGCTGCCGGCAGGACCGCTGCGCGAACCGGCCGAGCGCGGGGCGAGCTGCGATTTCCGCGTGCTCAATGCCGGCAGCGACCCCGACCTCACCGCCGGCTTCGGCGAATGGCCGATGTGGCTGGTACCCGGCGACGCGCTGCCGCTGCGCGGCGGCCGTCCCCGCCCGCTGTCCAGCTTCGCCGGGCAGCGCGTGCATGCGGTCGCCGGGATCGGCGCGCCGGAGCGCTTCTTCGGCATGCTGCGCCGACTGGATATCGCCGTGGTGCCGCATGCCTTCGGCGACCACCACGCCTACGTCGAGGACGACCTGCGCTTCGGCAGCGACCTTCCGGTGCTGATGACCGAGAAGGATGCGGTGAAATGCGCGGCCTTCGCCAAGGACCGGTATTTCAGCGTGCCGGTACGGGCCGAATTGCCGGAAGCGTTCTGGGTGGCATTGCTCGATCGCCTGGGTTCCGCCGAGTCCAGGCAGCCTTCATAGCGATGGCCGCGGCTACGTAAGCGGCAGTTGCCGGCTAGAATCGAACCATGACCGCACCCGGTTTCGTCGTCGCCATCCCCGCCCGCCACGACGCTTCGCGCCTGCCGGGCAAGCCGCTGCGGCTGCTGGCGGGGGAACCGCTGGTCCTGCACGTGGCGCGGCGCGCCCTGGCGGCCGGCGCGGACGAGGTCTGGGTCGCGGCCGATGACGAACGCATCGCACAGGCGCTGGCCGGCAGTGGCGTGCGCGTGGCGATGACCTCGCCGCGGCACGCCTCGGGCACCGACCGCCTGGCCGAGTGCGCCGACATCGCCGGCTGGAACGACGACCGGGTCGTGGTCAACCTGCAGGGCGACGAGCCCTTCGCGCCTGCCGCGGGAATCCGCGGCGTCGCCACCACGCTGGTGGACAGCGGTGCGGACATGGCCACCCTGGTCGCCCCGATCACCGATCCCGAGCTGCTGTTCGACCCCAATGCGGTCAAGGTGGTGTGCAAGGGTGGCGCGGAGGACCTGCGGGGCTGGCGCGACGCGCTGTACTTCAGCCGCGCGCCGATTCCCTGGCATCGCGATGCCTTCGCAGCAAACCGTCGCGCGCTGCAGCCGGGCCAGTGCCTGCGCCATATCGGGATCTACGGCTATCGCGCCGGTTTCCTGCGCAAATTCGCCAGGATGCCGCCGGGCATGCTGGAACAGGTCGAGCTGCTCGAGCAGCTGCGCGTGCTGGAAGCCGGCTTCCGTATCGCGGTGGCGCTGACGCCGGAGGATTTCCCGCCGGGCGTGGACACCGCGGAGGATCTGGCCCGCGCGGAACGCCGCATGCAGGCCGATGCGGATGCTTGAGCCTCAGCGCCTGCTGGTCGTGTGCCTGGGCAACATCTGCCGCTCGCCGATGATCGAGGGCGCCCTGCGCGCGCGGCTGCAGGAAGCCGGGATGGGGCAGGCGGTGCTGGTCGATTCGGTGGGCACCGGCGACTGGCACGTCGGTAATCCGCCGGACCCGCGCGCGATCGCGACGGCGCGGCGGCACGGGGTCGATATATCCGGCCTGCGCGCGCGCAGGCTGCAGGAGGCCGATTTCCATGAGTTCGACTGGTTGCTGTGCGCGGACCACGCCAACCTGCGCGACGTGCGCGCGCTCGCCCCGCGCGGCGCGCGCGCAGGCACTGCGCTGTACACCGAATGGGCGGGCTTGCAAGGCGCGGTCCCCGACCCCTATACCGGCGATCTAGGCGACTTCGAGCGGGTCTGGGAGCAGGTCGATGCGGCGGCCCGGGCGGCCGTGGCCAGGCTGCATCGCGGCCAACCCGCGGATTGACGCATAATCCCCGGACCGGAACTGGCTGGACCGATGGAAGCAACGATCGCCCCCGAATTCCCGCAGACGCTGGAATGGCTGAACCTCACGGAGCCGCTGCGCATGGCGCAGCTGCGCGGCAAGGTGTGCGCGCTGGCCTTCGTCAATGCCGGTTCGGCTTGGTCGCTGCAGCGCCTCAGCGATCTCGCGCACCTGCGCACGCGCTACGGCGAACGCCTGAACGTGGTCGCCATCCACGTGCCGCGCTTCGAGCACGAGCGCGACGCGCGACGCGTCGGCAAGCGCCTGCTGCGGCAGAAGCTCGAGTTCCCGATCGCACACGATCCCGACTGGACGCTGTGGCAGCACTACGGCATCGAAGCCTGGCCGACCGTGCTGCTGATCGACGCCGACGGCAAGGTCCGCGAGCGCTGGATCGGCGATGGCCAGGTGCGCGAGATCGATGCCGCGATCGCCGCCCTCAACAGCGAGACGGTACCGCGTTCGCGCAACGTCGCGCCGATCGAATTGCGCCGCGTCCGCGAACCGATGCTGCCGCTGCGCTTCCCGGTCGGGATCGCGGTCGATTCCAGCTACCTGTACGTCGCCGACAGCGGCCATCACCGGGTCCTTGAGTGCGACCACAGCGGGCGCGTGCTGCGCCAGTTCGGCAGCGGTGGTCCGGGTTTCATCGACGGACCGATGGAATTGTCGGCCTTCAACCGGCCGCACGGCATCCACCTGCAGCGTGACATGCTGTACGTCGCCGACAGCGGCAACCATGCGGTGCGACGCATCCAGCTGCGCAGCGGCGACGTCGAAACGATCTGCGGAGCCGGGCGCCCGGGCGAGCCAACCGTGGGCCCGGTCACCGACCCGCGCGCGATCGCGCTCGACCAGCCCCGCGATATCGCCATCAATGCCGGCAGCATGTACATCGCGACCGCCGGCGACAACCGCATCTGGGCCTACGACCTGGGCAAGCGGGAAATCCAGCTGCTGGCCGGTTCCGGTGCGCTGGGCGTGACCGATGGCAAGGGAGCCAAGGCGGCGTTCGCCGAGCCGGTCGGGCTCGCCTCGGTGCAGCAGATGCTGTATGTCTGCGACGGCGTTGGCTCGGCGATCCGCAG
>SWCD01024513.1_pt1 | contig 41089 bp, 33 predicted proteins | sample 4693011 | NCBI WGS metagenome assembly SWCD01 (sample SAMN10267278, study PRJNA491770) | bioreactor metagenome | isolation source: DHS bioreactor inoculated with marine | place: Japan: Omine Ridge, Nankai Trough
CCCAGAAACGCGCTCGCCCAGAAACGCGCTCGTAGCGCGTTTTTCACCCTCGATGAGCAGCGCTTTCTTGCGGAGGTCAAGCAGCGTCAGCGAACGAACACGCCCGGCAACTACGCCCGATCACGCGCCTGGCCCAATGGCAACTGCTCACTGGTCTACATCGAAGGCAAAGGCGTGCACGCGACGGAGTGACCAACTCGCACGACGAACAGAGCCGGCTTCTGTGAAGCCGGAGAACCTACGCGCAATCGTCGGCTTGGGGCGCGATTGAACTCACCGGACTCACAGAGTCCGGCTCTGCGCGTACGCTGCACGTCACTACTCCGCTGTCGCGGCACTCTCGCCTACGCTGACCCACTCCCAGCCGCAGCCACACTCGGGACACACCGTGAGGTCATCCGCATCGATCGGGCAGCCGCGCAGGTCGTAGCCGCAGTGCGGGCAGTAGCGGTGCTGGAGCATGACGCGTCGAATGCGATCCCAACGAGTTCGGCGGGCCTTGCGGAAACCGATCAAGAGCCCACCGACGGGGAACACAAAATACCCGCAGGCAAACATGATCAGGACCGGGTCCCAACCGCGCCAGCGATTGAACAAGAAGAAGTAGCCGAAGAACCCCGCGAAGCACAAGACGATCATCACCGGTACAAACAACGCCCGTCGCGACCGGTACTTCACTTCTCGGGCATCGATGGCCAGGGCGATTGCTCGCAAGTCCGCGGCCGGGATCACCTCATGCCGACGCAAGAGGTGCAGGGCGACCGGGTCCAGTTGCGTCACGCGCCGGCCGCGCGCATCAACGACGCGCCCTTTGTTGCGCGGTCGCTCGTGCGCCTCAGTCGTCATCATCGGTGCAGTCTCTGGAGGTTTTGGAAGAGTGAACGGTCGTCCCTGCGTTCCTATCCCTGCACGCGTGCTCAGGTGGCAGCGACCGTCATCGAGACGAGCGCCGCGCGCAGAAGAAGGACCGTCTGGCGGTCACGCATGCCAAACGGTCCTCTGTCGTCGAGCGCTCGCCGTGCTCTGCCGGGGGCAGTTCCCTCTTACCCAGAACGGAGTCAAAGACTCCTACGCCCCAGTGCGAATCGCCGCTCGACGATGAATGGACGAATGTCGTGGCGGATGTATGTGCGAGCACCAAGTGTGGCGCATCGCGGCGCGGCGCATCCCGATCGTGACCGAGAAACCGACAGCATGACTGCCCGCGCGTACGACAACAGCTTCGTCCGACTAGCCAAATTGTCTGGTGAAATTCCAGGTCCCTGTGCAGGGGGTCTGACTCACCGCTTTCAGATTACCGTGATTTGGCGACGACGCAAGTGGGAATCGCGGTAATGGCTTGCATTCCAAGTGCTTTCGAGGCCGATCGCAGCGATGCTCGCGGGCCGGCCTTAGGGAATGAGCATCAATCGACTTGGCGCGGTGCCGCGATCCCGCCCACCTTCGCGCACATTGACGAGGCGACCGTTCACCGCCCGGTGCGGATGGCGAAGGCGGAGTTCCCGGACGTTAGGCCCGAAGCCCGGGGCGTCGAGGTCGACGTGCTCCTCCGCCAGGACGCCGATGGTGACGCTGCTGCGGTGCGGGCCGTGGTAGAAGAAGGCCGGCTCACCCTGCTCGCGATAGACCCGCACCGCTTCTTCCGCCGAACGTATGGCGAGATCCCGATCCGGGTCGTCGTAGACACCGATCTCGAGCGTGTACAGCCGGACGCCGACGCCGTAGCGGCGCCGGACCGCAGTCAGGCTGTAGGGCGAGTCGCCGCCCGTGTCCAACGTATCGGGGGGCACGACGAAGGCCCCGACGAAGGGCTGCCGCTCGCCGATGACCAGGTTCTTGACCCGCGTGAGGTCGGCCTGCAGGCGAGGGTCGTCAATCGAGTTGTAGGCCCCGAAGTAGAGGATCGAGCGATCCTGGCGCGACTCGATGTAGGTGTCGGTGAGGCCCTGGTCCCGGGCCAGGATCTCCTGCATGGATTCGGCGGTGGCCCGGTGGTCACCGAGGCTGAGCGTGGCCAGGGCGATGGACCAGCGGGCCCGGCGCTCAGCGTCGACGTCGGCAGCGCCAGGCCCCGGATCGGTCAGCACTTGCCGAATCTCGGTGGCGTCGTAGGTGGAGTTGGCTTCGGGAGCGCCACAGCCGACGAAAAGCAGCGTGGCGGGAAGAACGAGCTTGATTGCGGAGGGCAAGGTGGCGAGCGGCATGGCCGGGCCCCCTCTCTTTAGGGTGGTTGGTCTGGGCAGGCGGGACCGGGGGGGGGGGGAGGAATCGGCAGGTTGTCCGATAACTTTATGCGCGAGAAAAGGTTACGACTTAAGGAAACTTCTCAAGATTGAAGAAAGGCTCAAGCGAAAACGCCTTACAGAACGATAATTCTAGCAGAACGAAACCGCCAACCCCGCGGGTTCGCTTGCCAAGAGTGCTGGCGGATCTTGGTTCCTTCAGGAACCGTTCGTAGTGGTTACGAGCAAACTGGGGTTCGAGATTGGGACCTGGGACAGAGGAGCGTATGCCCCCCCCATGGCTGACATCTCTCCCATCAACGGAAGCTCCTACGCCTTGAGGCCTCCCGGGCCGGCCCGCAGCCACGCGGAAGAAGTCGAGGCGCCACGACGGAGCGTCAGTGACGCAGTAGAACTCTCCGACCGCGCCCTGCTGCTGGCTCGCTTGAAGCAGTTGCCGGCCGTTCGCGAGGACCTCGTCGATCAGGTTCGTGCGGAGATCGACGCCGGCACCTATGAGACACCGGAGAAGCTCGAGACGGCCCTGGACCGTCTGGCGATCGACTTGGAGGCATAGAGCGCCGAGAGCCCGCTGTTTGTTTGCCACCGCCTCTGGCTGGGTGACCATGCAGCCACAACGGCAGGCGACCACAAGCTCCAGAAAACAAACACAAGGGCGGGGGAAGGCCGCTGTCGGACGGCGCGAGTCGGGGCGACTCAGGCGGCCTCCATCTCATCCGGATCGACGAAGTCGCCGCTGGCGGCCGCGCCAAGTGAGTCTTCGGGCACATCGTTGGTGGCGATGTCGCGGATGGGCACGCCCAGGGCCGCCAACAAGGCCGCCTCCGCGCCGAACTCGCCGCCGAGCAGGTAGGCGTTCTTCTCAAGCTGCTGGCAGTAGCGGATGAAGAGCGGCAGGGACTTGATCACCAACTCCTGCTCGATGAACAGCAGGCGGTAGGGGCAGTCCACGCGCAGGGGTCGATCCAGCAGGAATCCCACCCCACCGCGGCTGACATCACGCAGTTGCACGGGGGTGGTGTGGGGGCGTTCCGTATTGGCGTTGATCGAGACCTCGACGAGCATCCCGGAGCCTCGGATGCCGAAGCGGGTGAACCGGCGCTTCCGCACCGAGGCGGGCTTGGTGCGCCACTTCTCGATCTCGGTGAGGGCGTCGACGAGTTGTTTGGCTCTCTCTACGGACATGGGCGCTTCCTTGTGGCGATCTTGGCCATCGAAAGGACTGTTTGGGGGGTGGCGTCCGATAGGCCCGGGGGCAGGGGCCCCGTCTCCCACCGCGTGTCGCACTCATCGGACAGCCGACTCGAGGAGTAGAGCCCGCCCCCTGGAATCCGCAGGATCAACCCACATCTGTGACGGATTTGGTTGCCCAGGCCAGCGCGGCTTGCCCCATTGCGGGAGGTAATCGAGTCCCAAAATGACCCGGGCCGCGCTTGTGGCGACCTGCCCGCACCCTAGACTGGGCTTCATGGCACCCGGCGTCACGCCCATCCGGCAGCCCACCCCCACCGCGGCCGCGACTCCCGCCCGAGCCGCAGCCCTGGCGATCCTGCAGGCTCTGCGCCAGGCTGGCTTCGACAGCTATTTCGCCGGCGGCTGCGTCCGGGACGCCCTGCTCGGGGCGACGCCCAAGGACTACGATGTGGCCACCAACGCTCATCCCCAGGAGGTGCGCCGGCTCTTTCGGGGCGCCCGGGCCGTGGGCGAGTCGTTCGGCGTGGTGCTGGTGCGACGCGACGGCTTCACCATGGAGGTCGCCACCTTTCGCAAGGAATGGGGCTACACCGACAAGCGCCGACCGGATGCCGTCGAATTCTGCGATGCCGCGGACGACGCCGCCCGCCGCGACTTCACCATCAACGCCTTGTTCGAAGACCCGATCGCCGGGGAGATCATCGACCACGTGGGCGGGCTGGCGGACCTGCGAGCCAAGGTGGTGCGGGCGGTGGGCAATCCCTTCGAGCGCTTGGGAGAAGACCACCTGCGGGCCTTGCGGGCGGTGCGGTTCGCCGCCCGCCTGGGCTTCGAGCTGGAGCCGAAGACCGCCGACGCCATTCGCCTCTGCGCCCGCAACCTGGAGGGAGTCAGCCGCGAGCGCATCGGCGAGGAGCTGCGGCTGCAACTGGCGGATCCGACGCGGGTGAGGGCCTTGTGCCTGGTGCAGGAACTCGGCCTCGATGCCCCGGTGCTGCGTGACTCGAACACCAAGGCCGACCTCGTCCGCGTCGCCGCCCTGCCCACGCCCTGCTCCTACCCGCTGGCGCTGGCGGCGTGGGCCTGCGATCGGCATCCCACCTGGACGGCGACGCAGATGGCGGCGGAATCCCGGCGACTGGTCGGCCGCTGGCGGCGGTCGCTCACACTCAGCAACGGCGATTGCAACCGCTTCGCCGCTATCCTCCGTGACCTGGTCACTCTTGAGTGTGGGTGGGATCAACTGACGGTCGCCGAGCGCAAGCGCCTGGCGGCGTCGGCCCACTTTGCGGAGACGCTGACGCTCTTGGCCGCCGGCGACGAAGCCAAGCGGGGCGCCATCGCCGCGGAGGTGGAAGAGCTGGCCCGGCAAGCGGGAGGCCTGGCGCCCGAACCCCTGCTGAACGGCGACCACCTCATCGCCCAGGGTCTGGAGCCGGGGCCGCTCTTCGGTCGGGTCTTGGAGCAAGTCTACGACGCCCAGCTCGAGGGTCGGATCACCGAGTTGGCGGCGGCCCTTCGCCTGGGGCGGGAGCTGGCTCAGCAGGGCTAAGGTTGCGGGCCGCCGGGCCGGGGCGGCATTGAGCCCGGGTCTGGGGCGAGCGTGCACCCCCAGGGGGCCGTCCGCTCCGCGACCTCCCCCGCTAGCCGACTTATCGGATCACCTGACCGCCCGCCCCCCCAGGTCGTGGCAGGCGGGGGCGCTTGCCCCCTGCTTTCGGAGTGGAATCACCGCACAGCGCTTTCCTGGGGGGATTATTCAGCCGATCTCACCGACAAGGAAGAGTCGGCGCCCGCGGTGCAGTGTGTGACTCCGGGTACGGCTCGAATGGTGGAGGCTACCGTGAGTGTAGACCCTGAGAACAAAGTACCGTTGCCCAGTGAGTACGCCGACGACACCGACATGGCGGAGCTCATCGAACTCTTCGTCGCCGAGATGCCCCAGCGCGTCGAGGCGCTCTGCGAAGCGTTCGGCGAGTCGTCCCTGGAGGCTCTGCAGCGCCTGGCGCACCAGTTGAAGGGGGCCGCGCCCGGCTACGGCTATCCTTCCATCGGCGCTGCCGCTGCCGACTTGGAATTCGCCACCCAGCGCGGCTCCGAACTCGACGAACTGAAACTACAACTCGACGAACTGATCAACCTCTGCAATCGGGCGGGGATGTCGGGCTAAGCGGCCGGCGCCTCCCTTTGATCGTCGCCTGAGTCTGCCGCAACAGCGTCCCCGGCGAGGAACCTAGGCCTCGTGCAAGATCCAAGTCTCGACAACGCGACGATTCTGCTCATCGATGATTCGATGGACATGCAGCGGCTGCTGTCGGTGCGGCTCAAGGGGGAGTGCATGCAGATCGCCACCGCCGACAACGGCTTCGACGGCATCGGCCTGGCCCGGGCCAAGCTGCCGGACCTCATCCTGCTCGACATCGACATGCCGGGCATGGATGGCTTCGAGGTGCTGCAGGCCCTGCGCGACGACGAGGCGACGCACCACATTCCCGTCATCTTCCTTTCCGCCATGTCCAACAGCGGCGACAAGGTGCGCGCCTTCGAAATGGGGGCCATGGATTACGTCAGCAAGCCGCCCGATTGGGCCGAACTGCGGGCCCGCGTGCGCTCCGCCTTGCGCATCAGCCTGCTGATGAAGATGTTGGCCCAGAAGGCGCAGATCGACGGCCTGACCGGCCTGTGGAACCGCACCTATCTCGACACGCGCTTGCGTGAGGAGTTCGCTCAGGCGGTGCGCTACGGCCACTCCCTCAGTCTTATCCTCGGGGATCTCGATCACTTCAAACATGTCAATGACGACTTCGGGCACCCACACGGCGACCAGGTCCTGCAGACCTTCTCCAAGCTGCTCACCCGCGGCTGTCGCGGGGGCGATGTCGCCTGCCGCTACGGCGGAGAGGAGTTCGCGGTGATCCTGCCGGAGACCGGCCTGCGCGCCGCCATCGAGGTCGCCGAACGCGTGCGGGCCGGCATCGAGGCGATCGTCTGGAAGCAGCATCCGGACAAGCCGGTCACGACCAGCTTCGGCTTGGCGTGTTTGGACGACCTGGCGGAGCAGAGCGTCGAGCGTCTCATCGCCGCCGCCGACAACGCCTTGTACGCGGCCAAGAAGCAAGGCCGCAACCGCGTCGTCGCCGCTCCCTCGGAGCAACAGCGCCTGGCCCGCACGGCGTAGGGACTGAGGTGAGGGACACTTGGAACCGGCCCTGAGGTGACGACCCAAGTCTTGGGGGCGGCAGCGCCACCGCATCCCGGATGCTGGGGGACTCTCACGACAGCCATTGAGTGGTTGGCTTGCACTGAATCGGGGAAGACCATCGAGCCTGGCGAGGACGTGCTGACGGTTCCGATGGTGACGAATGCGCGGGTCGTATGGAGGGTAGAAGACCGTGCCCACCCAAGCAGATGATCTGTTTCGGTGGATTGTGCTGATCTTGCGGACTGGGCCGTCCGATGCGGCTCCTAGTGTGCAACGGGCGTTCGGGTGCTGATGCTCGTTCGGGTCGCCGTGGACTCAACTTGGCGTCTGAGATTCAGGAGACACCAGAGTGCGAAGCTCCAGACACCTCACGAGCGTGGCGGCGTTGTGCTGCGCCCAGGGCGCAGCGGGGCAGCTTCTCGTCAATCGCCGCGAGGAGTCCTGCACCGGCGGCGAGTGAAAAAACGTACCTGTCCCGTTTTCGGTTTCCCGTTTTCGGTTTCGGCAACCCCCTGCACGACCCAAGAGCCGACGTCAACAACGACGGCGTCATCGATCAGATCGACCTCTCCATCCTTCTCGCGGAGTACGAGACGGTCTGCCCGCGCTGACGATCCCAAACAGCCCCTACACCCACATCGACTTGACCTTGGCGTGCACGTCAATGCGCTTCGCTGTCGCAACGGTGCTGTCGATGGGCGCTGACTCGGGACTAGTGCTCGTGTCAAAAGCGTCGTGCAAACTGCTGGGCAGGAAGCGGGTGAGCGGTGCGAAGACGTGCTGGTCGCCGAAGCGGCGCTGTTGGCGCACGAAGAAACGCAGCGGATGCAGGATGTGCAGCTCATTTCGCGCTCGCGTCATCGCCACGTAGAGAATCCGGCGTTCCTCTTCCGTCGTCTCCGGCGATCCGGTTGACATGTCGGAGGGGATGCAGCCATCCACCGCGTGCAGGATGTAGACGACGTCCCACTCCTGGCCCTTGGCGCTGTGGATCGTGGAGAGAATGAGGTAGTCCTCATCGAGCAGGGGCGTCCGCGCTTCATCGCCGGCCGCCTGCGGGGGATCCAGCGTCAGATCCGTGAGGAACTTCTCCCGTGAGTCGTAGTTGCCGCACAAACGCTCGAGCGCCTGCAGGTCGCCCAGGCGCACTGAGGGTGAGTCGTACAAGCGCTGCAAGTGCGGCTCGTACCACTCCAGAAGCAGCGGCACCTGGGCGCGCCAGTCGTCGCGCGGGGCGGCGAGCTCCCGCATCACCGCGCAGAAGCCGGGCCAGTCGGTGGCGGCGCCGGCGGGCGGATCGAAGGCGGCAAGCTGATTGAAGTCATCGTGGTGCCGAGCCAGGTGCTCCACGATCCGCCGCGCCAGGGCCGGCCCCACGCCGGGCAGGAGTTGCACGGAACGAAAGGCGGCGACGCGATCGCGACTGTTCTCCGCCCAGCGCAGCAGGCAGACGATGTCCTTGACGTGGGCCGCTTCCAGGAACTTGAGCCCGCCGTACTTAATGAAGGGAATGTTGCGCCGACCCAATTCGATTTCCAAGGCGTCGCTGTGATGGGCAGCCCGGAAAAGCACCGCCTGCTTCATGAGCGGCGTGCCGGCTTCGCGCGCCTTGAGGACCTGATCGGCGACGTACTCCGTCTCCGCCGTCTCATCGTGCACCGTGACGAGATACGGCTTCTGCTCGCTCTCACGCGCGGAGTAGAGCGTCTTCTCGTGCCGGCGGGGGCTGAGCGCGATCATGCCGTTGGTGGCGGCGAGGATGGGCTGGGTCGAGCGGTAGTTGCGCTCCAGGGCGATGGTGCGGGCCGGCGTGCCGTCTTCCGCAGCGAACTCCCGGGGGAACTGAAGGATGTTCTCCACCTCCGCCGCCCGGAAGGAGTAGATCGACTGGGCGTCATCGCCGACGACGCAGAGCCCTGCTCCGGTTGGTCTCAGGTTCTTGAGGATCGCTGCCTGCAGGCGATTCGTGTCCTGGTACTCATCGACGAGCACGTGATCGAAGCGCTCGCTGATGTGCCGAGCCAGGTCCGGTTCGCTGGTGAGGTGGTACCAGTAGAGGAGGAGGTCGTCGAAGTCGAGGACGTGCTGCTCCTGCTTTGCCTGGGCGTAGTCCTGGAAGAGTTGACGCAGGGGTTTCTCCTGCTCTTCGCACCAGGGGAAGACCTCGTGCAGCACTTGCGCCAGGGGCTCCTGGCTGTTGACCACGCGCGAGTAGATCGAAAGGCAGGTGTCCTTCTTGGGGAAGCGCTTGCTCGACTCCTGCAGGTCAAGTTCGGTGCGCTTGACATTCATCAGGTCCGCCGAGTCGGAGCGATCCAGCACGGTGAAGGCCGGATCGAGGTCGAGGTTCTTGGCGTACAAGCGCAGCAGCCGATTGGCGATGGCGTGAAACGTGCCGGCCCAGCAGCGGGAGCGAATCGAGCGGACCACGCCGTTCTTGCCGGCTTCGGAGGCGCGGACGATGCGCTCGGCCCGGCGGGTCATCTCCCCGGCGGCCCGGCGGCTGAAGGTGAGCAAGGCGATGCGGCCGGGGTCGGCGCCCTGGGCGATGAGATGGGCGACGCGATGGGCCAGGGCGTTGGTCTTGCCTGTGCCGGCCCCGGCGATGACCAGAAGCGGCGGGCTGGGGACGCTGCCGCGCCCGGGTTCGATGCCGAACGTCGCCGCCTCCAATTGGGCGTCGTTGAGGGTCTTGAGATACTCGGGGCGGCTCCCTGCCATGCGAACGAATCCCTTCCCCCGCAGCCTACCTTGATCGGCTGGCGTTAGGCAAACAAAATTCGATCAGATTGAACGCGAATCCACCGATCCGTCGATACCCGCGAATCCGAGCCGCACTGTGTCAGTGCGGGGTGGTGGCCGACGCTCACGGCGTCGGGTGCCGCTTCCTGAAACCACCGTCGCCTGTCTGCAAACAACGCCGCATCATTGAGAGGCGTCGCCATTCCCGCGTCGACACGCCGCGGCTCGGTACGCGAGTGGCGGAAACGGTCTCTATTCTCTCTAGTCAGGCTGGATCGGCGGGTAGTCGCGTTTTCCCTGCTCGCGCACGATCTTGGAGAGGGCGATCAAGGAGGCGATCGCCTCGCGAATCTCGCGCTCGTCCACGCCGGAGATATAGCCGTCGGAGATGGCGGCGATCGCCTCGGCACATTCTCGGACGGCGTTGGTGGAGGCCTGCTCGACCGGCTCCTCGCGGATGAAGTAGCCGCCCATCTCGAGGCCGAGGAAGTCAAGCAGTTCGTCGCCGATCGCCGGGTCGCAGGCCTGCAGGCAACGGATCATGCGTTCCACGGGGTTGGGCTGGGCCCCCGAGAGCATGCGGTTGATCTGGCGGGTGGAGAGATCCATCGCCTCGGAGAAGCGCTTGACGCCGACGCTCTCGACCATCTTGCCAAAGAACGCGGCGCATTCGAGGGAAAGGTCGTCGGCCTCGCCGGGGCCGGGCGGCGGAGTGGTCATGGGCGTTCTCCTGGCGGGCGGTAGGACAGGCGGATCGTCCCGGGTCGCCGCAGGGGCAACCAGGGGCAATGTAGCGGATTATCGGCAGCAGCGCACCCCTCGCATACGAAGGGCCCGGCGTCAAACGATGGCCCGCGGTTTCTTCCGCAATCGCCCCCCCCACTCGCCTCCCACTCGTGGTGTTGCGCGCATCGCGTGCAACGGGCATGCGCCGACCGCTATCTGCCGCGCGCGACCTCGTTGGGTCATTGTCGCGCTCCCGCCCGCCGATCTTGTTGGTGCACAGGGAAGTATTTGATCCAGGGGAAGGCAATGACCATTCGACTCGGCGAACTACTGATTGAACAAGGCGTCCTGACTCGCGATCAGGTGGAAGCGGTGCTGGCAGCGCAGCAGCAGAAGTCGCGGCCCTTCGGCCTGCTCGCGGAGGAGCTCTTTGACGCAGACCCGCAAGACGTCGAGCACGCCTGGGCGGAACAGTACAGCCGCCTCTCGCCGGCGCCCGATCTCGACGAAGACAGCTTCCAGCGCGAAGCCAGCGTGGCGCTCACCCGCCGGCAAGCCTGGCAGTTTTGCGTGTTGCCCATTCGTTTTGACGGCCCGGAACTCGTGTTGGCGACGACGGTGGAGCACCTGCCCAAGGCGCTGAAGTTCGCCAGCCGCTGCCTGACCATGCCTTGCATGTTCGTGACGCTTGACTCACCAGAACTCGGCCGCTGGCTTTGCGCGCGATATCCGATGACCGGGATGAACCCCGGGTCGGTCGAAGGCGATCCCTTCGCCTCACTCCGCCAAGCCGGCTAGGTACTCGATCCTTCTGTAAGAAGGGAAGGAAGAGAAAAGCCCGGCGGGCAACCGTCGGGCTTTGTCATGCGCCGGGGGAAAGCGCCTCAGGGAGGGAGGCCGCCCCCCCCACCACCTCGGCTGGAGGATTCCGCGTCTCGATTTCCCGCTTTTCTCTGGCCCTCCGGCGGGTACATCTCGTTTAAGGAAGGGAAGGTGTCGTTTTGTGGTGGTGACCGGGCCCCCAGTTGGAGGCGAGACCATGCGATACTCAGAGTCCAGCATCCGGCAGCGAAGCACCCTCGCGGCGACGATGGCGCTCGCCCTTATCGGTGGATCAGCCGGTGCCGACGAGATGTGCGGCAACCTCGATGGCGATGACATCGTCGACCAGCCCGACCTGGGCATCCTGCTGGCGGACTACGGCTGCGACGACGGGAACTGCCCGGGCGACGTCGACATGGACGGCGATGTGGATCAGTCCGATCTCGGCGCGCTGCTCGCGGCGTACGGCGACGACTGCTGAGGGAATTGCCAAGGCTCTGACAGCGCTAGAATCGGAAGACTGGAGGCCCGAAATGCAGCGAAGAACGGCCAACACCCGGCGGGGGATGGCGACGGCGGCGCTCACGCTCTCCGTGCTCGGGGCAACCGGCACGGGCGCTGACGAGATCTGCGGTGATCTCGATGGCAACGGCATCGTCGAGAAGATCGATCTCGGGATCCTCCTCTCTTGCTTCGGCACCGTCGATGGCGATCCCTGGTACAACCCGGCGGCCGACATCGATGCGGACGGCGACATCGACCAGACTGACCTCGCCTGGCTCATGCTCAACTTCGGCTGTCCGCAGGAAATCGAATGCATCCCTTGTGAACCGCGCGGCTCGGGCACCATCGACCTGGATCTCGTGGAGGTGGACAACACCAGCGTGCAGCCAGGCGCCGATGACATGGCACCGGACTTCAGCGGCGGCGTGACCCACTTCACCTTCGACCTGATTGTCACCATCAGCCCCGACAACGATTGGACCACGCAGTCCTCCCACGTCCAGTTGACGTCGAGCGATGTCGAGTTCTTCAAACACGAGATCGGCAGCGACTGGCCGACGATCCAAGCCCTCTGGTCGATCTTTCCCGCGCTGGAGTTCGATTGCTTCTTCGCTGTTCCCCCGAACTTCGACGAAATGGGCCGGTTCGCCGCCATTGAGTGGACGGCTGCAACAGCGGAGGCGGTCTGGTTCAACGACTATCGCCATGCGGACGACGTCTCGGTTGTGCAGCGTCTCACGATCGTCATCCCGCAAGACAGCGGCATCGTGCCGGCGACGGTGCCGAGCCACTGCGCCGAAGGCTACCGGGTGCTCGCAGAGGTTAGGACCGACGCCACCAGCGCCGCCACGGGCGCGGACTTCCTGCATCGCGAGTTCCTCATTGTCGACCTCGCCCATGACTGCCCCGGCGATGTCGACCGCGATGGGGATGTCGATCAGAGCGACCTGGGACTCCTGCTCGCCGCCTGGAATCTGCCGACCGATGATCCGCTGTACGACGACCGCGCCGACTTCGACTGCGACGGCGATGTGGATCAGTCCGACCTCGGCACGCTGCTGGCGGCGTACGGCATGGACTGCTAAGCAGGCAAGTTAGCCCCCGGTGAATACGTCGGGGGCGCTCCGCGCCGCGGCGGTGAACCCACCGCACCGTGATTCCAGTATCTGCGTGGCTGCCGCAGCGCACCCGACGGGTGTGCTGCCCCACGTGTATTCACGTGGGGCTAACCTGCGTGCGTATCGGCCACAAAAAAACACTGGCGGGCGAACCGCCAGTGCTGACAGAATCTCAGGGGTGATCTGCGGTCAACTCAGGCCGGCATCGCGACGGAGGGCCTCGGCCTTGTCCGTCTTTTCCCAGGTGAAAGTGCCGCTGCCGCCCTCGCCCGGCTCGCGGCCGAAGTGGCCGTGGGCCGCCGTGGCGCTGTAGATGGGGTTGAGCAGTTGCAGCGATTCGATGATGCCGCGGGGCGTGAGCTCAAAGTGCTTGCGCACCAGTTCCGAGATCTTCTCTTCGGGGATGGCGTTGGTGCCCTGGCAGTCGATGTGCACGGAAGTCGGCTCGGCGACGCCGATCGCGTAGGAAAGCTGCACTTCGCAGACCTCGGCGAGGTCGGCGGCGACGACGTTCTTGGCGATGTAACGGGCCATGTACGCCGCGGAACGATCCACCTTGCTGGGGTCCTTGCCGGAGAAGGCGCCGCCGCCGTGGCGACCGCGGCCGCCGTAGGTGTCGACGATGATCTTGCGTCCCGTCAAGCCGCAGTCCGCATGGGGCCCGCCGAGTTCGAACTTGCCGGTGGGATTGACGTGCACGGTGATGTCATCGTGCCACCACTCGCCGAGGACCGGCTTGATGACCTGCTCGATCATCACCTCGGCGAACTCGTCCTGGCGATCGGTCCATTCCGGGCCGTGCTGCACGGAGAGCACGACGGTCTCCACCTCGCGCGGGGTGTTGCCTTCGTACCAGAGCGTCACCTGGCTCTTGGCGTCGGGGCGGATGCCGGGGATGACGCCCTCGCGGCGAACCTCCGCCTGCCGCTTCACCAGGCGGTGGGAGAGATCGATGGCCAGGGGCATGAAGCTGGGCGTTTCCTTGCAGGCGAAGCCGAACATGAGACCTTGGTCGCCGGCCCCCTGTTCCTTGTGCCGGCCCGCGCCTTCATTCACGCCCATGGCGATGTCGGCGGCCTGCTGATCGAGGGCGACCAGGACGGCGCAACTGCGGCCATCGATGCCCTTGTTGCCATCGTCGTAGCCGATGTCCAGCAGCGTCTTGCGGACGAGTTGGGGGATTTCCACATAGCCGCTGCAGGTCACCTCGCCAGCCACGACAACCATGCCGGTCGTCACCATGGTCTCGCAGGCCACGCGGGAGTGCGGGTCCTTGGCGAGCATGGCGTCGAGGATGGCGTCGGAGATCTGATCGGCGATCTTGTCGGGGTGACCCATCGAGACGGATTCGGAGGTGAAGAGGTAGGGCATGGTCTTGGCGTCGTTCTTCATGGTGCTGGGGCTGGCGGAGGTGAGTTGTGCGGACATGTGTTGCCTTCTCCCATCGCTGGAGGTGCTCATCGTGAACCCCCCTGTTTACCGCAAACAAGCGCCGGGCGCAAGTCCTGCGGGCCCGGGATTCCCATAAGAGGCCCCGCCAGCACGCCGAGGCTGGGGCGAGCGGCGAGGCAGGCCCCGGGGCGCCTGGAGGATCGTAGGACCCTGCTGCTTGGGCATCCCGCTCCGGGGGGGGCGCGAGCCACGGCAGCGGGGCCGGACCAAGACACTTTCTCTCTTTTTGTTTGGTTTTTGCCTGGCTCTTCGCTGGCCCCGTGGTACCTTTTGAACGGTATTTGTTTGGTATTCCCACAGGCCGGCACCCGGTGGAGCGGAGATGAGAAAGGAACGGATGCATGACCAGGGCGCAACGACGAGGCGGCGGCGACCGATGGGTGTCGGACCGGCGGACCAGGGCCTGGATCAGGACCGGCCTGGCGTGCCTGGGATTGGCCCTGGTGCTGACCGCCTGCACCCGGATCGATCGGCAACGACTGCAGACCTGCGGCGAGGCCTTCACGATCGCCCGTGAGGTGGCGGCGGCGACGCTGGCGGAGGCTGAGGCGACGGCCCGGGCGGAGGGATTGCCGGTCGCCCACGATCTCCAACTCCGCCGGCAGGTGTTCGATCTCATGCAGGCGTACCACACCGCCCTGCTCAAGCTCGCCGGCGGGGGCGACGCCTCCCAGGCGGCGGACGACACGGCCCGACTCGCAGAAGCGCTGGCCGGCCTGGCGGGAGCGGCCCTGGCGCCGATCGCCGGCGAAGTCGCGGTCCTCTCCCAGCCGATCGGCCTGGTCGTGGCCCGCGTCGATGAACTGCTGGCGCGGGAGCGCTACGGCGAGGTCGTCCGCACCGCCGGGCCGATCGTCGAGGAAGTGCTCGAACTGCTCGCCGCGGACGGACCGGCCCTGCATACGCTCATCGCCGCCCCCGTCTGGGAGACGCAGGTGACGCTCCTCGACGATCTGACGCGGCTCAGCTTCGACGTGCAGCCTCTCGCCGCCGGGCACACGACGACGCCGGAGGTCATCGAACTTGTTGAACGCCTGAACGAACTGCGGGCGATGACGTCGCTTCCGCCCGGCGTGGGACCGCTCGACCCCATCGATATCGCCGGCGACGGCGGGGCCGGCGACGCCGACCCGTCGGCCCTGCGCGCTCTCGTGGCGCAGGCGGAAGTGACGGTCACCGAGTTGCATCGGTGTGCGGACACGCTGGCGGCCCACGCGGAACTGACGCAGCGCTACGAGGCGACGCTCCGCGCTGCGGCGGAGGCGATGCGGGCCTTGCGGGCGGGGCTTGATGACGCGGCTGTAGACCCGACGGCGGCGATCGAGGCCCTCGCCGAGCACGTCCGCTGGTTTCGCGAGGCCTACGAAACCTACCAGGAGGCACGCTCATGAGTTCGGCCACGCAAGCACAAGCGATCTACGAACAGGCAGCCGCGGGGCTGATCAACTGCATGGTCCGCGAGCCCGATCCCCGCAAGCGGGCCGCCCTCCGCGAGAAGGTGGAGGCGTGCCGGCAGGAGGCGCTGCGGACGGCGGAGCTCGATCTCGCGGCCCGGCGGCAGCAGCTCATCGACCTTTCCAGCGATCTGAAGACGATCGTCACCCACGCCTCCCAGTGTGGGGTCGGCGGGCCTTTGGCGGAGGTGCGCGACCTCGCCGAGGAGATCGACCGCCTCGTCGGCATGGGGGAGGCGGCGGGAGACGCGACCGAGCCGGGACGCACCTCGATGACGAACACCTGACAGCGCCCCATGAAGCGACGCGGCTCCGCCGCGGTTCGGCGCCGCCGGCGGCCGTAGCCGCGACGGCAGGCTCGACCTCGTCGAGCAGACGCGGTGAACCGCGTCGCTTCGTCGGGAAATGCGCTCGTAGCGCATTTGTCACATTGGGGGATCTGTCGGCGGCGTGGACGGGCGGTGTGGGGCGGCTCGTCCCCGCCGGGGCGTGGTACGATGCTTGCCGTCACCTGCAGGAGCCTCCCCGTCCATGGCGAAGTCGCCCGCCAAGAAACCGCCCAAGCTTGACGCTGCCGTCCGCATCGCGGTGCTGCACGGCAAGGAGCAGTACCTCCTGCGCGAACACACCGCCCGCCTCAAGGAAGCCCTGACCGAGGAATTCGGCGATGTTGAGGTCTTCCGCTACGACGGCGACTCGGCCGAGGTCGCTGACGTGTTGGATGAGTGCCGATCCTTCTCCCTCATGACGCGTTCCAAGCTCGTTGTCGTGGATCGGGCGGAGGAGTTCGTCAAGGGCGAGCACCGGCCGCTTGTCGAGCGTTACGCGGAGCATCCCACCGAGGGCACGACGCTCGTTCTGCGGGGGGAGACCTGGCGCAAGGGCAAGCTCGACAAGCTCATCGAGGCGGGGGGCGGGGTCATTCTCAAGTGCGAGCACGCCACGCCCTCGCAGGCGATCGGCTTCGCCCTGGCCCGCTGCAAGAAACGCTACCAGGCGGAGATCGAGCAGCGGGCGGCGGCATTGCTCGTCGAGCGCGTCGGCTCCGACCTCAGCCGCATCGACACGGAAGTCGCCAAGCTGGCCCTGGCGGCGGGCGTGAACGGCGTCATCACCGAGGCGATCGTGGCGGAGCTGGTCGGCTTGTCGCGCGAGGAGCAGGCCTGGCAGATCCAGCAGGAAGTGCTGAGCGGCGACGCCGGCCGGACCATCGCCACGCTCCGCGAGATGCACCAGGTCACCCGCGACCGCCGCTCGCTCGATGTGGTCCTGAGCTACGCCTTCATGGATCTGGCCCGCAAGATGACGCTCCTGGGGGCCGGCCAGCAGCAAGGCGAGAACACCCGGGCCCTGGCCCAGTCGATCCGCCTCTGGGGCGACAGCGAACGCCTCGTGGCGGCGGCGGCCAGGCGGGCGGGGTTGCCGGCCATCGCGGCCCTTTTCGACCGGGCCGTCGACGCCGATGCCCGCAGCAAATCGGGATTCGGCACGGCGGAACGGGCGGCGGAGCGGCTGGCAGCGGAGATTTGCGCCAAGATCGCCGGTTAGCCGATAGCGTGACGTGAGGGGGCGTTCTGTCCGTGCAGCCAGGAGGGCTGCCTGGAAGGTAAGGAGTACCGCCATGGACCACCGGATGAAAGCAAGCCAATTGCCACACGCGCGGGGCGTGCCATGGGCAGCCTGCCTGCCAGGGCCGGCGCTGCTGCTCTGCGTGGTGGCGCTGAGCCTGCCCGGCTGTGCCGGCAGCGCGAGGCGCGGCGCCCCGGCGCCGGGCCAGGAACCAGGCGGTTTAGCCAACGCCAGCCTCACCGCCCTGGCCACGGACGAGACGAGTGAGGCGGACGCGGCGGGTGAGGATCTCGCGGACCTCGGCGCCAAGGCCGGGCTCGACCAGAACCTGCTGGCGCGACTGGCGGGGGAGTACGAGAGCGGCGGCCCACCCGCCAGCGCCGAACCGGGCACCGCGGAGGCCGACTCGACCAGCGCCGCCCTGAGGCAGTTCACCACAGCGGATGAGGGCGGCGAGGACCAAGTCCTCCAACCCGTCGGGGCCAACGACACGGAATCACCCGAGCCGACTGTCGAGGCGACCAGCCTGCCCGCCGACGAGGTGTTCCTGGCGACGATGGCTGAGCCGGCCGAGGCGACAGCGGAACCCGAAGAGGATGAGCCCAGCGAGAACGAGGCCGGCCCGGACAATCCGCTGCTCATTCTGCGCGAGCGACTGGAGACGGAAGCGGCGCAGGCCGGCACGCCGTTCTACGAGGCCGTCTTGACCGTGATGCTCGATCTCTACGCGGACGGCACCACGCGCCGCTTCCAGATCCCTGACGCCTCGGATACGTTTGATGACCGTGAGCTCGAAGTGTTGCGCGAGCTGCAGCAGTTCGTCGATCGAGTCCATCGCGATGTCTACCGCCAGGACAGCCCCGAGCCCCTCGTCGAGGCGGCCCGCGACTTGGCGGAACAGCTCAGCAGTCAATTGACGCTGCGCATCCCAACCCTCGAACTCTGCAAGCGGGTCAACGGCTTTGGCCAGTACGAACCGCTGGCGGGGACGAAGTTCCTGGTCAACCGCAGCAATCGGATCGGCGTCTACACCGAGCTTGAGAACTTCGGCACCCGCGTCGACGCCGAGGGCCAGCACCGCGTCGAGGTGTCGCAGACGATCTCGCTTTATAACGAGTTCGGCACCAAGGCCTGGGAGGAGGGCCCCAAGCGCTTCGCCGACACCTCGCGCAATCGCCGCCGCGACTTCTTCCTGGCGGTGCCGATCGACCTGCCGCCCCTCAGCGTCGGGGCCTACAACCTCAAGGTGAGCATGCGCGACGAAAGCAGCGGCGCGGTGGCGGAGAAGACAATCGAGATCGAGGTGATCGCCGACCCGAGGATGACCGCGGGGGTTGATTGAGCCAGTGGACGCAAGAAACGCAGGCACCGGGGCCGCGCCCATTTAGCAGCGTGGGCTTGCCCCGCGCTGGCGCTGGAAGAAGCGAGCGTACCGGAATCGCCTCCTCACCCGGATCCAGCGGTATCCTCTTCGTATGCCCGCCCGCCTCATCGCGCATGTCGACATGGACGCTTTCTTCGCGGCTGTGGAAGCGTTGGATAACCCGGCGCTCGCCGGCAAGCCGATCGTCGTGGGGCACGACGGGCCGCGCGGCGTGGTGTCCACCGCGTCCTACGAAGCGCGGAAGTTCGGTTGCCACTCGGCGCAGCCCATCGCGGTCGCCAAGCGGTTGTGCCCGAACCTCATTGTCGTACCCATCCACGGCGAGCGCTACCATCACTTCTCGCGTCGGCTCTTCGAGATCCTCGATGAGTTCTCGCCACTCGTCGAACCGCTCAGCGTCGATGAGGCGTTCCTGGACCTGACGGGCTCGGAACGCCTCTTGGGCCCGCCCGTGGAGATCGGCAATCGCATCCGGGAACGCATCAAGAGCGAGCTCGAACTCACGGCTTCCGTGGGCATCGCCCCCAACAAATTTCTCGCCAAGACGGCTTCCGACTTTCGCAAGCCGCATGGCCTGACCATCGTTGAACCGGGCACCGAGCAGGTGTTCCTGGCGGGGCTGGCGATCGGCAAGCTCTGGGGAGTCGGGCCGCGCACGGCGGAACGCATGCGTGAACTGGGCGTGGAGCGCGTGGGTGATCTCTTGAAGTTCAGCGAAGCGGAATTGTCCAAGCGCTTCGGGCGCGAGGGCGAGCACTTCGCGCGGCTGGCGCGCGGCGAGGACTTCCGACCCGTGACGCCGGACCACGCGGCGAAGTCCATCAGCCATGAAACGACGTTCGAGACGAACATCGCCAGCGCTGAGGAAGTGCGAGCGGTGCTGCTGCGGCAGACGGAACTCGTCGCCTGGCGACTGCGAAGAGCCAAGCTCAAGGCGGGAACGGTCACGGTCAAGATTCGCTACGGCGACTTCGAGACGATCACCCGCTCACGCCAGATCGACGCCAGCACCGCCGCCAGCGACCACAGCAGCGCTACGGCGGATCTCTGGCAGGCGGCCGGTGGCCTGTTCGACACCTGGGCGCGGGCTTCCTTCAAGCCGGTCCGTCTGATCGGCATGGGCGCTTCGCGCTTGTCGACCGGGGCGGGGCAGCTCAACCTGTTTCCCGATGAGCGCGATGCCAGGCAGCGGCGGGTGGACCGGGCGGCGGACGCCGTGGTGGAGAAGTTCGGCAAGAAGTCGATCCGTCGTGGCGGAGCGAAGGGCGGTGGGTGAGGGATGACGAGTACACGCGTGCAACGTCCCAACGTTTAGCCCCGAAGCGAAGCGGAGGGGATCGGCGCGACTGATCGCACCGATCGCCATCGCACTGGTTGGCAAGCAACCAGTGGCACCCGAGGTGGCTTGCTTGGCCGCACCACGCAAAAGGGAGCCGGCGCGCTAGCGCTGCAGCATCTCTCTGGCGGCTTGCTGGTAGGCGTCGTAGTTCTGCCGCATCTCGGGCAGGCTGTCGCCGGCGAACTTCTCGATCATCGCTTTCGCCACTTCAAACGCCACAGCGTTCTCAAGCACGACCGAGGCAGCGCTGACCGCGCAGACATCGCTGCGCTCGTACTGCGACTCCTCCGGCTGCATCGTCTCCAGGTTCACGGAGGGCAAGCCGCGGAGCAGCGTCGAGATTGGTTTCATGGCCCCGCGAACGACGATGGGCTTGCCGTTGGTCATACCGCCTTCGAGGCCGCCGGCGTTGTTGCTGGGGCGCAGGAAGCCCAGGCTCGTCTCGCCGGCCCGAGTCGGGTCGTAGTGAATCGGATCGTGCACTTGCGAGCCGGGCCGGAAGGCGGTGTCCTTGCCCAGACCGATCTCGACGGACTTGAAGGCCTGGATGCCCATGACAGCGGCGGCGAGGCGGGCGTCGAGCTTGTCGAACCAGTTGGCGGAAGAGCCCAGGCCGATCGGGCAGCCGACCACGTGCGCTTCCACGAGACCGCCGACCGTGTCCTTGTCGACCTTGGCCTGGCGAATGCGCTGGATCATCTCGGCGGTCGCGGCAGCGTCCGGGCAGTACACCTCACTGGCGTCGCGGGCGGCGACGATCGCTTCGATGTCGCTCTCGTCGATCTCGCCCTCCCAGACGACATCCTGGATGCTGCGAACGAAGCCGACGACGCGGATGCCGAAGGCGGCGAGCAGCGAGCGCGTCAGGGCCCCCCCGGCGACGCGGGCGGCGGTCTCGCGCGCCGAAGCGCGCTCAAGCGTTTCCCGGCAGTCGGTGGTCAGTCGCTTGATGGCCCCGGCGAGATCAGCGTGGCCGGGCCTGGGCCGATGCACGGGCGGCGTCCGTTCCAGGTCGTCGAGTCGGCTGTCCCGGTTGATGATCTGCAAAGCGATCGGCGCGCCAATGGTCCGGCCCAGGCGCACGCCGCTGAGGATCTCGACTTGGTCTTGCTCGATCTTCTGCCGACCGCCGCGACCGTAGCCCCCCCTGCCGCCGCTTCAGTTCGTGGTTGACGAGTTCGAAGTCGAGGGGCAGTTGCGCGGGCAAGCCGTTCAAGAGCACGATGAGCGCCGGGCCGTGTGATTCGCCGGCTGTGTTGCAGGTCAGTGTCGCCATGGCGACATGGTATCGAGCGCATCGCGAGTGCCCTTTCGCGCGGGGTTCGAGGTTGATGATAACTCCTGCAAGTCGTTGTGCACGTGGATGTTGCATGGTCGGGGCCAACGGCTGCTCGTTATGAGACGCAGCGCGCTCCGGCGGCTGCGGCGCGCGGATCGGCAAGGCCCTAGAAAGATGCCGCATTCGTCGGTTCAGCCCGGTTTCACGCCTCGCCGGCCGCGCGCCGAGAAGTCTGTGGAGTACACTGTCCGCTATCCCTTTTCCCGGGACTTTTTTGTAGATCCGAGTCTGAAAGGAACCCCACATGCCCGCCACTGTGATGAACCGTTGGATAGTCGTGGTCGGTGGCATCCTCATCCAGCTCTGTCTGGGCGCCATCTACGCCTGGTCGGCTTTCACGAAGAAGCTGACCGATCCGGAGACGTTTGACTTCACCAAGACCGAGACGCAGGTGATCTTCGCCGTCGGGTTGGCTTCCTTCGCCTTCTTCATGGCTCTGATCGCAGGCAAGTGGCAAGCCAAGGTCGGGCCGCGCCTCGTCGCCATCACCGGCGGCATCATCATGGGACTGGGCTACATCCTCGCCAGCTTCGCCCCCAACGATCACTCCGCCTTCTGGTGGATCCTGATCGGCGTCGGCCTACTCGGCGGCGCCGGCATCGGCTTCGCTTACGTCTGCCCCATCGCCTGCCTGGTCAAGTGGTTCCCCGACAAGAAGGGCATGATCACCGGCCTCGCCGTCGCCGGCTTCGGCTTCGGCGCCCTGATCTGGGTCAAGCTGACCGGCGGCTTCACCTTCGGCCCCGTCAAGCTCAGCGGCGATTGGACCGGCCTCTACGGCATGGGCTGGAGCGTGCAGCAGGTCTTCCTGTGGTACGGCGTCGCCTTCGCCATTCTCGTCGGCCTCGGCGCGCTGGTCATGATCAACCCGCCGCAGGGCTGGCTTCCCGCCGGCTGGACGCCGCCACCCGCTTCGCAGGCCTCTTCGGGCTCTGCCAACTTCACCATGGGCCAGATGGTCAAGACCCCGCAGTTCTGGGGCCTCTTCATGACCTTTGTCTTCGGCGCCACGGCCGGCCTGATGGTGATCGGCATCATCAAACTGTTCGGCATCGACAAGCTGACTGCGGGCGGCGTTGATGTCGCCGACGCCAACGTCATCACCGGCACGGCCATGGGCCTCTTCTACGCCCTCTTCAACGGCCTGGGGCGCATCATCTGGGGCCTGGTCTCCGACTTCACCGGCCGCAAGCCGGCGATCATTCTCATGTGCCTGGCCCAGGGCGTGATGATGATCCTCTTCTACTTCATCGCCGGCAACGCCTGGGGCCTGTACCTCGGGGCCGCCATCATCGGCTTCAACTTCGGCGGCAACTTCGCCCTCTTCCCGGCCGCCACGGCGGACTTCTTCGGCAACAAGAACGTCGGCAGCAACTACCCGCTGGTCTTCCTGGCCTACGGCGTGGGCGGCATCATCGGCCCCATCGTCGGCGGCAAGATGGGTGATCAGGCCATGTGGAATATGGCCATCATTCCCGCCGGCATCGCCTGCCTGCTGGGCGCGGTCGTCATGATCGCCATGAAGCCTCCCAAGGCGCTCGCAGCCGCGGAAGCTGCCTGATCGGCTCGACGCCCGTCGCTCGTTTCGCACACACCACCCCCTTGGGCCCATGCAAAGGGGGTTTCTTCTGCGCTCGTGTCTGCCCGAGGAGGAACCGCTCGCGGGGACGCGGCGGCTCGCTTTGAACTCGATACACAGGTGGGATGCGTGGAATTCATCGGCTATGCTTGCCCACCCATGCAGACCACCGAACCACAGCCGGATACGACCAACGCCGATGCCGCCGCCACGTCGCCCGAGGTCGCCCCGGAGCCCGGCACCCTGGAAATCATCAAGAACCTGGGGCCGGCAGGCGTATTCGGCGTCCTGACGATCGTCATCCCGCCGATTGGCTTGGCCTTCATGGTCTACTTCATGGGGAAGATACAGCCCTGGATCGAGTCGCTGGGCCTGTGGGGCCCGGTCGCCTTCGCGGTCATCATGATGCTCATGGCCGGCTTCTCGCTCATGCCCACCCAGGCCTACAGCGTCTTCGCGGGCCTGCTCATCGGTAAGGCGTTCGGCTTGGGCATCGGGGCCATCGTGGCGATCAGCGGAGCGGTGGGGGCGGCGATGCTGATGTACGGCTGGGTCACCCTCGTCGCCCGCGACAAGGTGATGAAGCAGGTCGAGACGCACCGCAAGGCCCGCATCATCCACCACGCCCTGGTCGACCGCAGCTTCTGGGAAGCCCTGGGCATCGTGACGCTGCTGCGTTTTCCGCCCAGCATGCCCTTTGCCCTGAGCGGCTTCGTCATGGCTTCCATGCGGATCAACTTCATCGCCTACAGCCTGGGCACGCTCCTGGGCATGGCGCCGCGGCTGACCGTCTGCGTCTGGATCGGCATGACCCTGGGCAGCCTGGAAGAGGGAAAGAGCAACCCCTACAGCTTCTGGTTCAAGATCATCACGGTGGTGATGTCGGTGGCGATCGTGCTGCTGCTCAACCACCTGGCGAAGAAGGCCCTGGCGAAGTACGACGTGGGGGAAACCGGGGAACAAGAGGCCGGGTGAGTCCGGGGGAGCCGGGACTTTGGACGTGACGGAGCCGGACTCTGTGAGTCCGGAGTACGCCCGGAAAGCAACGGCGAGCGTTTGCCGGCGAGCGCGCCTTGCCCGCACCACGCACACCGGGTTCACAGAACCCGGCTCTGTTGGAAGGGAGGGGCAAAACTGGGGCTCTTCCCTGGCCGATAGGGATGGACGCGAGGGCGAGTCGGGGCTACTCTATGCCCCGGAATGACCGTCGGGCCATTGGCGCAGTTGGCTAGCGCGCTTGTATGACACACAAGAGGTCACTGGTTCAAGTCCAGTATGGCCCATTCCCGAAACCCCGCCCCGCGCGGGGTTTATGCGTTTGGGGGGCGGTGGCGTGCCGGGGCGGACCAACCCGGGCGACGGCCGGCCTGAGGCCCGGCTGGCCTCGGGGCCGTTCCAAGCCCACACCGTTCACGGCACGCAACGATCAAGTCCAACCACGACCTCATGAGGATGTGGGCGGTAGCGAAGGCCGCGGCCGGACCATCGGCGCGGGCCGAGGCGTTGCGACAGCGACTGCGAGAACTCAACGAGTAGCGCGCCGCCCTGGGGACGGCGGCTAAACGGCCCGTCAAGAAGAGGCTCGTGTAGCCGTCGGACGAATCGCCGGATTCCGTACGCAAGCGTGTCAGATAGCAGATACCGGGCTCCTATGTCTGTATGCGGGCCGGCAATTGAGGCCAGTCAATCCCTCAGCCGGCTCGCTCACAGAACCACTCACCGCCTTGCAGGAGCCGTCCCATGCCACGTTTCAAGACCACTCAACTCGCCGCCTTCACCTTGTGCTTTGCCGTCGCCGGGCCCGTCCTCGCCGAGGACTTTGATCAGTCCGGCTCGGCGCTCACCTACACCTGCTTCCCGGATGAGACCCACTCGGGCGGGACCGTCTTCGTGCGCGAGACCGTGCAGGCCGCGACCGGCGCCCCCAACACCGCGCCGGCCTTGCCCATCAACGTGGGCGGGGACAAGGAGTGCCGGTACTACGAAGCCGACTACGCCCCCAGTCATGCCTACGCCCTGATGACGGGCATTTCGGAGAACGACTTCGCGGACGGCGTGATTGATGGCACCATCGCCGCCGCCATGCCCGTGCCCTGGGGCTCGCGCGATGCGGGATTCGTGCTGCGTGCGCAGGAAGGCGGCAACGGCATGAACTGCTACTTCGCCTGCTTCTACAACTACGTCGGCAACACCGGCCACTTCGCCATCAGTCGGCTCAACAACGGCATCGGCCAGACCCTGCTCGACTCCGACGACTTCCCCGTTGACCTGCAGAGCGAGAACTACCGCATCCGCTTCCGGGCGGACGGCACGATGCTCACCGCCTGGCTCTGGCGGGTGCATGTCGTGGATGGCGCGGTCGTGGAGACGCCGATCGACCTCAACGCCAGCGAGCCCGGCGTGCAGAATGTGATCTCTGCGGAGGACGATGAGCTGAGCAGCGGGCGGGCGGGCTTGTTTGCCTTCGCCCGCGGCGAGAACAGCGTCTTCTTCGACGATGTGCACCTGACGCTGGCAGACTGCGGCACCATGGTCGACGCCGAGCAGCAGTACCTGGGCACGAACTACGGCCCAATGTACGGCGATGTGCCCGGCGATGTGCTCTTCACCGAGGACAGCGTGCCCGTGTCCCTCGAGGAGTACGAAGACGCGGCCGGCACGCAGCACTGCGTCGGGGCGGCGATCGACCTCGCCTGCTACGGCTTTGGCTTCAACTTCGTGATGCAGTGCGGCAGCGCTTCGCTCGTGTACGATCTCAGCGATCTGGGCGTGGTGCACGAAGTCAAGCTGGAGTACTACGAGGCGAACGGGCCGGAGAACCTGCAGGTCAACGGCGCAGCGCTCTATGTCGGCGAGATTGAAAACGCCCCGACGAACATCGCGCCCGGCGTGACGTTGACCGTGACCCAGACGCCTGCTGGAGCCGGAACGCGCGGCACGATCCGCCTGATCGGCCCGGTGCAGCGCCTGCTCATCGGCGGGTCCTTCATCGAACTCGACAACGTCTGCATTGATGCCAGCGATTGCATCGGCGACCTGGACGGCGATGACGATGTCGATCAGTCGGACCTGGGCATCCTGCTGGCCTCCTACGGCATCGATGACGGCGGCGACATCGACGGCGATGGCGACACGGATCAGAGTGACCTCGGGATGCTCCTCGCGGGCTACGGCCAGCCCTGCTGACCCAGGGCGCAGGGTGAGGCGAGGATGGTGCTGGTGGACGAGCGCTCGCGGCGACGCGGGCGCTTGTCGTGCGCCGATGCCCTGCTTGGGGGGAGGCGATTGCGGTCAACGTCCACGCTTGCACACCAATTCGCGGAAACTCCTTGCCCCGCGCCGGTTGGGGGTCATGCTCATGGAGAGACGCACACATCCACGGCCTCGCGCCCTCGTTGCCTCACCGGGCGCTGGCGCTACCAGACGAGAGGGATCACCATGCAGACACCATGCACGAGTCAAACACTCGCCTTGCTCTTCAGCGGACTGCTTCTGCTCTCGGCCGAACCGGCAGCAGCCCAGCTCCTCGCCCCGCACCTGGTGTACGACACCACGGCGGGCGTCACGATGACATACACGGGCGATCTCACCGCGGGAACGCTTTCGTTCACTCACATCGATGGCCGCAACTTCCGCGTGCAGCGCATCCCGCAGGACGGGCGCTATCCCGTCGTCGACTACGGTTTCTTCGGCACCGGAGGCGCCTCGTTTCACATGAGTCTGGAGTTCGTGGAGTTTATCTATCACACACCGATGGGACCGCCGGACAGAGCCTACTTTGCCGGGGCCGGGGCAGGCGCAGACCTAGTCATCACGGACGAGTTTGGCAACTCCATGCAGGCCAGCATCGGCGAATTCCAGATGACGGATAGAACAGACAGTTACGTTCGCCCCGGTTACGAAGGCCAGGGACTGCTCAGTGACGCGGTATTCACAGGGCCCTGTTTCCAGAACGTGGGCGCCAACCAGGTGCAAACTGAAGGGGCTATGTACACCTTCATGTTCGTCATCGAGCAGGCACCGGGTGATGTCTTGACACTCGAAGAGTATCTTGCCGACGCCACGTATCACGTGCCCCTTGAGAATGAGACCTTCGAGATGCGTGTCAACGGCTCGGAGTGCTGGGGCGACTTCGACGGCGACAACGACATCGATCAGGATGATCTCGGCGAGTTGCTCGCCTCCTACGAACAAGACGGCGGCGGTGATCTCGACTTCGATTGCGATACCGATCAGTCGGACCTGGGAATCTTCCTCGCCAACTACGGCACGAATTGTCCGTAGCGCTCATCGCGGATGAGATCGTAGGTGTTGGAGATCGCCTGCCGGACTGCTCGCGAGGACGCGGCGGCTCGCCCGAGCAGCGCCGATGCCATCGGCGATTTTGTTTTGAATCCGCGCCGATACCATCGGCGGCTTTAGGCGCCCGTCTTACGCAGCCACAGGCCCGCCGGCAGGCACGTCTTCGGGTCGAAGTGCGGCCAGAGCTTGGCCAGGTCTGCGCCGTTCTCGCGCCACATGAAGGCGGCGGCGTAGAGCGGTTCGTAGCTGCCGCCGTTCGCCAGGATCGCCTGCACCAGGTACTGCTCGTTCCAGCACCAGTTGTTCTCGAAGATCCAGGCCTTGGGATACTCAAGCGGCAGGAAGATGTCGTGGATGTGCACGATCACGCCCGGCTTGAGGCGGGGCAGGATCTGCGAGTATTCGTACTCCACATCGCTGCCCACGCGCAGCACGTGCGAGGTGTCGATAAAGAGCACATCGCCCGCTTCCAGAGCATCGAACGTCTCCAGCGGCAAGGCCTGCACAGCGGTCTTGTGCAGTTCGTCCACACCCTTGACGTGTTTCTTACCGATGTGGTCTTCGGGGTAGAGGTCGAAGATGTCGTAGCGGACGGCGTGGCCCTCAGCGCGATTGCGCTCGAGCGCCGAGGCGATGAGCTTGGAGCTCATGCCGCTGCCCAGTTCGATGACGCGCTTGGGCCTCAAGCTCCGCATCATGAGGTAGCAGGGCTCAGCGTCGCCGGGCCGATAGGCGAAGTTCTCGTGGTAGTAGGCGGTCGGCTCGCCGGCGGGCGCCTGGGCAGGCCAGGTGAGTTCTGCGCCAAAGGCTTTGGTGTGCTCGGTCGCCCAGGCGAGCATGGCGTCGGCATCCCAGCCGAGGTTGTCGATTCGCTTGTCCTGCGTCCAAAGCGTCTCGGGAAGTTCGCGGAGGTCGGGCGTCGGCGAATAGAAGTGCGTGCGGGTGACATCCCAGCCTTGGGCCAGGAAGGCGCGCCGGCGCTGGTCATCGTCAAAGAGCGTCTCCGCAACGATCTTCGCCGCCGCTTCGACCTGCCCGCCGTCGCGCAGGCGCTGAAGAAGTTGGCGCAGTTCACGTTCCGCTTTCGCCATATCGCGACCTCGCTTCGAACCGTGGGCCCCACTGCGATCGATCCCGGTAGCCTTCGTTTCCATGCTGGTCATGGGGCGCCTCTCTCGGGCCGCGATCCTAGCAGGTCCGCCGCCGCTTGCCCGGCGCCGGCGGGCCTCGCCTGCGACCCGAGGTCAGACACGGCGGTCAGGAAAGTAACGACCCCAGAGAGCGTGCAGATTCTCGACCTCGTGCTGATCGATGCGCGCCTTCTCCGACCAGATGGCCAGCTTCAGCGCTTCCTGGGCGGGGCAGGGCTCGCTCTCCAGCTTGCTGACATCGCCCAGGGCCGCGCCGATCAACTCGATGGCCGCCTTGGTGGCCCGCTCCATGTTGGAGATGATCTCCGCGAGCAAGTCGGACGCGGAGCGCTTCTCGGTGCGCGGCCGCCAACTGTCGTAGTCCGTGACCAGGGCCAGGGCGGTGTAGCCGATCTCCGCTTCGCGCGCCAGGCGGACTTCCGGGCAGCAGGTCATGCCCACGAGGTCCACGCCCCAGGCGCGATGCAGTTGGCTCTCGGCCACGGTCGAGAAACTGGGGCCTTCCATGCACAGGTACGTCCCGCCGTCGTGCACCGTGGCCTGCACCGAGCCCGCAGCCCCCAGCAACCACCCGCGTAGCACCCGGCTGAAGGGTTCGGCCATCTCGACGTGGACGGCGGCGTTCTCGTAGAAGGTGCGCGGCCGACCGTCGGTCCGATCGATGAGTTGATCGCAGACGACGAGATCGCCCGGCTTGATTTCCTCACGAAGGGAACCCACAGCGCCGCTGGCGACGATGTGCGTGACGTGCAGCTTCTTCAGGGCGTAGATATTGGCCCGATAGGGGACAGCGCTGGGATTAAGCAGGTGCCCTTTGCCGTGCCGAGGCAGGATGGCCACCTCGACGCCCTTGATGTGCCCGACTTGGATGGGAGCACTGGGCTTGCCGAAGGGCGTGTCGACGTCGACCTCGTCAAAGACGGTGGGTTCGATCGAGTCAATGAGGGCTTGCCCGACGCCCGTGCCGCCAACGATGCCGATCCGCATGGGAGGCTCCTTTCCGTACCGCCGAGCCTACGCCCCTGGGGTGATTCTGCCAAGTCACTCGGCGGCGCGGCGGGGTAGGCACAGGTTCACCATGGAGCACACGGAGGGCACGGAGGAGGAGAGAGAGTTGTTGAGCCCCGAATCGCTGCGGAGGGGGCCCCCCCATGAGAAGACGAGGCTGAGGCGCTACGGGAGGAGAGACCCGACTTCCGCCGCTCTCAATCCGCAATCGGCCCTCGCTCCCCGGAGGAGGTGGGTGGGGCGCTGATCGAGAGCGCTACCGGCTTGGGCTGGGGCAGTTCCTGCGTCGGCAGGGATTTCCCACAATGGCAGGTCGTCCCCTCACCCACCGAGACGACCGAGCGCAGCACGTACAGCATCGACGCCAGGACGAGCGCTGCGGCAATCCAGAACTGCCAGTCGTCAATGGGAAGCGGCATCAGCTCACCCCCAGCAGCAGCAAGCCCTGGTAGGTGATCAGGGCCGCGATGTAGGCCACGATCGTCATCCAGCCGAGTTGGAAGAGCGGCCACTTCCAGCTCGCCGTCTCCCGCCGCGTCACCGCCAGCGTGGGCAGGCACTGCATGGCGAGCACGTAAAAGACGAGCAAGCTCGCCGAGGTCGCCGGGGTGAAGAGAGTTGTCCCATCTTCGCGACGGGCGCTCCGCATGCGGTCGAGCAATTCATCGCTGACATCCGCCTCGTCACCCGCCCCCATCAGAATCGCGGTGGTGGAGACGAAGACCTCGCGGGCGGCGAAGCTGGACACCACCCCGATCGTCACCCGCCAGTCGTAGCCCAGCGGCGCGAAGAGCGGCTCCATACCGCGCCCCAGCCGGCCGGCGAAGCTGTGGGCCAGTTCGTACTGGGCGTCAAGGCGGTCCGCTTGCTCAAGGAACGACGCCGCCTCGTCGGGCTGGCTCGTCTCGACCTGCACTGCCTGCTGACGCAACTCTTCCGCCGCCGGCGTGGGAGCGGAGCCGGGATAGCGGCTCAGGCCCCACATGATGATGCAGATGGCCAGGATGATCGTCCCGGCCTGCTTGAGAAACACCATGGCCCGATCCAGCGAGGCCAGCAGGGCATTCTTGAGCGAGGGCATGTTGTAGGCGGGCAGTTCCAGGGCCATGGGTCGCGTCCGCCCGCGCAGCACGGTGCCGCGAAAGACGAGAGCGCTGAACATGGCGGCGAAGGCGCCGAGCATGTAGGCCCCGAAGAAGGCCACCGCCGCCAAGGCCGGGTGATCGCCGAAGAGGAGGGCGATGCAGAGGACGTAGACGGGCAGGCGGGCCGAGCAGGTCATGAAGGGCGCCACCAGGATCGTCGCCAGGCGGTCGCGGCGGTCGGGGATCAGGCGCGTGGCCAGGATGCCGGGGATGGCGCAGGCGTGGCAGGAGAGGAAGGGCACGAAGGCCTGGCCCGGCAGGCCGAAGCGCCGGAAGAGGCGGTCCATGACGAACGCCGCCCGCGCCAGGTAGCCCGTGTCTTCCAGCAAGGTCAGGAGGAAGAAGAGCAGCACGATCTGGGGTAGGAAGATGACCACGCCCGCGACGCCGGCGATCACCCCGTCGACCAGAAGTTCATTGAGAATCCCCGCGGGAAGTAGGCCCTGCACCGCCGCCCCCAGCGAGGCCATGCCGGCGTCGACGACCTGCATGGGCCACTGGGCGAAGAAGAAGATGGTGTAGAAGAGCGTCCCCATGATGAGGCCGAACACGCCCAGCCCCAGGATGGGATGCGTGAAGGCCTGGTCGAGTCGATCGGTGAGGGTGTCGCGCTCGTTGGCAGCGGCGGTCGCGCCGACCTGGCTGTAGACCTCGTCGGCCCAGGCGTGCAACTCGGCCAGCCCCGAGGGCGGCGACAGGCTGGGCGGGGCGGCGACCAGGAGCGCCTCGCGCAACTCCGCCACGCCTTCCCCACGCCGAGCACACATCTTGACGACCGGACAGCCAAGCGCTTCCGTGCAGCGGGCGGCGTCGATCTCCAGGCCCTTCCGCCGGGCGACATCGATCATGTTGACGACCACGACGGTGGGCAGACCGCGCTGCAGCGCCTCTCCGACGAGCAGCAGGTTCCGCGCCATGTTGGCAGCGTCGAGAACGACGATGAGCGCCTCGGGCGGAGCCGGCTCGCTTCCCGTCAAGGCGACTTCCCCAGCCAGGACGTCAGCGACCATCTTTGATTCGATCAGGTCGAGTTGGGTGGAGTAGATGCCGGGCAGGTCGATGAGTTCGATGCTCTCGGTTGGCGAGAGCTTGGCCGTGCCCACGCGTGCTTCGACGGTGATGCCTGGGAAATTGGCGGTTCGGGCCCGCAAGCCGGACAGGGCGTTGAAGATGGTGGTCTTGCCGGTGTTGGGATTGCCCAGGAGAGCCACGCGCCGGGGCGGGCGAACCGCATCAGCGCCGGTGTCGTGCGTGCTGGAGGTCGATGGCGTGCTGGTCATCCGAGGATCTCAAGCCGTCCCCGGTTACTGGATGTGGACGTGGATGCCGCGCGCCAGGCTGGCGTTGAGACCGATTCTCGTGCCGTTCACCTGCACGATGCACGGCTCGCCGGCCCGGGCCAGACGAATGGGGGCGGCGGCCCGCAAGCCCATGGCTGACAAGAGCAAAGCGTCGGCTGAGTCCATCGTGGTCGAGGCAACCAGACCGGTCGCGCCTTCCCGGAGTTCACTGAGAGGAATCGCTGACCCGCTTGAGGATGCACTGACCATCGAATCGGACCTCCTCGTAACTGAGACTCAGTCGCAGCATGGTATGTATACCCGCAGTTCGGGTCAGAAGCAACGTCGACTTTTGGATCCGAGTGGAGTTTTTCACCCGGAATAGGGGGTGTAACAACTGACCGGTGAATCGGACCTCCTTCGGCCGGCCGTGTCAGAGATTTGTTCGGTTTGCGGCCATCTCCCTGGATTCGCTTTGACCGGCCCGCAACCCTGAGGTAGCGTCAAGCCAGACTAGGCTTGCGCGCCGGTCCGGCCCAGCCACCCAACCCCGGGAGATGAGACGATGAGGAAGATGCACTGTCTAAACCTAGTCGCCGCAGCCTGTTGCGCCAGCGCTTTGACGGCTGGCGCCGACGAAACGGTCCATTGGACGTTTGACGAGAGCACGACCGGCCAGGATATCGTCTGGACCTCCACGACGGCCCTGCGGACTGACGCCGCTGCCTACGACTGGCACTTCGAGCTGCAGCTCGTTGAGGTCTGGGTGAGCTTTAGCGGCTTCACCTTCGGCCCCTTCGACGTGACTGCCGATCTGCCCCCCCGAGGCCCGCCTGCAGGAGGGGTTCACACCCGGCCCCCTGCCGCTGCTCATCATCGACCAGCACGTGCGCTACCCGGAGCCGCCCGATCCCGTCACCATCGAAGGCGACATTCGCGTGGAGTTGCGCGGGGACGGCTACGGCGAGTGGTCCTTCACCGATGTCGCCTTGGGAACGGCGACGATCGATCTCGGTTGGCCACTCGGTGAGCAAACCGTGCAACTCGAAGAGATCCATATGCAGGGCTTCGTCGACGTCGCCGCCTTCAGCAAGCTCGGCGATCTCGACTACGACGGCGATGTCGACCAGGCGGACCTCGGCATCCTGCTGGCGGCGTACAACCAGAACGCCGGTGGCGACCTCGACGGCGACGGCGACACGGACCAAGCCGACCTCGGCATCATGCTGGCGAACTACGGCTACGGGATCTAGATCGCCAGACAAACCCCATGGAAGAGGAGCACGATCATGCGATCAAGGTGCCGCCTCGCTGCTCTTGGCGCCGCCCTAGTCGGCAGCGCTTTGTTCGCTGCGCCGGCTCAGGCCGCTGACGTCTTTGGCCCGCAATCCGGGACCTGGGCGCTCGCGGACTCGCCGTTCTTTCTCGTCGGTGATGTCACCGTGCCTGTCGGCGCAGCCCTGGTCATCGAGCCCGGCGTGGAGGTCATCGCCAACGGACACTTCGAGCTGCGCGTGGAAGGATTGCTGACGGCGGTGGGCACGCCGGAGGCGCTGATCCATCTGACCGCAGCCGACACCGGCGCGGGCTGGCGCGGCCTGCGTCTCGTCGCCGCCAACGACGCTACGAGGCTCAGCTACTGCCTGATCGAGTACGGCAAGGGCAGCGGCGACTATCCGGAAGTCCGCGGCGGCAACCTGCGCATTCTCGACTGCTCGCCGACCGTCTCCCACTGCACGATCCGTTTCGGCTACTCGCACAACGGCAATTCGAACGGCACCGGCGGGGCGATCTCCGTCGAGAACTCAAGCGCTTTGATCGAGCACAACCTCCTCACGGACAATCAAGCCGACAGCGGCGGCGGCGTCATGGCGTCGATCGGCTCGCCGACGATTCGCGGCAACCTCATTACCGACAACACCGGCTGGTACGCCGGGGGCGGGCTCTACCTCGGGGCCGGGACCTCGCCGCTCATCGAAGACAACCTCATCCTGCGCAATCATGCCGGCGGCTGGGGCGGGGGCGGCATCAACTCCTGGACTTCCTACATCTACTACGGCACCTACGCCACGATCCGCAACAACCTCATCGCCCACAACACCGCCAACGATGGCGCCGGACTCTATTGCCGGTACGACAAGGCGGTCCTGGTCAACAACACCATCGTCTTCAACAGCGCCACCGGCCAGGGCGGCGGCATCTACGCCCTCAACTACCCGGCGCAAGCGCCGGAGGTCCGCAACACCATCCTCTGGGGCAACAACGCCGCCGGCTCCGATGAGATCTTCCTGTACGGCGGCACGGGCTCGGCCATCTCCGTCCGCTACTGCGACGTAAGCGGCGGCTACACCGGCATCGGCAACATCGACAGCGATCCGAACTTCGTCAACGCCGACGGACCGGACGGCACGCCCGGCACGGACGACGACGATCTTTCCATTGCGGCCGGCTCCGCCTGCATCGACGCGGGGATGAACGCAGCGCTGGGGCCCGATGTGGAGCTCGACCTGGCGGGCCGGCTGCGCTATGTGGACGATCCCGACACCGACGACACCGGCGAGGGCGAGCCGCCCCTCGTCGACCTGGGGGCGTACGAATACCAGGCTTGCCCCGGCGATCTCAATGGCGATGGCCAGCGTGACCAGGCGGACCTGGGCCTTCTCCTGGCGTCGTACGGCCAGGACGACGGCGGGGACATCGACGGCGATGGCGACACCGATCAGGCCGACCTGGGCGCCTTGCTGGGCGTGTATGGCGAGCCCTGCCTGCCTTCGTAGAGAGACCCCGGGCCCGGGGAGCCGTCACCCCTGATCGCCGCGGATCGGCCTCAATCCTGGCGCGTCAGCTTGCCTTTCATCGAGACGAAGGTCTTGCCATCGGCCCGTGTCTCGTGGGCGGTGAACTTCTGCACACCGTCCGTGGACAAATCGATGATGGTGACCATCGTCCGCAGGTGGCCGGTGGCGGGATCGCGGTAGTTGCCCCGGAAGGTCATCAGCATCGTGTCCGGGTTGAGCGAGCCGGTGTCGGAGTAGATGACGGTGGACATGCTGTCCATCCAGGCGGTGCGATAGACGCCGTCGATCTTGTCGTAGCCGATGTAGCCGATCGCCTCGTATTCGCCCATGTCGCTGCTGGCGGCGGTGATCTTCTCCTGCAGGAAGCGGCCATCGAGCACCCACTCGCGCTCGACCACGCCCTCGGAGACGAAGGGCTCCTGGCCCGGCTCCATGAAGATCTCGAAGCGACCTTCCCAGGTGCCCGCCATGGCATTCAGGAATTCGTGCTGCTCGCCCGGCGTGCCCACTTCCATCCAGGCGAGCATCTCATCGGTCATCTCGACCTGCACCTCACCTTCGGGCTGGGCGGCGCTGGCGCTGGGCTCGAGCACGCGAAAGAGGTTGGCCTGACCGGCGACGTAGGCCAAGGCGCCGACGGCGACGACAAGGGCAGCGTTTCGATTGAGTTTCATGACGTATTCTCTCTGTGTGGGATGTCTGCTGATCCGCCCCTCCGGCAAGCGCCCTCCCGGCGCTGCCGTCGGAACTATAGACAGGCAAAGTTGCCGGCGCTGTGAACAGGCGTGAGCGAGGTTGACTTGTCCCGGCTTGGCGCTGCAATGCTCGACGTCGCCGTCACTTGGGCTGGTCTCACGCCCTGAGAAAACGCCCCGTCGCGCGGTGTCGACGAGGCGTTGCTTGCGAGGGGGAGGCGCGCTTTGCGCCGTGCCGGTCAGTTCGACTCCACCGCCGCCGGCGTCACCACCAGATCGATCACCTGGCGCTGGTTGAAGTAGGTCCGGAAGGCCTCACGCACATCCGAGGCGGTGAACTCGTCGTAGGCGGTGAGCTCCGCGGCCACCGCATCCAAGGACCGGCCGCGCAGGGCCATGTCGGAGAGCACGCCGACCCAGTAGCGCGGCTGCGGCTGGGCTTCGCGGAGACGGTTGAGAATCTGCTCGCGGGCGATGTCGACCTCGTCTTCGCTCGGTCCTTCCGCGGCGAACTGACCGAACATCTCTTCGATGGTGTCGCTCAGTTTCTCCGCCATGGAGGGATCGCAAGGCGACATGGCGTAGAAGGTGCCGAGGCCTGGATAGACCTCGGCGGCGGCGTTGGAGACGCCGATCGAGTAGACCAACTGCTCGTCCTCGCGGATGCGCTCGATCATGCGGGAGTCGCAGATCTGGGCGGCGAGGTCCATGAGACGGCGATCGCGAACGTTGTCCGCGTCCGGACCGAAGAAGCCCGTCAGCACCGCTGCTTTCGGGGTCAGCGTCTGGTATTCGACGGTGCGGCGGTACGGGGGCTTGTTCAACCGCAGGTCGCGCAGCGAGTCAAGCGTCTCCTCAGTCATCCGCTCACGCTCGACGAGCGAGGCGATGTAGAACATGGGCAGGCGCGTGGCCCGGCGGCGGCCGATGTCGCCGACGATCGACACCTCCATGGGAGCCGTAGCGACGAGCTGATCCAGCCAGGCCTGGGCCTCCTCCAACGTGATCGCTTCAATGTCGTCGGCAGTAAGCAGCAGGCGCTGCGGCTCATCCTGCGAGTAGAGCACCTCGCGGGCGGTCTCCTGCAGGATGCCGACCGCATCGGTCTGGCGGCGTCGGATCTGCTGCAACTGGCCGCGCTTCCACTGCTCGAAGGTGGGCCCTTCGATGACCGGCTCACTCAGGAGCAGATGCAGCAGGTGGAAGCCGTACGTCATCTCCACGGGATCGCCGCTCACCCGCAGGGTGATGGAGTCCTCACCTGCGGAAGCGCGAAGGTTGATCTTCTTGTCGAGCAGGAAGTCGCGGATCTGGGTGGAGCTGCGCGACTGGGCGGCGGGACGACGGAAGGCCAGGAGCGCCGCCTCGGTGAGAGCGCGGGTCTCGGGGGTTTCCTCGATGTTGCCGCCCGCCAGCGTCACCGTGACGGTGCAGTTCTCCTCTTCGTAGTCGCTGAAGTAGTAGTGGCAGCGAACGCCGTTATCCAGCCAGAAGGAGAGCACCCCCGTCTGCGGATGCACGCTGGCTCCGACCATGAAGCCGCGCTCCGGCGTCTCGTCGAGGAGCGAGGTGGTCTGCTCGTCATCGGCGCGGGCCTGCACAGCCTGCCCGGCCGCCTCCTGAGCCGCCGCCAGGACCGTCGCTTCCTCCGGGGCGGGGTCGTCTTCCGACTCGGGCATGGTCACCAGGAAGGCCATGAACGCCGGATCGAAGGCGCTGGTGAACTCGGCCGACACTTCCGCGGGCGTGATGTCAGGCAGGAGCTGCTGCAAGATGGCCAGCGTCTGCTCCGCGCCGGTGATCGGCGTGCCTTCGCTCACCGACATCATCATCATCATGAGCAGGAACTGGCCGGGCATGGTGGATTCGCGATCGGCCTCCTGCTCGATGCCCGCGAGTATCTCCCGGCGGGCCTTTTCGATCTCCAGGGCACTGAAGCCGTGCTCACGCGCGGTCTGCAGTTCGCCGATCAAATCCACCAGCATCGCCTGCCAGTCGGCCGGCTCGCCGCTGCCTTCGATGGCCGCGAGTTGCCCGGCCCCGAACATCGTCTGCTGCATGGCGCTGGCGCCAAGGTAGGCCGCTTCGCCTTCGCTGATCTTGTCCTGCAGCCGGCGGTTGAGCGCCATGACGCCCAGCATCTGCACGAGCTCCGTCCGGGCCTCGCTCACCGTCTGGGCCGGGGCGGGGGCCTCCGCCACGCTGAGAAGCTGCACGTTGCACTCGGTCAGCTCCGGGTCCGTCGCCACCACCGCCCGCTGGCCGCTGTAGGGCTGCACGCCGGCATCAACATCGGCAGCCGTGGGCAGGGCCAGCAGCGCGCCGAAGTGACGCTCGATCTGCTCGACGATTTGCTCCGGGTTGGTGTCGCCGACTGCGAGCAAGGTCATCCGACCCGGCGTGTACCAGGTCTCGTAGAAGTCCAGGAACGTCTCGCGGTCGGCGTTCTCGATTACCTCCTGCAAACCGATGGGCAGGCGCTCGGCCAGGCGCGAGCCGGGGAACATCTCCGGCAGGAGCTCATCGAACAAGCGCATCTCCGGGCCCTTGGAAGCGGTGAACTCGTTGAGGATCACCTGCCGCTCGTTCTCGATCTCCTGCGGGTCGAGCAGGAGACGCCCCGCCACATCGGAGAGAAAGAGCATGCCGTCCGCGACGGTGCCGGATTCGACATCGGGCAGCGACAGCATGTAGACCGTCTGATCGAAGGAGGTGAAGGCGTTCTGATGCTGGCCGAAGGTGAGGCCGAGCGACTCGAAGTAGCGAATAACCTCACCGGGCGGGAAGTTCTCCGAGCCGTTGAAGGCCAGGTGCTCGAGGAAGTGGGCCAGGCCCCGCTGCTCTTCGCTCTCGTTGAGCGAGCCGGCATCGACGTGCAGGAACATGCTGAGCCGGCCGGGGGGGGACGGCGTGCTCGAGCACCAGGTAGCGGAGGCCGTTGTCCAGTTCGCCGCTCACCAGATCGGGGCGCTCGGGCAGCGGATCGCTGAGCTGGTATTCCTGGGCGGACGTGCGAATGGGGCTGAGCAGGGCCAAGCCAACGAGGACCAGGCAAGTCGTCTGTCGACGCATGGGGACGTTCTCCCAAAGTCTGAAGCGTTCTGCGGTTGTCGCCGCCGGCACACCGACGGGATGTCGATCATACCAGCGCGGGGAAAGGGCGGCAGGCCTGGATGAGCCTGCCGCCCGTGTCGCGTCGGGGAAACCCTCGGGGAGTCACCGGGCAGAGCCCGGGGCGAACGGGGTAGTGTCCGCCAATCCCCCCCTATGCCGGGGCAGAACGTGGTGCAGCCCCGGCTGGCCGCAGATCAGCCCTCCTCCTCGACCTCAACGTCCTCATCCACGTCATCCGTCGGGGTGTTGAAGAGCAGCAGCCGCTGCTCGGCAGTAAACGCCGTCTGCAACTGCTCGCTCTCGCCGTCCACCACCGCCACCGCCTCCGCAGCGTTGATCTGCACGACGGCGTTGAGGCTCGCCGCCAGGGCCGGCCGCAGGTCCGCCCGGTTACGGGCCAGCTCGAAGTAGGCCTCGGAACCGAACTGGATGTAGGTGACGTTCGTCTCCTCGGTCATTTCCTGGTCGATGAGGTAGCCGTCGATGTAGTTGTAGGCCCGGCCGTTGTAGTTCTGCACGATCTGTCGCCGCTGGTCCAAACCGACCTCAGCGATGTTGGCGCCGGCCCTGAGTTGCTGCTGCACGCGGGCAACGACGTTGGAGGCACGCCCGGCCGTGGCGGTAACCGCCTTCTCGGCCTCAGCGAAGTCGAGCAGGTCCTCACCCGCCGCCATCGTCGCCGGTGCTTCCTCGGCAGGCGTGGGAGCCGACACGCCGCTGCCGCGAGTGACGGAGAGCAACTGCCCTTCCCGGCGGCGTAGCCCGTCCGCGTCGGGCCGACCACGCCAGTTCAGCGTCGAGTCCTCAAGCGCCAAGGCCAGTTCTTCCATGCGCTCCGGCGCCACCAGGTACGACGCATACGGCGTCTGGATCCCGTAGGCCTGGCTCAGCGCCACGACCTCCGCGATCAGCTCCTTGGTCTCGCCATGCCGACGAATCGTGTCGATCAAGTGCCCGATCTTCCGGCCGGCCCACAGGCGCGGCACGTAGGTCGCCGACCCGTCGTGCTTGAAGGCCACGTTCTCCCAAGTGTACTCCACCTGCTCGCCGCGGCGCAGGGCGGTCAGCTTCACGGAACCGACGGTCGGGTCCGACATCCGCCCCGCCACGATCACCTGCTGGCCGTGGTACAGGTCCGCCAGCGTCGGCGGGAAGACATCCATCGCCCCCATCTCGGGCAGGGTCAGTTCCAGGTTCGTCAAGACGGGCTGGCTGAAGGTCGCGAAGAAATCGCCCAGAACCAGTTCCAGGTTCTCGCCCGGCTGCACATACGTCGGAGCGCCGTTGTAGTCCGTCGCCAGGGCGTCGAGCAGGAGCGTGTTGACATCGTGTCCCACGCCGAAGGGGAAGATGGCGATGCCGTCCGCTTCCGCCTTGCTCAGCATGTTCATGACCGGGTCCCGGCCGCGATCGCCGTTGCCATCCGTGAGGAAGACGATCAGGCGGGGCCGACCGTCCGCACCCTCACCCTTGAGCAGTTTCACCGCCGCCTGCAGGGCATCGTGGATGTTCGTGCCCCCGCCCGCATCGAAACGCTTGACGAAGCTCTTGGCCTTATCCAGCGTTTCCTCGCCCAGCACCCGCATCTCGGGGAAGAGCAGGTCGAAGCCGGTCGAGAACCGCACGACGTTGAAGCGATCGCCCTCATCGAGTTGGTTCAAGCAGAAGCGCAGTGCCTCGCGGGCCTGCTCGATCTTCTCGCCGGACATCGAGCCGGACGTGTCCATGACGAAGATGACATCCTGGGCGATGCGTTCTTCATCCTCCCAGAAAGTCTTGGGGTTGAGGAGCAGGAGGAAGTGCCCCTCGCGCAGGCCTTCGCCATCGGGCGTGCCCAGGTAGGTCAGGGCTGACAACCCCATGTCGCCATCCTCGCGGTCGAAGAGCAGCAGGAAGTCCTCGTTGAGCGAGCCCTCGTTCGATTCGAAGGCCACGCGGGCGTTGTGCTCGCCATCGCGGACAACCTCGACCTGGTGCGTGGGCGACCAGATCGACTTGAGAGCCACATCGCTCTTCAGGGCCACGGTGAAGCGCAAGGCGGTGCTGGCGGTGTTCGCCGCCGTCGTCCGCAGGGGATAGTGGTAGCCGAAGAGCCCCGTGCCGCTCGTGGTTTCGAAGGTGGCGACGGGCCGACAGATCTGCTGGTAGCTCAGCTCGATGGTGGTGTCGCTGTTGGCTTCGATGGGGAAGACGCGCATGCGCAGCAGACGCCTGCCGATGAACTCGATCAGCCCCGGGTCGCGGGCCTGGCGGACGATCTGTTCGTAGATCTGCACCGCTTCATCCGCGGGCAGCACCTCGCCCGGCACCATCTTGCCGGCGAACGTCATCGAGAAGCCCGTGATGTCCGCCCCCTCGGGGATGGGAAAGACATAGGTCGCCTCGAGTTGCCGATCCGTGTGGTTGCGGAAGGTCTGGATGAGGCGGGTGCGGGCGACCAGGCCGTCGATCTGGACATCGACCGCGTGCTTGGTCACGGAGAGAGGCGCCAAAGACTGGTCCGTGGGGACGAGCAGGCCGGCAGCCAGCGTCCGGGAAGGACAGGCTCCCAGCACGAGTACCAGGGCCGTCACCGCCAGAACCGTCCGAATCAACCGTGTCGCTGCCATGGGAAGCTCCTTTCGGGCCAACGAGTCCACACGGGTACGACGCCGGGGGTGAGCCACGGGTTCCCGGGAATCTGGGAAAGGAGGTGAGCGCACTCGCCCAGATCGGCTGGGAATCCAGACGGGCGGGGCACGACCCCAACGGGGTCGCGGACTGTAGCCACGGGTAGAGCGCAGCGCCACCCGTGGGAGCTGAGATCGCAGCAGTCTCCGCCCCAACGGGGCGGCGGAAACGCTCTCCGATCCTGCGCCTGTGCCGCCCCACAGGCCCGTCCTTCGCCCCTTCAGGGCGAATCAGAGTGACGACCTTCTTCCACGGGTTG
>SWCD01000624.1_pt1 | contig 41080 bp, 29 predicted proteins | sample 4693011 | NCBI WGS metagenome assembly SWCD01 (sample SAMN10267278, study PRJNA491770) | bioreactor metagenome | isolation source: DHS bioreactor inoculated with marine | place: Japan: Omine Ridge, Nankai Trough
CCCTTAACCCTTAACCCTTAACCCTTAACCCTTAACCCTTAACCCTTTTATGAAGCCTTTTAAATTCAAGCAATTCACGATGCATCAGGATCGTTGTGGCATGAAAGTAGGTACGGATGGGGTATTGTTGGGGGCGTGGGTTTCATTGAAGGACATGCCAGGAAGGTTGCTCGACATAGGCGCTGGGACTGGATTGATTGCATTGATGCTCGCCCAACGCAGTGATGCTTTCTCCATAGATGCCGTAGAGTTGGATCCCGACGCTTTTGAGCAATGCGTGGAAAATTTCGAGGCCTCGCCATGGGCCGACCGACTGTTTTGCTACCATACGGATTGGATGGCGTTTGTAAAGGAACTTATTCAGGATACGGATCCCATCGAGAAATACGATTTGATCGTTTCCAACCCACCTTTTTATCAACCCCCACTGTCGTCTTCAAGGGGAGTGCGCTCAATGGGAGAGGCTCGAAGGAGGGCAAGATTCTTTGGAACATTGCCGTTTGAAAACCTGCTAAAGGGAGTTTCGTTAATCCTCTCGGAAGGAGGCACGTTTGCCACTATTATTCCTTTTTTGGAAGAGGAAGGATTTGTTGCCTTGGCCAATACTTTCAGGTTGTTTCCAAAGAGAATAACCAGGGTAAGGGGGAATCCCACATCTGAAATAAAACGCAGTCTGTTGGAATTTTCATTTGAAAAAATCGAGCCTGAGGTAGAAGGGCTTACCATAGAATTGGGGCGACACCTGTACACCCAGGAGTACATCGATCTTACCAAGGACTTTTATCTGAAAATGTGACTGTTAAAGCTCAGGTATCAAGCTCAAACTCACAAAGTTTATGAGTTTATTGGTTTATAAGTTTGGAATTGTTTTATTTTCAACCATCGACCATCAACATCTATCTATCCCTGTTGAGCTTGATACTTGAACTTGCACTTACTTATTCTGTTTCCATCTCATCACTATATAAAAGGGGACGCCCAGCAGGAGCAATAAGAATCCATAAAATACGATGTCCGGACCGGATCCAAAAACGGCCCAAACAGAATAGGTAAATCCTAAGGTTGCCAGGACAAAGGTCTTGACCCAGCTTTTTGCGTGTAGTTTTCTTTCAATCAGCACCAAAGGGTAGGCCGCCGCCGTAAATACGTAGGGGATAACTGCCGAAAATACCGTAATCTCGGCTATAAATTTAAACTGATCTACCAGGCCTTGGGTAAAATTCATGAGCATAACGGCGCTTGAAAGTAAACTTCCGATAATCAAGCCGATGATTGGGGCCCCGTTTTTGTTTTCCTTCTTAAAAATGGGTGGGAAAAGATTGTCCTTGGCGGTTGCCATGGGAACTTGTCCTACGATGATCATCCATCCATTCAAGACCCCTAACCCGGAGATAACCACCCCACCGGCTACAAAATAGCCCGCATAGTCCCCACCAATACGTTTGGCGGCTTCCGCAAAGGGAGCGGCCGAGTTTTGAAGTAAATCCAAGGGTACAATTCCAAATAGTACTACAGTGCCCAAAATATATACAACAGCGGTCAAAACCGTACCGAGCATGGTGGCCCTTGAGATTGTGACCTCTGGGTTTTTTACGTTCGCTGCAGGTACGGTGGCACATTCCAATCCCAAAAAAGCATAGAGGGTCAATGCTGCCACCACCGGAAAAGTCGCAAAATCACTATTTCCGGTTAAATTAAAGGGAGGAAAATTTGCCGTATCAAAAAAGAAAAGTCCAACCAGGATTACAAATAGCAAGGGAAGCAGCTTCAGGGCCGTAGTAATTACCTGTACTTTGCCGGATTCTTTGATGCCCTTGGTGTTTATCCATGTAAAAAGCCATATTAGGGAAAGTCCGGTGAAAACCGCATAATAGGAATTGGTTGCCAAAACAGGAAAAAAGAAACTCAGGGCACCGACAATGGCAATGGCGATCGCACCGTTGCTCACCCATACCGAGATCCAGTAGCCCCATGCGATAAGAAAACCGACAAAATCACCAAATCCTTCCCTGGAATAGGCATAAGGCCCTCCACTTTTATTAACAACGATCTTGCTGAAATTGCTAAAAATCTTCGCCAGGATAATGGCTCCTGCCGCTGTAAAGATCCAGCCCAAAATGCTGATACTCCCATAAGATGCCAAAGCGGCGGGGAGGACAAAAATACCAACTCCTATCATATTGCCCACTACCAAAGCGGTAGCGGTAATCAATCCAATTTTTTGTGGTTTGGAATCCATAATTTTTGGTTTGTTAGGTTACCTATGTTATAAAATCCGGTCGAATAAAACTGGTTTAAATGTACAATTTATATACTCCCCAAAAATAGAAATTGGGGGAATTTCGGGAATTTTATTTTTAGTTGCCGGGAGGGTGCGGTAATCTGTGGCACCTACCATTGGTCTTTATAAACTAAACAATACAAGTTCGGATTGTTATATTTTATTGAATCAGTTCTTTGATTATCTTTGGAGGGAGCATAAAACGATGAATTATGAAACCTGATCTCTTTGAATCTCCCGATTATTTTCAGTTGGACGACCTTTTGTCCGAAGAGCATAAGCTGGTTCGCCAGGCCGCCAGGGAATGGGTAAAGCGTTCGGTATCCCCCATAATTGAAGACTACGCGCAACGGGCGGAATTTCCTGAGCAGATTCTTGCTGGACTGGCGGAAATTGGGGCATTTGGGCCATATATTCCAGAGGAATATGGGGGAGCCGGGTTGGATCAGATCAGTTATGGACTTATCATGCAGGAAATTGAACGGGGCGACAGCGGGGTCCGGTCCACCGCCTCCGTACAATCGTCATTGGTCATGTATCCCATTTTCGCCTATGGCACCGAGGAGCAACGCAAGAAATACTTGCCCAAACTTGCGACCGGGGAGTTTATGGGTTGTTTTGGGCTTACGGAACCCGATCATGGTTCCAATCCTAGCGGAATGGTCACACGGTTCAAGGATATGGGAGATCATTATCTTTTGAACGGGGCCAAGCTTTGGATTTCCAATGCCCCTTTTGCGGATATTGCGGTTATATGGGCCAAGGATGAAAAAGATCGAATCCATGGTTTGATCGTTGAGCGTGGCATGGATGGGTTCTCCACTCCGGAGACCCACAACAAGTGGTCCTTAAGGGCATCGGCGACAGGGGAACTTATTTTTGACAATGTAAAAGTGCCAAAGGGGAATTTGTTGCCCGGTAAAAGTGGTTTGGGCGCTCCCTTGGGATGCTTGGACTCTGCAAGGTACGGAATTGCCTGGGGTGCTATCGGTGCGGCGATGGATTGCTATGATACGGCCCTCCGCTATGCCAAGGAACGCGTACAGTTTGGAAAACCCATTGCGGCCACCCAGTTGCAACAAAAGAAATTGGCCGAAATGATTACCGAGATTACCAAGGCACAACTTTTGGCTCTAAGGTTGGGACAGTTAAAAAATGAAGGCAGGGCTTCATCGGCCCAGATTTCCATGGCCAAGCGTAATAATGTGGAGATGGCACTTAAAATTGCCAGGGAATCCCGGCAGGTTTTGGGCGCAATGGGGATAACTGGGGAATATTCCATTATGCGGCATATGATGAACCTGGAAAGTGTGATTACCTATGAAGGCACGCATGACATACATTTGCTGATAACTGGGGCAGATATTACCGGGCTACCGGCGTTTCAATAAAAATTGGTGTTAAATATACCCGAATGCAATGAAGGGAATATGGACTATTGGGCTTCTTGTGTTGAGCAACACATTTATGACCTTGGCATGGTATGGCCATCTAAAATTTTCTGAATGGAAATGGTTTGGTAAATTGGGATTGGCTTCGATAATTCTTATAAGTTGGGGAATCGCGTTGTTCGAGTATATTTTCCAGGTCCCTGCGAATAAAATAGGATACCATGGCAATGGAGGCCCCTTTACCTTGGTGCAGCTAAAGGTAATTCAAGAAGTTATCACCCTTATTGTGTTTACTGCATTTACCCTTCTGGTCTTTAAAACCGAAACTTTTAAGATAAACCATATCATCGCCTTTGTTTTCTTGGTGCTGGCGGTTTATTTTATGTTCAAGGATTGAAAGAGCCACCCCTTGTCGCTTTTGAAGAATGAAGATACCGGGTTGTTGGCCGTCATTTTTCAATACGCAATCCTCTCTTTTCTCTATTCTTTGTTCTCTGATCTAATTACTGACAACTACAACACCCCCGTTGAAATTGGCCTGATAGTAGAGCATGTCGTAGTAGCTTTTTCCATCTAGGGGACGATTTAGCATTTGTCCGGTGAAAAGACTATATTCATACCCATCGCAGTCACATATTGCTGTTTGGCCTTCGATTTTCATCGTGGAACAATTGTTGGGGGCATGGTTGGGGCAACTGGCCTCAAAGGCCATATATTGATCAATGCTCGATTTTATGACAAACATACCCCTTGTTCCCACCCCATTGGTGCCCACATAGATCGGATTTCCAATATTTTTCAAAGGACTGTAAAGCGGCAGGCTAAGGTTCATCTCAAAACGAAAACCGGTATCCAACAGGTAAGGGTTGCGATTGGTGCTTTCCTTGCTGCAGGACACCAATAGGATCGCAAATAAAATGATCACTTTATACCGCATTTCCATTTAACTTTATAGGGTTCACAATATGATATCGGCAAAATTGAACAAAAATTGTGTATATTTGTCTTAAATCCTCTTTAAAAAAGAGGATTTTCCTATTGAAGAGGTTTAGACTTTTTCTTTTACCTGCAAAAGCCGATATTTTCGGTTCCAAAAAAATGGTCTAAACCCCTTCATTGAGCTCGTTTGTACTTTTCTTATTGAAGCTAAAAATATTGCTTTAACATGCGGACCGCAGCTTTTTTCATTCCTAAATTTATAGGTTTATAAATCGGGAAAAGCACAATCCAATTGAATAGGGGAATTATTTTACTTCCAATCGGATAAAGTTTAAACGAGTTCGTTTATTAAAAACATTGTAGCTATGAGCAAGGTATCTTATTACACACCGGAAGGATTAAAAAAATTGAAGGATGAGCTCAATCAATTAAGGGATGTGGAGCGTCCCAAAGCTTCCCAAGCTATAGCGGAGGCCCGTGATAAAGGGGATCTTTCCGAGAATGCCGAATATGATGCGGCCAAGGAAGCACAGGGATTACTGGAGTTAAAGATTTCCAAGTTGGAGGAAATCGTGGCCAGTGCCAGGCTTATTGATGAGTCCCAATTGGACGTTTCCAAAGTGTTGGTCCTGTCGACCGTTAAGTTGAAAAACCAGGGCAATGGTATGGAAATGAAATATACCCTGGTAGCAGAAAGCGAGGCCGATCTTAAATCGGGCAAAATATCCGTCAGTTCGCCCATTGGCAAGGGATTGTTGGGTAAAAAAGTGGGCGATACCGCGGAAATAAATGTCCCCAACGGAACCATGAAGTTCGAAATCTTGGAGATTTCTAGAACTTAGGCCCGCCTGTAAGGATTCTTATAAATTTTAGAGTACTATATTAAGCCCCGATAGTGTTGCTATCGGGGTTTGTATTTGGGTTTTTGTATATTTGATAAGACTTGTCCCCTAATGGGACCTTGCAAATTGAAATAAAAATGGCCAGTATATTCACAAAAATTATCAACGGTGATATCCCGTGTTATAAAATCGCGGAGGATGATAATAATTTTGCATTCTTGGACATAAACCCCAATGCCAAGGGACATACACTTTGTATCCCTAAAAGGGAAGTGGACAAAATTCTTGATTTGGAGGAAGCTTCGTATCTGTCCTTAATGGCATTTTCCAGAAAAGTAGGAAAAGCTGTTGAGAGTGCAATAAAATGCAATAGGGTTGGGATGATGGTCGTGGGTTTGGAGGTGCCCCATGTACACGTTCATCTAATTCCCCTGAACAGCATGAAGGACGCTACATTTCAACACAAGATAGCAATGACCAAGGAAGAATTTGTTTCCGTAGCGGATAAAATAAAATCGTTTCTATAGGGGCCTATTTCAAGAGGTTTAGCAGGGGGTGTCTAGTTTTTGGATAAAAGCTAGCCGATCCCCTTTTGAATGTAGAAGTACACCCCTATGGCTACAAGAATGATCAGGAGCAGAACTATTACATAAAACATCATGGTAAAACGGATGGAGCCTTTGGGTTTCCCGACCATTTTCTGATAATAATCGAACACCCTTTCAATATCTTCCGTCCAGTTGACCGGATAGATGGTGGAACCACATTTCTTACATTTGATTTCCGATACAACCTCGTCCGTAGTCCTGTGGTAGAGCCTTCCAAACTTGTGCTTTTGGGAAAAGGTAAGTTTTAGCTCTTGATTAAAGCATTCCGGACAGTTGTTTGTCAAATCTGCCTCTTTTATCACCTGCATTTTTTCCTGTGCCATAGATTAAGTATTTGTTTTTAGGGATATTTGCATAACGGTACCTTCCTTTCCGGACGAGAGTACCCTTATTTTGCCCTTGTGGTATTCTTCCACGATTCTTTTTACCAAGGAAAGACCTAAGCCCCAGCCCCTTTTTTTGGAGGTTACCCCGGGATTAAAAATAGTTTGAAAATCACTTTTGGGAATGCCGTGGCCCGTATCGGTCACCAAAATGTGGACATGATGGCTCCCTACGGGAATTATCTCGATGGAGATGCTGCCTTTGCCCCGCATGGCATCGATGCCGTTTTTGACTAAGTTTTCAATGGTCCAATTGTATAGGGAACGATTTAAGAGGACCGGTAAACGATCTACCTTGGATTCAAATGTAAACTTGATCAGTTTGGAACTTCGGTGTTTCAGATAGTCAAAGGCATTTTTGGTCTCTTCCACCAAGTCGTATTCATCAAGTTTTGGAGAGGAACCGATTTTGGAAAAGCGATCGGTAATGGTTTCCAAACGAGAGATGTCCTTTTCTATTTCATTGGTTATTTGCGGACTTATGTTCTCGGATTTTAACAACTCGTTCCATCCTAAAAGCGAGGACAGGGGCGTGCCAATTTGATGGGCGGTCTCCTTTGCCATTCCTGCCCAGAGCTTGTTTTGTTCCGATGCCTTGTTCGTCTTAAAAAAGAAGAACAGTACTGCGGCGAACAAGAAAATAATGAGCAATAGGGCAATGGGGTAATATTTTAGCTTGTTAAGCACCTCGGAATTTCCATAATAGAGGGTAGCCAAGTGTTCCCCATTATAATCGATGGATATCGGTTTGTTTTCACTCTGAAATTTTCTTATTTTTTTATTGATGTTGGCAGTGTCCAGAACCTCGGTGTCGGGCATATTATTAACCTTGATGGATCGGTCCTTGTTTACCAATATCATTGGCGTAGAGGTGTTGTTCTGAAAGATTTTTACGTGCAGATTGCCTAGGTCCGTCTCTTCGGAGGATTGTAATAATTCGGATTGGGCCGTGGCCCAAATCTCCATTTTTAGGCGTTCCTCTTCCTTGAATTTTTTAAAAAAGCTATTGGTATTCCACAAGATAAGGCTTACAATAACAAAGGAAGCGGCCAGTAGTATAAGATTAGATGTTTTCTTTTTAGGATTGAAGTCCATTTGGCCAACGATTACGTTCAAAGATAACGTAATTACAACAAAAATATTCTATGGGATGCTCTGGTTAAAATTATGATGATATGCTTAACTTTAACCTTTAAACCAATTCAAATAGAAAAAGTACATGGCAAACTACGAGGCGGCTCCAGAGAGATACGGGACTATGAAATACAGGCGCTGTGGCCATAGCGGAATAGATCTTCCAATGATATCCTTGGGGCTGTGGCACAATTTTGGGGATGTGGACAATTTTGACAACGCCGGTGAGCTGCTTAGAACTGCTTTTGACAATGGGATCAACCATTTTGATCTGGCCAACAATTATGGACCGCCCTACGGGTCTGCGGAGAGGAATTTCGGTAAAATATTTAAAAGGGATTTTAAGCCCTACCGGGACGAACTCCTTATCTCTACTAAAGCGGGTTATGATATGTGGGCCGGTCCCTATGGGGATTTCGGCTCCAGAAAATACTTGATTGCCAGTTTAGATCAGTCCCTAAAAAGGATGGGATTGGAGTATGTCGATATTTTTTATCACCATAGACCCGACCCAAAAACGCCTTTGCAGGAAACCATGGGAGCCCTGGACCAAATTGTGGGACAAGGAAAGGCCTTGTATGTTGGGTTATCCAATTATGGGCCGGAGGACACCAAACGGGCTTCGGAGATTCTAAAAAGTAAGGGCACTCCCTTTTTGATTCATCAACCCCGATATAATATGATGGATCGTTGGGTAGAGGATGGTCTATTGGATACTTTGGAGCACGAAGGAGTGGGAGCCATAGTCTTTTCACCCTTAAAACAGGGCATTCTGACCTCCAAATATTTGAAGGGGATACCCGAGGATTCCAGGGTGGCCAAAGGCGGGTATTTGCAGAAATCCCATCTGGAGCCACACCTTATAAAACAGGCCCAGAAATTAAACGAAATTGCCAAAAAACGGAACCAGACCTTGGCGCAAATGGCTATTGCCTGGTTGCTTAAGGATAAAAGGGTTACCTCGGTGTTGATCGGTGCGAGTAAGGTTTCCCAATTGAAGGACAATCTGGAAACCCTGCATCATCTGGAATTTACCAAGGAAGAACTGGATGCGATAGAGCTAATTTTAAGTGAGAACAAAAATCAGTAGGTATATATTAGCTTAAAACGAGTCCTTGGTCTCCAATTCAAGATAACCAACTGGGCCGTCCAGAATGGTCTCAATATTCCTTACTTTCCATTAAAAAAAGGAAAGAATTCCTCCTTATATTCCCATGCCTTAAGGATAAATAGACCCAAATAGACCATGGTGACCACAAATTTTACAAAGGTTCCGGTCAAAAAACCCATAAAGGAACCGAAGGCCGCCCTTAAAGCAGTTTTTCCGTTCGCCCTGTTCATCAACTCCCCGATCAACGCCCCTAAAAAGGGCCAAACGATTATCCCCAAGAAGCCAAGGATGGGAAAAAATATGGCCACCAGCAATCCAATGGTGGTACCTACGACTCCGGCCTTGGTGCCACCGAATTTCTTGGTGCCTACCGCTGGTATAATATAATCCAGAACCACTACGACAAAGGCTATGGCAAACGTTGCGACCAGTAAGATCCAATCGTTGGGGACCGCCTGGGTAAGGTAAAGTAGGAGCAGGCCAAGCCAGCTTATTGGTGGTCCGGGCAGAACTGGCAAAAAACTACCGGCAATTCCGACCAACATCATTATGAAACCTAAAATGAGTAAGACTATATCCATCCCTCTTTTTTATGATGGCGCAAATATAGGGAGGATTCGTGATTTACGTCAGGGAAAATTGAACTTCCAATGGCACTGCTATGCCTGCAGTAATGACGTTCGGCTTGTCTTGAAGGGGGAGCAGTCCATGAAGGTATTTATTTTTTGAGATCATTGGATTCGATTTTGTAACTAAAAAATTAGTTTAAACTAATTTTTTAGTTATATTTGTAGGGGAAAGGAAAAGTTTTATTAGGATTTCTGGAGAGGCCATTTAAAATAATGTCATGTCGGGCGCAGTCGAAGCAGAGCTGATAACTGGAAAATGAACAAAGGGATTCCCTCCGAAGTTTATCATGGGCGAAGCAGGAGCACTTTTGATAATGGAAATAAAAAACAAAGAGATTCCCTCCGAAGTTTATCATGGGCGAAGCAGGAACACTTTTGATAATGGAAATAAAAAACAAAAAGATTCCCTCCTTCGAGGGAATGAATAAAAGATAATCTATGAAACAACTTACTAAAGCCGAAGAAGAGGTCATGCAGATCCTGTGGCAATTGGAAAAATGCAATGTGGCCTCCATAATTGAAGAACTGCCAGAGCCCAAACCGGCTTACAACACGGTATCCACCATCGTAAGGATCTTGGAAAGCAAAGGGTTTGTTGACCATGAGAAGGAGGGAAAGGGCCATATCTACTTTCCGTTGGTAAAAAAATCGGAGTACAGCAACGCTTCTATCAACAAGTTGATGGATGGCTATTTTCAGGGTTCGTTTAAAAGTATGGTATCCTTTTTTATGAAAAAGAACGATATAAGTATCAACGAACTGGAGACGATAATGAAGGAAATTAAAAAAGGGGAAAAATGATACGGTATATCCTGGAGTGCATCGCCTTTCAGTTGCTTTTTCTTGCAATCTACGACGTGTTCCTGAAAAAAGAGACTTTTTTTCAGTGGAATCGAAGCTATCTTATTGGAACATACCTCCTTTCCTTGGCACTGCCGTGGATAAAGCTAGAAGTCTTGAAGAGCGCCGTTCCCGAAGGTTATGCCATCAACCCGCAGTTTTTTATACAGATGGAGGAAATAATTCTAACGCCAAACAATTCGCAAGGATTGCAATGGGCTACTGTTCCTTGGGGATATGTAGTTCTCTTTGGCGGAATGTTCCTGGCCACTATCTTGTTGGGATATAAGATGCTGCAACTCTATAGGTTGCGAAAAATTGGTAGGACTGTCCGCTTCTCCGACTTCCTTAAGGTGATTGTCCCCAATAGCGAAGTCGCCTTTTCATTTTTCAGGTCTATTTTCCTAGGGGAAAAGGTTGTCGAGGCCGATCATGAGGGAATTATTCAACATGAATTGGTCCATATTAAACAAAGGCACTCGTTGGACCTGTTATTTTTTGAGCTGATGCGGATCGTTGGCTGGTTCAACCCTTTGGTCTATATCTATCAAAACCGGATTTCCGAAATGCACGAGTTCATCGCCGATGCACAGGTAACGAAAACCCATAAAAAGGAGCAATATCAGTTGCTGTTGTCCCAGGTGTTCCAAACCCAAAATATATCTTTCATCAATCAATTTCATCAATCATCATTAATCAAAAAACGAATCGTCATGTTAACAAAGGCAAAATCAAAACAAATTTTAAAGCTGAAGTATTTAGTATTGGCCCCATTAGTCATGGCCATGTTGGTGTATTCTTCTTGTCAGCAAGATAATTTAGATAAGGAGAATTCTTCCGTGTTGGATTCCAAATTATCGGGCACGGAAATAGTTGTAGGAAATTTGGACGATCTGTCCCAACAGGAGGAGGACCTTATTTTTTCTAGACTGAAGAACCTTTCTGCAAATTCAGAACCTTGGGGCTTAGTAGTTCGTGATGGCCGTTCCACGGTGCAGTTTACGAACTCTGATGGCAAATCTGGGATATCTGGACCTAACGGAGAAATGATCAATGCCAGGATGCTAATCGATTTTAAGGATGCACAAAGGAATTTTAGCGATTTTAGGGGAAAAGGGAGTAGGGATGGAAAAAGCGATAAAACTGGAAATGAACTAATCTCAATCATAGAAGGTGATGAAGTGTCTTTTGCGGTAGTAGATGAGGTACCGGTCTTTCCAGGGTGTGAAAACGCCGAGGATAAACGGGAATGTTTTAACGAAATGATGCAAAAGCACATCATGAAAAATTTCAACTATCCCAAAGAAGCACAAGAACGGGGAATACAAGGTAGGGTTGCAGTTATGTTCACCATAGACGAGGAAGGCAATATTACAAATATTAGGAAGCGTGGTCCTGACAAATTATTAGAGGGCGAGGTGGACCGCATTATCTCTAAACTTCCCAAAATGACTCCTGGGAAGAGTAAAGGTAAAACTGTACGAGTACCCTTTTCCATCCCGATTACATTTAAATTGCAGGGGCCTTCTCCAAAAAATGATGACGGGGCAAATTCAACCAAGATGGACTCCAATAAGATAGAAGTGCTGGCATATTTAAATAATGATATAGACAATAAATATGTTTATGGAACGGTTTCCGACGGCTCAAAAGGATTGCCCGGTGTCAATATCGTAGTTCAAGGAACCGGCAGGAGTACAGTAAGCGATTTTGATGGCAAATTTGCAGTCAAAGCCCTAAAGGGAGATGCCATCAACTTTCAGTATATAGGTCTTCCTATGGCAACCCTTAACGTCACCGATCAGGACAAATATCGTATTACAAAAACAAAATAGGCTTGGCACAGAGTATTCTAAAAAGACCCCAAAGGCCTGTGCCATTTTTGGCATTTAAACCTTTGGGGTCTAAAATTATGTATTTACAAGGTACTCACAAGATATCCAACTTGTTCGTGCTTATTGAAGGTCGAGTGTCTAAGCTAGAAAGTTCGAGAACAAGGCTTGCGAAGTTTTGAAAAACAAGGAGTTTACTAATGTAAATGACTGTTTTCAAAACGAGCGTAACGCAGTTATCGGACTTTATAGACGGACACTAAATATATTGATTGATAATATTCTCGAACAACTCCTGCTTCCCGCTCTGCAGTTCCAGTTCCCCATTTTCTTGGGCGATCTTGTACAGGTCGGTAAAGGCCAGCTTTCCATTTTCGAAATCCTTGCCCTTTCCGGAATCGAAGGAACTGTATCTTTTCTTCCTAAGCTCATCATAGGAAGAGGAGGAGATGATCTTGTCCGCGACGACCAAAGCCCTTGCAAAGGTATCCACCCCGCCGATGTGCGCATGGAACACATCGTCCATATCGGTGGAGTTCCTTCGTATCTTGGCATCGAAGTTGATCCCTCCGCCCTTCAGTCCGCCGGCTTTGAGGAAGACGAGCATGGCCTCGGTGATCTCCCCGATGTTGTTGGGGAATTGGTCCGTATCCCAGCCGTTCTGGTAATCGCCCCGGTTGGCGTCCAAGCTTCCCAACATGCCGTGCGAAGCGGCCATTTCCATCTCGTGCTGCATGGTGTGGTTGGCCAAGGTGGCGTGGTTGAATTCCAGATTGATCTTAAAATCGTCCTGCAGGCCGTATTGGTGCAGGAAGCCCACTACCGTGGCGGCATCAAAATCGTATTGGTGCTTCATGGGCTCCATGGGCTTGGGCTCGATAAAGAAGTTGCCCTTAAAGCCCTGTGCACGGGCGTAGTCCCTCGCCATGCCCAAAAAGCGGCCCATATGGTCCAGCTCCCGCTTCATATCCGTGTTCAGTAGGGACATGTAGCCCTCGCGTCCGCCCCAGAAAACGTAGTTCTCCCCGTTGAGGGCAATGGTGGCGTCCAGGGCCAATTTTATCTGTCCCCCGGCCCTGGCCAGCACATTGAAATCGGGATTGGTGGCCGCCCCGTTCATATATCTAGGATTGGAAAAGCAATTGGCGGTCCCCCAAAGCAGTTTAACGCCCGAAGCCGATTTTTTCTCCTTAAGGTAGTCCACAATGGTGGCCAATCTTTTTTCGGATTCCGCAAAGGTTGGGGCTTCCTGTACCAGGTCGAAATCGTGGAAACAGAAATAGTCGAAGCCCAGTTTGGTGATAAACTCAAAAGCGGCATCGGCCTTTTCCTTGGCCGCTTTGATCGGGTCGTTGCTCTGGTCCCATGGAAAATTCTGCGTCCCTGGCCCGAACGGATCGGCCCCCTGGCCGCAGAAGGTGTGCCAATAGGCCACGGCAAACTTAAAATGCTCCCGCATGGTCTTGCCGGCCACCACTTGCTCCGGGTTATAGAATTTATAGGCCAACGGGTTTTTGGATTCCTTGCCCTCGAATTTGATCTCGCCGATCCCTTTAAAATATTCCTTGTCTCCTATTGTTGCCATTTTTTTCGTTATTAAATTACTAAGTTATTTGGTTACTGGGTTAATAGTTAATAGTATTTTGTGTCTACTGGACTGCCTACTTCGCACTTTTTTTGATTTGTTTTTTGGGATATCAAGTTACCGAGTTATTAGGTTATTGAGTTAATAGCTATTGGTTAAGGGTCAATCGTATTTCCAGCTCCTTTTTCCATTTATCGTATGCGGTCCTATAGGCCTCGGTATCTATGGAAGGCTTATAGCTCATTACATAATCATTATCCATAATCTGCTTGCCATAGGTGTCAAAATCCCCATTTACCAAAACACAGGCCCTGGCAGCACCGATGGCCCCGGTAGTATCGTAAATTTCTATTTCCTGGCCTATAAGCGTCGAAACGGTATTTGAGAATATGTCCGATCGGTAAAGATTGTCATTGCCCGCCCGTATCACGGTTGCCTTTATGCCATCGGAACGCAGTATTTCCATACCGTAAACAAAGGAAAACGCTATTCCTTCCAAGGCCGAACGGCATAAATGTGCCTTATTGTGGTTGTTGAGGTTGATATTGCCAATATGGGTACCCAGTTCCTTGTTGTTGAGCATGCGTTCGGCCCCGTTGCCAAAGGGAAGGATGGTGACCCCGTTCGACCCGATCTGCACCGATGCCGCCAATTCGTTCATTTCCTCATAGGAAGAAACGTTGAGGTTGTCCTTTAGCCATCGGTATAGTATACCCGCCCCGTTGATGCAGAGCAGTTTGCCAATACGGGCCTGTTTGTCATTATAATTTACATGGGCGAAATTGTTGACACGCGCGCTTTCCTTTACGGATAGATTGTCGGTAACTGCGTAAATGACTCCCGAAGTCCCACCTGTGGAAGCAACTTCCCCTGGATTGAAGACATTTAGGGATAGGGCATTGTTGGGCTGGTCGCCGGCCCGGTAAAGAATTGGTGTGGCTTCCGCCAGACCGGTTTCTGCAGCTCCATGAGTGGAAACCACGCCCTGTACGTCAAACGTGCCTTTAATTTCTGGCACCAAACTTTCGTCTATACCATAATGGTCCAAAAGCCAGTCGGCGATGGAATTTTTTGAAAAATCCCAAAAAATGCCTTCCGAAAGCCCCGAGGTAGTACTGCAAATGCTATTGCTAAGCTTGTAGGCGATATAATCCCCAGGCAGCATAAACTTATAAATTTTGGCATAGACCTCTGGTTCGTTTTCCTTGACCCATTTAAGCTTGGAGGCGGTAAAATTGGAAGGGGAGTTCAGAAGCTGGGTGACGCATTTTACTTCTCCCAGTTCCTTAAAGGCCGATTGGCCAATACCCACTGCGCGGCTATCGCACCAAATTATCGAATCCCGAAGTGGAATTCCGTCCCTGTCCACCACCACCAACCCGTGCATTTGATAGGAAATTCCAATTCCCGTGATATTTTTGGAATCAATATTGTTTTCTTCGAGAAGCCTTTTGGTGGCATTGCATACATGTTTCCACCATTCGTCCGGGTGCTGTTCGGCCCACCCGTTCCTTACGGCCTTCATTCCCATTTCGGTCTTGGGCTCGGTGACCAAGGCGACCCTCTTTCCTGTTGCTGTGTCGACTAATGCGGCCTTTATGGAGGAGCTCCCTATATCGTAACCAATGGAGTACATTTTTTATTAGGGGTTAATGGTTAATGGTTTTTAAACCGAAGTGAAAGATATTGCTTTTATAGTTATAGGACAAATGGTGATATCGTAATTGTGAAAAATCGGTCCTCCGCATCAAAGATTAACGAAAGATTAATTAACGGCTTACCTTCCCGATTCCCTGAAAGTTTAGTTAAATTGCGCGCCAATCTTTTGAAGAACAATGAGAGGATTTTTTGTATTTTTTTTGGCACTGTGCCTTGCTCTTAATGCCTGTGGGGAGAAGGACGGAAAGCGCTTTAAAAAAATACCGGTAACCACTTCGGGAATTGCCTTTAAAAATGAACTGAAAGATACCCCCCAGCTTAATATTCTCACCTATCTCTATTATTATAACGGGGCGGGGGTGGCCGCGGCCGACTTTAACAATGATGGGTTGGTGGATCTTTATTTTACTGCAAATCAAGGGGAGGACAAGCTGTATTTGAACAAAGGGAATTTAAAGTTCCAGGATATTACCGAATTGGCCAATATTGTCAACAAGGGCAATTGGACCACCGGAGTTACCCATGTGGACATCAATAATGACGGGCTATTGGATATATACGTGTGCAAAGTGGGAAATTATCAGGGGATAAAGGGAAAAAATTTGCTCTTTATAAACCAGGGTGTCAATAGGGATGGCATCCCGACATTTAAGGAAGAGGCTGCAGAATATGGTTTGGATTTCTCTGGATTTTCTACCCAGGCCGCATTTTTTGATTATGACCTGGATGGGGATTTGGACATGTACCTGATGAACCATTCCGTGCATCCCAACCGAAATAATGGAAAGGGAAGTTTGCGTATGGAGGTCGATTCCCTTTCTGGGGATAGACTTTACAAAAATGAAGGCAATAAATTTGTGGACGTTAGTGCAGAGGCCGGTATTTTCCAGGGGGGAATCGGTTACGGCCTCGGTCTGGGAATCGGTGATCTTAACAACGATGGCTACCCGGACATTTACGTGGGCAATGATTTTTTTGAGAACGACTATTGTTATATCAACCATAAGGACGGGAGTTTTAAGGAAGTCATTTCCCAAGACGAGCGGAGATTTGGACATACGACCCATTTCTCTATGGGGAACGATATAGCGGATATCGATAACGATGGCTATTCGGATATCGTTTCCTTGGATATGTTGCCCGAAAATCTGGAAACGTATAAAACTTCCGGACTCGAGTATCCTTTTGCGACCTATGAATACTACCTCAAAAATGGATTTGCTCCCCAGTACATGCAAAATACCCTTCACCTGAATTTGGATGGTGGTAATTTTGCAGAAATTGGCAACCTAAGCGGTATTTCGGCAACGGAATGGTCTTGGGGTGCGCTATTGGCCGATTTTGACAATGATGGCTTTAAGGACCTGTTCGTTTCCAACGGAATAAAAGGGGCGACGAATGATATGGATTTTATCAATTTCATAGCCAATGACAATATTCAGAAGCGGATCAGCCAAGGGATGACCCAGGAAGATATGGCCTTTATCAAGGAAATGCCCGAGAAGAAAGTGCCCAACTACTTTTTTAAGAACAATGGCGACCTCACTTTCACCGATATAACCACCACTTGGTTCCATAAGGAGGATTCCTTTAGTAATGGCTGTGTCTATGCCGATCTGGACAACGACGGGGATTTAGATCTTGTTGTGAACAATGTGGACGATGTTGCCTATATCCTTGAAAATACTTCCGAGGGGAACAACTATTTGGACCTGTCATTTAATGGCAATAGAAACAACAAATTTGGGATTGGGACCAAGGTGATCGCTTACAAAGGTTCATCCAGCATAATGGCGGATAATTATCCGACAAGGGGATATTTATCCAGTGTGCCACCTTCGGTTCATTTGGGCCTGGGTAAGGATTCTATTTTGGACTCCTTGCAAATAATCTGGCCGGGCGGCAAATATCAAACCCTAAAATCGGTAAGGACAAATCAGAAAATAACGGTTCTTTACGAAGAAGCCGATGGAAATATATACCAAACGCCACATAGAAAGAGCCAAAATTACTTATCCAACAGCAATGCAACCCTTCCTTTTACCCATATGGAATCTGCTACGGTGGAGTTCAATAGGGATCCCTTGGTCCCATTTGCAAACACCAATCAAGGCCCTGGTATTTCCGTAGGCGATATCAACAATGATGGACTGGATGATTTTATTATCAGCGGCGCAAAACGGCAGGCAACGGCTTTGTTCGTACAGGATACTTCTGGATCTTTTGCGTCTTTTCAGGCGAGTCTCTTTGAGGAAGATGCCGTAAATGAGGATGTTTCCCAAGTTTTATTCGATGCCGACGGGAATGGATTTTTGGATTTGCTGGTCGTAAGCGGTGGAAATGAGTATAGAAATGGCAGTCAGCTAAGACCTAGGCTGTACCGCAATAACCAAGGGCTTTTTAGCAAGGATACCATTCAGTTCAAGGATATTACGGTCAATGCATCCAAAGTTGATGTAGTCGATTTTGACAATGATGGGGATTTGGATGTGGTGATTTCATCGGATCAGGTGCCTTGGCAATTTGGTGAGACCCCCGTTCAATATCTCTTTGAAAATGATGGTAAAGGTAATTTTAGGGATATTACAATCCAGATTTCCAAGGAATTTCAACAAGTGGGGAATGTCAAGGATTTTGTTTGGGTTGATATAGATCACAATGGGTTTAAGGATCTTGTAGTCGTTGGCCATTGGATGCCCGTTACCGTATTTTATAACGATGGTAGGACGTTGACAAAACGGGGGAATACTGGATTGGAGATGAGCAACGGCTGGTGGAATACCTTGGTAGCCGAAGATTTTGACAATGACGGCGATATCGACCTTATGGCCGGTAATTGGGGCGACAACAGCAAGTTTAAGGCCTCAATAGAAAAACCTATCTCCTTGTACAGATACGATTTTGACGGCAACGGAACGGTTGAGCCACTGGTGTCCTATTTTCATGGGGATCGGGAGACGCCATTCGCTTCCAAGGAGGAATTGTCCAAGCAAATGCCGTATTTAAACAAGAACTTTCTTTCCTTTAAGAGCTTTGCCAAGGCCTCCATGAACGAGCTGTTTTCTGCAGAAAAACTAAAAGCTGCCGACAAAAAGGAAGCCTATATTTTAAGGAGCAGTTATTTTGAGAACCTCGGTAATGGCCAGTTTAAAATGATAGATCTTCCAACTATGGCCCAATCCTCCAAGGTCAATGGTATTTTGGTAGACGATTTTAACAAGGATGGGTTTAAGGACGTACTTCTTGTGGGCAACGATTATGAAATAAGCACCCATTTGGGCAGAATGGATGCCATGCACGGTATCATTTTGCTGAATGATCAAAAAGGAAGCTTCGCCTGGGCACCACATCAAAATTTTGATATTCCCGGCCCTGCCAGGACCGTTAAGAAGATTCGAATACGAAATAATCCCAACCTGATTATCGGGATAAACAATGGGACCCCCCTTCTTTTGGAAGCGGATGGGTCAAATGATTCAATAAATCTTGGAGCTATAAAAAATTAGAATGAAAAACGCTAAATCACTTATTTATATTCTTATCACCCTGGTTTTAACGGTGATGATCTGGTCCTGTAAGGAATCGACAAAAAACATGGACGATCAGGCAACCAAACAACCGGAAAATACGCGGTTTAGCCTTATGGACAAGGAGATTACGGGAATCGACTTTGTAAATAAGATCGAGAACCAAAAGGACTTCAATATTTTCACCTATCGCAACTTCTACAATGGAGGCGGCGTGGCCATAGGGGACATCAACAACGACGGCCTGCCGGATATTTATCTCACTTCCAATTTTGGTAAGAACAAGCTGTACCTCAATAAGGGGAACTTTGAGTTCCAGGATATTTCTTCCTCTAGCCAAGCAGAGGGTAACAAAGCGTGGTCCACAGGCGTGGTAATGGTAGATCTTAACGCGGATGGCCTCTTGGATATCTATGTATGTAACGCGGGAAACATTAAGGGGGATAATCAAAAGAACGAGCTTTTTATCAACAACGGGGACCTGACCTTTACCGAAAGGGCAGAGGAGTACAATTTGGCGGATAGTGGATTTACGACCCATGCCGCTTTTTTCGACTATGATAATGACGGGGATCTGGATGTCTATATCCTTAACAATAGCTTTATTCCTGTAAATAGCCTTAATTTTTCAAATAAAAGGGACCTTAGGGCGAAGGATTGGGACGTCCCGGAAGTTTTAAAAGGAGGAGGCGATAAATTGCTCAGGAACGACAACGGAAAATTCGTGGATGTAAGCGAACAGGCAGGGATTTATGGAAGTTTGATCGGCTTTGGCCTTGGGGTTACCGTAGGGGATGTAAATGGCGATTTTTATCCGGATATTTATGTTTCCAACGACTTTTACGAGCGGGATTACCTCTATATCAATCAGCAGGACGGTACCTTTAAAGAAGGCGTGGAGGATTGGACGGCCCATACCAGCCTCGCTTCCATGGGTGCGGATATGCAGGATATAAATAATGATGGAAGACCGGATATTTTTGTAACGGACATGCTTCCCGAAGATGACGCCCGGTTAAAAAATACTACCCAATTTGAAACCTACGACGTGTACCAAAGGAAGTTGAACCTCGACTTTCACCATCAATACATGCAAAATTCCCTTCAGTTGAATACAGGGAACCATGGCTTCTCCGAAATAGCCAATTACGGGGGAGTTTCTAAAACGGATTGGAGCTGGGGCGCCTTACTCTTTGATATGGATAATGATGGCTATAAGGATATTTATGTTTGCAATGGCATCTATCACGACCTTACCAATCAGGACTTTATAGACTTTTTCGCCAATGAAATCATACAAAAAATGATGATTAGCGGCAAAATGGAAGAAAAGGATTCCGTTATCAATAAAATGCCAAGCAACCCGATTCCCAATTATGCATTTAGAAATAACCGGGATTTGACTTTTACAGACATGACTAAGGACTGGGGTTTCAATATCCCCAGTTTCTCCAATGGTGCCGCCTACGGAGATCTGGACAATGACGGCGATTTGGACCTGGTCATTAACAACGTAAACCAGCAGGCCTTTATTTTTAAGAACAACACCCAGGAAACAGACCCCAAAAGTTACCTTAAGATCAGTTTTAAAGGAAATGGCAACAATACGTTAGGGGTTGGCGCGATAGCCCAACTTTATGTTAAAGATCAGGTGATAAGACAGGAACTTATCCCGTCCAGGGGCTTTCAGTCCTCCACGGAGTATACACTTACCATCGGTCTTGGGGATATCAAAGAGGTAGATTCAATTTGGGTTCATTGGCCCGATCAAAAAATGCAGATCCTTAAAAATGTAAAGGTCGATCAGACGATTACTTTTGATCAAAAGGATGCAGGAACGGCACCCAAATTACACTTCAATATAGAAAGGCCCTTGTTCAAGGAAATTGCAGAAAACATGGAAAGACATCGGGAAGATGTTCATGTAGATTTCAATTACGAGGGACTTATCTCCAAAATGCTTTCTAAAGAAGGACCGGCAATGGCGGTGGGGGATGTGGACAATGATGGCAATGATGATGTTTTTGTTGGGGGAGCCAAAGGCCAATCGGGAAAAATATTTACACAGACCAGCGAAGGAAAACTAAAAGAGCTGAAACAGGAAATCCTTCAAACCGATGCCTCTATGGAAGATACTGCGGCCGTCTTTTTTGATGCCGATGGAGATGGCGATTTGGATCTTTTGGTCTCAACCGGTGGCAATGATCCAGATGATAGCGCCAATTATAACAACAGGTTATATTTTAACGACGGAAAAGGAAAATTCACCAAGAGATCCCTTTTGCCAACCACCCAACAAAATGTTTCTACCATTACTGTTGCGGATTTTGACCAGGATGGCGATATGGATGTTTTTATTGGAAGCAGAAGCGTTCCGGGAACCTATGGCATCAACGCCAAACATTTGCTTTTGGAGAATATGGGCGATGGTACCTTCAAGGATGTTACCGAAAGTAAGGCCTATGATCTACAGGACGTAGGGATGATCACAAGTGCCAAATGGGCCGATATGGATGGGGATAAAAAGGTAGACCTTGTAGTTGTAGGGGATTGGATGGCCCCTATGATATTTAAAAATAATGGCAGGCGAATCCACTTGGAAAAAACATCCCTGGATAGTTTAACGGGTTGGTGGAACTCCGTTGAGGTTGCCGATATAGATGGGGATGGAAATTTGGACTTGATTTTGGGCAACCAAGGGGACAACATGCCTTACCGGACTTCTGTCCAAAATCCAATGAAACTTTTCGTCAACGATTTTGACAACAACGGTACCATAGAACAGATAACGACACGAAGCATAAACGGCAAGGATGTACCCATACCATTAAAGGGCGAATTGACTTCCCAAATCAGTTCCTTAAAAAAACAGTCGCTTCGCAATTCGGAATATGCCAAAAAATCCATTGATGATCTCTTTGCTGCCGATGTACTTCAGCGTTCTATTGTTAGGAACGCTGTAGAGTCAAGGAGCATGGTGGCCCTTAACAATGGAAATAATCAATTTACGCTGCTTCCTTTGCCCGCCCAAGTGCAGTTTTCCTGTGTCTGTGGGATTAGTTGCAGCGATGTGAACAACGACGGGAACCTGGATCTTTTGCTCGGGGGCAACAATTATGGATTTAAGCCGCAATTTTCGCAATTGGATTCCAATTACGGCAGTCTCCTCCTAGGCAACGGGAAAGGGGAATTTAATTGGGTGCCCTATTCGGAATCCGGATTTTTTGTCAAGGGCGAGGTAAAACACATCCATAGGCTGCGCAATAAAAGCGGGAATGACATATTTATTGCGGCGAGAAATAACGATGCCCCAAAAATTTTCGCAATTGATTACAAAGACCGGGGAAAATAGACTATAGAAAATAGAAGAGCATAGAAAATGGACCATAGAATCATGAGCCAAGACGGATAACTTAAAGTTTCATTTGCATTCTTGATTCTTGATTCTTGGGTCTTGGTTCTAATATCTAACTAGATTTATTCGTATGAATAAAGTAATTATTATAGGAATTTGCTCCCTTTTGTGGCTAACGGGTTGTTCCAAAAAGGAAACCTTGTTTAAGACCATTTCTGGGGATGCTTCGGGAATCACTTTTGTAAACACACTTACCGAGAAGGAAAATCTAAATATTTTGGATTATCTCTACTTCTACAACGGTGGGGGGGTTGCCATCGGGGACATCAACAATGATGGCCTGCCCGATATATATTTTACCGGGAACCAGGTAAAAAACAAGCTGTACCTAAACAAGGGTAATCTAAAGTTCGAGGACATCACCGAATCGGCGGGCGTGTCCGGTAAAAGCGACTGGAATACGGGAGCTGTGATGGGGGATGTAAACGGGGATGGATTTCTGGATATATATGTTCTTGCCGTTGTCGGCATCAACGGTTTTGATGGGCATAACGAGCTGTTTATCAATAATGGGGACAACACCTTCTCAGAACAATCGGCTGCTTATGGTCTGGATCTGGACAATTACAGCTCTTCGGCAGCTTTTTTGGATTATGACCTAGATGGGGATCTGGACATCTACCTGTTGAACCATGCGATCCATAATCAGACTTCCTTTGGGAAGGCCGAAATAAGAAATAATAGGACCTACGAAAGCGGGGACAAACTCTTGCGGAACGATGGGGACAAGTTTACGGATGTGAGCGAAGAGGCCGGTATCTACGGGGGTCCTAATGGATATGGCCTAGGAGTAGCTATATCGGATTTTAACCGGGATGGCTATCCGGATATTTATGTGGGCAACGATTTTCATGAGGACGATTATTTTTATGTAAACAATCAGGATGGCACCTTTTCCGAGAAGGGCAAGGAGTATTTTGGACATACGAGCCGTTTTTCCATGGGTAATGACGTGGCCGACATTAACCACGACGGGTTTCCCGATCTTATTTCATTGGATATGCTCCCTGATGACGAAAAGGTTCTAAAAGCCTCTGCTGGGGATGATAATGTGGCGATGCTGGAAATGCGTATCAACCAATTGGGATACCATTATCAATATTCACGCAATATGCTGCAGATCAATAAAGAGGGTAAGTCATTTAGCGAAACTGGACTTTTGAGCGGTGTGGCAGCTTCGGACTGGAGCTGGAGTGCCCTTTTTAACGATTACGATCAGGATGGCGAAGAAGATCTTTTTATTGCTAATGGTATTCCCAAGCGGCCCAATAATTTGGATTATATCAATTTCACTTCCAACGATCAGATTCGCAATAAGTTGGACAATACCAAATTGGTAGACCAACAGGCGTTAAAGCTTATGCCCTCCGGATATGTGAACAACAGGATCTATAGGGGCAATGGCGACCTTACCTTTACCGATAAATCCGGGGTCTGGATTTCTAAGGATACCATCATTTCCAACGGGGCGGCATATGGGGATTTGGACAATGACGGCGATTTAGATCTAGTGACCAATAACTTGAGTCTGGAGCCCACCTTGTACATCAACCAAACCGATAAAAAGAAGGCTTCCTTGATCATAAGCTTAAAGTACAAGGACCAAAATCCGTTTGGTATTGGAGGCAAAGTGGCGCTATATGCTGGAAATAAGAGTCAGTTCAAGGAACTGTATACGGTCCGTGGTTTCCAATCCTCTTCAGAGCCCATACTCCATTTTGGTCTGGGGGACCAAACGAAAATCGACTCCCTCCTTGTTACCTGGCCCAATGGTAAAGTGCAAATTCTTAAGAATATAGAAGTCAATCAAAATCTGAAGATTGCATATGACGAAGCCAAATGTATTGCTGCCAGACCATCGGCCGTAGCGACAAGGATATTTAATAGGGTAGAAGGAAATTTAGGACTGGACTATAGGCATGAGGAAAATCCCTTTATCGATTTTGATTTTCAAAAATTGATTCCCTATCGGGTTTCCGACCGGGGACCTGCTACTTCTATAGGAGACTTGGATAACGACGGGAAAGAGGACGTTTTCTTCGGGGCCTCGTCCAGGAACCTGCCGCAAATTTATTTGCAAAAGGATTCTTCCTTTGTTAAAATGGATTCCGTCTTCCAGGAATCCGAAGGTATTTACGAAGATGTAAGATCTGCCATTTCGGACTTTGATAAGGATGGGAACCCCGATTTGATTGTAGTTACCGGGGGATCCCAATTTAAGGGCAAAACGCCAGCTATTAAGGATAGGTTGTATAAATTGAAGGGGGATAAAATGGTAAGAAAGGATTTTCCGGAATATTTCACCAATGGTGCCGCCTTGGCCATTGCCGATTATGACAACGACGGGGATACGGATATCTTTGTGGGGAATTCTTCCAATCCGCTGGATTTTGGCCATACCGCTCCTTCCTATATCCTAAGAAATGATGGGGGTAGGTTCCAAATTGAAGAAATGAAGGACCTTGAATCCATGGGAATTGTTACCGATGCCGTTTTTACCGATTTTGATATGGACGGAAAATTAGATTTGATCGTGGTTGGGGAGTGGATGTCGCCCAAGTTTCTAAAAAACGAATCAGGAGAATTTAAGGACGTTACCGAAACGTATCTTTCTGGTATCCTGAACGGCCTTTGGCAGTCTATCGCTCCGTTCGATATTGATGGGGACGGCGATATGGATTATCTGTTGGGCAATTGGGGGACCAATGCCAAGTTTAAGGCTAGTGAAGAGTTTCCTATGCTGATGTACTATGGGGACTTTGATCATAATTCGTCTACGGAGACCATAGTGGCCATCGAGGAAGGCGGAAAATACTATCCAATGGCAAGTTTGGACGAACTGTCCAGCCAATTGGTTTCCTTGGTAAAAAAGAAATTTCCATCCTATAAGGAATTTGCGGGGAAGGACCTGTATGAAATATTTGATAGAGAGACCTTGGGGAAGGGAACGCTATTTCAGGTAAATACCCTTAAATCGGGATATCTCAAAAATGAAAATGGAAAATTTACGTTCCATCCGTTTCCTACCTATCTTCAGGTTGCCCCGATCAACAAATTTTTAGTAGATGATTTTGACGGCGACTCCAAGGTCGAAGCCTTGGCGGCCGGAAACTATTTTGGTGTGACCCCGTACAACGGTAGGTTCGATGGATTTGATGGAGCCCTGATAAAGGATGAAAACACCATACTATACGGGAGCCAGATCGGTTTGGATTTTATGCAAAAAGCGATCCGAGATCTAAACGTCATTACCGTAGGCCAGAAAAAGTATCTTTTGGTCACCGTTAATAATGATGAAGTACAACTTTATGGATTTTAAATCCCAAGGCAAATAGAATAACGGGGAATCTATAGATTGAAATAAAGTAATTTGCGCAGCCTTAACGATTCCAATAGTCCGGAAGAAGGGGTTTGCCTAATCAAGTAATATAGTTTTATGCAAAGATTAAAGAAACTTATAGGATTGGGAGCACTGCTTTTAGCTGGATACCTTATTTATTATCTGTATATCAAAACTTATGATTATCAAATTACTTTAAGTGCCAAAACCGCTCCTGGCACCATTTTCTACGCCATAGGAGACTGGGAGGAGGCTTTGCAAAAACGAGGCCTTGCCGAGGTCATAGATTCCAAAGGCACCCATTTTTCAAGTTTGGATCAGAACCTAAAAATTGGGGACAGTATCATTAACCTTAAATGGAAGCTAAACGCAATCAATGATTCGGTAACCCGGGTTACGGTTCGCATCAAGGATTTGGAAAACAGCACGGCCACACGTATGGAAAATATCTTTGAAAAACCGCCCTTGGAAGGGATTCTTATTTCAAAAATGAACGATTTTAAAAAGGGATTGGATACGCATCTAAAAGGTCACAAAGTCAAAATTATTGGAATGGATACCATTCCTGGGAGATTTTATGCTTACGTGGAGATAAAGAGTTCCTTGGCACAAAAGGCCCGTAATATGATAGCAAACAATGGGGGGATTCTTAGTTGGTTGCGGGAACACGGATTTGAGATTTTAGGTAAGCCCTCATTGGAGGTAACCAACTGGAACGTGGAAAAGGACTCCATTAGTTTCAACTATATGTTCCCGGTCAACGAAACGGATAGCTTGCCCGAGCACGATCTCATTAAATTCAAAAAATACCCGAGCAGAAAGGCTATCAAGGCAATCTACCACGGTAATTACAGAACTTCGGATAGGGCGTGGTTTGCACTTTATGATTATGCGAAAAGAAATGGAATTGATATAGATGTGACTCCCATCGAATTTTTCTACGACAATCCTATGATGGGTGGCAATGAATTGGAATGGAGGGCAGAGATCTATATGCCATTGAAGACCAAGGCTGCTATGGATTAATTCTTTCGGTGTTTTATCATTAAGACGCAGGACGACCAGAAAAAGTAATTGTGTATTTCCCAACACCATAAAACTGAAATCTGGTACGGTGGCAGGTCCCTCGTGTCTCGCTAGCATTGCGACTGATGCCTAGCGATACAAAAAGAAACCGCCCGGTGATGTTAATCACCGGGCGGTACTTTTATAAAAACACTTTTAAACTACTAAATTCTAGTATCCAGGATTTTGGGTAATATTAGGATTGGTAGTTCCTGCCAATGGAATTGGATACAACAAATACTTTGGATCGGATTCATATGGTTTCAACTCCCTAGAGTTTAGGAAGGTTCCAAAACGAATCATATCGTTTCTTCTCCAGCCTTCCCACCACAGTTCGCGTGCCCGGACATCGTAGATATCATCAACTGAAGTTACAGGAGTGCTGGTTTCATCGGTCATGGTGTCCACGATAGTCTGTGCACCAGCAAGGTCACCCTTGCGCGCAAGGGCTTCGGCCTTCATCAACAGGGCATCCGCATACCGGGCAACTACATAGTCATTGTCGGCATTGTCCCCCCCTGCGTTATCGGGAACATATTTGACTCCTCGGATACCTGCGGTTTCCAAAGTAGCGCCACCTGTGATCAATTGAATTTCCTTGGTAAACACCAAGGGGTTGCCCAAACGATCTTTCAGGGCGGGGCCAACGCCAGGACCTCCGGGACCATATTGCTGACCCACTTGGAAACCTACGTTATACCCGTTTGTTGTATTGATTTCAGGAAATTCCTTGTAGATCCTTTCATCGGCAGGGTCAAATTTGGCATAGTATTCTGCCAATGTGGTAAACCCGTTCCAGCCGGAAGGAGTCTGGTTGTAGTGCTGTCCCATAAACCATCGGCTACGAATACCCCCAGAAGATTCCCCTCCAAAGTTTTGGTTTACAAAAATCAATTCCGAGGAAGTTTCCGTATTACTGGGGATAAAGTTGTCCCAGTAATCTGCTGCCAGGGAAACTCCCTGAATGGCATCTACGTTGGCAATTACTTTGTCCATATTTCCGGTATCAAAAGTAGGGGCCGCTGCATCACCGGCAAACACACCGTAGTTTAGATAGAGCTTTGCCAATAACCAATGGGCCGCATTTTGGTTGGCTTTGGTAGGATTTGGAGAACTTGGAAGGGTTGTCATTATATCTTCCAATTCTGAAATTACCCAATCCGTAGCTTCATTACGTGGATATACCAGGGCGTCGGCGTTGGTATCGCTGCCAATTTCCCTGTAAGCTGCAGAACCCCACAGATCGATAATATGATAGTAGTGCAATGCCCTTAAGAAACGTGCCTGGGCAATCTGCTCAGGGGTCGCGGTACTTGATCCAATGACCAAGTTTGCCGAGTTAACGGCATTGTACATATCGTTATAGGTGTCTTTGTTAAATCCGTGGGTTGGACCAAAAGTGTGTGTATGTAATTGTCTCCATACCCCCGCATCATCCCAGTCGCCACCACGGGTAGGACCTACCATGGCATCGGTTGGCATCAGATCGAGCGCCATCAACCGCGCCTGATCTTGATAAGGGGTTCGCATTGCCGTATAGGCACTATTCAATAAGGTAGTGGCATCCTCACTGTTTTTTGCATAATTTGTGGCCGCTTCCTCCAATTTTGTGCCATCCAGTACCTCTTCCTCCAGATCCGTGCACGAAACGAACAACAAGCTGCCCAAGCAAATTGTAAATAAATATCTTTTAATTTTCATTTTCTTTTTTTTTAGAATTTAAGATTTAAGCCAAATGCAAACGTCTTGTTGTTGGGGTAGCCCAAGTAGTCGATACCCGCTGAAGGTACACCGTTTGAATTGGATACAGCAACAGATACTTCGGGGTCGAACCCGGAATATCCGGTAAATGTCAACAGGTTGGCACCGTTAAAGAATACCCTTAGGCCATTGATGTACTTGGTGTTGGACATGTCAAAAGTATAACCTATCCCCAGGTTGGCCAAACGGAAAAAGTCTCCTTTTTCAAGGTATAGGGACGATGGCGTTGCCACATCGTTTGCAGATTGTCCACGGTCCACATAAGAATACGGCATGTTTCTACCACCGTTAAATGCACTGGTATAAAAATAAGCGTTTGCTGTGTTGTTATATAAATAATGCCCAAATTGGCCATACCAAGAAGTGGTAAAGTCAATCTTCTTATACCGAAGGGTAGTGTTAAAACCAATATTTAACTTGGGAAGTCCGGTTTTTCCTGACAAAAGCAGTTCTGGAGCATCTGCCAAGGTGGTTACCGAGCCGTCCGCCCTGTAAAAGGTAGATAGACCATTTTCATCGAATCCTGCCCAACTTTTGGTAAAGTAAGTGTACAGGGGCTCGTTGTTTGTGATAATTTGTGACGATGCACCCGTTAAGCCTTGTCCACTAAGTTCACCGGTAAATTCCGTTCTATCAAAATCCTTCATCTTATTGGTGATATAGGACATATTCCCTCCAAGTGAGAAATCCCAATCCTCTGATTGGATCGCATCGTAGTTCAAAGACAATTCGACTCCGCTGTTTTGCAAATTACCTGGGAGGTTGATGAACTTCTTAATTGAGGCGCCAGGAACCCCGCCAGCAGGGTCGGTCGGGAATATTAGGTCCTTGGTGTCCTTAAAAAAGTAATCAATGGATCCCGATAGTTTGTTCTCCAAAAAGACGAAGTCTACACCGGCACCATAGGAACTTGTGGTTTCCCATTTTAGGTCGGGATTCACGTTGGTGGTAGTTACAAAATCCGTATTGGAATATTGTCCTACAAACAAGGCCGAATTGTTATCAAATTCTTGGTTTCCCGTAATACCCCAATTTAAACGTGCCTTTATGTTGTTAATGGCACCATCTGGATTATCTATAAATTTATAGGCGGCCCCAACAGCAGGGAAAGTACCGTATTTCTCGTTGGCTCCAGGACGGGTAGAACCATCGATCCTTAGGGAGGCATTGACCAATAAGTTTTGTATAATAACGGTCTCTACCCTTCCATAAAAGGATTGGAGTTCGTTTCTGGACCTATAGGAGGAAGCCCTAAACTGGCTATTAAGACCACCTTCCAAGTTGTCGATCAAATTTTTCTGGGCTACATTAAAATCTTGAGCCGAGGTAAACTTGCCCTCTACGTTATAGTCGTAATAAGAATAACCCAACAAGGCTTTTAGAGAAAAGTCATCCGATAAAACTTTGCTATAAGAAAAGTAGTTCTCAAAGGTCTTGTTAAAGCGGGTCATAGTGCTAACAGAGGCGATACCGGCCACGGGATCACCATTAGGATTGGTTCTCTCGTCCGAGTCGTGTCCTTGCAGATGGAAGGAGGGCGCCAAGGAATTGCTCCTTTCCGAGGTAGAATAGTCAACGCCGATCACCATGTTGAAATCAAGATTATCCATTATTTTGACCTTTGGCGCAATACTGGCCAAAATCCTAGAGGTCGAGGTTTGATCGTCGTAGGCGTTCAATAACTCTACTGGGTTCAAATACGTATTGCTCACTACATTATAGGAACCATCGTCGTTGTAAATGGCCCTTGTCGGGTTCCAGTAAAGTCCCACCCCGATAACGTTGCCTATAAAGCCTACGTTGTCCGATGTAAGCTCGGCCTGATCCTCAATCTGGGAATAGTCCAACTTGGTGTTCAGGGTCAAAATACCATCAAAGGCGGTACTCTTATTGTCAAAGCTTATGGAGTATCTCTGCATTCCTGTTTGTTGCACAATACCTTCCGTGTCTTGCAGACCAAAGGAGACCCTATTGCTAGATGTTTCGTTACCAAAAGTAATCCCAAGATTATAATCGGTACTTACCGCGTTTTGAAGGATGGCATCCTTCCAGTCGTAACTTCTGCTGCCAAAATCTTCACTTAGCCCCAAAGTATTTACCCTTTCGGCATACTGATCCCCGTTCATCATATCGATATCCCCTCTCAGGCTCGATATGCTAACGCTGGTATTGAAATCGAATTGCGTTTTTCCCGATTTGCCTCCCTTGGTAGTAATGATGACCACCCCGTTGGCGCCACGGGATCCGTAAATTGCCGTTGAAGAGGCATCCTTAAGAACGGTAATAGATTCGATGTCGTCCTGATTAATGAAGTTGAGCGCACTTTTTGGAGCCGAACTTCCCAAACCAATGTCCGAACCTCCCGCAGAGATGTTCCCTCCGGCAAGTGGAATACCATCCACAACAATAAGCGGGTCATTGCCCGAACGCACGGACGAATTACCTCGTACCCGGATGTTGATCCCTCCTCCAGGCTCACCGTTTGTCTGGGAAATTTGCACCCCGGCTACCTTTCCCCGTAAGGCTTCTGCAGGGTTAGCTGCGGCCACAGTAGTAATGTCACCCGCATTAATGGCGTCTACAGCACCTGTAGCATCCTTTTTTGTGGTGGTACCATACCCGACCACGACCACTTCCGATAATGCTTCTGCATCCTCCTCCATGGTAACATTAATGGTCGTTTGCCCATTTACGGCAATTTCTTGCGTTTTAAAGCCAATATAGCTAACCACAAGTGTGGCGTTGTTGTCCACATTGTTCAATGTGTAGTTCCCGTCAAAATCCGTTTGGGCACCGTTGGTTGTACCCTTGATCAGGACGCTTGCACCCGGTAAAGGGCCATTGGCATCAGAAATCGTTCCCGATACCGTCTGAGCTTTTACTAGTCCGAAGCATAGAAATGCACCTACCAGCAATAAGCTTTTACGAAAAGTAATCTTCATAGATAATTAATTTTGAGTTGAGTTAGAATTTCAATTATTGTTAAAAGTATTAAAAAAGAATGTTAATAGGGTCAATAACTATGTATGCATAGTAACGAAACCGTTTTCGTGTTAATAACTTTTTTCAAATTGGAAAGTTTATAATTTATGCTTTTAAAAAATCTGAATACCGCAATCATTTAAAAAAGCAATATCAAATTTATAATTTTTGGACAAATATAACCTTTTTTTAACATAATACTATTTTTGCTTTTTCTGATACTTTCTTTGTATTGAATAATTCAGGGCCATTTTTCGGCCTTATTCAGTTAACATTAGAGGACATGGCTAGCAATAATTTGGATCGCAACATAAAAATTTGATGGCGTAGGGGAAGTGTAGGGGTTACTTTCTATTTTCTGAGACTAAGGAATTAACCCATAGTCAATGTTAAAAAGTGTTTCTATGGGATGTGTGTCGGCATTATTGACTAAATTTCGAGTTATAATTTTACCTGAGAATTGAATTTTGAAGAAACAAATTACCCTAAAGGACATCGCCAAGGAGTTGGACGTGTCTATCTCCACAGTTTCAAAGGCGTTAAAGAATAGTGAGGAAATTGGCCTTGATACAAAAGAAAAAATACAGGCCTTTGCCAATTTATATAACTATAGGCCCAATAATATTGCGATAAGTCTTAAGAACAAACGAACGCGGAACATTGGTGTGATTATTCCGAATATCGTCCACCATTTCTTTACAACGGTGGTGAGGGGAATAGAAAGTTTTGCGAACGCCCATGGTTACAACGTAATCGTATGTGTCTCGGACGAAAGTTTTGACAAAGAGGTGATAAATATGGAAATGTTGGCCAACGGCAGTGTGGATGGCTTTATCCTGTCCCTATCCTCGGAAACCCAGTTTAAGAGCGACTACAACCATATACGGGAAGTAATGGATCAAGGTATTCCCGTGGTCTTCTTTGATCGTATTACGGATGAGATAGAATGCGATAAAGTCATTATAAATGATAGGGAGGGCGCTTACCAGGCGGTTGAAAAATTCATCGAATCCGGACGCAGGAATATAGCCTTGATTACCTCGGAAAATTTTTTGAACGTTAGCAACGATAGGGCGGAAGGATATTTTCAGGCCTTGAAGGATCATGGGATCGAGGTTTTGGAGGATCTGATTCTAAAATTGCCGTATATCGATATCGATGAAATAGTCGTTGAGAAGTTTTTTAGTCAAAATAACATTGATGCCGTGCTTAGTGTCAATGAGGTTTTCGCCGTTCAATGTATGCGTTTGGTACAAAAAATGGGGATGAAGGTTCCTGATGATATTTCCTTTATAGGTTTTACCGATGGTCTGTTGTCCAAATATGCTAGCCCAAGCCTGACCGCTATAAATCAACACGGGGAAGAAATGGGGGAAATTGCCGCCAAAATGCTGATTGAGAAAATTGAAAACGAATCGGATGAAGCTACCTATAAAACCGAAATTCTAAAGGCGACTATGGTGGAAAGGGCATCCACTATAAATTTGTCGAAAGAGGTTGGGAAAAAAGGATTGAGGGTTTAAAAGTCCAAGTTCAAGTATCAAGCTCAAATTTTAAGAGTTTATGGGTTTATATGTTTACGCGGCTGCTATTTTTTAAACCTTGAACCATCAACCATTATTAAGAAGAGCCAAGAATCAGGAACCAAGACTATAGAAAATAGAGAATAGACTAAAAAAGTTTATAAGTTTATGGGTTTATATGTTTACGCGGCTGCTATTTTTTAAACCTTAAACCAATTTCCCACTAACCTACAATATATGAATAGAACCGGTTTTATATTCGATTTGGACGGGGTGATCGTCGATACGGCCAAATACCATTACAAGGCGTGGAAGGTGCTTGCGGATCAATTGGGAGTCCCATTTTCCAAGGAAAGGAACGAACAATTTAAAGGGGTTAGTCGCAAGCGCTGTTTGGAGCTGCTGTTGGAATGGGGAAACATACAGGCTACTCCCGAGCAGTTTGAAGAATGGATGGTGGAAAAGAACCGGGATTATCTCACCTATATTGATAAGATGGACGAGTCCGAGATACTGCCCGATGTCCCAAGAATACTGCAATATTTAAAGTTGCACCACATGCCGATGGCCGTAGGCTCGGCAAGCAAAAATGCTGTCCCAATCTTGGAAAAGGTGAAGTTGTTGCCCTATTTTGATGTTGTGGTGGATGGCACCCAGGTTACCAAGGCCAAACCAGACCCCGAAGTTTTTCTGCTAGCGGCAAATAGGCTGGGGATTGCCCCTGCAAATTGCGTTGTATTTGAGGATGCGTTGGCAGGTGTCGAGGCGGCCAATGCCGCTGGGATGACAAGTATTGGGATTGGGGAAGGGGAAATACTCTCTAATGCCCACTATGTTTTTAGGGACTTTACAGATATAGGCCTTGATTTTATAAAGGATCTAATCGATAAGGGCGAAAGGTGAATGGTAAGAATAAGTTAATCATTAAGGGTAAATGGTAGGTTCCGTACAACTTAAGGCATTGAACCATTACTGCCAGCCGAGACTGCCTACTGCAAGTGCCAACTGGATTACTCCCCTTCTTCCTTCACAACAATGATGGTGGCCTTGGCCCCGGTAGAAAGGTTCCACTTGTTGGCCATAATCAATTGTCCTTTATCGTCATAAACGTTCACCTGCGCGGTGTTTGGACCAGAGGTACCTTGATTTAAGGCCTCGAACTCCAGTCGGTTAAATCCAGGTTCCAAATCCAGATTGAGGCCTTTAAAAGCACCGGTTAAAAGCATGTTGAGATCTACTACTTTTCCATTAAGATAAATTCTCACCCTGTCCCCGTCCACATATTCGTGATCACGGCAAACTACCCCTACAAATTTACCATTGCTCTTCACATCTCCCAGATACATATCGCCATAATAGGTTTTATCATCTTTGTTTTCCTTTGGATATATCTTGGGATCCAATTTTAGGTCCCTACCAGCATCCACTAGTTCCCTGTCCGGCAACATTTTAACAGTACGCTGGTTCATGGATTCCAACAGGTTGGGGTTATTCTTTTTTTGCTCCTCCATGGAGGGAATCTTTAAGGAAGTGCCTTGGTTGGAGGATTTGAAATCCGACGTGTTGTTACTTTGAATGTTTAAAGGCTGGGTAATGCCAAAATCGGTCTGGCTCCAGCTTTTGGAACCACACAATAAAACAATAATAAAGAAAAAGCAAAATCTCATTCTCTCTGCCTCAATGGATTTATGGGATAAAAATAGCAAATACCTTGCCACGGGGAATTAAATTGCTGTTAAAATCGATTTGGGGAACCCACGGGGCCCAAATCTCCGTCAAAGTCGGTAAATTGTGCGTGTCGCATAACAAGAATAATACAGATTCTGGGTTTTTAGAGCCACACCTGCTAGTCCCAGATGTTTTGAAGAAAACGTATAAAATTTAGGTGCATGATGTTATCGATATCTTCATTGGTATATCCATTATTGCCCAGGAGAACAGGAATTTTTTGAAGGTCGGCGATGGTATCAATTTCGGTCGGTCCTTGTTCCTTTCCAAATCCGCCGTCCAGGTCGGTCCCAATTCCCACATGAAGGGAATTCCCAGAAAGTTGGCATATGTGGTCTATGTTTTGTAGGGTCTGCTGCAGGGAAACCCCCATCCCTTTCGGTGTCGATTTCCCTCTTACCCAACCAGGGACCATCATCCAGGCATCCAGGACCATCCCGATTACGGCACCCCTGTTCAGGAGTTCTTTAAGCTGTTCATCCGAAAATTGTCGATTACCGGGAACAAACTTTCTGCAGTTATTGTGGCTTGCCCAAACAGGTCCGTTATACACCTCCATAGTTTCCCAGAAGCTTTGATCGCACAGGTGGGTGGCGTCCAAAATCAGATTTAGGCGCTCAATTTCCTTTAGCAATTCCTTTCCCTTTGCCCCGATGCCCCCAACGGAATCCGTGCCGTGGGCATAGGTGCCTGGTCCATAATGTCCAGGGCCAATAGCCCTTAATCCCTGGTTATAAGACCTCTCCAGATGATCAATGGTAATAATGGAATCAGCTCCCTCAAGGCTTAGGATATATCCTATTGGTTTTTTTCCGGGGGTGGTTTCCCACATTTTAAGGTGATCTTGTAATTGTTTTTTATTCGTTATCTGAACCATTTCACCGATTTCTTCCATGGACCGGTACCAAGCCAACTGCCCTTGGGTATGGGCCCAAGCTTGATGCGGGGAGTGCCAACCAGGAAGGGGGTTCTCTTTTTTCACGTAGCGGGCTATCTGCGTGGCAACGCACAGACCTACGTTCCCCTTGCGCATGGCATCCAGGGAAACGGTATTCATGGTGCGATCGGGCTTATCGGTCATCCCGATTTCCCGTTTCCGGATTTCAGATACCGGTAGTGTAATGTCACGGTTCCAATCCATTGCGTTCATGGATAGATCTAGGTGGGCGTCAAATATAAACATGGTGTTATTTTTAATGGTTCGTTGTAAAGACGCAATGCTTGCGTCTCCGATGTACGGTTCTAAATCTTTTATGGAGACGCAAGCATTGCGTCTCTAAAACATTGAATATTTTTCTGGATACCCCTAATGATCTCTCGCCGCTACCTTCCATGAGCCGGTCACCTTTCCATTTTCAACGGTTAAAGCCTCCGGATATTTGGATACGGTGGGACATATATGTAAGGGGATGGCATAAAATGCGTCACCAACATTGTATTTGTTTGCTTCCTTACAGCGGACTACCAAATGCTCTTCGCTCTGGCCAATTTGTTCGCTCCCTTCCAATCCCATAATTTCAACCCTTGGCAAACTCATTTCTGATGCTACCGATTTATGGCCCAAATCAAAGCAGAGCAGATCTGGTCGTGGTTTACTGATGATTCTGGTTAGCAGGATAGCAGCATTCAGAAACCCCATTTCTTTATATGACCTTCCGTATCCCGCGTCCCAAAGTGTGAAAGTGCCTGGACTTGTCACCAGTTTTTCATTTTTTGCATGGATGGGAAAGGAGGGCGAGCCACCGGCAACGATTCCCTCTACTTTTATCCCCATCTTTTCCAGATCGGCCTCCAATTTTAAAACAGGGGCAAAATCTGCATCACCAATTTTTTTCCTTTTGTCAAAATCCGGTTCACGGACGTGTCCGTCGTAAACATGCAGTCCCATAGCCTCTATGTTAGGATTTGCATCCAAGGCAAGGTAAAGTTGGATCGCTTTTTCCCCTGGGACGATTCCCGTTCGGTCCATTCCGTTGTTGATATCCAACCACAGACCTACCTTTCTATTTTTGGAGGATGCAATTAGGGCAAAAGCCTGTATGGATGATTCATTATCTACGATGGTTGAGAATTTGATCTTGGGAAATTGTTCCATCAGATCAAAGAAATGCTGAATGTTGGGGCCAACAGGTTGAAGGGCCAATAAAATATCCTTCGCGCCACATTTAGCTAGGAGTTTGGCTTCTGGTAGGGTAGCGCATTTAAATTTATAAATGCCGTGATTCATTTGTAGTTGGATGATCTCGGCCATTTTATGGGTCTTGATATGTGGCCTAACATGTTCGGTTCCTCCGGCAATACTTAACATTTTCCGTATGTTTTTTTCTATCCTTTCCGGATACACCAAGAGGGCAGGCGAGACTACATTTCCCGGTTCTCTAATTTCGTACCATTTTAAATTGTCCATCGAAGGGTTTTTCTGTTGTTTCAGGTTCCAAGTTTCTTGTTTTGGGTTTTTGTTGTTGTTCAAACTTTTGGTACTTGAGCTTTATTTCAATTGAAACACCGCTTCTACCTCCACCGGGATGTTGTCCGGTAACATCATGCCCACGGCACTTCTTACGCCTATTCCGAGCTCGGGTCCGAAAATGTCGGACATCAATTCACTAAAACCGTTTATGACCAAGGGTTGTTTGGCAAAGTCGGGGGTAGAATTCACCATCCCCAATACTTTTACCAACCGTTGTATTCGATCAAGGCTCCCAAAATGGGTCTGGATGGTGGAAATCATCGTCAGCCCCACCTGTCGTGCCGCCAATTTGGCCTCTTCCATGGTTAGGTCGTCCCCGGCCCTTCCTTTCATTAGCGACCCATCGAGGTTTATTGGTCCTTGGCCGGACACATATAAAAAATTATCCACTACCAAAATGGGTTTATATACCCCTGCAGGCTTTGGCGCTGGGGGCAATTGCAATCCTAATTCTACGATTCTTTCCGAAGGTGATATATGCATGCGATTTATACTTTTAAATTAGTGATATAAGTTTTATGTGCTATCTCAAATTTACCATTTCCATTTGAACACTTGTCTTTCCTCTTTTATCTGCAGTCTTTCGTCTATAGTCTCTTTTCTATATTCTATTCTCTATTTTTTTACACAAACCGCTCCAGTACCAACACTCCGATCAATCCCATGACCCCTACCGTGGTTTCCATGACGGTCCATGATCTTAGGGTATCCTTAATAGATAGATTAAAATATTCCTTGAACAACCAAAAACCGCCGTCATTGACATGGGACAACATTAAACTCCCCGATCCTATGGCCAGCACCATCAATTCGGCATTTACGGTTCCGCCGGATACCAAGGGCATCACAATTCCCGCAGCGGTTAATCCCGCTACGGTTGCGGATCCTACGCAAACCCTTATTACCGTGGCAATCAACCAGGCCATTACCAGGGGGTCGATGGTAGAATCCTTTAGTAGGCCAGCGATGTAATCGCTTACCCCACTATCTACCAAAACCTCTTTTAGGCCCCCGGCCCCTGCTATGATCAGCAAAACCATAGTGATTCCCGCAATGGAACTGGAAACAGAATCCATCACCTCGGTCATTTTTTTACCGCGGGCGAGGCCGAGAGTGTAAATGGCAACCAAGACTGAAATCAACATGGCTATTGCAGGGTTTCCCAGAAATACGATGATTTCCCTAAGCATGGAATCCTCCGTTAAAAAATGGGTCACAATCGTGGAGAAGCCTATAAGGATAACCGGCAATAGGGCCGTAAATATGCTGATGCCCACGCTGGGCATTTCTTCTTCCTTTAAAACGACCGGGTTGACAAATTCTTTTAATGGGGTGGCATTAATGTTCTTGAGCGTCCTGGAAAATAAGGGTCCGGCTATAATGATGGCCGGTATAGCTACTATAATCCCGTACAACAACGTTTTTCCAATGTCCGCATGGAACATAATGGCGATGGCCGTGGGGGCCGGATGGGGAGGCAAATAGCCGTGTGTTACCGACAGGGAGGCCAGCATTGGCAAACCTACATAGAGAAGGGGTAGGCCGGTGGCCGCCGCGACGGTAAAAACCAAGGGAATCAGGATGACGAACCCAACCGTGTAAAACATGGGGATGCCCACAATAAATCCGGTAAGCACAACGGCCCATTGTATGTTTTTTTTGCCGAATTTGGCAATGAGTTTAGTTGTAATCTGTTGGGCAGCACCACTATCGGCGACCAATTTGCCAAGCATGGCGCCCAAACCCAAAATCAAAACCAGAAATCCCAGGGTATTCCCAATGCCCTTCTGAATGGAATCTACGACCGACACCAATTGCATGCCCTCGGTAATTCCGATAAACAGGGAAACAATGATGAAAGAAATAAACGCATTGAGCTTAAATTTGACGATAAGTAGGAATAATAAAAGAATTCCCAGGATAACAATTAATAATGGCATGGTTGGTTTTTTGGTTTAAAATTTCAGAAGGACAAGATAGTGAAATTACCCAAAGTAATTGAACGCACTTTACATGCGGGCACAACAAATTCCCAAAACCCTTGGGTCAAAAAGGTTAATCGTTTTGCCATCCCCTATTATTTGACTAACTTTAAGGTAATCCTAATTTGCTTAGGTATTTAGATTTAATTCAATACCATAATTATGAATCCATTGCTTTTGTTGGCCGTTATAATTTTTTTGTTTCTTTTTAGCGGATTGCGGGTTGTTTATGAGTACAAGAGGGCATTAAAATTTAGGTTTGGAAAATATATAGAGACATTGCAGCCGGGTCTAAGATGGATCATACCCTTTTTGGAAACCATTCAAAAAGTCGACATTCGTGTCATCACCTTCAATATAATTTCCCAGGAAGTAATGACCCAGGACAACGTTCCGTGTAGCATTGACGGGGTAGTCTTTTTTCGGATCAACGATCCTGAAAAAGCCGTTTTGGAGGTAGAGGAATATAATTTTGCCATCACTCAGCTTTCCCAGGCCGCCTTAAGGGATGTATGTGGAAAAGTGGAACTGGATACGATTTTGTCCAAACGGGAAGAAATGGGTCAGAACATTAAAGAGATCGTTGAGAATGAAACCGAGAAATGGGGTATCGATATCATCGATGTTAAGATCAAGGACATCCAATTGCCGGAAAATATGAAGAGAATGATGGCCAACCAGGCCGAGGCCGAACGTACCCGTAGGGCCAAAGTTATTTTGGCGGTGGCCGAGGAGCAGGCCGCAGGAAAATTATTGCAAGCTGGCCAACTCATAGACCAATCCCCCTCAGCCATAAAATTGAGGCTCTATCAAACCATGTCCGAGATTGCTGCTGAAAAGAACTCTACCATCCTGATTCCTTTTCCAGAGGAGATGTTAAGCCATTTTTCAAAGGACGGTAAAAAACAGGACCCTAAAACTTGAGGTTATCCTTGGAAAGCATCAACTGATAAAATGCGATCATAAGCACCCTAACTATGGATCCTTAAATTAGCCCATGTTCCAACACGGATCTTTTTTTTATAAATGGATGTAAATTCATAGCTTTACCTGTAATCACGTACTTGATTCTTTGCGGAATGAATCATTGTTTTCAATTTACTTTTCTAAGTCTTGCGATTTAAATTTATGATTTACCGAAACCTACAGCATAAACCGATCATTTGTCGTTTCACCTGTTTTTTGCTCTTGCTTGTTTTTGTGAACGGAATGCAAGCGCGCACAAAACCCTTGGAATCTGTAGCAGATACTTTAAATGTCGGTGTAGCCGGGAGTGAACCTTTTGTTCTCAGCAGCAATATTTCAGGTAACCTTCACGGTATCGCCATCGAGATTTGGGAAGATTTGGCCAGCAAAAAAAGTTGGCCTTACCGTTATAGGACTTTTAATATGGTGAATGAAGCTTTACAAGCCTTGGATAATGGCTCCCTGGATTTGGTCGTAGGGCCCATAAGCATAACATCCCAACGTGTTTCACGAATGAGATTTTCCCAGCCCTATTATCAGTCAAGTCTTGCTATAGTTTCCCGTAAGGATGAAACTGGTCTATGGGAAAGGATCAGGCCGTTTTTTAGCACAAAATTATTGATTGCAGTAAGTATGTTTTTGTTTATACTTGCCGTAGTGGGGACTTTGTTTTGGTTGGCGGAGCGTAAAAAATCACCCGAACAATTTCCTTCGGGTCCTATAAGGGGCATTGGTAATGGCATGTGGCTCGCCATCGTAACAATGAGCACCACGGGCTATGGGGATATGGCACCCGTTACCTTGCGCGGTAGAATAATTGCCGGGGCATGGATGGTGATAACACTTATTTTCGCTACCTCCATGATTGCCGGTATTGCGAGTACGTTAACGCTTTCCGGACTGGGAAGTTCCACGGTAAGTAGCATTGAACAACTTTCGGGAAAAAAGGTGGCCACCATATTGGGCTCGCCATCGGAAGCCTTTTTAAAGGAGCACGGTTGTAAGGAGGTTGGTGTCAACGGTCTGGATGCGGCGTTTGTAAAATTGGCCGATAAAGAGGTAGATGCCGTGGTATATGATCGCCCCC
>SWCD01022013.1_pt1 | contig 41078 bp, 58 predicted proteins | sample 4693011 | NCBI WGS metagenome assembly SWCD01 (sample SAMN10267278, study PRJNA491770) | bioreactor metagenome | isolation source: DHS bioreactor inoculated with marine | place: Japan: Omine Ridge, Nankai Trough
CGCCACAAGCACGATTAATTGGCATGGAGCCGATTGTTACTTCAATTATATCCATGCGACAAGGCTTTTGGCCATTGGGCCTTCGGCAGTTGATGTCAACATAGCCGGAAGTCTTGACGTTGACGGTGACATAAGTGCCAGTGGCGCAGTCTTGATCGAAGAAGCAATCGAGATTTGTATTGATGGTGGCGGATCCGCAATCACCACCGGGATCAAGGTTGATATTGTTGCGAAGTGCGACATGACGATCACCGGATGGACAATGCTCGCCGATCAAAGTGGCTCGATTGCTGTTGACTGCTGGAAGGATACCTATGCAAACTACCCGCCAGTTGATGCCGATTCCTTTGTTACTCCGAGCATCTCTTCGGCTGTGAAAAACCAAGCAACCAGTTTGTCTTTGTCCGTGACCGAAGGTGACATAATCCGATTCAATGTTGATTCCGCCACCACTGTTGAGCGAGTCACGCTTGCATTGACGGGAGTAAGGCGATGACCGATTATGCCGTTGGTGCTAGTGCCAATGATGGGACAGGCGGAACTGGTGGATCTGCGCCAAACACGACCGGAACTATTCTCTCCGCCGAGATCAACTCAGGGCTTTCAGCAGACACGTTCGGGTGGGCCAACATCGACACCTCAGCAATTGGGACAGATACGATTTCAGCGGCAAGTATTCATTGGGTTCACCACGGATACACGAAGCCCAAAGCAATTGCCTTCAGTCGATTGATTTATGTCGATTCGACCATCATCTTAGATACAGCGGATGCCCCCGGAATATCCGGAGGATGGGATAGCCATGACCTTACAGCGGGCGAGTTTTCCCTAATTGATACCAGTGGAGTCACCGCAATTGTCTTTGATGTTGCAGATCCCGGTGGTTCCAATTACAGAAAATGGGACATCAGGGCGTGGGACTATGATGGCGGTATCTCCGATGCTTATTTGTCGATCACCCATGCGGCGGCTGGTGCGCCGCCCCGCACAACCATCCTCAGAGTTTGAATGGTGGAAGGAAGTATGCGACCATTGCAAAAACAGATAGCGGAAATGATGAGTCGTGAAGACACGACCAAAAGGCTTCGAGATATTACCATGAAGCTGAGTCCAAGTCCGGATGTGAAGGTTTTCGATTGCGGCGATGCTGATGGAATTTCCTGTGGCCTCAAGAAGTGTGACGAGATAGCAGTAGCTACTCTTGCCTTGGGTGCCGGTGGGCTTTTTCCATGTCATGTTCACTCGCAAGTGGAGACAATCATCACCTACAAAGGAACAGGATTTCTTGATGTTTGTGGTGCGAAGATTCCTGTCTTCCCCGGATCAGTCTCCGTGATTCATCCGAATGAAGAACACTCCCTATTGGCAACTACCGACTTGGAGGTTTTGGTGGTTGTAGTTCCAGACGAAGAGAGTTTTCCAGATGCCGCCACCTGTTAAAAAAAATGGTTGGAGTGAGTGGTCGATATATGTACTCAAGTCAATCGAACGAAACGAAGCGCAATGCAAAGAGATATTGCATATTGCCCAAAGCCTTGATAAAAGGATTACAATTCTCGAAGTACGGGCTGGCTTTTTTGGCCTGCTTGGTGGCTCCATACCGGGAATTGTTTACCTGTTAATTAAGGTTTTTAACGGAGGTTCAAAATGAAGCGAAACACGACCTGTTCTGTCTTGGCGGCTGTCGCTGTTCTTGCCGCCGCAGGTATTACTTCTTGGGGTCAGCCGGACAGCCCGGTAATAAATGCGATGTGGACCGCCCCCACCACCGGAACGGCTGTCGAGCATTATGTCGGCACTGTTGAATCTTGGGAAGTTGCCGGAGGCGATACGATCCGGCTCGATTTTGTCACAGTCCCCCCGGCGATGACCTTCAGCTATTCCTATGGCCATTCTATGAGGTGCCGGGTAGCCGGGGTTGACTCTTTGGGCAGACAGGGGCCTTACTCCCTCTGGTCAGAGGTTTGGATCGACAACGGGCCTCCGGGGAGTCCCTCAGTTCCCTTGCTTGGCCTCAATCTTGTAGAAAATTAAGGAGATCGAAGATGGGAATCATGCACAGGATCCGCAGTAGTTACAAAGTCTGGACCGCCACCGATCCTGTGGTTGCCGAAGCCCAGACGATGAAGGCATTGATGAAGGAAGATTTAGAGTGGCGGCGAGTTGGGTCTTCAGCGACCGATTTAGCTCCTTGGGATCATGAAAAGATGCAGAAGATTGTCCTCAATCTTTACCGCCGCAACCATTGGGGGGCGAGGTTATTGGAGGTCATTGTTGACTTTGTTTGGGGCGATGGAATCACTGTATCCGCTGATTCAGAAGACGAAGCAGAAACGGAGGCCATTCAGGAAGTCATTGATGATTTCTGGTTTGACCCGCTGAATGACCTTTCCCGCCAGATGGAGCAGACGATCCTCGAATGGAACCTTTGGGGCGAGGTCTGTATGCCCGTGTTGAAGAACGATGCCGATGGCCGGATCCGGCTTGGCTGGATTACTCCGAGCGCAATCCATTCGGTGATACCCGACAAGTTGGGCCGCCCTCACACCATCGAGATCGCAGACGAGTATTCTGAGCAAGTTGGTCAGGACAAGTTGCGTGTCATCCAGATCGACCCTGAAACTGGCGAGATGGAAGGCGATTGTTTCTTCTTTACGATCAACACAGTTCGAGGGGCTTTCCGGGGAGTCAGCGAACTTTACAGTGCCGCTGATTGGCTCGATGTCCTTGTTAATTCCCTGAAGGCAAATGCCGACCGCACGAAACTGTCGAACCATTTCATTTGGGATGTTGAAGTCAAGGGCATGGACGAGGAACGCCTCACCCAATGGAAGAAAGATCATGCCGCCGCCCCGGCTCCGAACTCTGTTCGAGTCCACAATGAAAATGTTACTTGGAAGGCGGAGTCACCGAACCTTGGTGCTGTCGATTTTGCACAGCATATCCAAACCCTGAAGTCTTTCATCATGGCCGGTTTTGGTTATCCGAATCACTGGTTCGGATCCGGTGATGATGCAAACAAGGCCACCGCATCAGTTATGGCGGAACCCACCCGGAAGTCCCTAAAGAGGAAACAAAAGCAAGTGAAGTGGATGATCTCGGATATTCTGAGGTATGTCCTTTATTCGGCAAAAAAAGCTGGCCGCTTGGCCGAGTCAGTTGACCTGTCGAAAGATCCATTTGTTGTGCAGATTCCCGATGTCGGTGGATCCGATGCCGCAGTTGCCGCCGCCTCGACACAAGGTTTCATCAATGCAGTAGCCGGAGCGGAGTCCAGTGGATTCCTGAGTACCGACACAGCCATTGAAATCACCGCCTTGGTATTGTCGGAGACAGGGATCGAGATTGACCCGGCAACCGAGAAGGAGAAGATCGCCGCTGATGCAGAAAAAGAAGCCGATAACGAAGAAGCGGAAATGCTGGAACAGGAAGAACGACTCCGGGCCTCGATGGAGATGGATGTCATTGGTCCTAAAAAGCCCGAAGAAGAGAGCGAGGAAATGGCGTGAGTTTGGCAATAACCTTTGCCATTTCGGAGGCTCTTGATCCAGAGATCAAGAAGTTCAATGCCGCTGTTCGTGCCTCGATGTCGGCGTGGACGAAGCAACAGACCGAGATGTACCGAAGGTTGGCCATAATCACGGCGAGTTACAGCAACGAGGTTGTGGCTCTTGTCGCACCGATTACAGATTGGGATGCCTACCGCCTCGCCTCAGTGAAGTCCGGACTCGAAGAAGCTCGAAACCGATATGCCCTTCAGTTGAGCGGGGAGTGGCAGTACCAAGCCAGCAGGGCCACAGCCATCGCCATCAGTGGAGTTGATGGGGCCATGATCGCCGCCGGAGCGGGCAAGGAAACCCTCCCGGTTTTCGTGGTCAATGATCGCCAGTTGGCCATCATCGAGAATTATGTCCCAAGTCTGATTGTCGATGTCGGAGATGACATCCACAAGCAAGTCCAGCGGATCCTCCGCAATGCAATGCTCGGCGGATCCGACACCCCGGAGATGATCCGGAAGATGCAAATGCGGATCGGAAGGCTGTCGAGCAGTAAAGGGACCGGGACCGTCTTCGATAAGGGGGTCAAAAGGATGCGTACCATCTTCCGCACAGAATCGAATCGGCTTCATAACCTTACCCGCACTCAGAGAATTGGCGAAGTCTCACAAGTCTATCCGGGCCTCGGCTCGAAGTGGATCCATCGGCACAGCATCTTCCCCCGCCCGAGTCACACCGCTTTGACCGGGAAAATTGTATTCCCGGCTGAAGGTGAAAAGTTCAATCTCTCCGGCTTCAAGATCGACGGGCCGCACGACCTATCCTTGCCCGCCGAAGAAGTCATCAATTGCCACTGTATTGTGGTTTCGCACTTCGACAGTACCAAAGCTCATACAGACGAACTTGATCGCCTTGCCCCTGAAAACAAAACCGGAGTAGCTTCCTCCAAAAAGGGATTAAGTAACGAGCTTACAGGCGTGTGACGACAACTTGGCGTCAACTTGGCGTCAGTCTGACGACAACATGACCGCCCAGAGTCAGAGACAGAGGCAGAGACAGAGGCAGAAGCAGAATAGACTATGCGACCCTGCGGATCGCAATGGTTTATGTTCCAGAGATAAAGGTTGACAAAAGATCCGCATTGAATTTCACTTCACCCATGAACGAAAGGAGCCATCATGGCTAAGGGCTTTAAGAAAAAGAAAACTACAACGATTGTTGAAACCACGGTGAGCCGTGGCGCAGTCGAGACAGTAGAAGTTGATCCCTCCACCATGCCAGTCCCAAACAATCCATCATTCGACACAGATAAAGGAAAGCCTAACCTTCGGGAAGGTGAAGAAGTCATCGCCGAAAGTAAACGGGATGGCCTTGAACGATGGGTTACATCCTGTGGTCGAGTGATTTTTTCCTGTTCCATCAAGGAATACGAAAAAGTCTATGGTCCCCTGAAGCCGAAAGCCCTTTGGGCCAAGGCATACCCCAAGGCAAGCGAGTAGGCCATGAAAGACCTGATTCAACTTGTCGAAGCGATTGATCCGCCCAAGGATGGAGTTCCCACTTCTTGGCGGGTCAAGCTCATCCGAACCGGATTGAGCAAGAATGGAAATCACTACTCAAACCCAGTTCTTGTTAAGGCCGTGAACGAAGGTCTTTTTGATGGTGTCCGGGCGCAAGCTCGCTCCGATGCCAGTCATGTCAAGAATGTGGACATAGATACCCGAAATCTTGTCGGCTGGTTCGACAAGGCGAAGATGGTGGACAATGGGGTCGAGGCCGTGTTTGAGGCCGAAGAACCTTGGGTTGCTCAGAAAATGTGGCGAGCATGGCAAAAAGGGAAGAAGGATTACTTCGGATTCTCTATTGTCGCTGAAGCCGAGATTGCTACCAAGCGATCCGGTGGCCGCACCTACCGGGACATCCAGAATATTCGCAAGGTCCACTTTGTGGATGTTGTAGTCAATCCATCGGCTGGTGGCGAGATTATTGGTCTTGCTGAGTCCAGTTCACCTGATGCCGGGAGGCAAAGTCTTATGAATCTCGAAAAGCTCCTGAAGCTGATCGAGGAAAAAGCTCCGGACAAGTACAAAGAGCTGGACCTCGACAACATCAGCGAGGCTGAAGTCATGAAGATCGTGGAATCTTTCATGGATCAGCCGAAGCCGAAAGAAAAGAAAACCGAAAAGGTTGTGGAGGCCAAAGAACCGGAAGCCAAGGAAGACCTCGGCAAGCTGGTGACAAAAGCCGTCACAGAAGCAACCTCCGGAATCATGGAACGGATGGCACAGGAACGGATGGAAAACCTCCTGACCTCGATGTTGTCCGAAGCGAAACTTCCTGAGGGCGGATCCAAGCGTGTTTGGGCGGCTATGCCGACCGACAAAGAATGGACCTCGAAACTCATTTCCGAGGCCATCAATGACGAAAGGGCTTATGTGAAGGCAAATCGCTTCAGTGGCCCCGGATCCACCAATTCTGCGATCATTGTCGAGGGTGGCCTCGATGAAGTCGAGAAGTGGAACGCTGGCTTGGCTGGCTTCTTCTCCGGCAAGGATGAACGCCCCAACGACAACGAAAAGGCGACCGCAATTCCCCGGTTTGCTTCGATCAAGGAAGCCTATGTTGGCCTGACTGGAGATGTCCATGTCACTGGCCAATTGTGCGATGCCACCAAGGTTGGGCTGACTGCGGAAGCGGCCATCACCTCCGGAACTTGGGCTGGCGCACTTGGCGACCATTTGCACAAGGCAATGCAACGGGAGTACAACCACGCCCCATACGATCAGTGGAAAGCGATCTCCGACATTGTTCCTGTGGCTGATTTCCGTACCAACTACCGTCCTCAGTTGGGCGGGTTCGGTGATCTCGATGTTGTGGCCGAGGCCGGAGCATACACCGAAACCATCGACGAACCGGATGACTTCACACCGAGTTACTCGGTGACGAAGTACGGAAACCTCCAGACCATCACCCTCGAAACCATCGTGAACGATGATGTTGGCGCAGTTCGCCGGATCCCCGGCAAATTGGCCCGAGCCGCACAGCGAACTCTCAATGGAAAAGTGTGGAACCCCATCCTTGCAAACAGCGATGTTTCTTGGGAAGCGGTTGCCCTTTTCCACGCAAGCTCGCATGGCGCAAACCTGTCCACCACCGCTCTGTCGGCGGCACAGATTTCCGCCGCTCGGCTTATCATGATGAAACAGTTGGAAGGCCAGAGTTCGGAACGGCTGAACATTCCTCCCCGCTACTTGTGTGTCCCCCCTGATCTGGAGCAGACGGCTTTCGAGCTTTGCTACTCCGGCGGGAAACCCCTGTTGGCTGGTACGGATACCAATGCCGCCGCCGCCACTCCGACCACTTCGACCATTGAGAACCACCTGACTCCCAACTTCTACCGAAGTTTCAATCTGGAGCCTTTGGTCATTCCCCATGCAACTGACGCAAACAATTGGTTCATCGCCGCTGACAAGGCCGATGTCCCGATTATGGAAGTCGGTTTCCTCGGTGGGAAACAGACCCCGGAACTTTTCACCCAAGATGCCCCGAGCGTTGGCTCGATGTTCACCAGTGATGAATTGACCTACAAGGTCCGCTTCATCTTTGGCGTTGTCGTGCTTGACTACCGTGGACTCTTCGGCGGAATCGTTGCCTAGATAGACTCTTACGCACAATGCCAAAGGGTCAAGCGTGAGACAGAAGCCGCCGCCTTCCACCATCGGCGGCGGCTTCCTTACTTGAAAGGGTGTCATGGCAGACGAGATCAGAACTCCAGCCCTGCTGTATATTCAGGAGACAAATCTCCCGAGCGGTTTTCTTCCCACAGACAATGTGGATGAATCTGTTCTTGCCGCCATCCGAAAATACTCGGAGGATTTTCCACGAGATACCTATGGAGCGATCACTGGCGATGAAACAAGTGTCTATGACATCAGTGCCGCCTCGATCACAGGATGGGACGAGACAGACAGCATTGTTTCCCATGTTTATGCTCCTTGGTCCCTCGCAGACAAGAACGAAGTTGCGAATAACGAATGGTCGATTGAAGACGATCCGACCACTGGCAAGAATCTTGTTTTCACTGAACTTGCACCAGACGCAACCGAAACCATCAGAATATTGTTTGGTGGTCTTTACGAAGAATCTGGTATTCCATCGAGGCACCTGAGTAGCGTTGCAAAACTCGCCGCCTCGAATATGTGCCGAATGATTGCCGCCCGATTTGCTCAACAGGGCGAGTCAACAATTGCCGCTGATACCTTCCAGTCTACGACTCATGCCGATCAGTGGAGATCACTGGCCGGAGACTTGGAATCTCAGTACAAGAAAGGCGTTGGCATGAGTACCAACGGATCCGGGCCTGAAGCGGCTTCAGTCGAGTTTGCTGTGGATCCGGAATCCCATTATGGAATGGGAAAACTGAGCGGGTGGCCCGGTGATTGATTGGACCAACAAACAAGAAGTTCTGATCGGCCTCGACCGCTGGCCAGATATTTTTGCAGACGGATTCAGGAGCATTTTATCGGCCCTTGGCGAGCTTGCGGCCTCAAAAGCCGCTGAGTTGGCTCCCGTGGGTGCCGGATCTTCCCCCACAGGCCACCTCTCGAACTCTATCCAGTCCGGAGAACCCTACCCATACCGAACCGGGTGGGCGGTTGACTTTGGCACTCCGGCTGTCTACGGAGCCGTCATCGAGTATGGCCGAAGGCCGGGAAGCCGGATGCCCCCCATTCAAGCGATAGCCGATTGGGTGTGGCAGACCCGCCACCGATTCCCCGAAGTGCAGGACGAAGACGATGCCCGAAGAATCGCCTACCCGATTGCCAAGGCGATTGCCAAGAAAGGTTTTGCCAATGCTCCTGATGGCCCCGGCAAGGGTTGGGGTATGCTCCGCAGGGGTGGAGAATATGCAATAAGCAAGTCCGACATCATAATCGAACAAGGCAAGGCTTGGATTTCAAGAAAATGTGAGGAAGCAGTCAATGGCTGAGTCAAGTAATTACACCGCCATCCTTGCCCAGATCGTGACTGATCTCGAATCCATCACCGATGTAGGCAATGTTTTTGACCGGGAACGAAGGGTTGCCGATTGGAAAAAGTTTTATGAACTCTTCAAGCACCCGATGGGATCCTATATTTCCGGCTGGACAGTGAATAGAATTGCTGTTTCAGAAGAGTATCTCACCAATTGCGAGGCAGTCTGCAAACATGACTTCCGCCTCACTGGGATTTGGCAATTGAATGACGCAGACGACACAGAAACCCTGTTCCAGACTCACATCGAGGCAGTCCGAGATTTGTTCCGGGCTGGCTACGATTTGAATGGAACTTGCGAATTGCACCAACCACTCACCAATGTAACGATTGACCACTGGATGTATGGCTCTGTATTATGCCATCGTGCAGTCGGGCATTTGATAGTCCAAGAACGCCTACTCGGAGGTAGCTAAGATGTCAAGCGGCCACAATTCAAAAGCCGGATATGTCGATGCAACAAATTGGGGCGATGCTGGCTTGACTTCAAGCATCAGTATTCCACTTGTTAGCGAATCCATCACCAAGTCATTCGACCTGCAAAGATCGAAGGCTTTGCATGGGCAGGCATCCCCCCATGAACCGAAGCATGGCCATCAAATGGTTACTGGTAGTCTTGTCACCGAGTTCGACTACTCGGCATCCGGACTTCTGGAGTATGCGATGGGCAATGCCGCCGGGACGGTTTACACCTTCACTGACGATTTGGATCAGCAGTTCCACCTCGAAATTGACAAAGTTGTGGAGCGATACCGCCACGCCTCATGCAAGGTCGGAAGCCTAACCATATCCGGCGAGGCAGGAAGCGAAGATCCCATACAAGCGAGTTACGAGCTTATCTCGCACCGGGAAACCAGAATCGCTACCGCCTTCGGTGGACCAGCCCTCACAACCGACCCGGTTATGTTCACAGACCTCGGCTACCTCCGGTTAGGAGATCAGGCAGATGCCCTCACTTCCGGAGATGCAGTTTGTATCAAGAACTTCGAGATCAGCATTGACAATGCCCTCGAAGGAACCTCGAAATGCAACACCGATGACTTTGTTCTGGAGCCAATTCGATCTGGACTTCGGATGGTCACTTTGAAGATTGGATTTGCCCGGTACAATTCCACTGGAATAGTTGCCGCACTCGATGGCTGGCGGAACAATCAGACAAGGCTTCAGTCTTCGATGCTGTTCACCAATGGAGCCTCTTCCTACATCATCGACATGCCAGAATTGAGAATTGTCGAAGGCGACACTTGGACAGTCGGTGGCCCCGGAATTATCGAAGGCGAAGTGACTCTTGAGGCTTTCGTCAACAATCACAATACCCCGATGGTTGCTGTCTCAGATCAGATGCAAATCGTCCTAGCCTAGTAAGGTGGTAGATAATGGCACAGCCGAGTGGACACAATGTAAAAGCGGCGATTGGTCGCCCGACAACCAACTCAGATTATGATAATGTCGCAAGTGCGCCAACCAACCAGATCCCTCTCAGATCAGAGGGCATGACGAACTCCCCCGTGATCGACAGGGAAGAATCTGTTATTGGTGCCGCTGGTACGCAGTCCGTCGAGACAGTTGGATACAATGTCAGTGGAAATGCGAACACAGAGGCTTGGTTTGAAGGGCTTGAATACCTGTTTCATGCCGCCCTTGGCTTTGAATGTCCGACTGTCTATGTCGGTGCCTATGGTACTGGAGCCGGAGGTAGTCCGGCCCTCGATACTGCAACAAGCCCCGATGCCTTTGTCCATGTCTTCGAGTGTGACGAGAACCTCCACCGGGAAGGATGGCTTGCCGGAGAGCGGGCGGCATCAAGCGGATCCTCCGGAGATGCCGAGTATTGGAGAGTTACCGACCAAAAGATCCGGTCCTTTGACTTTGGGATCAACAAGACGGTGCCAACAAGTTATGTTCACGAGTATCTCGGTTGCATGGTCAACTCGATGTCCCTCTCGACAACTCCCGGCAAAGTGACCCTTGATTGGTCGCTTGTCGGAAGAAAACACGAGCGAGACAGTGCGATGAACTACTCGAATTGGGCATTGCCTGATTCGATGGAGCGGGCCTTGTTTTCGGGCCTCGAATTTCGAGTTGGTGCAGTAGGGGCTACCCTGACCACCACCTACCCTGTTCAGGAGTTCACGCTGAATCTGGAGAACAATCTGGATTCATCCTTTGCCGCCTCATCCACCGCCAGCGGGATGTATATTCAGGAGCCGATTCGAGGCGATAACCGGGCTGTTGCCGGATCCATCAAGTTGGCTCGATTCTCTGATAGCGATTGGCAAGATTGGATGGATGGCGAGACTGACATCCAGATCCATGCGATTTTCACCGGGCCGAGCATTGACGGATCCACCCTCCCATACAAGATGGAGTTTGTCCTGCCCAAGTGCCGAGTTCTCAAGGCCGAGTTCCCTGTCGGTGGCCCCGGAGTGATTACTGGAGCCATCGAGTTCGAGGCCATCAAGCCAGATTCAACTCAGACATGGCTCACGACTCTTCTCGGAGGCGTGACGCAGATCAAGGACAACGAGCTACTTGTTTTCCTGACGAACACCAGACAGGCTTGTGTGAGCCGGGATGACCAAGTTTCAGGAGTATCCTTGCCATGAAAATCTTTGGCTCCGGCGATGATGTTGGTATAGAAAACCTAAATAGTCTTCATGCTTGCGATGCGGTTGTTGATTCGGGAGCTACCGGGACAACTGGTTCTGTTTATACCACTGTTGCCAATGCCATGTCGGCAGGCAAGAAGGCGATTGTCGTGATGCCCGGATCTTACTCCGGGTTCACTGTCACACAGGCAGGGACCACAATCATTGGTGTTGTCCGGCCACAGATCACCGGAACCACCATTGCCGCAGGAGCGGCGGAGTTCAACTCACAGATCCAAGTAAATGCGCCTTATGTCACCCTGAAACAGCTTGGTTCTGACAACTCCAGTCATGCTTTTGACTTTGATGCGAGTGCAGATTATTGCATCCTCGATTCCTGTTGTGCCGCAAGCCCGAACAACTCGGGAGTCCAGTTTGGCGGGGGTTATTCCGGAATCACAATAAGCAATTGTACTTTTGTTGATTGTGGAAACGGCATATTGATCGCAGTATCATCAGCCGGAGACAACCTGCATGGTATCCGAGTTATCAACAACAATATTCTCGGATCCGCTGGCAACGGGATTGCAGTCATGAATCTTTCCGGAGTAGACACCTCCAACTATCGAAGCCCGCTGATTATGGGAAATCTTATCGACAGTAACGCAATCGGATGGGGTTCCGGAATCACAATCGAGACAGATACCGGAGCGCAGATTATTGGCAATACCATCACCAATCAAGGAACAGCCTCGGTTGACTCACACGGTATCGACATTGGTGTAATCGGCGCAACCCCCTACAATCGAGTGATCGTTGCTCACAATGTAATCTCGGCCAACTACGGGTACGGAATCAGCCATTCGTCGGCCACCCAATCCTACCAAGAGAGAATTTCCATTGTCGGAAATGTTGTCGTGAACAATGGTTCCGGAGAATTGCAAAATTGCAATTACTGTAAAGGTCACTACACCCTCACAACGAACGTGATTGGATAATGGCAGACACTTATTACATTGCACACTACTCGGATGTTTCTGGCTATGTTGTTGGTTTGTACCTGAGGGGCGATGCCGCCACAACCTCAAATGCCGCCACAGCCAATGCAGACGGGTACTTGGAAATAGAAGGAGTCCATGTTCTCGAAGGCGTTGGATCAAGAACAGATTTGGAATTCGCAGTCCTTTTGAATCCGACAGCCAACGACACCGAAGGACCAACGAACATAATGGTAGTGAACAACCCCGCCTTGCCAACGAACGCAGTCTTTAGGACTGATGGCGGGAAACACCCAAATTACGAGTATCCAGCATAGGAGGAAAAACGGGATGGCGATCAAACTCATCAAAGAAGATGAAAAATACGAAACCGAAGTTCACGGTTGCAAGTTTTGGTACAGACGGATCCCCTACGACAAAAAGGTGGATCTTCAAACCAAGAACACCAAGCGGGGAAAAGTTGATGATGAAGCATTTGGGAAAGCCCTTCTTTGCCATTCGATCTTGGGTTGGGATGGCGTAATGGATGGTGAAGAACCGGCTGTTTTCTCAACCGAGAAATTGCTGGAACTTCCGTGGTCTGTGATCGAAGAATTGCTTGGCGTTGTTGGTGGATCAGTCGATGGTACTGATCCTTTTTAAATCTCCGGCAGTTCATGAGGGCTGTTGTCGATAACAAAGGGTGGGGTTGCGACCAATGCCGGAGCGAAGCCTCGGAGGTTGATCGCACCCCATTTTGCGATGAAGACGATGGTATCTTGCCGGATGGCACTTGTCCTTTTGGCTACCCGGAACTTCTTCCGGAAAACGTGTTTGTTCTGTCCCTCTGGGAACAGATTCAGTCATTGGGGTGGGGTGCCGCAACCGATCTGAACGAGTTGTGCTTGACTGACCATGATCGAGGTGATTTGATTACCAAGTTGAAGATCCTCTCATCGGAAACAAGGCAGGCCGAAAGGAAAACAGAAAATGGCTGAAGGAATTAATCTACGAGCCACCCTTGATGATGATGCGAGTCCGGAACTAGATGGACTCAACAAGAAGGTAAAGGAAACTGGCAAAGAAGTAGATGCGACTGCCAAGAAATCCAAGAAACTCAACACAGTTTGGAAGCGGAGCTTCAAGTCAATGAGGACGGCTGTTCGGAGACTTTCGGGGGCTGTTGCGAAATTGGGCCGTAATATGTCCATCATGCTTGCCGCCGGAGCCGCCGGACTCGCTGGTGGATTTGCCCTTTTGGTGCGGCAGGGAATCAAGTTCAATGCCGAACTCGAACAGACCACCATGCAGTTCGCAGTCATCCACCAAAATGCCAAGAAAACCAAACAGGTGATGAAGGATATTATCGAGTTTTCTTCCTCCACCCCATTCCAGCTTGGCGAAGTTGCCAAGGCCGGAAAGATTCTCACCGCCTTCGGGATGGATGGAATCGAAACCCTCCGGAATGTAGGCGATGCCGCCGCCGCCGCTGGCCGTCCAATGACCGAGATTGCGATGGCCTTTGGCCGGATCTCATCTGGAGCCTTCGGGGAAGCCTTCATGCGCCTCGCCGAAACCGGACTAGCGACCCGCAAGCACCTTGAAATGGAGGGTCTGGAGTTCAACAAGGGCGGATCCTATGTCGGAACGGCGACACAGGCAATCGAGGCAGTCAAGCGGATTATTGAAACCCGATTTGGCGGCATGATGGAGAAATTGGCGGGTACTTTTTCCGGAGCCATTTCCACCATGAAGGACAACTGGAACCTGTTCGCTGGCGAGTTCACAAAGCCGCTGTTCAATATGCTGATCCCCCGGATCAAGGAAGTCACGAAACTTTTCCAAGAATGGAAAGAATCTGCCGCTGTCAGAGTCATCGGTGAAGAGTTCTCTGTTTGGGTTGGCAAGGCAATCGACTGGGTTTTCAAATACATCGGAAGCCTTGAGGATGCTTACAAAACCTTCCAAATTGGCAAGCGATATTTCACTGGGTTTTTTGAATCCATTGGTGCTGGCTTCGAGTGGGTGACTACTGTTGCAGGGGCATTTTTTGGTGCCTTGAAGGATGACCTGATCGCCTTCCGGACCATAGTATCCGGAATCATGGCAGACCCAACGAGTCTGTTTGGCGGAGAAGACCTCGATGAAAAGTTTGGCGTTGTTGGAGGCAATTGGGGTGAAGTTCTTGCCCTCGCCTCAGTCGAAGGATTTAGGCATCACTGGAAAAAAATGATGAGCGATGTTGAAGAGTTGAAGGCTACAACTTTCTCCTTCCATGACGATCAAGCACCTGAAGACAATGAACGGTACACAGCCCTTGTTACCCTGCTGGAGTTGGAGCAGGAGGCCGAAGCCGCCAGCATGGCCTACCGGGTTGGTCTGTTGAAATCTTACAAGGAAACTTGGACTGGCCTGTATCTTGAAATGGCGGAAATCACAGAGGATGCCTTCGGTGGCATGGCTGATGATATGATTCGGAACAACGCCAACATCGGCGATGCTATTGGAAATATGTGGCTGACTCTTCGGGACAATATCTTAGTTGCCTCGGCACGAGCCGCCCTTGGGTGGATCGCAGACAAGGCAAGAATGTTGATTGCCGAGAAGATTTTCCAAAGTACCAGTGCCGGAGCCAAGCTACTGTCGGACAAGATTGCCGCCGCCTCAACCCTGAAAAGGGCCGCAGTCGAGAAGACCGCAACAGCGAGTTCAACATCGAGCTTTGCTGGCTCCGCCACGGCCAGTTACCATGCCGCCCATGCCTTCATCCCTTTTGTTGGTTCGGCGATTGCCAGCGGCTTTGTAGCAGGGATGATGGGGCAAATAGCCGCAGTCAAGGCCGGAACATTGGGAGCCGGAGGATTTGCCGCTGGTGGACTTATCCCCGGAGTAGGCGGAGGGACAGCCGATGACCAACTCGCCTCAGTAAGTTCCGGCGAGTACGTTGTAAAAAAGAGTGCTGTCGATCAACTCGGAGTCGGATTGCTTGATGATATAAATGCTGGCCGAGGTGCGGGCGGTGGGTCGCTCACCCTTAACATAAGTGGCGGCAATAGCATAGAACAAAGCGAGATCGAAGAATTGCTCGTTCCATTGCTTGAGCGGTTGTACTCAAGGGGCCGACTCGCCCTCAGTTAAGGAGATGCCATGATAGTCGGAACAGTTACATTGGACCGCCGGGCCTTATACCCGATAAAGATTGAACAAGAGCGGATCCAAAATGTCTTCTCCGATGGGGACGGGAACGTCCGTATACGAGACAGAGGCAGGCCCGCCGCTTTCTACACCTACAAAGTAAACGGCCTCTCACAGACCAATTTCAATGCTCTCAAGGCATATCTCGTGGATGTCGCCAACTTCAAAATGAACACCCTGTTGGTAGTTGACGATATGGCTGTCGCTGGCCTGTTTCGCTGGTGGGATAAGTCCCTGAAATACACCGTGACAATGGGCGGATTGTATAATGTCACAATGAAATTCAGGAAAGAATCAATATGATAGCCGTCACCGAGACAATGCTGAGTTTGTTGTCGCAGATCACATCGTCGCCGATCTACTATCTTGAAATCACCAAGTCCGAAGGCACAACAGACCCATTCAGTGGAAGCGATGAGTGGCCAAACAATTCGGCAACCTATGGCCACATCAGTCGGATTTTTATTCAGAGACAGCCGAGTTGGGGAAACCTTGTTGCCAGAGTAAATGACTACCAAGTAATTATGGATCGGATGAACGAGAGAAGCATTAAGCAGATTGTCTCAAGTATCCACGGATCCGAGCGAAAAAGTGGAGGATTGTCCTCAACCGATTCGGTGACTGTGAGCCTCGACAACACAGACGGAGCATTTGGCGATCCTGATGACTTAAAACTTGGCGGGATCAAGTATGTCGGAAGAAAAGCCCAAATCTACCTCACCTTCGATGCAGTCACAGACAAGGCCGATGACATCCTATTGTTCACCGGGACAGTAAATGACACGCAGTTCAAAGGCGACAATTTCGATATTACAATTGAAAGCGTCGATCAAGCCCACAAGAAAAAAATCCCGAACCGATTTTATGATGTTAGCGATGTCACCCGCCCGAACTCCCCGCAGACTGTTCCAGTGCAAGCCGTGTTCGGTCAACATGACATGGTTCCGGGCCACACCGAGTCAGACACCGTTGATACCGGATCCGAAGATGGTGGCCGGTTGGTAACTTTTTGTGACATTGTGGACAAGACGGCGATTCAGGCCATCAACTCGATCTGGCTTGCAGACGATTCATTGGTCGAAGTAACCGGAGGCTTTGCGGAGATCCAGACAGTAGCCGCAAATGGCATGGTCGATTACACCACCTACACAAAAGTGCTTGCCGATGCACAGGTGTATTTCGATCTGGACGAAGACGATGAACTTTTCTTCTCATTTGTTGCACAGCCAATTAGCGATCTTTTATACAGCAATCCCACAAGTAACTTCACCAACCCGCCAAATGCCTACGATGGAGATGGAGACACTTATGCGCTTGGGGCAGTCACAGGATCAGGAGTATCGAAATCCCTTAGGCTACGATTGCCCACAATTGCGATGGATGCCACAATCCAAAAGTCCGGAACACGAGTCGGGATTTACTTGCACAACAAGCTCTACCTCACCCTAACAAGTACATCGTGGATCAACATCCTAATCGGGGGCGAGAATCAGGATTTGCCCGGCTCACTGTCCCCCTACAAGTCCCAGTTGACCCCCTCTGACAATGGAGCGCATAACTCGTGGTCCCCGCCAGCAGATATTCTCGCTTGGGGAATGTTTTTCGATGGATCAGATTGGGATGTCCGAGGAAAGCTGAGTTGGATCACCTCTCATTATCTTAGTTTTACAATTGCCCAGTTTGGAACCGGATCAAGTACCCTCTACAACTATGACACCGCTCTCAATTTGTACTGTGTGACCGGATTCAGTGACAAGAAATTCTATGGAGATATTGACGGGTACGAAGACGATGGCTCCGGATCCTATTCCGGATCCGCAAGTACGATGCTGGAAAATCCGTGTCACATTATCCCCTACATCTACCATTATTTTGGAGAAGTAGACAACGCAGACTTGGACTTGGACTTGTGCAAGCAAGTAGCCACCGAGTACCGAGACACTTGGGCTTTTTCCAAAGTCATCGACCGGGAGAATGATATTGCTGACGTTATCCGGAAGTTGGCCGAACAGGCTTTTGTTTGGGTCTGGTTCGACAACGAAGGAACCATGAAGATCACCGCTTGGAGCAAGGATCCTACTGGATACGCAAGGAAGATTTACCACTCGGATGTTTCTGGAAGTGAACTCCTGTCAGTCAAGCAATCCCGGCTTGAAGAAGTAATCACAAGATTCAAGTTCAAGTACAAGTACAATGAATTCCGGGGAGACTTTGATAAACTGTTGTTTGTGAAGCCAGACGATAGTTCAAGTGAACTCTCCTCATACGAGTATACTTGCGAGTGGGCCGAGTACGACAACGGAGGGTACAGCAAAGAAGAAGAGTTCGATTTGGATTGGGTCAGAGATTCGGCCACGGCGGCTCTTGTTGCCGGGCAGTACATCACCTACCACACGAAAAGAAGGTGGGAGATCGAGTTTGAAGCGGATCTAAAATTGATTACGTTGCAAAAGGGCGATCCAATCCGATTGGATCCTGATGGTGCGTGGGCCACCAATCTGCCCATCGAAGTCATCGAGGCAGACTATCGAATAACCAAAGTGAAGATCGACCCGAAACGGGACATAATTCGCTTTACAGCCGTGGAGGTTTTTTGATGAAAATTAAAAGGGGTGCATCACTGAACGGACTCAAGATCGAAATGCGGAAGCCGCTCGCCGCCGCCGGGCAAATCTGGGAAGACGCAGGACACGAGCTTGTAGTGACGAGCGGAACAGATGGCACTCATTCGGCAGGAAGTCTCCATTATTACGGGTATGCGCTCGATTTTCGGACAAGATATTTCGATGAACCGCATATTGTTAAGATTGCTCACTCGCTGAGGAAAGCCCTCAGTGATGAGTATGATGTGATTATCCACAAAAGTCACATCCATGTGGAGTTTGATTACTCCTCTCAGTGAAAGGAATGATGATGTTTGGTTTGCTTGAAATTGGTGTCGCCATCCTTGGCGGAGCGATTGGGAACAAGGCGGGGAAATCTTCGATCACTGGCAAGAAGCCATTGAATAAGATCCTTGCCCCCCTCGCCGCTGTTGCGGTAGGATACGGCACGACCCTTCTCACAGGCGGCGAAATAAGTCCTGTTGAGGCTCTCGAAAAAGGTGGAGTTATCGGTGTTTCCGCTGTCGGAGTATATTCGACAGCAAAGAACTTCTGGCAACTCCTGAAGAACTAGGAGGAATGTTTTGAACATCGCACAATTGTTGAATCTGCAAGCGTTGGCTTTCCCGCTGATCCAAACCTTCGGAGGCCCGGACATTGCCAACGATTTCATCAAGCCGGGAGGTGAATATCTGGCTGAAGGCGCAACTGTCCTGCGAGAAGCGGCTGATGTTCTTGAAGTCGCTGGTGTCGGCCTTGCCGATGGTCGATTGACCATGGACGAGATCGAGGCTGTCCTCTCGGAGTTCGTGGAATTGAAAGAAGCGATTGCAAAGTTAGCTGACAAAGACCCGGCCTAGAAGTCGGGCAAGGGAGGGGGGTTCCCGCCATCCCCCGCACCCCCCCTCCCCCTTTACATTGGATTGTTCCCCGTGGAACATTCAAGCCTTCAATAGATGTTTACCCAAAAAATTTTACGTTAAAAAATTGGCTGGAAATTTTATTTCATAGCTTTCCGTGTTAAACTTACGTTCCAATTGCACATTCAAAATAACCGTAAAATGGCTTTACATAGGGAGTTATGGGCTTTACGTTTATGTCTCAGGCAACACGAACGGAAGCAAACGAAAGGTCGCAGTCATGAATTCCAATCCTCATTTCCAAGGTTACAGATTCAACACCGGGATCCTCAGTGCATCGGCAGTCAGGGAATCCAAGAATTTGGTCCGAGTCGAACTCGCCAGTCTCCGCCGAAAAGCCAAAAGCCTTCTCGATCAACTCTACAATGAATCATCCAGCATTTTGAAAATCGCCCTTGAAAATGAACACAGCCGGACTCTCTGCAAGATCCGTGACCTCGCCGAAATCTGCGAGTAGAAAGGAAGCACAATGTATCAAGTCTCCGAAACCTGCACCCCGTATTCCGAACCTGATCGCCCGGTTGTCAGCCGCCCGGAAGATGTCGCCAAGATCCTCGAAGAATCTGGAGTTTTCTCCGATTCGAGGGAAAGTTTCGTGGTTATGTTTCTCGATACCCGCCACCGCTTGATTGTTCCGCCTTACACCGTTTCAGTAGGCAACCTCAATGCCTCTCTCGTGCATCCTCGGGAGACTTTTCGGCAGGCGATACATCATAACTCAGCCGCAGTAATCGTTGCTCACAACCACCCCTCGGGCAACCCAAAGCCATCCAGCGATGACATCGAACTGACCAAAAGATTGGACCAAGCCGGGGAGATCCTCGGGATTGCCGTTTTGGACCATGTTGTAGTAGGAAGTGAAAGTCACATCTCCATCCGTGAACTCGGGTGGCCAACCTAAAAAGGAGCGTAAAATGGAAACAGGTTTCGGACCCCTCATTGCCGATCTAATGGAAGCATATTCCGAATGTGATTGGCTCAGTTACAAAATGGCCATCGAGGACATCAGGGATCACCAGAAGACAGGAGAAATGGCAGATGGCTCCCAAGCCGAGATTCTTGCCAAGCCGGAGTTCAAGTTTCGGAACATCAAGGATACGACTGCAAAGAATCGCCACCGATTCAGTTTTGTTTTTGTCCGGAAGACCGAAGGCTTCATGCCCCGAGGTGGCCGGATCTTTTATGGGGTGCTTGGAATTTTGGCGAAGAACTCCGGGCCGAAGTCGGCTTTGCTGTTCGAGACTCGGGAAGGGTCACAACTTCTTGACAGACACAATGAAACAGTGAATTGTACTGCGGAGATCACATGGTCCTCGGCCCAAAATATGTCGGTCAAGGAAATGATGGATTATGTGAAGAAGTACCGTGATCTCGAAGTGGAGGTTCAGTTTTGCTGTCAGTAGCCGTTCCATATCCGCCAAGCGCAAATCACATGAAGCGGCCAAGGGGAGGCGGAAGAAAAGGATTATGCTCGACCGATGAGGCCAATAAGTACAAGCTGTTGACTGGCTGGATCCTGAGTGGCCAGCCCATAGTGAAAGGGGAGCGATTCGAGGTTGTTCTCGAAATTGTTCCACAGGATTACCGGAAGCGGGATGTCGCCAATGTGGAGAAAGCCGTCATTGATGCAGTAGTCCGGGCCGGAATCATAAAAGACGATAGCTTGATTGATGATCTCCGGCTCCTGAGGCGGAAGTCGAACAAAAAGGAGCCGTTGGTTTGGGTCCACATCAAGGCGATTCCCGAAGGCTCAACAGCAAAATGTTTGGGAGAAAATTTCTTTTCCGAATAAGGCTTTACGAAAGCCGCCCGATAGTTTACGTTCGATAGGTCGAAGAAATGGAAGCAATCAATGAAAAGGAAGCAGAGCATGAATCCCACCAAATTCTGGAACTCCATTGCCGAGATCAAAAATGCCAACAAAGCCCGAGGCCATTTCTGGTTTTCGGATGATACCATGCGCTTCTTCCGCTCGAAGATTCACGGCGAGGTGATTGGCGGGAAGTATTTTGTCCACAGCATCCAGTATGGTGATGACCATCCCCGGCAGTACAAGTTTTCATGGGTGAATCAAGATGCGAGCATTGGCACAGATCAGAGGACTTGGCCCTCGGTGCGGGAGGTCAAGTATTACCTGAATGATGTTGTTGCCGCAAAGGAGCCGGTTGCTCGGGAGGGCAACCAGTAGCAGGTGCCGTGACCCGAAGTAGACGGTAGCACCGAACATCTTGGGGCTTGTTTCCAACCACAATGGCGGCAAGTCCCAGAAAGGAAAGAAAGATGTCGAAGATTCTCGAAGGAATGAACAAAAGCGAACGAGTATTCGCAGTCAGAAAGGATCAGCAGGATCGACAGTATCGAATGACGATCAGTTTTTGGGAAGCGAAGGTGCGACAGACGAAGTACCGCTTCCTTGCTCTTGGCATTGGCGTTGGCATTGTAATTGCCACCGTGTATTTCACTCAGTAAGAAAAAAGGACGCAATCATGGAAGAAATGATTCTCAGTTTTGACAATGTTAAGGACAGGTATCCGGCAGAAAAGTTCATCCTTTTGTTGCCAGCCGTCAGCAAGCACATTGTCGCAAGTCGCCCGATGTATTCCCTCGATGTCTCCACCGTGAAGATCGACCCGCACGACAAGGGTATGGTCTATGTGATGCACGAGAAATGGGATTCCACACGAAACCAGATGATTGTCACCGATATGGGATTGACGAAAGTCGCTCTCGATCTCTTGTGTGCCGCCGCAGATGTGAATGTCATCACCGAGCGAACAGATCAGACAACCAATCCTCTGTATGCAAGCTACCGGGCAGTTGCCTTCATGAAGACCGCTGGCGGATCCAACCGGAGCCGGACATCTTCAGTCGAATGGGATGGGGAGTTGATGAAGGAGCGGATCATGGCACAAGCATTTGGTTATGTTCGGAGGGCTGTCACCTCTGGCTGGTCCGGCAAGGCTCCAATCGGAGTTCCTTGGATTAACCTCACCGAAGACCAGATTGTTCAGGTCGCCAAAATGCGGTACGAGTCGTCTTGGCTCGACGAGCGGGAGTTCGGTAAGCGAAAATGCGAATCTAAAGCCGCTCGCAATGCCATACGGAGTTTACTGGCAATGAAGTCTACATATCCCCCTCAGGAGCTTGAGGCTAAAGAATTCGCAATTGCGAAGTTGGTTCTCACCCCGGATATGGAAGACCCGATGATCCGGCAAGCCGTGATCCAAGCCGGGATTCAAGCACAGAATCACCTCTATGGTTCCAGCATTGCCGAAATCTCCGGCGGTGAATTCACCCCGTCACCGCCCAAAAGTCAACCTCTTGCCATTCCAGAAGATACGCAGTTTGCGGATCCTCATCGTGAAATTTCACCGAAGGTTGTTGCGGATCCGGCAGAAGTCGTTGTTCGAGAAAACATTGTTCCGGAATCCACTTGGGACGAGGCTTCCTTGCTTGTTCCGGAGATCGTGTCGATTCTCGCCAACTGGCCGGGAACAGTGAAAAGCCGGGAGTCCTTGTCGAGCCGATTCCAGAAAGCCTTCCCAGTCAGGGATGCGGAAACCATCATGAAGATCCACAGTTATTGCTTGGATCAACAACTTGCCAACGAAGAAGGGGGAGTTCAGTGAAAATTCTCCACACCGCTGATTGGCATTTTGACTTGCCGAACCTCGAAGAAACAACCCATGCAGTTCAGGCAATTCCTGAGTTGGTTGGAAAAATCGACCTTGTTGCAAACTGCGGAGACTTGGGTGTTCACCGAGGTTACATCCATCCCCATGTTGCCCTGTCCATCAGGCGGGAGGTTTTCCGGCTCAATGATCTGGCCAAGTTTGGCTCGATTGTCCTGTCCGGCAACCATGACACGAGTCTCCATGCTGAAAGGGCCGGGACAGTGAATGGACTTTTCGGAGGGTCCAGTACAAAAGACAATGTGCGGTTGGCCGAGAAGCCAATGTTCACCAAGTTTTTGGATGGCGATGGAACCGTGGTTGGCTTTGTCTGCATCCCCACCCCGAACAAGTACATCCTGAAAGCAGTAGACACAGATTCGCCACCTGAGGAACTTTTGGCCAACCTTATCCGGGCCGAAATCCACAAGGCGAAGGACGAGGTTGATCGAGTCGTTGTCCTTTATCATGGGACTGTGCTTGGCGCAAGGTTCGGTGATGAGGGGGTGATGACCGCCGGGATGGATGTTGCTGTTCCGAGATCAGTATTCGCCGGAGCCGATGCCGTGATGTTGGGGCATATCCACAATGAACAGGTTTTCGAGGCGACCGCCGAACTCCCCCCGATGATCTATTGCGGAAGTATCGCACCCCTGACTTGGGGAGATGTGAAACTGAAGCCAAAGGTCTATGTTTGGGAAATCAATGCCGATGGAGTGAAATGGACCGCTCACTCATTGCCCGTCTTGTCTCAAATGCTCCATTTTGACCTCTCAATGATCGGCGAGGATGCCGACCATATACTCACATCAATTCGGAGTTTCGTTGCCGGAAACGAGAATATCGAGCCGGGCAGTCGAGTCCGGATCCGGGTGGCCGCTCCACGGGGAGCATTGAGGCAAATCGACCCGAAGTTTATTGAAAAACTGTCTGTCGAACATGAACTCAAGGAATTGAAGATTGTTCACGAGCCAGTAGACGATGGGATTGTCCGGCTGGACCTCGGCGATGAATGGGAAATTCCGGATGCCTTCGAGAAGTACATGGAATTTCTGCAAGTGCCAGAAGAATCGAAGGAAGCCTGTCGCCGGATTTGCATCGAGACAGAATCGGCGATTGTCGATAAACACCTCGATGCCAAATATGACTTCAAGCCGATGATGCTCGAAGTGACCAACTGGTGCCAGTTCGACCACTTCAAACTGAACTTCGATGACGTTGGCCCCGTGACTGCGATCACCGGAGCGAATTTCGCCGGAAAGTCCAACCTTGCCCGAGCGATACTTTTCGCCCTCTACAAGAAACAGATCAGCGGGAAGAAAAACGCTGAACTTGTGAAGAAGCCCGAAAAGAATTGCGTTGTCGAGTTGTCTTTCGCCTCTCACGGAAAAGCATACCGAGTCCGGCGGGAGTTGAAGATTGGCGGAACCGGGAATTGTAGCGGAGATGTCCAGCTTGTCGAATTCGGAAGTGGCGTTGTTGTCCCGATCAATGAAGGAAATGCCGCCAAGACGCAGGATACAATCAACAGCCTTGTTGGTCCGTTGTCGCTGTTTCTCACCTCGGCTTTCGCTGGCCAGAACGAGATCGACCGATTGCTGGACCTTACCCCCGGAGAAATGAAAGACGTTCTGATGGGAGTCCTTCAGCGAAACTTCGAGGGCAGAGCCGAGATTGCGAGAAAATCGAAGATCGGCCATGAAAAGACAAAGGACGAGACACTTGGGAAGCGAGATGTCTGGAGCCAACTGTCGCAAGACACTGAGTTGCTCAAGATGCGGCTTGCTGGTGCCGAGATCAACCTGACTGATGCCGAGATGGTCCTTGCCTCGATAAATGACGAGAAGGCCGCAGAGGGGCTTGTAGACGATGCCAAGCAATCCGAGTCCGACAGGATTCGCTTACTCGATGATATTAGTGCTTCAAAACAGCTTTCCAATAGCTTAAAGGTGCGTCTGGACCAAGTAGCCTCGAAACTTCGGGAGGCACAGCGGGCAAAGGTCGATGTCGAGGTTTTGCTTCAGGAGTCGAGTGAAGACAAGCAAGCCGGGATGTCGGAGGTTGCCGATAAAATGCAAGTGATCCGGGCGGAGGTTTCCGAACTCACCAGAGATCGAATGAAACACAGCGAGTCATCGGCAAAGAACATTGATGTGCTTGCCGGGGAGTTGAGGGAGGCGCAGGATGACCTTTTTCAACTGACCTCCGAAATGACCGCCATCAAGATGGAAATATCCCGGTGCGAAAAGGCTGAGTCGCTACTCGGCGGAGTACCCTGTGGCGGCGAGTCGTGGCAGAATGGAAGCCAAGATGGACTCGAACCTGAAGTTGATATGGGGAAGTGCCGCTTCCTGATTGATGCCAAGGAATCGGCATTGCTGATGCCATTGAAAAGGGGTGAACTTGCCGGGAAGGACGTAAAGGCCGGAGAACACCGGGAAAGTATTCAGAGGCTTAGTGGTGCGGTTGATGGAGAAAAACTCATCACCGCCGCAGTCACAGACAAGATTTCCGAAAAGTTGCTTGCGCTCGCCCAAGACGAGGAAGTTTTGACAAAGGCGTGGGCATTGGCAAAGGAAGCCGACTCGAAAAGGGCTGAACGGCTCGCAAGGATCAGCCGACTCGATGAAGTCGCAAGCCATTGTGACGAGTACACGACCGAAGGCCGGAAAATTGACGCAGAGTTGCTTGTTTCCCAAAATGATCTGGAGGAAACCACGGCGAAAAGGCAAGCCCTCGGAGATACGGAGTTCGAGTTGTCGATGGCCATAAAAAACCTCCAACAGATTCGGACAGCAAAGGAAGTCGCCAGTAACGCAATCACTGTCCAGACCTTAATGAAGGCGACCATTATAGCGGATCTGAAGAAATCCGAAGAAGCCGCCGGGAAAGTGATTGAGATTGATTCGATAGTCGATTCGCTGACTTCAAAGATTGGTTCCCTATCCTTCTACATCGAGGCGATGAAGCGGGACGGCTTACCATTCCTATTGCTGGAGAAATTCGCCATACCGGGCCTCCAAAGGCTGATTAACGAGTATCTCGGACAGACATCTTTCCGGGTGTCGGTGTCAAGTGAGCGGGAGTTGCAGACCGGAGAACAAAGGAACGCAGTCAACATCACCTTCACCGATCATCGTGGAACCCATGACCTGTCAGCCGCTTCAGGATTCCAAAGGACAGCAATTGGAATGGCGATGATGGCGGCACTTGCCGACCTCAATGCCGAGGCAACCGGGAGCCGGATTTGGTTCACCCTGCAAGATGAGGGATTTGGTACAATGGACTCAGTAAATCTGGATGGAGCAAAGGCAACCATCCGGAAGATTGCTGAACATCGAGGCTGGTTTTTCTTCATAAGTCACATAGCCGGAATGGCGAGTGCCGCAGACAGTGAAATTCGGGTTGTCGATGACGGGAGATCGAGTCACATCGAGGTTGAGAGATGAAGACCGCCAATGAAAAACTCGAAAAAGTGGAGGGGGAGTTGGCGAAAGCCGACTCCCTTATAGATGACCTGAAGATCATCATTTCCGAACTTTTGCGAGAAGTCGAAGAAAATAAGCCGCTCCTTGTTCTCAACACAAAAGGGAACAGGGGATCCATTCATGTTTATGACGGGAGTTACCCGGATGGAGCCGATGACATCGGAACTTACGGCTTCATAGTTCCAGTGACCATTACGATTCAGGAGACAAAATGAGCAAGAAAACCATTTCAATCGGAGAAGTCTCGATTCGCTTCAATGACGGTCAAGATGATGATCTTATTGGTTGGGCATCGTGCGTAGTCAATGATGCCGTGTACCTCAATAACATCCTTGTTAAGAAAGGCCGAACCGGGCTTTATCTCCACTTCCCAAGGGTGGCAAGCAAACCACATTTTGTGTTCAATCCGATCACGAGTGAAGCCCTTGCCGCTTTCGAGGATGCAATCTCAATCGCAGTAGCCGAAGGAAAGGATGCAATCAATGACGTTCAATCCGGATGAAGAAACCAAGAAAAGGTATGTCGATCATACCTCGCCAATCCCAAAGATCACAGTCCGGCAAAAGATCGAGCATTTTTTACGAGATGGCCGATGGCACAGTCTTCAGGACATCCAAGACAATGTTCGTGGATCCTCAGTAAGATCCCGGCTTCAGGACATCATGAAGGATGATCGGGAGTACCCCTCCGGGTATTACAAAGACGAGGAATACCGAAACTACCAAGAGAAGTGGATCAAGCACCACAACGGCTCCGGACGCTGTAAAATGTACCGATTCAAGTGCGACAATCCGCAGGATACACTCTTCGACCTTCCACCAGTGAAGGACGAGCGGTGGTAGATTATGAAGTACCTGAAAATCTCGAAGTGGGACAAGTGGCAATCCTACCGAGCAGACCGTGGACAGCCACCTTGGATAAAGATTCACCGCAGATTGTTGCGAAGTATTGGTTGGTCGATGTTGTCCGACCGCCAAAAGGGACACCTTGTTTCGATCTGGATGCTTGCCGCCGATAGGGGCGGAGAAATTCCAAATGATCCGCTGATTGTGAAGAAATTCTGTGGCCTCGATGACGAGCCAAATCTGCAAGTGTTTATTGACCTTGGATTTATAGATGATGACGGCACAGTGGCGACAACCTGCCGTCAGGATGACGCCAATGTGACTGCACAGAAGCAGAGTCAGAAGAGAGTAGATGCAGATGCAGAGGCAGAAAAGATAATGGTGGGTGAAGTCCTTGCATATCTCAATCGGATGACGAAGCGATCCTTCTCTTCAGTTACAGAAATCCTCAAATGTTTCAGAAGGGAGAAGTGTTCGGTCGATGATTGTGTGAAGGTGATCGACCTAAAGGCTGGTCAATGGCTTGGTACTGATATGGCGAAGCATCTCAACCCCGTCACCCCTTTCCGGCCCTCAAAGTTTGCTGGCTATCTTGACGAGGCGAACGCTGGCCCGGCTGTTGAAAGCGGGAAGACGAAGCCAGAGATGAAGCAGTTCGGAAAACATGGAGTAGCAGATCGAAACCGTGATGCGCTTGCATCAGTAACAAAGGAGCTTGGATATGTCGAAGATAATCTGCGAAGCCCTGATCGGAGTGGCAGTAGTGTTCAACGAACCGATGGACCCAGACCGGATCAAAGGCTACTTGGTGGCTCTGGACGGAGCGAACGAAAATAGCGTTGTCGCCGCCCTCCGGAAGTCGATGATGGAGGAAGACCGATTCCCCACCCCGGCAAAGATTCGGGAAAACATCAGGAACGAGGCGAGATATGCCACTCAAGATGTTCAGTTTATCCCTGAGTTTGTTGGTCCGACAGTCGAGGATTTTCTGCGAGTTGATAAAATTGTGAAAGAATTCAGGAAAAAAATGGGATGGCCAGAAGAAACAGAAGAAACAGGAGAAAACGATGGCGAGTAAAAAACCAACCTCAATCGAAGAACTCAAGGCATGGGATGACAATCCAAGATCCATTTCACGGGAGTCCCTCACGGGCCTCCGGAAGTCGATGAACAGGTTTGGCGACCTATCCGGCATCACCTTCAATTCAAAGACGGGACGGCTTGTTACGGGCCACCAAAGGCTGTCTGGATTGAAGGCCGACAACCCCGGACTCACCTTCGATAAGGAATTGCAATGCCTTGTCACCGATGGCGGTGAAATCTTCCCGGTGAGAACAGTTGATTGGGATGAAGACTTCGAGTTGGCCGCAAACATAGCCGCCAACCATCCGGTTTTGCAGGGAGTTTTCATCAACAGTGTTGACGAGATGATCGACCAAATCGAGCTTGTCATGCCCGATGTTTGGGACGAGTTGTTGTTGTCGCAGATCAAGGCAGAAGGCGAAGTCGAAGACCTGATGGAAGAAACCTCGGACGAAGAAAAGAAAACAGAAGCCACCGGACACGAGTTGCCGGAAATGGAATTACTCCCATTCGAGCATTACGATTACATCATGATCTTGGCCGACAATATCCACGATTGGGAATGGATTGCGAACTTGTTCGGGCTGGAGCGGCAGGCTTACACCCTCAAAAATGGAACGAAGCTGATGGGATTCGCTCGTGGGATCCGGGCCTCGGAAGCAATCAAGGCGATCAAGGGGGAGGCCAATGAACAATAAAAAACCATTCAGCCGAGAGCTGTACGAAGAAAACGATCAGCGAGCCAAGGATGCCGTGTCAACCCACCTCCAGATGAAGGGGTGGAGTGTTTGCGATTCAGAGCATTGCGAGATCGACCTCCATGCAAGAGACTTCAAAGGAAACCCGGACAGATCAGTTTTCCATGAAGTCGAGATAAAGGGAGCGTGGACCGGAGCTTGGCCGATCCATTGGACTACCGTCCACATCCCCGAAAGAAAAGATGACCTCATAAAATATGCCCGAGGCAATGACTTGTATTTTTGGGTGCTGTCCCCCGACCTGTCGAAAGCATGGGTTGTGAGTGACAAGGTTTTTCGGGAATCGCCCTCAAAAATGAAGCCTAACAAGTTTGTCAAGTCGGGCGAGTTTTTCCGCTATGTGTCAGTCAGGGATGCCATCCAAGTTACCCTTTTGAAAGAAGTCGCCGATGATAGATTATAAAATTGTCATTGCCTCCAAGGGAAGGCCGCAGAATGTGGCGAAATGTCTGGAGCTTTTTCCCGATGCAAGCATTTGTGTCGATGAGCGGGAAGAAGCGGAGTATGTCGCTGTGACTCCGGCGGAGAACCTTGTACTCCACTCCCCAACCAAGACCCTCGGCGAAGTGAGGAATTGGGTGTTGGACAATTACAAGGAAAAGTGCATTGTCCACATGGATGATGATCTGGAGTTTGTCGTTGCGAAGATGGGGAAGTCGGGCCGGAAGATCAAAGATCCGCTTGCAATTATCCGGCTGATCGAGAACATGGTGATCCTGTGCAATGACCTCGATCTTGAACTGTTCGCCTTCACAAAGCAGAGTCCATTTTATCCCACCAATCCAATCAAGCCATTCAAGTTTGCCACTTTTCCCTATGGATTGGTTGGTCAGGTTGGCCGGAGACACAGGTGGGCCGATCACATGGAGCAATCCTCCGATGTGGATTTGGTGTACCAGTACATGACCACCAGCCGGATCCTCCTGTCAGACAACCGATACTTTTTCAAGTTCGGGAGCGGAGTATCCAGAGGCGGAGGCGGGCTTCAGGGCATGAGATCGGAAGAAGGTTGGGCCAAAAGTAAGAGATACCTCAAGAGAAGATGGGGCATCTACTACAAGTCTGCGGTGACGAACCGGGGAGTTTATGCCGCCTACAATATGGTGAAGCGGCAAAGGGATACGCCCACAAAATAGCTCAAAAACAGCTTTTCAATAGCTAAATGAGAGCTTTTTAAAAAAATGTAAACTATGGCAAATAAGGCTTCCCACTGGTTTTGTCATAGTTTACGTTTATGGGGTCAACACGAACGGAACCATTAAAAAGGAGAAAGCCAATGACAGTCGCACAATTAATCCAAAAACTTCAAAATCTCAATCCCGAACTCGAAGTTGGATTCGCCTACGGTTATGGTGACTACATCAGGACAACGGTTGTCGCCGATGTCTCCGAAGCCGAAGAAGGCGAAGTCGTTTATTCCGAGTACCATCAGATGGACAAGCTGATTGAAGTCGATGAATACGCAGACGAGGACCACCTCGATCCTGAGGACCGCACCGAAGCCGAAGTCACCACCACCAAAATCATCATTCGATAAGGGGAGTCCAATGAACAAGCGAACACAAATGGCCGCACTGAACGCCCTGCAAAAATTGCTGAAGCGGGAAGCCAAGAAAATGGGATTCAACCCGGATGGGATCTTCATCCTCCCGGCTGGCCACAGCGAAAGCTATCCGCTCCTGTCGTGGGAAGAAGGCCCGTATGAATGGGCATCGGCCCTCACCGGAGGAAGTTGGTTGTATGCTGGCGAGACTGGCCAGTATTCCAAGGAAAACCCTTGGTTCCACAAAGTCGAAGCAATCTCTGAAAAGTATGGCACTTATTTCGAGTGCCAGAATCACTTTCAACTCTGCGCTTGGGAAGGATGATAAAATGAACACGCCAATCTACCCACAAGTCGAAGTTCAATTGGTCGGAAATGATGGGAACGCTTTCTTCATCCTTGGCAACTGTCAGAAGCAAGCCCGGAGGGCCGGACTCACCAAGGAGCAAATCGCCGAGTTCATGGCCGAAGCCAAGAGCGGAGACTACGACAATCTTCTCCGGACCTGCATGAAGTATTTCGAGTGCGATTGACAGCCGAAAAATAAAAGACCGGGGTGGCATTTTAGGATTGTCACCCCGGATCCCATAGTTTACGTTTAAGGGGTCAAGCGAAACGGACGCACTTAAAAGGAGAAGCCAATGACAGACCAACAAAGACAAGACCTCCAGATCGAACAACTCGACAATGCCGCAGACCGCCTCCGGAAGATGGCCGAGCGGATTGAATTGGTCCGAGCGGAAGTCGTCCAAGGAAATTGGGACATGACCACCGAAGGCATCGCCACCACCTTCGATGACAATGACCGCCTCGAAGAACTCGAAAGCTACCTGTCCGAGTGGATGGAGGCACAGCCATGAGGCTCGAAATCACCACCATCAAAATCATGAAAATGACCGAGTTGGAGTATTTCATGACCGCAGACCCCGGATGCGAAAACACCACTCGGAAGGTCGAAGCCGCATTGAAGGCAGGGCATACAGTCATCACAGGAGCCACCAAAGTTTGGCGCACAACCTCACCCCTATTCAATCACGAGAAGTCAGGCTCCGCCGCCTACGAGTGGCACAGTGACGGAAACAGATGTCGCCACCTCACCACCGAATGGTCAATGAACTTGGACACCGGGGAAGTCACCAGCAAAGAACGAAATACCAGTTGGATGAAATTTTAGGATTGTCACCGGAGAGTCCATAGTTTACGTTTCCTGTATCGCCGGAACGGAAGCACTTTAAAAGGAGAAGGCCATGTCAGACGGAAAATGGAAACAAGTCGGAACTTTCACCCTCGAAGAAGCCACAGTTTTTGACCAGTCAGGGCAGACCGCCTCTTGGTACTGGAAGATCGAAGTCCCGGCAGGCGAGTACAAGGTCGAAGAAACGTGGTCGCAGACCGGAGTTTTTTATGTCACTGGCCTCGAAGGCATTTGCATCCGATCCCATGTAGTCAACCGCCTGTTCAGCGAAAGCCGGACCATCGAAGACGCAGACAAGGGCAAGCCCATGCGGGCGAGCTTCAGCCTCTATGATTTCCAGTGCAAAGACGATCCCAGATTCACCATCTTCCCGAAAGTTGAGGGCTAGTACCATGAGTTCCACCCAAATGTTCAAGACCGAAGTCCATATTTTTGAAAAAATCCACCAGATCGAGATAGGGTGCATCAGGCACACCGCCGATGTCATCGAGAGAGCCAAAGAAGCTGGCCGATCCTACAACTGCTTCATGATTGCTCCCGATACCAAAGCCCAGATCGAAGTCGATTTTGAACTCACCCTGACTTTGAAAGGTTAAGCCATGAAAAGATTCATGCAGACGCACCACGGACACGAGATTTTGGCCTTCAGGAAAATGCCCGAGCGGGAAGGCCACCTGTCGAGCGGAGTCATAGTCGTTTGGCTCCCGCACAATGACCACCACCCCTATGCAGTTTGGTGGCTGTGCGCCCAAGACGAGGGCGGAGAAGAGATGAGTCTTCACCAGACTTGCCACCAAGGGACCTATCTTGCGACCGAAGCCGAGGCCATGAAGGAGTTTTACCGGAGGGTGGATAATGGCAAAGGGTAAAAAAGTAATCATCACACAGGATGCGGTTGACAAAATGATGGACCTCTTGGAACACAATACGAAGTCAGCGCAATGGTGGAAGGATATTTCGATCATTGTTGACAACGAGAACTCCACCCTCATTGCGAAGCTGGAGATGATTGCCGTCCAGTGTAACCGAGGTTGGCTTTCCTGCGAGAATGGCGACCAGCCAACACTTGAAGAATTCATGAGGGGGCTTGATGTCATCCTCTCGAACACTCCGAAGGTTTTGCACACCGAACAAAATGTTGCCCACTTCGATCAAAGCCTGCCGCCCAATAGTGGCCTCCATAACAAGCTGTGTTGCCATGTTTACTTTGATGGCAGACATCCAAGAGATGTCAAAATCATCGTAATTGCTGACGAGAAAAAAACTTAATTTTAGGCTTTGCTTGGCAGAATCCATAGTTTACGTTCTGGTGGTCAACGGGAACGGAAGCACTCAAAAGGAGAAGACGATGAATGAAGCCCAAGCCAACAATTTCCTCCGAAAATTCAATCGTGCCGCTCGCCAGATCACCGAGATGATGATTCAGGAGGAACTCGACCGCCCCGCCAGAGAAGCCAGAGCCGCCACCGAGAATTCTCGGCGGATCTCGTGCATCAAAAATGGCAAACCCATTTACTCCACCGCACCTCGCCCCACCCAGAAGTCCAATTCCGAACTCTCCAGCGCAAAGCCCTCCGGCTTCTCATTCGGAGGTAAGTAAAATGGCACAGCAAGTTAATTGGGCCGCAATCGAAGCCAAAGCCAAAAAGATGTCGAACGAGGAATTGATCTATGCGATGAGCGATTGCCGGGAATGTTGCCGGGCAATGGGAAATGCCGAAATGTTCGGAAAGGATTCCAATTATTATCGTGACGAGTCGAGCGTGTACCACCGGATCCTCACAGCCCGCAGAACGAAAGGAAGCAAATAATGGACCGCAGAAACAAGCAAATGCTCCCGCCCGGATGGGAAGCCGTAGTTGACCGAATGGTCTTGATTGATCCCGATGACGAAGAACACCCCGCCGAGTTCACTGTTTGTTGGGTCTGCGAGGGCCACGGCAAGTATGTGAATCCCTCGATTGATTCCGATGGAATTTCCCCCGAACAGTTTGCCGAAGATCCCGAGTTCGCCCGGAGCTATTTCGCCGGAGCCTATGACATCCAGTGCCGGAGTTGCGGTGGCCGGAGGGTGGAACTCACCCCCATCGAGGACGAAGCCAAGAAAAGCCTCGCCGAAGATTGCCAGTTTGAAGCCGATTGGGAAGCCGAGCGTGAAGCAGAACGGAGAATGGGATGTTGAAGAAATCGAACGAAGATCGACCGAAGATCGAGCGAAGATGTAACCACAATGAAGTGAAGGACTTAGTAAAAGTAGGCGACCTCGCCACCCTCCACGGTTGGTCCGATTGCTCGCCCTTCGATGTTGTCAAAGTTTCCCCCAATGGGAAGAAGATCACCCTAAGATTGCGTGGCCACAAGATGGTCGAGGAAGGAGTTTGCCACCCCGGAGGGTTTGCCGCCCACTGGAGCAAGATGCCGAAGTTCGAGACATTCAGCGATCCCGATGGCCGATGTGTCGAAGCATCACTTCGGAAGAATGGGAAGTGGAAGAAGGTTGGCTGGCCGATGAAGTCCCCCGGTGCCGAAGTCACCATTGGCCAAGCAGTCTATTATTACGATTACAACTTTTAGAAGGGAAGCAATCATGGCGAAGTTCGAGGATTACCAAGGTTTTCTGAAAAAGATCGACCAGCAAATCTCAAACCTGACCGGAGGATCAGGACTCGGAGCGTCCGACTTCGGAGACAGTGTTTTTACCTACGATGCCTATGAAGATGGCCGGACAGCCAAGGATGTAGCCGAGGAAATTCTGGAGAATGATTCCATCGGATCCGCATGGCTCGAATCGGAAAGGGGATAAGTCACTCAAACAAAAGGCTTTACAGCCAAGACGATATGTGATAGAATCTTTGTATCGCCAGAAAAGTCACTCAAACAAAAGGAGAAGGCGATGGCTAACATTTGGGAGAACAAAGAATTCGGCAGAAAATTGAGGGAACTGGAAGGAAGATCCGAGTATGATGGCCGGATCTGTTTCGCCATCCGGCTGTTCGACACCGAAGCCGATGCCGATGCTTACGCCGAGTTGGTCAAGCAAGCGGGCATCACCTACAACGGCGGCTTCTATCACGGATGCAATTGTGGACGAGACACCAGTTGGGACCGGAAAGACGAATCCGGAAAGAAAATCAAATTCGCTGTAACCTGCTAACCTCAACAGGGGCGGGAAACCGCCCCATTTGACCCTACAAGGAGTCACAAATGGCCTACTACAATCGGGAACCCATTCCCCCCACAGAACATGGTTACGACCGATACGAAGCAATCTCGGCAATGCAGAAGTGCATCCGGCGAGGGATGGAAGTGGAGGCGATGGTTTTCGCCATGTCCCTATTCTCGTGCGGCTGGCACCGGGCCGCAATCAACCGGATCCGAGTGACAGCCCATGAAGACATCGGAACCGCCGATATGGAAGCCGTGATGTTTGCCTGTTCCGCACTCGATCAGTGTCAGATTTGGCACGAAGCGGGAAAAACCTCATGGCGGCTGTGCTTGGCAAATGCCGTCCTGTCGTTGTGCAGGGCGAAGAAGTCGAGACAAGGCGATACACTTCAAGCCGCTGTCCGAAACATTCTCCTGCATCCAGCCAAGCGACCTGAGATGCCTGATTTCGCATTGGACAAGCACACCCGGCGAGGAAAGAAGATGGGACGAGGAATCGACCACTTCAGAAAAGAAGGGGCAGTCCTGAAACCAGACCCAGAACCGGATCCATTCGAGGAATTGGCCTATGAGTTTTGGGGAAACAACATGATGAAGCTGGAGAAGAAGGCCCAGCAAAGACCCGCAGAAACGGACGAGAACAAGTTGTTCTAGTCCCAGATGCCATCGGAGTCAGGCTCCCCCGGCTGTGATTCCGATGGCATTGTCATCTTGATTTTCCCCCAAAGTTGTGTTATTCCTGTTACAGATTGATGATAGATGATATAGATTGATGATAGATGCTTTATAGATGGACAGGAGCAGACATGGCTGGCACCAGATTCACCAAGCGAAGACGGTTACAGATCATCGAGCGAATGTATTTGCTTGGCCAAGGCCCGAAGCAAATCCACGAATCTCTCCAGTCGAAGTTCACTGTCAGTTATCCCACCATCCGGAACGATATTGTCGAGATCCGGAAGGCGTGGACCAAAAGATTCGGCGATCTGGAAGAGTTTGGGAACTTCAGCGGGGAGTACCTTGCTCGGGCGATGGACATCTACAAGAAGGCGATGGACCAGAACGACTTCCGTTGTGCTTATGGGATTCTCAAGGACTTGTCGCTGTTGCTCGGAGTGGATCTGAGGCAAGCGACAATTCCGATAGATGCCACCAAGCTGTCAGGCTTTGACACAGCCGAGGAACTCGAACAGATCGAGAAAATCCTAGTTGAAGCAACGGAGGTAGCCAATGCTCGACACCGAGCAGAGGATCGAGGCGATCCGGAAGCGGGCTGAGTCGATACCATATCTTTCCCAAAAAAGACTGTTGGCCCAAACCCGGCTGAAGCAAATGTTGCTGTATACCGGGAATGACCTTGGCCTGCAAGAAGCCAGTTTTGTCGCCTTGGGCAGAATTCTCGGCTATGTCCCCTACCCGGTCCACCGGGAGATCATCAGACACCAGAACCGCACTACATTCGCCAGCAGGGATCAAGACCTTACACTTGCATTTCGAGGACTCGGAAAGTCTACCTATGGCCAGTACGTCCGGGCAATCGGATATGTCCTCCGGAATCCAGATGTCCGGATCCTCCTTTGTTCCGATACCATGTCGGCCTCAATCGACTTCCATAAAGAATGTTCAGCCCACCTGAAGTTCAACCCGATATTGATGGGAATGTTCGGAGAATTCTATCCAGAAAGTGCCATTGGAGTCCAAAGAAACGAGAAAAGCTCCAAGATCGCACAGCGGAGAAACAAGACGATCAAGGAAGGCACCTTCACCGCCCTTGGTATTGGGAATCAGGCCGCATCGAGGCACTTTGATGTGGTGTTTTGCGATGATCTTGTCACTCAGGAAAAGTCCAGAACCCCTGCAATGCGGAAGAAGCTGTATGATTGGTACGGATCCACCCTTGTCGGTACATGGATCCCCGGAACAAAGGTTCATCACATTGGCACGAGGTATTACCCCGGCGATCTCTGGGAAACCTTGGAGTACGGCACCGAGGACCAAAGGGTTAATGGAGGCCCGGTGGCCAATGCCTCACTAAAGATTCCCATATACCGGGAAGATGCTCTTGGCACTCAAACCCCTACCCATCCGGAGCGATTTGATAGTGACATAATCACCGCCAGATTGCACAGCATGGGCCGATACCACTTCAATGCCCAGATGATGCAGGACACCAAATCCGGAGAAGGCGTGATCTTCAGGTATGAGGATTTCCGGTGGTTCAATAAAGGCGAGTTGCCCAAGGATCTGTCTGTTTTCTGTTTCTTCGACCTTGCGGCCAAGCGAACTGAAACCGGAGCATTTTTCGCTTGCGTGGTTATTGGCGTGGATAAGGACCGGAGAAATGTCTACCTTCTGGATGTCTTCAGAGAACGAGCCGGAATGAAACGGCAGAGGGAGATGGTTTTCCGGACAGTAGACCGCTGGAAACCCATCAGAGCCGGAGTCGAGGCAGTCCAGATGCAAGCAGGCTTTGCCGAAGAGATCCAAGAATCCGGCCTCAATCCGGTGGTTCCTGTCCCTGTCGAGGGAGATAAGGTTTTCCGGGCGCAAAGGATTGTTCCGCTTGTCGAGACTGGCCGAGTCTTTTTCCCATCGGAAGAAATCATGCACTCCCCCCACTTCGGAGCCTTCATTGACGAATTAACCACCTTCCCCGATGGAGATTATGCGGATATGGTCGATAGCTTTGTTGGTGCGCTTACTCTGGCCATGTTCGACGGTCCAGTAGCCGCCTCCGCCAAAGACGACGAAGAAGACCCAGTGGACGGCCTGTTGGGAGATTACTCTTGACAATGAAGCTGTTTGATGGCCAAGATCCCCGGAACCGACAGGAGATGTCATGAGCGTAGATGCCCCCCGGAAATACGAAGAACTCAACCTCGATTTGGTCAGGGGCGGCAGTTATGATCTCCCCTTCACTTTCCAGAACGCAGACGGCGAATCCATTGATATTTCCACTTGGGTTTTCGAGTGCCGAGCGAAGCGATCCGCCGCCGATTCCACCGATGTTTTTAATATCCCAGATGCCGATATTCCGAAGACTCAAGACGGGACAGCAGTCGATACGATTACTGTTTCATTGACTGATGCTCACACTGACATTTCCGCCCGAGATTACGAGTGGGTTGTCGAGGCCACCATCGGGACGGAAGATTGGCCCTTTGTCGTTGGAACAATGTCCATCAGAGTGAAGGCATAGCCATGACCAACATTGTCATCAAACAGCCGAGCTACATCATCAGGGTGACTGACGAAAGTGCAGTCACCATTTCCGTGACCGAGACAACGCAGTACATCATAAAGTTCACCGGAGGAACTCTTGCCGGAGCCGTGAATACTGTATTCGGTCGAACCGGGACAGTTGTTGCGGCTGTCAGTGATTATGATGCGAGCCAGATTGACAATGATTCTGGAGTATCGGGAGCCACAGTAGCCGATGCTCTCAATGAACTAGACGGAGCCACGGGACCGGGAACCGACACCACCGCAATTCATGTCGATACAGCATCGGAAATCTCCGCTATAAGCCCGAAGGCCGATCCATCCACATCCGACTTCCTGTTGATCGAAGATGCCGCACAAAGCAACTCAAAGAAGCGAGTAACGGCCAATGATCTACCGATTTCCTCCGATGCCCAGACGGCTCTCGATGCCAAAAGTGACGATGGTCATGGCCATACAAAAGATGAAGTCGGCCTCGCCAATGTGGACAATACCTCGGACCTCAATAAACCAGTCAGTACGGCAACACAAACAGCCCTCAATGCCAAAGAAGATTCCCTCACCTTCGATGCTACTCCGACCAATGCGAGTACCAATCCTGTTGAAAGCAACGGAGTCTTCGATGGCTTGGCGGCAAAGCAAGACACCCTTTCCTTCGATGCAGTCCCGACCTCTGGCAGTTTCGATCCTGTCGAGAGTCATGGGATCTTCAATGCACTCGCTGACAAAGAAGACACACTGACATTCGATTTAGTTCCGACCAATGCAAGCACGAATCCTGTCGAGAGCAATGGAGTATTCGATGAATTAGCCGGGAAGTCCGATGACGGACACGCCCATGTGATGGCCGATGTTACCGATTTGGACCATGACGATCTACCCGGCTTTGTTGCCAACGAGCATATTGATTGGACCGACACGACAGAGGAAATTGATTGCGGTCAGGTTGACGCTCCCAACATCATTGCCAGTCAAGCCATCAAGGGCCAGTGGGGCCAATTCCTGAGTCAAGTTTACATTGATATTCTTGGGAGTTCATTGTCGGATCCATTCATCTCATTCGGATCAGAAGCCCCTGCGGCTCAGATTTTCTTCGACCGAGTTCGCAAGGAATTTAACACGACTTATCCGTGGCACGTTAATCTTATAAAGGGACTTGATGAAGGCGTGAAAATTCAGGCCCAGTATATTGATTTCGATTCGCTTGGCACACCGCCAGATCGTCTTGAAGGCAGGGTTTGGTATGATCCTGTCGGCGGTTTCCTGAACTTCTACCCACCCGGAAGTGAAGTCACGCAACAGTTAGGCGAAGAAGTCCTCGGCACAATTCCAAATAATTCCGGTGTTGATATTCTCAATGGCGAGGTGTTCACTCTCACATCGGGAGGGTCCGTCGAGAAGGCCATTGCCAGTAGTGCGGCAAGTGCCATCGGTGTTGGCGGGATGGCCACCGAATTGATCGAAGACGGGACGACCGGAAAGGGAACCGTCCTTGGCGTGGTCAATGGAATTGACACAAGTTCGTGGCCAGTCAACACAGTTTTGTACCTGTCCGATACCGTGGCCGGAGCCGTGACCCCCACCAAGCCGGAATCCCCAAGCTATGTTATCCGGATCGGCATTGTGATTTACTCCCATGCAACCGTTGGAGCGATTTATATTCGCTTGTCGGATCGTGGGAACGAGCAAGGACTCGACAAGTTTTTTAACAGTGGCGCATTGTTCCACGCAACAACTACCACCTCTTCGGCCCTCGGAGTCGTTACATTGGATTACGACACTGTTTCCGGAGATCCGCAACAGTTCGTCTTCAACGAAATATTGAACGAATTCGCTGTTCCGACTTCGGTTGTTCTGACAGCGGGAACCGATAGTATCCCCGTCCAGAATTATGTTTATGTCCCCGAATCCACAATGACCCTGACCGCCTCCACCGTTGGCTTCCCATCAAGCGGGCAGTTTGCACCGATAGCGAAGATCCTTTGCCAGTCTGCGGCTTCAATCGAATCAGATGGAGTCTACAAGCATCACCGCTGGCAAGACCACCTCTCGGGTGACGATGAACCCGGCCACCTTTATGACCTCAATGCTTGGATCCGGGCGCAACACGCAACTTGGATAAGCGGCTGTTTGTCGGCAGTCACAGACGGAGCCACTTCCTATTTCTCATTTGATGCTGGCTCTGCTCATCAGCTTCATATCAATGCAGTCGCCGCCTTTGATATGGCGACAGGTGACGAGGCGTTGATCGTAAACGACCCTGTTTCGGCATACAGGCACACGAGCGACTTGGTTTCGATCACTACTGATTCGACCGGAGCCAGCCTGAACAACAAGTTTTTCAAACTGGTTTTCATGGGAGTAGTCAATAGTGACGGAACTTCCAAGTGCTTGGTGAATTTGCCGGATGGATTTTATCTGAGCGAACAGTCGGCACTCGATGACGCAGATGGCAAAGCCGTTTACACCTTGCCCACCGAGTTCAAGGGAACTGGCTTCATACTTGCCAGTTGCGTGTTCCGGCTGGCTGGCGGAGTTTACACCGAATACGGTATTGTAGATCGGCGAGGACAGTTGATCGGCACGACCGCAGGGAGCGGAGGAAGCGGCGGAGTCTCTTCATTTTCTGATGCGAGCTTCAATGTTTTCAATGCAACAGATCCGACCAAGGTTGTTGATCTGGATGTCTCTGGAGTTACCGCCGGAAACACCCGGACGCTGGTAGTCCCCGATGGCGATGGCACAATTGCTCGCACCTCGGATCTCCATGCCGAAACCCATACCGTGGCAAGTCATAGTGACACAAGTGCCACCGGAACTGAACTCAACACCCTGACGGGCGGAGCTTCAACAACTCTGCACAAGCATACTGTTTCGGGATTGCATGGCGGAGCCTCGGTTGCCGAGAACACCTTCCCCACCAACCCGCAGACATATTACCGATTCCCTCAATTGCTTACCATTGCGGGCAACGAGTTTTACATTGACGAAGACGGAGTTGCCGCCACAAGCACGATTAATTGGCATGGAGCCGATTGTTACTTCAATTATATCCATGCGACAAGGCTTTTGGCCATTGGGCCTTCGGCAGTTGATGTCAACATAGCCGGAAGTCTTGACGTTGACGGTGACATAAGTGCCAGTGGCGCAGTCTTGATCGAAGAAGCAATCGAGATTTGTATTGATGGTGGCGGATCCGCAATCACCACCGGGATCAAGGTTGATATTGTTGCGAAGTGCGACATGACGATCACCGGATGGACAATGCTCGCCGATCAAAGTGGCTCGATTGCT